>LWDU01033339.1_pt1 | contig 351460 bp, 272 predicted proteins | sample 727161 | NCBI WGS metagenome assembly LWDU01 (sample SAMN04566230, study PRJNA314399) | hydrothermal vent metagenome | isolation source: deep sea hydrothermal plume seawater | place: Mexico: Gulf of California, Guaymas Basin | collected 2004-07-11 | reverse complement strand
GGAGGAGGGACTCGAACCCCCGACACCCGGATTATGATTCCGGTGCTCTAACCAGCTGAGCTACTCCGCCAATGCGTTAATAATAATGTCGAGTCACCGTTTTTGGAAGACCACCCCCAGTCGCTAAACTAAACAACTCGCGATCAAGAATTGTTGTGAGCAACCCTGTCAAGCTCGTTCATCCAACGCTGCACTTGCAACGCATCTTCGTATCGTGCGCCAATCGGGACCGCACGCTCGCCGCGGACTACGCTCAGAAAACAACGCTGCTCCTCAGCCATCATCCCCGCTACCCCATCCTCATCCATCAAGATTTCTAATGCCAAGGGCCACTCCGCGCGTTCACTCCACAATGACAATGGCCTCGGATTCGGTTCCAATTTGGCACTCCAACCCGCACCAAACACTTCCATGCGATCCACCCCCCGCGGCGGCATCCCCGCCGGTGTCATGAAACTCGCTGCAAACCTACCAACCACCCCGTTACCCCAAGCCAACGTTGCATTCGCTAAATCAATCGCGCCCTCGGTCCTGTGATACTGACAACTAAACTCCTCCGGTTCCGCCCCTCCCAACAAAGCCTGTGCACAATACAAATCATGAACCATCGCCGCAAATAATGGATTCTCTCCTGGGAAACTCTCTAATATAGAAGCAGGCCGATGACGCACCGCATCAATGTGATACAATTTGCCTCGCTGTTTCACCTCCGCCCGCAATTGCCGAAACTCGCTGTTAAACAATAATATATGCCCAAGCATCAAGTTGCTCGAATCCGCCGCCACCAACTCCCGTAAACTCTCCGCCTCGTCCATATCCTCCGAAATCGGCTTCTCTAGCAAAACCTTCTTGCCCGCCATCAATAACTGCCTTACCACCGAAACATGCTCACTCGTCGTACACGCCACGACCCACGCATCAGCACCTGAGTCTGAAATCGCTAAATCGAGATCAAGGTAGCCCTGTACCTCCGGAAGATCCCCATACGCCGCGTCAAGCGAATCCTGACGTCTAGCCACAATTGCCACCAGTTCCACCTCGTCCAGTGCCGCCAACGTGCGCGCGTGTAGATTTCCAAAGCGTCCCATGCCTATTACGCCGCATTTAGTCATTAGAAGGTGCTTGCAAAAAACCAGTGGTTAATAAGTGGTTGTATTTCATGTGAATTTTATTATCATTCACACACGTAAATCATACGTCAAAAATACCTCGTGATGATACCCTATGAAAGCTCTTGTTAAACGTGAAGCCACACCAGGATTGTGGCTCGAAGATGTCCCCCTACCTGAAATTGGCATCAATGACGTGCTCATCAAGGTAGATCGTACAGGTATTTGTGGGACGGACCTACACATCTACAATTGGGACGATTGGGCTCAGAAGACTATCCCTGTTCCCATGGTCGTAGGTCATGAATTCGTAGGCGAAATCGTCGAAACTGGTTCTAACGTAGCCGACTTTGATGCGGGCGATATCGTGTCGGGAGAAGGGCACGTCGTCTGCGGACGCTGTCGCAATTGCTTCGCCGGGCGCCGCCATCTTTGCGCCGACACAAAAGGTATCGGCGTCAACCGGCCCGGCGCCTTCGCAGAATACATCTCGCTCCCGATGACCAACGTCTGGAAACACTCCGCCGACATCAACCTCGATATGGCGGCCCTCTTCGATCCCTTTGGCAACGCCGTTCACACCGCACTCTCGTTCCCCGTCCTCGGCGAAGATGTTCTGATCACCGGCGCTGGACCCATCGGCATTATGGCCGTCGCCATTTGTCAATACGCCGGCGCGCGGAGCATCGTCATCACCGACGTAAACCCCTACCGCCTGAAACTCGCAGAAACCATGGGCGCCACCCGCTGCGTGAACGTCCTCGAAGAGAAAATAGAAGACGTCCAGTCCGAACTGCATATTCGTGAAGGTTTCGATGTCGGCTTGGAAATGTCCGGCAACCCAGACGCCTTTCGCAGTCTCCTGTCAAACATGTGTCACGGCGGCAAGATCGCAATGTTGGGTATCCCCTCAGAGGAGATTTCTATCGACTGGAACACCGTAGTCTTCAATATGCTCACTATCAAAGGAATCTACGGACGAGAGATGTATGAAACATGGTATAAAATGACCGTTATGCTCGAAGGTGGTCTCGACATCTCCCACGTCCTAACTCATCGTTTCCCCGTCGATGAATTCCAACAAGCCTTTGACATCATGAACTCAGGACAAAGCGGAAAAATAATACTTGACTGGCTTTAACCAATAAGAAGATAGTAAACAGATGGACGACCAAATCCGCCAGGACATCAACACCACGATAAACGAGATTCGCGATGCCGGCACCTACAAAGCGGAACGGGTTATCAGCACGCCGCAAGGCGCGTCGATCCAAGTCGCTGATCAACCCCCCGTCCTCAACATGTGCGCCAACAATTATCTTGGGCTCGCCCAACACCCCGATGTCATCCAAGCTGCGCATGAGGCGCTCGACACCTGGGGCTACGGCCTGTCGAGCGTTCGCTTTATCTGCGGCACGCAAACAATCCACACTGAGCTTGAATCCAAGATTACTAAGTTTCTCGAAACGGAAGACACCATCCTCTACACCTCTTGTTTCGATGCCAACGGCGGGCTCTTCGAGACGCTACTCAGTGCCGAAGATGCGGTCATCAGCGATGAACTAAACCACGCGAGCATTATTGACGGTGTTAGGCTCTGTAAAGCCGCTCGATATCGCTATGCAAACAGCGACATGGCAGACCTTGAAAAACAACTGCAATCCGCATCCGACGCTCGTTATCGCCTGATTGCCACCGACGGAACATTCTCGATGGACGGCTATATCGCCAACCTACCGGCAATCTGTGAGCTCGCGGATAAATATAACGCGATGGTCATGGTCGACGATTCTCACAGCGTAGGATTTATGGGGGCTCGTGGTCGTGGCACGCATGAATACCATGATGTTATGGGCCGCATCGATATTATTACCGGGACCCTCGGCAAAGCACTTGGAGGTGCTAGCGGCGGATACACTAGTGGGCGCCGAGAGATCGTTGAACTGCTGCGTCAGCGTTCGCGACCCTACCTGTTTTCAAACTCCGTCGCGCCACCCATCGTCGGCGCTTCCATCAAAGCGATCGACATGCTTAGTGAATCGACGGCACTTCGGGATAAACTCGAAGCCAATACGCGGATGTTTCGCGCAGGTATGACGGCCGCTGGTTTTGACATCCTTGAGGGTGAGCACCCAATCGTGCCCATTATGTTGGGCGACGCTGCACTTGCCACTCGGTTCGCAGACGCGATGCTGGACGAAGGCATCTACGTCATTGGATTCTCGTATCCTGTCGTGCCTGACGGTGCCGCGCGAATACGCACGCAGATTTCCGCGTCACATACCAGCGAGGATATAGAGTTTGCAATAGGCGCGTTTTCAAGGGTAAAAGCGTCCTTGAGCTGATCAGTGTCGCAGTAAATGCACCGATTATGATATAAAATAACTAATAATAAACAGTCGCTATGAGTCACGTGGAAACGACGGTGAATCATTTGTATTAATTGCATCAGTGTTGACCAACGTACATCTGTAGAGGACCTGCCATTAATATTAAAGGCCACTCACCCACTCGGACACTTGGACTAACAGGCGTAATCGTTATTAGCCTCGCCTCCATGCTCGGCTCGGGCATTTTCGTGCTGCCAGCGTTTGCGGCGCAGATGATGGGCGACGGAATCTGGCTCGCGTACCTACTAGCGGCCCTTGTTGTGCTGCCCGCCGCGCTCTCGAAATCCGAACTTGCATCCGCGATGCCCTCCTCAGGCGGATCCTACGTATACACCGAACAAGCTTTCGGCGCCTTTATCGGCACAATAGCCGGACTAGGGCTGTGGTCTTCGTTCTTATTGAAGTCCGCTTTTGCGCTGATTGGCTTCCAAGCCTATCTTTTTGTGGTGACCGATTACTTTGGTGCGGATCTTAATGCCATGACGGTGAGCATGAGTTTTCTCGTCCTCATTGTCGGCCTCAATATCCTCGGAGTCAAAAAGGTCAAGGCGGTCCAAGTCCCGATTACCCTGGCCATTGTGGTGGTAATGTTAGCGCTCTGTGGCGCAGCTCTGCTATTACCCGAAGCCGACCTGATGCGACCGCTGCGAAGCAGTGCGTTTCGTGGCGAAGGGTTTCAGCAACAGTTGTTCGGTGTCGCCGAGACTGCTGCTTTTGTGTTCGTAGCATATTTAGGCGTGACAAACGTAGCGGCGATCGCTGGTGAAGTGAAATCCCCAGGAAAGAATCTTCCCCGTGGGATTCTATTGTCGCTTGTGATCTCGACCCTCCTTTACGTACTAGTTGGATACGCATTGATGGCGGTGGTACCGGCGGAAAATCTTACGGAACTTAAAGATGACAAAGTCGTTGCCGTCACGGATTCAATTAACCACTTGGCTCAGGCGGTGGGAGGTGAGAATCTAGGCCTCGCAATCGCCGTTCTGGCTATCCTCACGATGGCGTCGATGGCACTAGCCGGACTGCTGGCTGCTTCACGCTTCGGCTTTGCGATGGCACAAGACAGCCTGTTGCCCGAGTCGCTGGAAAACGTCAATGCGCGTTTCGAAACTCCACACTGGGCAATCATCATTACTGGTCTCGTTATGGCTGGAGCGATTATGTTCCTGCCGGTTGCTGATATCGCCAAGTTGGTGTCGGGATTTCAAATTATGATTTTCTGTCTCGAGAACCTGATTGTGATTATATTACGTGCCACGGTAGATAAAGATGGCACCGGAAATGGTTGGTATGAACCAACATATCGTTCACCGCTGTTTCCATACACTCAGTGGTTGGGGATTGTTGGCGGGGTGTTCTTGCTGTGCATGATGGGTGATAAGGCTGTCTATGGAGCGTTGGCTGTTTCGGGTTTAGGAATCGTGGCGTTCTTCGGATACGGTCGATACCATGCCGGAAGTCGTCGCACTCCCTTTGAGGAGTATCGCGCTCGGATTCTTAATCCAACGCATAACGAATACGAACTAGAGACCGTACCAGTGCAACAGTTTAGGGACATGATGCGTAACCCTACCCGAGCTGAGCATGACCGCCGCGTGGCTGCCTTTAACGCTGCGGACGCTGGGCGCCATCAACACTTGACGTTGTCTGAATTTCACCGAGCGATGCACGTATTGGGCTACGACTATTATGACTTTCAGGTGCGCGAGATTTTCCATGCCGCGGATGAAAGCGGAGACGGCGTAATCGTAATTGAAGAGTTCTTGGCGCAGTTCGAAGGCGAGTTGATGGGAGGCGACGTCGCGGATCCTGTACGCGACGATGGCGACGGAATTTAAGGGGACCGGCAATTTGTTTTTTGGTACAATCAGGACTGCAAGTGTTTGGTCTTGAGGTTCACTTTATTCGGGAAGTATGCAATGATTAAAAGAATATCTGTTGTCGTATTATTGATGTTTGCAACTCTGACAGGGCAAGCGGAGGAAAAGAAGCACGCGATCATCGACGGCACTGGGCCTGGTTGGGTTACGCTTGGCGAGAAAGATTTCGCTGACGTCAATGGAGTCGAGGATACGTGGCAATTCGAAGGCGCACTTATAAAAGGTACCGGCGTGCCCATCGGTGTCATGCGGACCGCAAAGCAATACAAAAACCTGGAGATGGTGCTTGAGTGGAAGCACCTCAAAGCGGCTGGCAACTCCGGCGTGTTTGTATGGGTCGCTCCAGAAGCACTCGAAGGACTACCCAACGGCAGCCTGCCCAGAAGTGGGATTGAAGTGCAAGCTCTCGATCACGGCTATGCCACTAACTTTAAAAAGAAGAATGGTAAGGACCCTGAATGGTTCACTACCAACGGCGATATCTTTCCTGTCGGCAAGTCGACGATGAAACCGTTTCCGCCGTTGTCCCCCAACGGAAACCGCAGTTTCCCCCGCGCCAATCATTCCAAGGGGCACGGCGAGTGGAACCATTACTATGTACGGGCCATCAACGGCGAAGTCCGACTGTGGGTGAACGGTTACGAAGTATCGGGCGGGTCTGACAGCAACCCTGCCCATGGTTACTTGTGCCTCGAGGCAGAAGGTTCGCCTATTCATTTCCGCAACATTCGCATTCGCGAATTGCCGTAGTTGTTTATTGGGAATATAGGATATCACCATGAAATTGCATAATTTACGGCAACGCCTGCGCGAGCATGAGTTGCTGCTGGGCACAATGATCACACTATCGACACCCGCGGTCGCTGAAATTCTCGCAGATGTTGGGTTTGACTGGTTTTTTGTAGACGCGGAACACGGGCCACTCGAGGCGAGTGAGTTGAATTCGATTTTGCAAACGGTCGGGGATCACGTGCCATGTGTTGTGCGAGTGCCCGTTGCAGACGAAGTGTGGATTAAAAAGGTCCTTGACCTAGGAGCGCATGGAATTATCGCTCCCCAAGTCAACACGACGCAACACGCGGCACAGGTTGTCGCTTGGACGAGGTACGCTCCAGAGGGTCAGCGTGGCGTTGGGCTAGCCCGCGCCCATGGCTATGGTGGGCAGTTCACAGAATACGTCGAATCAGCCAACTCGCAAATCGCCTGTGTTATTCAAGCAGAGCATATTGACGCGGTGCAGTGCATCGAAGAGACGGTGAAAGTTGACGGAGTGGATGCGATCCTGTTAGGGCCGTACGACTTAGCCGCGAGCATGGGGAAGATGGGACAAGTCAATGATGCTGACGTCTTGGAGGCCATCGACCATGTTACTAAAGTGTGCCAGTCCGCGAAAATGCCGCTGGGATATTTTGGAGTGAACGCGGAGGCGGTACAGCCTTATATGGATCAAGGCTATACGCTAGTCGTCGCTGGCGTAGACGCTTTGTCACTGCGCAGCGGTGCGGCGCACTTTTTGAATCAGCTACGAACCAGTAACTAATGCGATTCAGGAAAAGTCTATCGCCGGCGGTAGGTAGGTTTGCCGATGGCGCCTTTGATCGTGCCGTCTTCGTTTTCTTCGGCAGTGTGCCCGAGGACAACATTAAAACCAGCATCCATGGAACCAAGGGGACAGTTTTTAACCGGTTTGTATTCCGCTAAAAAGGTCTCTCGCTGCTTGGGATCCGGCACTCGTTGATAGAGCCCATCGGTCTCATTGCGGCGATTCCCCTTCTCGAGAATTTGACTCGTGAAGATGCGTTTACCGTTGGTGCTTACTGCGATATGAATATGCGGCGTGCGTCCAGGATAGGCTACAGGCTTGATTGTGCGGAAATAGTATTTACCGGTGCTGCTCGTCATAAACCGACCATAACCCTGAAAATTCTTGTCCGCGGTTGCTTTGTTGCTGCTTTGTGAATGAATATATGAACCGCTATTGTCGACTTGCCAGATCTCCACGAAAGCGTTTCGCAGTGGGTTGCCTTTAGTGTCACGTACGGTACCGTGTAAATGAGTAATGGTTCCGACCGCTGGAGTGATGGAATCATTGATGATCAACAGGTCGTTGTCCGTATCCAGTGGAAGGCGATCTGGATAGAATGGCCCCTCGCCCATTTGAGCAGATGGCTGTAGTTGCTCAGCAAACAAGCCGGCCGTTGTGTAAAATAGTGATGTGGCGGTGGCAGTCTGTACGAATTGACGGCGATCCATGAATTTCTCCAGCGATATATTGAGTGTACGTGCTAAACCTCGAATATGTAACTATGTGTTATAAACAGTTCTGATGCACATAAGTATCGAAAAAAATCAACATAACACTTTTTTGGATTGAATCTCTAAACCCATGGATACATCAAACTTAGTTGGATACGTAAGTGATGAACGATATGTGGCATTACCAGATGTCCTGCTTGAGTTTCGCAGCGGCGTCCAAGTCCAGCTAGTTCGTTCATCCGTTGCCGGCGCTATATATGCGGACCTGGAACCAGGCACGTATGAAGTCGTACTCGGCAAGAGTGGTTACGGCAGTAAAATTGTAACTGCTAATATCTCAGACGACGAACCGTATCAATTTCGCTTGTTGTCGGATTGCTTATTAGGCTATATGTATCCGCGGGCTGTCGTCGCCGGTGAACGATCCGAATTTCGGGTTCACGCTGTTGAAGAATATTCACTCGAGCTGTGGCGTTACGGAGCGACAAAGGAATTTATCCGTCGCATCGGCACTTTTGACGAACATGGCCCAAGAGCGACCATGCAGATTACACCCGATGGAGATTACACGCAAAGCGGAGTGGAGTGGAACAAGCATGGGTACAATAGCAAAATACTTAGCCAAACCATCGTCGCTCCGGAGCGGTCGGGATTGTACTATCTGCACGCTAAAACGAAATCCGGTAAGTTTTTTAGCTTCCCTTGGATCGTTGCTCCAAAATCTCCGCAAAGCGACACCGCGATCTTTGCGTCGGATATTAACTGGAATGCATACAATAGTTTCGGTGGCCGCAGTAACTATATTCACGCCGCTGAGTTTCCGCCGACGCCGACTATAAATTCTCGCCTTGAATTGAAACGGTATAAGGACAGTAAACACCGCACCTATGATTCAGAATCCTATGCACCCCTTTCGCTTGATCGACCAGATCCCTACAACCATATTGATCTTGAGGAGGGGCTAGAGGATCCAATCGCCGGACGTCAGGGATGTCATATGGCATCCGCTGAATGGCGCCTTCTTGGCTGGATGGAACAGCAACGGCTGAAATATGACTACTACAGCGAGACGTTGTTTCATTTTGATCGAGTACCACTTGAAGATTACAATACGTTGATCTTAAGTGTGCATCCGGAGTATTGGTCGTCCAAAATGTATTGGAGATTGAAAAAATGGGTTTTTGAAGAAGGTGGTAAACTGATTTACCTTGGAGGAAATGGTGTGAACTGTGAAGTCGAGTTTCTCGACGACGATCGCATCGTATACCAAAACACTGATTGGTGTCACAGCGAGGATAATTTCTCTGAAGATGGGCAGTTGCAAGAAAGCCGGATGGACCGACGTGTAGAATCGGAGGCCAATTTGCTGGGCGTAGTCTTTACGTTTCCGGGGATCATGACAGCCGCACCGTATGAGGTTATCGATGACTCGCACTGGTGTTTTGCTGGGACTGGACTCAGCACGGGTGACACGTTCGGCAAGAAAAGCTTGCACCAACGAGTGCCTGGGGGCGCTTCGGGTCACGAAACGGATAAGATGTCGGCACAATCACCCGCGGGAACCAAGTTGCTAGCGCGAGGTCTCAATCCTGAGAGTGGCGGAGCGGAGATTGTGCATTTTACGTGCGACAGTGGGGGCGAAGTGTTTTCGGTCGGTTCGATTTGTTGGAATGCGAGTATCTTGGTGGATGCAGCGGTAAGCCAGATTACCAAAAATGTAATTATGCGTAATAGCGATTGCTAACCACTTTGAAACGGGTAACTGTCAGTCAATTGTCATTTGAGTTCTTTCGAGGATCGAAAGTAACATCATCGTCCAGTGGAAAGATCGGACGGGCACATTGGGTGTGGCCAAGGGACTTGAGATTGGCACTGGTCGAGCCAGGCGCGTCAACATCGATATAGAGCCCTGCGGCATCTTTGTACATATGCGGTTCACAATGGGGTGATTTTACAACGACGGCATCATAGGCAGCCGGGTCGCAACCGTGCGATAAAAAGAACGAACGATCGAAGAGGTTCACCGGATAGGTGCTGACAACCACCGTATGGTTTTCAACTTCAAGAACGACCGTTGGCCCGCCTCGCCACAACAGCTTAAAACTCTCACTCAAAAAATCGCCATCTGAAATCATTCTGACCTTCGCTTGGCACTGCAGCGGAGTGAATCGAGCGGGATCCACTGTGCCCCCGAGGTTGACCGCGACGCTGTTACCAACTCCTGCCTCCACGGCGACTTGTACAGCAGGGGCGTCCACCAGCGGTGCCAGTAACCGTCCGGAGAAATTACTGGCTAGCATAGCTGCTAAGATTGCATTGCTATCACCAGATGCGCCAGAACTTGTGGCGTCCGCTGCGTCCACCAGCACTACAAGGCCTTCGGCATTGGGGTCGGCATGATGATTTTCAGCGGCAACAATTGCCAGCTCGATAGAAGTCAAGGCAACACGCATCCGTTCGCGGTGTACCCAAAACAGTTCGGCCATTTCAGTTGCATACTGTGAAGCCTCGTCTTCCTCGCCCACAAGGGTCACCACGACGTTTGTCTGCAATTCAGGAACATCTGTAAACGGGTTACCGATAAGCATGCCTGCCGCGAGGCCAAGTTTACTGTCTTCTATTTGTTTAGCCAATAGCAGGCATTCGCCGAAGAGTCCGGTTTCGGTCACCAGTTCGTCTCCTCGCACTAACGCCGGAATTTGCACTCGAACCTTAACTGGCGAAATGTCTTCAGTTAGCAATTGCATAACTACTTTCGCGGCGCGACCACCAGTTTCATATTGGTCGACATGGGGGTAGGTGTGATAGGGCACAATGACGTCGCTGTGTTTAAACATACGCTCGGTCAAAATTCCGTGTAGATCCATCGAAGTGACAAACGGAATTTCATTCCCCAGTTTTCCCCGTGCGTAATCAAGGATAAAACCTTCGGGGTCCGTTTCGTTTTCAGCTGCCATAGCCCCGTGCATACAAAAATACATGGCCGCGATGGTGTCTCCGTGTTCCGCTGCGAGGGTGTCGATAGCATTTGTTAATAGCGAAGACAATTCATCCCATGAAGATCCGGCCAGAACCGCCCCGGAAGAATTACTACGTGCGCTGATCGTGGGTACAACGGTAATTTCGTCATGTTCACTAAATTGTTGAAGCGCTCCGCCTATCTCGTGGTTGGCTGCTGTGGCCTGTTTAATCCACGCAGCGCCGCGCTGGATCGCGAATTCGTCGATAGTACTGGTACTGGGATTAAACGATGAAATTTCCTGCATCAGTTGAAATATGGCAATTTTGGTCATTAGTCTGGTTCTCCCCCCTTTTGGCTACTGTCTATTGGGACACAAACGAGTCATTGGTACTGCGTTTGATTATAATAAATAGTAGAATAAAGTGGTTAGATTTATTATTATGATCGAGTTAAAAGAGGAGATAAGCCAGATGAGGACTTTAGCCTGTCTTAGTCTAATCTTACTCGTAACAGTGACTTTCAATGTTGCTGCCGCAGAGGACGAGGGCCCAACCTACGAGGCCGACATCGCCCCCATCTTTAAACGGGCTTGCATTCGTTGCCATAGTGCCAGTGCACGTAAAGGCGAACTAGATTTATCATCTCCGCATGGACTCTTTAAAGGTGGTGAGTCCGAAACGACCATTGTTTCTGGAGATTCCGAGGCGAGTTACCTGTATGAGCTCGTACATGAACATATGATGCCGCCCGAAGGTGAAGGCAAGAATCTCACTAAACAGGACGTTGCTACCATTAAATTGTGGCTCGACAACGGCACACCTTTTGCCGACGGCACCGATCCGAAATCATTTACGGAGGTCGCGGAAGTCAATCAACATGACATTCGGCCAATTGTGATGTTACGGTGCACCGTGTGTCATGGGAGTCGTCGACAGGAAGGTGGCCTTGACCTTCGCACTCGCGAATCCATGTTAAAGGGCGGAAAATCCGGCCCGGCAATGGTGCTTGGGAAACCAGCAGAGAGCCTATTGTTGAAACGCATCCACGCCGAAGAAATGCCGCCTCGAGATAAGCTGCTTCCCTCAGGCGTAAAAATCATGCCGAGCGGTGAACTTGATAAGCTCACGCGTTGGATCACTATTGGTGCCCCGGAAGTCGAGATAACCCCAGACACCGCTACCGCAGAACCGGATACGATCGTGACGGACGAGGATCGCAAATTTTGGGCATTTCAATCATTGCAACCAATTGTGCCTCCCAAAGCAATTTCTAATTACGAAGGTATCAATGCAATCGACCTGTTTGTCGCAGAAAGGCTTAAAGCAAACGGGCTGACGTTTTCCAAGGAAGCATCAAAAGTTATATTAGTCAGGCGACTGTATTTTGATTTGATCGGCTTACCCCCAACTCCTAGCGAAATCGCAGCCTTTGTCGGCGACGAGCAACCACTTGCCTATGAACGATTGGTTCAGCGGCTATTGGCATCACCTAGTTACGGTGAACGGTGGGCGCGGTTTTGGCTCGATGCGGCAGGTTACGCAGATTCAGAAGGGAAACGTAGTGCTGATCCGATTCGCAATTCTGCTTGGCGGTATCGCGACTATGTCATCCGTAGTATGAATGCGGACAAGCCTTATTCGCAGTTTCTGATGGAGCAAATCGCAGGTGACGAGTTACTGGACTTCTCAGATCCCGCAAAAATCACTCCCCAGCATGTCGAGAACCTAGTCGCGACGGGATTCCTGCGAATGGCACCTGATGGTACAGGGTCGGACGTCGTTAACTCCGTGCCTGAGCGGATGGAAGTCGTGGCGGATGAGATTGACATCTTTTCGTCTACCGTGCTCGGTCTGACGATGAAATGCGCTCGTTGTCACAGTCATAAGTACGACCCCATCCCGCAGCGCGATTACTATCGCTTAGTGGCCACTTTTCAGGGCGCGTTTGACGTGCATGATTGGCTCAAGCCCACTGCCGTGCCTAGTCAGTCCGATGGCAAGATGCGGATACGGTCGCTTACAGTGGCAACTCCCGAGCGTGTTGCCGAGGTCGCCGCGCAAAACGCTGAAATTCAGCAGGAAATCGATCTGGTTAACAAGAAGCACGAGGTCATCGTGGCCAACGTCAAGGCTGCCTACTTTGCGAAACAACTTACAACGTTACCGGAGGTCATTCGCAGCGATGTTGAAGTGGCATTTGCCAAAGGCGCGGACACTCGAGACGAGGTGCAGCGTTATTTAGTGGATAAGTTTAGCAAGGAACTACAGTTCACAGAAAAGCAACTTGCTGCTGACAAGGAAGTTGTCGCATCACAGAAGGCGACCACAGATGAGGTAAAGTTACTAAATGCTAAGAATGACTTCGTCGAACCGATTCGAGCCTTATGGGATCGCGGAGCACCGTCCCCGACCTATTTATTTGTCCGCGGTGACTTTCAGCAACCGGGACGATTAATTGGTCCGGGCGTACCATCCGTCCTCACAGATGGTAAGACCCCGTTTATGCCGGTATCACTTGGTGCGGCGGCAGAAGGAACTGGGCGTCGACTTGCATTGGCACAGTGGCTTATTGCACCGGAACATCCGTTAACGTCGCGGGTGTTGGTGAATCGCATCTGGTCACATCACTTCGGACGCGGGATTGTTTCAAGCATTGATAATTTTGGGAGTATTGGGGTAAGACCGACTCATCCTGAATTGTTGGATTGGCTCGCCAATTGGTTTATTGAATCGGACTGGAGCATGAAAGATCTCCACCGTTTAATGGTCACCTCTCGTACCTATCGACAAGATTCTAGTGTCACGGACGAAATACTCGAGCAGGACCCAGAAAATCTGTATTTGAGTCATATGAATTTGCGACGACTCACGGCAGAGGAAGTGCGAGATTCGGTAATTGAGATCGCGGGCAATCTAAATCAACAACAGTTTGGAAAACCTGATGCGGTGAGGGTGCGAGGTGATGGCTTGGTGACTGCCGTAGGTGACAACGGCGTGTATCGCCGTAGTGTCTATTTGCGTCAACGTCGTAAGGAAATGCCGTCGTTCTTGGCAACATTTGATTTACCACAGATGAATCCAGCATGCCAACAGCGACCAACATCTAACGTTGCTCAACAAGCTTTGTATTTACTCAATAGCACGATGGTACGTAATTTGGCCGACGACATGGCATTGAATATCTCGGATAGAACCTCTAGCAATGGCGATAAAGCGGCGACGGTCAATTACATTTATAGCGCCGTTACTGGCCATGTTCCTAACGAAACGCAACTACAACAGTCACTTGAGGTATTGGCGTCGTTGGAACATAAATGGGAACAGCACCGCGATTCGCTGACGGAAAAAGAACAGCAACAAATGAAACTCAACCCCGCTCAAAAGGCACTTTCGACATTCGGGCACGCGTTATGGAATTCAGCAGGATTTTTATATGTGGACTAACAAACAACAGTTAGATACGTCAGCGATTTCACGTCGCGGTTTCCTTGATTCAGCCGCAGGTGGAATCAGTGGCGCCGCTTTGGCTTTTCTAGCAATGCAGGAAATGGACTTAAGAGCGGAGAGTGTGAATCCCAGTGGTGCCGATGTATTGTCCGCTAGCGGCGGTGTGCGACGGTCTTTCGACAACCGCCCACGTGACACTCACCATGCTCCCAAAGCCAAAGCAGTCATTCAGTTATTTATGAATGGTGGTCCGGCGCATATGGATTTGTTCGAGCCAAAGCCGATGCTAGATAAACATCATGGCGAACCTTATTTCAATGAGATCGCTGAAGACATTAGTTCACCACAAAGCGCGGGTGGATTATTGAAAAGCCCATTTGAATTCAAACAGCACGGTGAAAGCGGTGCGTGGGTTAGTAATGCCTTGCCGGAGTTAGCGAAAGTTGTTGATAACGTCTCGTTCATCAAGTCGATGTTTAACAACCATCCTAACCATGAACCAGCCTTATTTAAAATTCATTCGGGACGTTTATTGCCAGGTCGTCCTGGACTGGGTGCCTGGGTTACCTACGGATTAGGCAGTGTTAACCAAAATTTGCCAGCATATGTGGTGCTGGACGATCCTGCTGGTTTGCCTGTGAATACGGTTCAAAGTTGGCAAAACGGTTTCTTGCCTCCGGTATATCAAGGAACTCGCGTTCGTAGTGAAGGTGCGCCGATCCTGAATTTAAACGCAGAAAAACCATACCCAACAGGGATTATGCAATTACAGCGGGATCTCTTGCGGCGTATTGACGAGCAGCATCGTGGTTCTCGTTCCAATCAGCAGGCGCTTGATGCCCGCATCAGTAGTTATGAACTTGCCGCACGAATGCAGCTCGAGGCCGAAGATTTACTTGACATCAGTCAGGAAACTCAGGCAACGCTGAGTGCTTATGGTGTCGGCGATAAAACGACGGACTCGTACGCCAAACGCTGTTTGATGGCACGACGGATGGTCGAGCGCGGTGTTCGGTACGTACAAATATTTATGAGCGCTCAACCGTGGGACAGCCACACAAACCTTGAAAAAACAATTCGCAGTGCCGCGGGCAAGACGGATAAACCCGTTGCAGCGCTACTGGCCGACCTTAAACAACGAGGATTACTGGACGAGGTGTTAGTGATCTGGGGCGGCGAGTTTGGCAGACTTCCAATTGCCCAAATGCGTGACAAGAACAACCTAGCCGGCGCTGGTCGTGACCACGGACCGCGCGGATTTACATTATGGATGGCCGGTGGCGGTATCAAGCCTGGGGTCAGTTACGGAGCGACGGATGAAATTGGCTACGCCGCAGCCGATAAGCCTGTTAGTATCGCCGATTGGCATGCCACAATTTTACATTTGCTCGGTTTAGATCACCATAAACTGTACTTTGAACGCAACGGATTGAAGGAAAGGTTGACGGATCTATTTGAGCCACGAATCGTTAAGGAGATTCTTGCGTAAGCATAGAATATCGTGATGTATCGAAAAGATAACAAACGGGCGATGATGAGCCATCCGGATATTGCCCGGCGCACGGCGCTGCAAGCTGGCGCGGTTGGTATGTTGGGCTTGGGCACCAACCACCTGCACGGACTCCTTGGTTCAGAACCAGTGGACGGTGCGCCGAAAAAGACGGCGAAGTCGGTGATCTATATATTCCTTTCCGGCGGACTTGCTCAACACGAGAGCTTCGACTTGAAGCCAGACGCTCCAGAGGAGATACGCGGTAGCTTCAAACCCGCGTCTACTGTAGTGCCCGGTATGCAAATTTGCGAACATTTACCCGGCTTAGGCAAACGCGCTGATAAGTGGTCGGTAGTCCGCTCAATGACCCATCCTACGAACGGACATACCGAGGGGCATTTTTATATGCTTACCGGACGCAGTCAGAAATCCCCCGGATTTCGCGGGGATCGCACGCCGCGACCGAGCGACTGGCCGTCTATTTCATCAATAGTGGGCGATGCGCTGCCGCGACGCAACAATAACTTACCCCCCGCGATTGTCCTGCCAGAACGACTAGTGCATTGGTCCGGTGGTGTGCTGCCAGGAGCGTACGGCGGACTGATGGGATCCTCGCGTGACCCTTTCTTTATCGAAGCTTCACCCTATGGTGATCCGATGTGGCGAGGTGCATACCCAGAATATACGTATCCCAACCAAGGAAAGAAGCCGCCTCAAGAAGCGGATGCGCGTGTATATCAAGCACCTAATTTAAAATTACCTCACGGCCTTACCAACAGTCGACTCGGTGATCGCTTGGGCCTGCTTGAAGTGATCGATGGCCAACGGCGGAAGCTAGAAAATGCAGCAGCAGTACAAGGTTATGACAGCCAACGGCAACGTGTGGTCTCGATGTTGACCGATCCGAAAATTCGCCATGCGGTTGATGTGACCAAAGCGGATGCAAAAATCCAGGAGCGTTACGGGGCTAACAGTTTCGGATGGTCATTGTTAATGGCTTATCGCTTGGTCGAACAGGGTGTTAACTTAATCCAAGTAAATCTTGGCAATAACGAAACATGGGATACTCACGGCGATGCTTGGCCGCGACTTAAGGACAAACTCTTTCCGCCCACTGACCGAGCATTATGTGCATTGATCGACGATTTGGATTCGAATGGGTTACTCGATGAAACGTTAATTGTCATGGCGGGTGAATTTGGGCGAACCCCGAAGGTGTCCACTTTGTCGGAATCCTTCGAAGGTCCTGGGCGTGACCATTGGGGAGCAATCCAGTCGGTCTTTTTCGCGGGTGGTGGAATCCAAGGTGGTCGAGTTATCGGTGCGTCGGATCGTATTGGCGCATATCCGGCGGCAGACCCACATACACCCGAGGAGATGGCGGCGACGATCTATCATGCTTTAGGTATTCCTAAAACTGCAGCTTGGGTGGATGATTCAGACCGACCCCATCATATTTATCACGGCAACCCGATTGCTGCTCTGCTGTAGACGACTTCCCGCAAAATATCGAAACATCTCAACTGGAGAATTGGACGTGAAACATATTTGGCTCGTCATTTTTGGAATGCTTGTTGCAGCGCCTATTTCTGCTGCTGAACCTATTAAAATTGGCAATGAGCTGCAATTGTTTTGGGATGATGCGTTGATTGAAAGCATAACCGGTGACGTCGCATTTGTGCTGCAACGGCCCGAGCCGAAGGAAATGGTTCTGTCGACAGATGAGTCATGGGAAGGGAACGTTAGCGCCTACTTTACATTTTTGCAAGACGAGGACGAGTATCGAGCCTATTATCGCGGCGCGCACTATGACACAATTAAAAAGGTAATGACTCATCGTGAAGTGACCTGTGTGGTAACAAGCAAGGACGGGATTCACTGGAAAAAGCCAAAGCTGGGGATCGTTGATTTTGAAGGTTCCACAGCGAATAATATCGTTTGGGATGGTATTGGAACGCATTGTTTTGCTCCGTTTGTGGACTCCAACCCTGTCAGTAAACCTGCTGAGAGATATAAAGCGCTGTCGCGTGGTCGGTATGTGAAAGGGGCGTTTGACACTCCGGAGCGGCAAAAGGGTGTTGTGGGTTTATATACATTTGTTTCCGCGGACGGCTTGCATTGGAAGCAAACTTCGACCAAACCGGTTATCACCAAAGGTGCGTTTGATTCACAGAATTTGGGTTTCTGGGATGTGAATCGAAACAAGTACGTTTGCTATTCACGATTATTCATCGACGGCGTGCGGTCGATTCAGTTTTGCGAATCTAGTGATTTCGTGAATTGGACCGACCCTGTTAAGTTGAAATATGTCGATAGCCCCGATGAACATCTCTATACCAATGCGATTGCTCCCTATGCTCGTAACCCGAAGATTTATATTGGTTTGCCCACTCGATATCTACCGGCCAATAGTCGTGTCGAACCGTTGTTTATGTTCAGCCGTGACGGGCTGACATTTCAGCGTTGGTCAACGGCGATTATTCCGGAAAGTGCACCCAAAGATCGTGCTGGCAATCGCAGCAACTATGCCGCTGCTGGCGTGTTACAGTTGCCGCAGGATCCAACGCATATGTCGATTTTTGGTACAGAGGCATACTATACTGGGGCCGACTCGCGTGTCCGCCGTTTTGAGTACCGGACCGACGGTTTTGTCGCTTTACAAGCAAAACAGGGAGTGATTGTTACACACCCTGTGGTTATTGACGGCAAGGCAATCTTCATAAATGCACGGACTAAAAAGGGTGGTTCCATAGTTGTTTCACTGTTGGACGCTGCTGGTAATCCGGTACCCGGATATACCTCGAAAGACGCCGTTCCTTTTGCAAACGACCTGATAGCGAGTGAGATTGTCTGGCGCGGCTCTCGTTCGCTTGAGGCCTTAGCTGGAAAGACCGTAAAACTCCGTATTTCAATGACGGGTGCCGAGTTGTTTTCATTGCAGGTTAAATAGCGTGTCACTTGGAATTATAAAAATTCGCATGCTGTCGTTGGCAGTTTTGGCTTTTGCATTGATTCCAGTTCGCACGGCCCAATCGCAAGATTATACGACAGACATTAAACCCATCCTCAAGGCTAGGTGTTACGCTTGTCATGGCGCTCTTAAACAAGAGGCCGAGTTGCGACTTGACACGGGAAAAGCACTTCGTAGTGCAACCGACAACGGTGCAGTCGTTTTAGAACGCATTACCGCGACGGATGAAGATTTTCGCATGCCTCCGATCGGCGAACCGTTAACGGTTGAGGAAATCGCTCAGTTCAAAAAATGGATCGACGCCGGTGCTGTTTCGCCCGTTAACGAAACGGCCGAAGCTGACCCGGCGGACCACTGGGCATTCGTGCCTCCGACAACACCAGCGGTACCAAGAAAGCACGAACCACGTGTGATCGACTATTTGATCGAGAAACAGTTGCGTGCCAGGAAACTAGAAGCATTGGATTTAGCAACGGCGTCTCAGCGACTGCGGCGTGTCTATCTCGACTTAATCGGCGTACCGCCTACACCAGAAGAAGTGACTGCCTTTTTAGAAGACGCTTCCGCGACAAGATACGGCACGGTTGTCGATCGTTTGTTAGCCGATCCTCGTTACGGTCAACGTTGGGCGCGGCATTGGATGGACATTTGGCGATACTCCGATTGGTATGGACGCCGTAATCAAAACGACGTCCGCAACAGCTCGGCACAAATATGGATGTGGAGAGATTGGATTGTAGATTCACTTAATCGCAACGTTGGTTATGACGTGATGGTACATCAGATGCTAGCGGCTGATGAAATGTCACCGTTGGATGATACCCAGTGGCCAGCCACTGGGTATCTTGTACGGAATTACTATTCGTTGAACCCCAATGAATGGATGAGACACAATGTCGAATATACGGGCAAAGCGTTCCTTGGTTTGACGTTTAATTGTGCGCACTGTCATGACCATAAATATGATCCGATTGAACACGATGACTATTTTCGCTTGCGAGCGTTTTTTGAGCCGATGAGTATCCGCATGGATCAGGTGGCGGATGGACCTCGCCCAGATGAATTTGTCGAGTATCTGTATGCGGGGTCACGGAAACCAGCCTTGGTTGGGATGGCGCGGGTGTTTGACAAAAATCATGACGCACCCACTCATTTCTATAATGGCGGCGATGAGCGAAATCGGGTGACAGATCATACGACGATCGAGCCGGGAGTACCGCGTTTTTTGGAGCATTTATTGCCACAGGTCACAGAACAACAGTTACCGACAGAGGCTTGGTACCCTGGAGCACGTCAGGCGGTGCATGACTACGAAATGGAACAGGCTGCCAAACAATTGTCGATTGCGAAAGCCGAACTTATTGAGGTCTCTCCGGTCGATGCCGGGAATGTGCAAGCGGCGGAGGTTGTGCGTAAAGATGCTCAGGCCAAATTAGACGCCGCCATTAAACAAGTGAATGCGCAAGGACAAGGTGCCTTAGAAGGACGTTACTCGTTATTGCTGGACGCGCGCCAGGGTCGTCGCGTATTGTCGAATCATTTACCGGAAGTGATGGAACTCGTTGACGGCACGGTTATATCGTTTCAATTACTGATATTGGATGAGGGTCAAGTGAACTTTCAATTAATCCGCGATCATAAAGGTTTGTTGACGGCCGGGTATGTTGGCTTTGAAAGTGGCGTAATTTATGCGTATACGCCCGGTGGTTTTTCAAGATTCGTTGTAGGTAAATACGACTTTGCCAATGGCGAGAGACGATTTAAGGCAAAACTTCTTATACATCCAGCTACGGATAATGCTGAGTTGACCATTGACGTCCTGAATATAGAGACCCATCAATTCCGTGAGCTGGAAACCGTTTCAATGGCGATCAACGGCTGGAACCCTGTGGGAACAGACAATAAGCCAATATTGTTAGATTGCCGTACCGGAACGCAGGCGATATACGACGATATACGGATCGGTATTCCCAAACAAAATGAGATCGTATTGAATTTCGAAGGCAAAGATTATTCGGACGGTCAAGATGTTGATAAAATTGATAATTGGAAAGTGGGAAGCAGTTCAATTGCGCCGGCAACTTCACAGACAATCGAAGTGATTGATTCGGAGTTAGTGCGGGGCCTACGTAAATCCGTTAGCGAGGCCGAGGCAGCGGTTTCGCGGCTAACCTTAACACAGGATGCCGCAGTTGCCGCTGTGATCGCAGCAAAAGCTAAGATATTTAAGGTGGAAGCAGTAATTGCAGCGGATGTGCTCAGGTATACCGACGCTGGAGTAGATCGCGTACAAGCTTTGATTAATGCGGCAGTTACAAAATCCATTGAAGCGGATGGGTTAATTGCCAACGCAGAGTTGCTCGCAGCGCGAACGACGTTGGTTGCGGCTGAAAAGATCGTCGACGAGGCCCAGCGCAAGGCAGCAGTGATGGCGGCGGAGGCGCGGGGCACCGCAGCAGAAACTGCTGTCACCGCGGCAAAAAAGGCGGTGATGGTTCCACCCACTGACTACAATCCGTTAAGTGTGCAGACGGCAAAAACTAGCACCGGTCGTCGGACAGCTTTAGCTCAAATGTTAACGCACCGCAACAATCCACTAACTGCGCGGGTTGCAGTAAACCATATCTGGCTCCGTCATTTTCATGTGCCGCTAGTTGAAACCGTTTTCGATTTCGGCCGCAACGGTAAACCGCCAACGCACCCAAGAGTATTGGACTATTTGGCCGTTGAGTTGATGGAATCCGGATGGGATATGAAACACATGCATCGTTTAATTGTGATGAGCGATGCGTACCAACGGAGTTCGCAAGGAAACGTCCGTAATGGGCAAGTTGATCCTGACAACGTGTGGCTATGGCGGATGAACTCCGGAAGGATGGAGGCCGAGGTTGTACGAGACAGCCTGCTATATATAGCAAGTGATTTGGATACGTCCTCAGGTGGGCGCTCGTTGGAAAACACGAAGGCGTTAACTACCAATCGACGCTCGTTGTATTATGAAACCTATCCGGAGGCAGGTGGTGCAAATCCGCTCGGCGAATTGTTCGACGCTCCAAATCCATTTGAATGTTATCGAAGAACCAGTACAATTGTGCCGCAACAGGCGTTGGCTTTGAATAACAGTGATTTTGTTCACCAGGTCGCTCAAAAAACAGTGCTACGGATCGAAAAGCTGCTCGGTTCCCCCGCGGATACTCAGCCCGACCGTGCATTCGTGCAGATGGCATTTATGGTAGTATTGTCACGGTCACCCTCGGAAGTAGAATTCAGTAAATGCGAAGCGTTTTTGTCCAGTTACGGCGATGACGCTCGGGCTGGATTAATTCGCGTGCTGATTAACCATAGTGATTTTGTGTCCATTCAATAGAAACTGTCAAAGTAAAAATCCAACGAGTATCGAGACATGAGCAGTATCAACACCCGACGTGAATTCCTATCGAACCTAGGCATGGGGTTTGGCGGTTTAGCCGCTGGGGCGATGTTGGCGGAAGACGGTTTGGTGAAGGCGTCCGAATCGCATGTACCAAATGGGTCTCATCATCATCGACCTCGCGCCAAATCAGTGATTTGGGTGTTTTTGTCTGGTGGATACAGTCATTTAGAGACGTTCGACCCTAAACCTGCGTTGAATAAGTACGCTGGCAAGACCTACTCGCAAACGCCGTTTCCGAATCCAATAGATTCGCCGTTACATAAGAAACGTTTTCGTAGTGTCGCCTCGCAAGAGATTAACGTCCGAGATGTCTATCCGATCATTTATCCAATGCAAGTTGGGTTTGACTATTACGGTGAGAATAAGATTGGTATCACGGATTGGTGGCCGCATTTCTCGTCCGTCGTTGACGATGTTTGTTTTGTTCGCAATATGTGGACAACCGACAACGACCATGCAGCGGAAAACCAAATTCATACGGGCCGCCATCGGCTAGATGAGGTACAGCCGAGTGTGGGAGCGTGGGCTCATTACGGCCTTGGTTCACTAAACGAGAATTTACCGAAATTCGTTGTGCTCGGCGGGCCAACTCGAACAAACACTCGCGACAGCATAGGCTCATATTATTTAGGGCCTGCGCATGCTGGGGTTCCATTGGCAATTGATAAGGCTCAACCCTTACCGTTTGGTGTTAGAAATGCCAATCAGACAGAAGCGGAGCAATTACGGGAGTTTAAACTTTCCCGCGAGCTGAACGAATTGGCGTTGTCCCAACGTCCGGGGGATACCCAGCTTGAGGCCCGCATGAAATCTTATGAACTGGCATTCAGGATGCAATCTTCGGTCCCAGAGGCCGTGGATTTGGGGCAGGAGACGTCAGAAACGACGGAGTTGTATGGGCTCGACCAAGATAACACCCGCGTTGCCGGTCAACGTCTTTTGACGGCACGGCGGATGGTGGAGCGAGGCGTTCGGTTTGTGCAGGTGTTTCCATCGGCCTACGGGACATGGGATTCACACCGGGACTTAAAGAAGAAACATTCGGCGTTGTGTGCGACGATCGACAAGCCTATCACAGGGTTGTTAAAGGACTTGAAGCGGCGTGGTTTGATGGAAGACACCGTCGTCGTGTTTTGTACTGAGTTTGGGCGGACGCCTGGGTTGGAGCAGCGCAGTGGCGGGACGACGGGTCGAGATCACCATCCTAACGGTTTCACGATTTGGATGGCGGGCGCTGGATTGAAGCGAGGTTACGTACACGGGGAAACGGACGAGTTGGGCTACCATGCCTTGGGTGATGCGCACTACGTAACAGATTTACATGCGACAGTCCTACATCTGATGGGCCTCGATAATCGCCGACTTGTGGTGCCGGGCCGAAAACGACTCGACATCGATAACGGCTTGCCGATCCACGATATATTTGCCTAAATGTCTCTGCTGACGGTTAGTAGTGTATAACCTCAGACGCATATAGTTCACGCAAACAGTCTGCTCTACTTATCGGCGCGTATACAGTATAGCTTCGTTCGGGTGCGGACAAAGATGGAGCCATCGGCGATTGCCGGTGTACCTAAAATTGAATCCTGCATGTCGTTTTTCGCTAACAGCTTGAAGTTGTTGGCGGCATCAAGAACAACGACCACCCCATTCTCGCCGGCTATATAGACCTTGTTGTCACCGACGATGGGCGATGCGAAATACTCACATGAGTTTTGAATCCTTTTTGCACCTCGCAGTTGTCGGCCTTGCTTGAGGCTGTACACCGTACTTATACCCCCACCTTTGATTAACAACATCCGGCCATCGTAAACGAGTGGGGAAACGATATGGTCTGTGTATTTGGTGTTGGTTTTCCATTGGGTGTGCGTTTCAGTAACGTCACCATCTCCGCCCGCTTGGATGGCTAGGATATATTCGTCCGCTGGTTCTTCTGTGTCGAAGGACGCGCCGGCCATATTGTCGGGATGCAAGAATGCTTTATCGAGCTCAATGCCTTCGAGGAATCCATCTTTGTTTTCATCGCCCCGATCAAACGTTCTTTGATAAAATGCGGCGGGAATCTTTTGAGCTCCTACAAACGCTTGAATTTCAGCTTTATCGATACGGTTGTCATTATTACCGGTTTCGGCGCGATCGATGGAAGCGAGCCATTGATTAGCAATACCGCCACTTTGCAACGAGATATAGATGGTGTTGCCGCTAACTACTGGCGTGGTTTTGATGTTCCGTAATAATGTACGTGATTCCCAGAGTCGTTTGCCGTTCTCGATATCGTATCCGACGACTTTTCCGGTACCAGCAACGACGAGTTCGGTGCGTTTGGCGGTTGAAACAACGACTGGATGCGAATAATTAACGGCCATGTCATCGCGGGCTTCTTTCCAGATGATTTTTCCAGTTGCAGCTTGCACGACCATGATACCTGGATAGATGTCGTCGTCTTGGCAGAAGATCAATTTATCTTCATGAAGCACGGGTGACATACCGGCGCCCCACTTGAAGACGAAAAACGGGGTTGGCATTTCGATTGCCCACTGGTCAGCTCCGGTTTCCGCGTCCACTGAGATGAGTCCGAGCGTGCTAAAGTAAAAGTAGACACGTTCCGCGTCGGCACAGGGAGTGGTCGCGGCTTGGCTGTTCGTTTTATGTATTTCGACAAGTGCACCGGTGGGCCAGTTGCGTTGCCAGAGCAGTTTACCCGTTTTTGCATCAAATCCCGTGAGCGCAACAGTTTTGTCATCTAACATTGACGAAACAAAGACGCGTCCAGCGGCGACGACGGGGCAACCAATACCGTCCCCTAGTTCCGCCACCCACGCGACGTTTTCAGTTGGCGAGAAAGTGGTTGCGAGGGGTTGTTTTGAAACACTGATACCGGCGCAGTTAGGCCCACGGAACTGTGGCCAATCTTCTGCTTGCAATTGAGCGAAGGACGTGGCGGCAAGGACTAGCAGGCAAAAGGTAATTGAGTTTGTGGTGCGCATCAGTGTCTCCAAACATATTGTGGTTGATATATAGATTAGACAGGATTGTAATTGCCGATGCAAACGGTGGAGGCAATAGGTTTGGACTAAATTTAGGTCAGGAAGGTTGGGGATTGCCGCCGAGGCGTGTTACGATAAACCCCATAACAAAATTTCAAATATTTTAATCGAGTGCCGTCCCTATGAAATATAGATACGTCCTGTCGCTATTATTCTTGTGCGTGATTGTTGCTCGACCTATAGCAGCCCAACAGCCGAATGTCGTCTTCATCTATACCGACGATCAGGCACCGTTTGCGGTGAATGCCGCGGGTGATCATCGTTTTATCACTCCGAATATTGACAAGATTTTTCATGGCGGTGCACACCTCACAAATAGTTTCGTAACAACGCCCGTATGCAGTCCCAGTCGAGTGGGTCTGATTTCCAGTCGCTATGCATTTGAATTCGGTATTACCGATTGGATAAATCCAGGTGCTGAAAAACAACTTGGATTGCCGGCCTCCACGGTGACATTTCCTCAGTTGTTTCAAACCGCTGGCTACCAAACGGCGCTGTTCGGGAAATGGCATCTGGGAATCCAAGATCACCATCACCCAACGAAATTTGGTTATCAGCAATTTGCGGGTATCCGCACCGGTGGTTGTCCGCCTAAAGATCCGGTGATGGAAACGCTCGAGGGCGAAACTAAAAAGGTGCTCGGCTATACTTGTGATATTTTCACTGACCATGCCCTAGAGTTCATTCAAAGTAATAAGGACAAACCGTTTTTGGTGAGTTTGCATTTTCGAGCACCTCATTCAGCGTGGTTGCCGGTGCGACCTGAGGATTGGGAACCGTTTAAGGATCTCGATCCGGAAATTCCAAATCCGGATTTTCCCAATCTGAATGTGGAATTGGTCAAGAAACGGACACGTGAATACCTCGCTGCGGTGAAAAGTGTTGACCGAAATGTGGGACGAGTCTTAGACGCGTTAGATACCCTTAATTTGACTGACAATACGATTGTTGTATTTACCAGTGACCATGGTTATAACCTCGGCGAGCATGGCACCTGGTTTAAAGGAAATGCGAAACGTATCCTGAAAACCGACCCACCCAAAAGATGGGATGATATACCCGCTGACCGTCGCCCGAATCTGTGGGATACTTCGCTGCGAGTGCCAACGGCAATTCGCTGGCCAGGGACGATTAAGCCTGGCACAGTGCATCACCAGACGTTTTCTAACCTTGATTGGTTTCCGACCTTATTGGCGATGGCCGGCATTAAATCTTCTCGAAAACTAGAATTGCGCGGTGAGGACTTTACACCCGTGTTGACCGGCAAGACACGAAATTGGGATCCAGATATTTATTTACAATACAGCATGAAACATGGCGCCACGACGCACATGCGGGGAGTGCGCACGCCAGAATGGAAGCTGATGATTGATTTGCAACACCAAGGCAGGGTGGAAATGTTTGATTTGCAACACGACCCACACGAACTAGTGAATTTGGCGACTAGTGACTTGGCCACCCATAAAGCACAATTGAAACGACTCACGGGTATGGTCAAAAACCATATGCAGGCGACGGGTGATCCACTATTGAAAATGTTTCCGTAGTAAAATCTCGCGTTATGAGAACGATTCCATGTTCCATTTATAGCGCATAATTTGCTAAAATAAATGGTATGAAAACATTGCGTATATCATGGAGTTTGGTAATTCTATTAGCGGTGCTGATATACGCGCCAGCGACGACTCGCGGCGAAGAGTTACACACTGCTATTGACCGCCTTATTGAAAATTCGGCTGACGGACCGTTCGCTGCGGAAGCAACGGACCATGAGTTTCTGAGGCGGTTATTTTTAGACCTCACCGGAGAAATTCCTGCCCCTAGTGACGTTGCGGCGTTTGGCGCAAATACCGCAGCGAACAAGCGGACGGTAATGATTGACCGACTGTTGCAGGATGATCGCTATCCCCGGAGGATGGCGGAATTATTTAACGTAATGTTAATGGAACGGCGTGGAACGGATCCGGCTTGGAGCCGCTTTCTCGTTGAAAGTTTTAAGACGAATCGCCACTGGGATTCGATGGTTAAAACAATCATCGAACCGGACCTAGCCGATGAGAATGAACAGGGCGCCGGATACTTTTTGACAAAAAGATTAGAAAAGTACGGCCAGAATCCTACGGATTATCCGGGTTTAGCGTCAGATATTGGTCGCTTGTTTATGGGTGTTGATTTGGCGTGTGCCCAATGTCACGACCATTTATTTGTGGACGACTATCGACAATCGGATTTTCAAGGACTGTATGCTTTTGTCAACAATACATTTATACGACGTGATGTCGAATTCCCCGCTATTGGGCAAAAGGTAATGAAGAAACCTTTAGAGTTTCAGTCCGTGTTTGAGGACGAGATGTTTACTACGGGTCCGCGAATACCAGGTGGAGCGGAACTTGAGGTTCCCGAATACGATCGTGAAAACGAATTTGCCGTAGCTCCAGACCCGATGTCCAAGGCACCGGGCGTGCCTGCCTTCAATCCGCTACACTATCTTGCGACGACGCTTCCGACGGCGGGCAACCCGCGATTTCAATCGAATTTGGTTAATCGCCTGTGGGCTTCGATGATGGGGACGGGATTGGTTTGGCCCTTAGACCTGCACCATGGTGATAATCCTGCGACGCACCCAGAATTGTTGTCTTTGCTGGCGGCGGAGCTTGCCCAGCATGACTTTGATATTAAATGGTTCCTGCGTGAGTTGACTCTAACCAAGGTCTATCAACGCAGCAGCACCTTGCAATCGCCGAACTACAATGTCCAAAAAGCGGAGGGCGAATACCGAGTATTTCGAGAGAAAGCGTTGTCACCCGAACAATTGATGTGGAGTATTTTCAAAGCGACAGCGGTGAAGTCTAGGTATCCGATCGAACTAGACGATGAGCAAGAATTGGAAACGACGTTGCCCGCTACTGTACAACAGGTGCAGGAACATTTCATCGCGTCGTTTGCGAATCCACCGCGTGAGCCTGAAGTTGAATTCGCGCCTTCGGTCCGCGGTTCATTGTTTTTATTGAACAGTGAGTTAGTTCAGTCTTGGGTGAATGCCGGTGCGGGCAATTCCACTGAACAACTCTTAAAAATCTCCGACAACACGGAAGTCATATCTTCGCTATATATCACTGTGCTATCGAGGCCACCCACCGCTGTTGAATCGATGCAGATGCGTGAATTCTTGAATTCCCAACCTGATCGGCCTGAGGCACTCGCGCAACTAGTCTGGGCGCTGTTGTCTTGCAATGAGTTCCTGATTAATCATTGATAGAAAATATTTAGAATAATATGAATAGACGAGTCAATCATCAAAGTGTCAGCCATAAACATTTGTGCACACCCGCGCAACATGTTATGTCGCGGCGTCGGCTTCTAGGGGCCTCGGCAGCAACGGGTTTGTTAGGAATGGGGGGACTTGGTGGATTGGTTCAACCGTTGATAGCGGATGAATTGGTGCAGAGTGATAAGCAAGTGTTGTTTATCTGGATTGACGGGGGAATGAGCCAACTTGAAAGCTGGGATCCAAAACCTAATACTCAATTCGGCGGTCCATTTAGGTCGATCCAAACGACGCTGCCGGGAATACGGATAAGTGAACTGATGCCCAAAACGGCTGAAATTATGCACTTGTTGGCGCTCGATCGCGGAGTAACCACGGTTGATAACTCTCATTCAGCTGGTGTGCCACGTATTCAACGAGGTGACCCCAAGGATCGCGGCGTGATCTATCCCTATTTCGGCTCCGCGGTGGCAAAGCTAATGGGGCAAGGAAAAAGCCCGTTACCGCCCTATATCTGGGTTAAGCCCGGTAGTGGTGGTTTTAAGTATCAAGATGCGGGATTTTTGGGTCCTCGGTATGGTGCTTTGGCGATCGGTGACGGCAAACCACCCCCGAATTTGTTATTGCCGGAAACTCTGAGCCACGATGCTAATTCGGCGCGGAATCGCTTGCGGGATTTTGCAAACGAGCAATATGCAGTTGGACGGAACCCCACTTTTGGTGAAGCTCAAAGCTTCGTATTTGATTCGGCTCAGGCGTTGATGAAGCGGCAGTCGCTATTCTTGGATCCGGATCCCGCAGATGTCGAACTTTACGGTGATACGGAGTTGGGCCGAGATATGCTCATTGGACGTAAAATGCTCGAGGCGGGAGTGCGGTTCGTGAAGGTAAATTCGTACGGTTGGGATACTCATGGCGACAACTTCAACGGTCACGCTAGTTTGATGCCTCGGTTTGACCAAGCTTTCTCAGCGGTGGTATTGGATTTAGAGCAACGAGGTATGCTTGACAATACGCTCGTGATTGCGATGAGCGAATTCGGTCGTACACCGCGGATCAATGGTCATGTTGGCCGTGATCATTGGCCCGAGGCTTGGTCCATTGTGATGACGGGAACGGGTATACAGCGTGGAGTTGTTATTGGTGAGACGAATAAGACAGGTACCTTTGTTGAAAATGACGCTCATGATATCGGTGATTTCTTTCATACCTGGTTTTCTGCTTTGGGCGTCAATAGCTTGGAAACCGAGTATCTTAACAACGGGCAACCCTTACCGATTGCCCATGACGACTGTAGACCTATTAAGGAATTATTGACGTAGTTGAAATGCGATTTGGATATTAAAACTTATGCCCCTAACGTTTGACACAACCGAGACGATCACACCGACCACTCAGCGGTTGTCTGCACGCTTTACACCGTGCGGGGATTATCTTATAGCCGGGGGATTTGAAGGATTGTTGCACCGTTGGTCACTCACCGGCGATGATCGAACGGAACTATCTGTCATCAAGGGACATCACGGATGGGTCGAGGCAATCGGTTTTCACCCAACAGAGTCACGGGTCTATAGCGGTGATTCTTGGGGTGGTTTGGCATGTCATGATTATAGTGAGCAAGACCCAACAACTTTGTGGAGCACAGAATCCGCTCATGACGGATGGCTACGCGCCGTCGCTGTTGGTGCGGACGGAAACTGGCTCGCAAGCTGTGGCAAGGATCACAGCGTGCATTGCTGGAAAACTAAGAATGGAAAACTGACTCAGCGTTTGATTGGACACGAAACCGATGTGTACAGTTTAGTCATTCATCGGGAATCTCAGTCATTGGTGTCAGGCGACGCTCACGGTCAAGTTATCGTGTGGAATCGGAAAAAGGGAGTGCCGGAACGCAAAATTGATGCCTCAGAGTTGTTCTTGCAGCATCGACTTCAGGACGTTGGCGGAGTTAAGTGCATGGCGTTCTCATCTGACGGGAAAACGTTGTTTGTCGGTGGCACTCGTCCAAAAGGCGGGGGAAATGTGCAAGGCGTTCCACTTATCATTGGCTTTGACTGGGACAGTGGCGTGGAAGTGTTTAAGCGTGAGCTCGGCGCGGTTGGCGATGTATATGTGCATGAGATGCAGTTTCATAACAATGGGTATTTAATGGCGGTCACAAGTGGTAACCCAGGGACTGGGCAACTCTTGTTTGTAGACTCAAATGAGGCGGTGGCCGAAGACGAAGCGGAGGTAAGCGAGTTGCCCTACCGCAACAATACTCTGTCAAACTGTCATTCCATTTCACTACATCCTGATGGTGAACAATTTGCAGTAACCACCACGAGTAAAGGGAGTAATGGCAACGGACGGAGATTGGATAAGGATGGAAATTATCTCGGAAACCACAGCCCAATTTACTTAATGCAACCCAGCAACGGTACAGACGAACAACAATGACCGCGAACAACACCGAACGCAATGTCTATTTGAGCGGTACTCTTGTCCCTGAATCTCAAGCTAAGATTTCCATTTTTGATAGTGCGGTTATGCTGGGAGATTGTGTAACCGAATCGACGCGGACCTTCGCTCACAAACCATTCAAGCTCGAAGCACATATTGCGCGGCTGTATCGATCACTAAAAGTAGCGCGAATTGATTCAGGTCTCTCACCGGAAGAAATGCTGACAATAACCTTAGAGTTGTTGCAAACGAATCTACAAACAATCCAATCGGGCGACGACTTTTGGATCGTTCACAACATTTCGCGAGGGTTAGCGGTGGCGGGTCCGGATCCCACTGTTGCGCAGAGCAGTGCGACTGTAATGATACACAACTCGATGATGGATTTGACGGGATGGGCAGGATTCTACTCTCAAGGGTGTCATGCGGTGACGCCAATGAGTCGAGCGATACCGAGCCAATCGTTGGATGCGAGAATAAAGAACCGCTCGCGGATGCATTACACGTTGGCTGAAGTAGAGGTCAAGTTGGTCGATGAGAAAGCCCAAAGCGTTTTATTGGATATTCACGGTAACGTTTCTGAAAACAAAGGCGGGAATGTATTTGTCGTCAGTGAAGGAGTTCTAAAAACTCCCTCGACGGGTAATTGCCTAGCGGGTGTTAGTCGTGCTACCGTTCTTGAGTTGGCCCGCACGTTGAATGTTGCATGCGAGGAAACTAGCTTGCAACCGTATGATCTTTATACTGCTGACGAATTGTTTTTTACGAGTACCCCATACTGTGTCATGCCAGCCACTAAATTTAACGGGCTACCTGTGGGCAACGGCGAGGTAGGTGCTGTAACAACAAAAATCCTAGCGGCGTGGAGTGAGCTCGTGGGAGTCGACATTCAGCAGCAGGCGGAATCCCAGCTTTAGGTGCTAAGATGCTACGCAGGAAAGTGGATTACTTAGTGGGTGGATTATGGATTTGACTGAACATGACCAGTTGATCTGGGAAGAAGAACTCTCTGATTTCGTATCGGAGCGGGTGTTTGACGCGCATATACACTTGTTTTCTCCGGAGCACATGCCGCAACCAGAAGAAGCACCTTGGGATTTAGCCGATTTAGATGTGCTGCGACGATGGGCGACTATTTTATACGACGGTCGCCCCACGAGTTTTTTAACCCTAGGATCGCCGTTATCCGGTATTGACGTTCAGGTGCACAATCGTTGGTGCATGCAGGAAATCCAGAGTGATGGCCAGTCTAGGTTCCAACGGTTAGTCACACCTGAATGTAATGTAGAGGACATCTACAATGACTGTCAGCAGGTGGGTGTCGTTGGATTGAAACCGTATCGAATATTTTCAATCACGGGCGATATTAAGGAATGTCGGATTCACGAGTTTCTACCCCACGAGCAAATGGAATTGGCGAACGACTTGGGACTGTGGGTGACTCTACATCTTTCACGCCAAGACGCTTGTGCGGATGAGCATAACTTAGCTGATTTGGAAGAGTACACGACTCGCCGCTACCCGAATATCAAATGGATCCTCGCTCACGTCGCGCGTAGTTTCACTTATTGGCCGATAAAACACGGAATTGAGCGTCTGCGTCTGTTACCGAATATCTATTACGATACGTCCGCCGTAACGGAATTGATGCCTCTGGTTACGCTGTTTAAGCATGAGTCCCCGGATCGCATTTTTTATGGCAGTGACGGAGTTGAATCGATGTATTTTTATGGTAAATACGTCGCGTTAGGACGCGCTTGGCAGGGACTGGATGTCAGGCGGACGAACTTGCAGTTTCCACATTGTGACGCCCGCCCGATCCTCGCAATTTATGAGCAATTGTTGAGCATGAAACATGCGGCTGAGATCGCAGGATTGGATCGCACTGACCTCGATAAGATATTTTACAAGAATGCCCAGAGGGAATTTGGCGTAATTGTTTAGCGAAAAATCCAATGGTGAATTTTTGCGTGCCTACATACGCCCTTACATTGGACTAAGCACATCCCCCCCCAAATGGAGATCCTAAAATGACTTGGAGTTGCTAGCCAAATGTGTTCGATAGTATAATTAGGGCAGATGGTTCGTGCTTAGTTTTGGATAAGAACATGAAACATAATGACCAACATAGTGCTTTTACTACTAACAACCCACTCGCGGGATTGCTCCGTAGTGATATTTCTATAGGCGGGCGACGTTGGTTTTTGAAAACGGGAGCGGCAGCGATGGCTGCGTTACCGTTGAGCACACTACGTGAAATCGATGCTGCTCAAGATGGTTCCGCTCGAAAGAAATCTGTAATTCTCTTTTGGCTATCGGGTGGGCCTAGTCAAATCGACATGTGGGACCCGAAGCCAAATGCACCTGTTGAAATTCGCAGTCCGTTTGAAACCATCTCAACTAGCGTCCCTGGAGTTCAGTTTACCGAATGCATGCCGTTGCAAGCTTCGATTGCGCACAAGATGTCAGTGCTGCGGGGCGTTGATTGTTCCGCTAGTAACCATACGCCAATCACAATGCAGGCCGGTAATCCACTTGCGCGGCGAACCAATGACGGTAAAGACGGCGGCGGGTATCCGTCGATGGGTTCTGTGGTTGCCAAGTTTAAGGGAGCCAACGATCCAGTCATGCCGGCATTTGTAGGCTTGGCAAATAGTTGGGTTTCCGATGTTTGGGGCGCTGGGCATCTAGGTTCCAAATTCGATCCGGTGAAGGGATTGGAACTGGCCAATAAATTCAAGTTGCCAACTGGGGTTAATGTGGACCGTTTGGAAAATCGGCAAGAGTTGCAACAGCAATTTAATACAGCGCGTAAAGCGTTGGATGATAACAAGACTATTGATCAGTACGATCGCAATACGCAACGAGCATTTGAAATGGTGTTATCGGGTAAAGTCGAAAAGGCGTTTGATCTGAGCAGGGAAGATGATTCGTTGCGTGATGAATACGGTCGAATCAGCGTCGGTGAAAAGGCATTACTGGCACGGCGGTTGGTCCAGTCAGGGGTTTCTTTTGTACTGGTCAGCGGTGCCTGGGGCTATTTCGATCATCACGGCGACAATGTTCGTTGGGGTGGACTCGTTAAAGGTCTCAAGCCCTTATTACCGCGAGTCGACAGAGCCTACTATGCTTTAGTGAACGACCTTGAGCAACGCGGAATGCTTGACGACACACTCGTGATGATGATGGGCGAATTTGGTCGCTCGCCGAAGATTAACACCCAAGCCGGTCGGGATCATTGGGTACCGGTGATGTCGATGGTGATGTCCGGTGGCGGAATGCCGACGGGGCAGGTAATTGGTAGTTCGGACCGAGTTGGAGGTGAAATTCGTTCCGGGAAAGTACGACCGCAAGATCTGGCGGCTACGACGTTCCGGCACCTAGGAATTGATCTAGATTCTAACTGGATTGACGCACAGGGTCGCCCGATTCCGATCATTCAAGAAGGTGGACGACCGATAGCGCAGTTGGGTTAAATTATCTACGGAGTTTCATCGTTTAATAGCTGCCGCCGTCGCGCACGCTGCTGTTTGATCCATGAAACTTGGGTTATTAATAGATTTAAGGCCGCATAGCTCACGGATTGATTTGTTGCATGAGCGGCCGTTTTGTTTGCTGGAAGAGTGGCCTGCGTGGCGTCACCCACAAGAAATACATTGAAGTCGCGGCGTAAATTCTCGTAACCCGCTGTGGTTGAACAGACGCACATGTCGGTGGCATAACCTACTAACAACACATGGCGGATGCCTTTGGATTTAAGAAATGCACGCAGCGCGTCGTAACCTTGGTTATCGTAAAAAACGATGTCATTGTTGTCGACCTCGACGGTATCGATAACTGGAATCGGGAGTTCCCAGAAACCTTCGTGGTTATAGTGCGGGCTGGAATCAATGCCAGGGAAATTGCGAAAATAGTCTACGACGGGTAAATCGCTGGAGACGTCGAACTTGGCAGGAATTGGCTCGCCCGTATAATCGAAGGCCGCGAGTTGGCGGAGCATTTCGCGGCGACCTTCAAGGCGTTCCGTTTCCGACGGAGTATGGTCGATGGAGCGGTATGCTTTAAGCCGAGCAGGATCGGGATCGCGAGGGAGGCTGTACAGGACAGTGTTCACTTGTGGCCGTAATCGCTTTATCAGGGGATTGATTATTTCCTTTGCGTGCTGGCGAATGGCAGCATTCTTTGCGGGCGTGCAACCAAAGGCAACACCGGCAGGCTCGGGCGTTCGCCAGCCTTGTCCGTCGTCGACTCCCCACGGATGGACGCAAATTACGGCCGTATCGGCACCGTCTAGATAATTTGGGATTTCGATGATCCCCCGCGCGTTGTATGAAAAACGCCATGCCCGCACACTTAACGTGGAATTGGGATCATTCACCAACGGAGGCGCTTGGTAGTGAGTCTCGTCAAGGATTGGGTCGATGTACTTGGGGTAGTCCGCCAGTAACGGTTTGGGGTTCTTGATCGGTACCAAATTGTTCGAGTAACTGCGAGGTTTGGTGCCTTCACAATATACCGCTGAAGTAATGAGTATTGCGGTGCCCAATAGTAGTTGCTTGAACATGTAATATGCATCCTAGGTAAACGTTTGGAATTGGCTAGTTTGTTGAGATCGTCGTATCCGCAATCTTGTCCATCGTAACGATTTCTGCTCGAGCTTCGGCGTTTTCAACAATGTCGCACATCATCCGCAACGTTTCGTGTTGGGGGTCCTCAACGACGAGGCACGAAGGGTGGCAGAGGAAATCGAATACTGCGGTGTTGTCGATGGCCCATTCAATGGCCACCTGAATAGCTTTCTTAAATTCAGAAAGCTCCCAAAGATTACTACGAAAAGCAGTCACGTCGCTGATCGGACTCATCGGAATTTCAATCAGCCCGTTGGAATATTTGTAGGGTTGAGCGTATTGTTGTGCACGTACAATATCCGTAAATATTTCATCCGCCACACCGTCCGGAGAACGTTTTGAAAGATGGCTCGGATACTTGCTGCTCACCCACTTGAAGCCCAAGTCAAGAAACAAGTCTTGTAGATCTTCTCTTTTATCAAGCCCGTCGTAGAACCCGCCCGGCGTACGAAAGCCGTTTTGCTTGATGCCGGCGCGTTTACGAAGTGCGAGGTCGGTGACTTTGACGTTGTCGCGAATTACTTGATGCACTGATTTTCCGGCAACAAGCCATGGTGATCGCTGGAATCGAAACTGGGTTGCCTCAGCTGTGGCGGCGTGAACGTTGATGTGGTCGTAAGTGTGATTTCCAATTGCGTGACCCTGTTTCGATAACTCGGTTAGCCAGTCGACATTGGCCTGTTCAAGCACGCGTCCAACGGCGAAGAAGTGTAGCCGGACTTCATGTTTAGCCGCGATCTTACCTGCCTCCAACGCGTAGGATTTGGTAGCTTCGTCGAGATTTCCCTTTTGATAGTCCCACTCGAGCATGCCGCGTTTAGGATAGTGGCGACTCATTTCGAGGTCATATGTTATAGCGATTTGTGCTTTGGTGCGCTGTCCCGCAGGCTTTGTTTTTGCTAAGAGGGCGGGGTTAATCGCTAAGGCGGCAGTAGCGGAAATGAAATTGCGGCGTGAAAGTGTCATGGTCGGGAGTGGTCTTGAAAATGAGAGTATTGAATTTGGTTTTCGGGGAACGTTTAGGCGTGCGTCAATCCGGCCGCAAAGGTGTCAACGCCGGGTGAGTAATGAATCATGTCAGGGGGCTGGTCATGAAGTCCGTATGGTTTGAGTATGTCGTGACATCGCAGGTCGGTGGTGACCGATTGTATTGGCCACGGCGGATGCTTTACTTCACCCCACATAAGCTCTAGCTTCTTGTTGGTGTTATAGAGACCGTAGCGTTCGCTGCTCCATGATATGAAGTCACTTGGTGTTGAGTTGCATTTGTCGTCGAGCGGTGCAGGACGATAAGTGATATCAAACTCAAGTGTTCCGTCACAGTGGTTGCTTTGATAGTGCGTAGAAGAATCACTTCCGACGACATATTGGATGGCACGTTTGCGGTAGGGGAGATGAAAGGAATGCTTGCCGATTGTGCGAGTGAACCATTCCGGGGTATCGAGAGAAAGGAAAAACACGCCGCTGTGGTCGCCATGTTTAACGTAGGTACGGACGTTCAACTCAGGGTATGAACGCATGCTCGGCATGTAGGGCATCCATTTCTTGCGGACATCATGCATCTCGAAGGCGACAATACCGATCCAGGCATCGGAATCGAATGTATCAATAGTTAACGAATCTGGTACAAAGTTTTGCAAGGTGGCGGTCGGCACGCGCCAATGTAGAAAAAGAGTGTTATGCCACCCCATCTTTACTTGCCATTTCATAACAATTCCCCTATTGGTTGCCCCTGTGGCAAAATATGAACTGGGCGACCAAAATAATCCGAAATAGTCGCACGGTAATTGATTCCGAGATGATGATATATTGTGGCGAGTAGGTCTTGAGGAGTGGTGGGCCGTTGTGTGGGGTATTCCCCCTTGGAATTGGTTGCACCAATAACTTGCCCCATCCGCATGCCACCGCCGGATACCAAAGCGGTATAGGCTTGGGGCCAATGGTCACGCCCAACCGAGTTGTTGGGTGTTCCCTTGCGAATCTTCGGCGTGCGTCCGAATTCTCCGACCACGCACACCATGATTTTGCGATCAAGGTTTCGCTCATAGATGTCTGTGATTAACGCTGACAAGCATTGATCCAGAAAAGGTAGTCGAGTCCGCATGAATGTTGCAAAATGACCCTCGCGTCCCGCATTACCAGCATGGTCGTCCCAATTAGTGTGTTCAGGACCTGACAGTGGCGTGTTGCAATAAATATTTATAACAGGGACGTGGGCTTCGGCGAGTCTGCGGGCTAACAAACAACTCTGCCCCCAAGTGTTTAGCCCATATCGCTTACGCACCTCGAGTGGTTCCTGCTCAATGTCAAAGGCTGCGGCAGCTGTCGGGCTAGCGAGCATTTGATAGGCGAGTTGTCTGAACTCATCGACGCCGGCAAGTTCTCCTCGTATGTCAATATCACGGCGGAGTGTGTCTAGTCGGGAAAGCAGTCCCTTCCGCATAAGCAGCGATTGTGAATTGCGGCCAGCAGCAAGCTGTAGTTGTGGAGTTTGATAGTTTGGTTTACTAGGATCGGTAACTTCAAACGAACTGTGGTGCAGCCCCAGATACGTAGGTCGAGTCATATAGGGGCGTTGTGGCAACGTCACGTAGGGTGGCATACCAGATTTTGTAAACCCTAGTACATGACTCGCGATGTGCCCAAAATCGGGGTGGTCACTTTTGGATTGCGACGTGGGGTCAAGTTTAGCGGGACGTTTTCCAGTGAGTGCAATAACTCCCCCGTCACTATGAATATCAACGTCGTGGTGCATTGATCGAATTAGTGTAAATTTGTCCGCGATTTTCGCCTGCAACGGGAAGTGCTCGCAAATGTCAATTCCTGATACGTTTGTGGTAATACTGGAGAATTGACTTCTCATTTCCGACGGTGCGTTTGGTTTGAGATCCCATGTTTCAAAGTGCGAAGCGCCGCCATGTTGATAAAGCATAATGACAGAAGTGTCTTTTAATGCCTGATTATTCGCTGCTCGTAGCGCCAGAACATCCGACAGAGTGACGCCGCCCAAAGCAAGAGCACCCACTTGCATGAAACCACGGCGGTTAACTAGTGAAGGGTTCATTTATTTTGGATATGAAACTGGTAGGGGGTGAACATGTCGAGTGCAAGGACAACAAATTGCTTTATATCTCTTAGACTGCGTTACGTTTAATATTGTAACGAATCTTAGTGGTTTTATTTATCGGAATTTGCTCCGGAGAACAGAGGATCGCCATGGTTTTGTAGCCACACGATCATTTCCTCACGTAGTTGATTCTTGACGTTCGTTGCTCGTTTACTGTTAGCAAGGTCGTGCATTTCATAGGGATCAGAACCGAGGTGGAACAACTGTTCGCGTTGCACAGCGGGGTAATAGATATATTTCCAGTTTTGCATACGGATCATTCGTTGTTGATCATGAAAGTATCCAATGATAAACGGATAAACTTCGCTCAATTCATTGCGCAGAATTGGCATTAAGCTGGTTGCTTCCACTGCGGGAAGCACTTCGACGCCCGCGAGTTCACAAACTGTCGGATAAAGGTCGCGTAGATAACATTGTGCCGACCGTTTTTCGCCTGTTGGGATATTACCGCCCGTGAAAATCAACGGTATGCCGATGGTGTGTTCGTACATGTTTTGTTTACCCATCAACCCGTGACTTCCTAGAGCCAAACCGTGATCGCTTGTAAAGATAATAATGGTGTTGTTCAATTCGGGGTCTGTTTGTTTTAGGGCATCGACGATACGACCAATTTGCTGGTCCATATAGGAAATGACATGATAGTAGGTTGCGAGATCGCGTTGGATATCTTTCTTTTTTCGGGGCCAGGGATTTAATAATTCGTCGCGACCTGAGAAATTACCGTGGTCGAATGGATGTTTGCCGCGAAAGTTTTCAGGCAGCGGCATGTTCTTGGCGTCATACGTGTCTAGCCAACCGGGTGGATTCAAAAGCGGATCATGCGGTGCTGTAAAGTTGACCTGTAAAAAATATGGTTTATCTGACTTGCGTTTAATGAATTCAATCGCCGCATCAGCAAACTTACTTTCAATGTCAGGTGTTAAGCCCACGCCTTGCTCGGGAAATAGTTGTCGATCATCTGTTTGGAACATCCAACCGCGATATCCAGTGACGATGCGACCCGCTGCGTCGTACTGCGGTTCGATGGGGCGTTTGCCGGATCCGAAAAGACCTAAGCTCTCTTGGAATCCTCGAGTGGAGGGTCTGCCGGAAATCATCCATTTACCGACCCAATATGTGTTGTAGCCACCGCCGGTTAACGCTTGGGCGAGTGTTGTATGCGCCAGGTTTGGCTTGTTGTTTGGGGGATGGACTCCGTTGCGAAATCCAGTCTGGCCACTGAGAAGTTCTGCTCGCGCGGGAACGCACAAGGGATTGGCACAGGTGGCGCGGGTAAAAGTCGTGCCGTGCTTTACTAAGGAGTCCAAATTGGGTGTTTGGATAATGTCATTACCAAGGGCAGCGATGGTATCGGGGCGTTGGTCGTCTGAGATCAATAAGATAATATTGGGCTGTTCCGCGGCGGTAACAAGCGTCGGAACTAGTTGTGCGATTGCAATGCAGAGGAGCCAGAAGTTTCGTATCATAAGGAGAGTTGCTCTTAGGTTAAAGTTGAGCTGGAATTGGACTGGTGGTCGGTTGCCGGGTGGAATTCTTATTGTACATTATTAACGTTGTGATCACGGACTAAGGAAAACTAAATGAAAACATCGACAATCATCTTGGTAGCCTCGTATCTGCTGGTAATGTTCCCGCAGTCCGAATTGGCGGGTCAAATACAACCACCGGACTTGATTTTGCGGTCGGGAAAGATTGTAACGGTCAACCGGCGGTTTGAGATTGCCCAATCGCATTGTGGCAGTTGGACACGACAGCAAGGTGCTAGAACTCGCCGGGCCGGACACCAAAGTGATAAATCTGGACGGCAAGATGGTGATTCCAGGCTTGATTGACTCCCACGTCCATTCTACTGGTGCAGCGGTTTACGAGTACGATCATCCGGTTCCGGTCATGAATACGATTGCCGATGTGCTAGAGCATGTTAAGCAACGCGCAAATGCGTTGCAGGACGGTCAATGGATTCGCTTGAGCCAAGTATTCATTACTCGGCTAGAAGACCAGCGGTTTCCGACTCGCCAAGAGCTCGATTCCGTTGCTCCTGACAACCCTGTAGTGTTTCGGACCGGTCCGGACCAAGCGTTGAATAGTCTTGCGCTTAAGTTGTCTGGTATCGATAAGGAGACGAAATTTCCAGAGGGCCGCGTAGGCGTGATCGAAAAGGACCCGCAGACGGGCGAGTTAACCGGTATCATTCGAAATGCTGGCTCATTGATCAAATACCAGTCGGCTGAACGGAGACCGGAGTTTGCAGACCGGCAGACAGAGCTCAAAAAACTGATTGCAAATTACAACTCAGTAGGTATTACAAGTATTTCGGATCGCAATGCATCCGATTCCGCAGTGGCGCAATGGCGAACCTTGAAAGATGAGGGCGGCTTAAATGTGCGTGTCTTTCTCTATTACTCTTTAAATGCGAATGTACCGCTAGCGGACGTCGACGCGCGGATCAAGAAAGCGACCAGTGACCCGCTTCATGAATACAATAATATGCTGTGGTTGCGCGGCATTAAGGTGTTTTTGGATGGAGGTATGTTGACCGGAAGCGCTTACATGAACAAACCATGGGGCGTTAGTGAAATTTATTCGATCACGGATCCAGAGTATCGAGGAACTCGTTATATCGATCCGGAGCGACTTTACCAGGTTAGCTTGCGGGTGCTTGATGCCGGGTTGCAAATGACAGCACATAGTGTTGGCGACGGTGCTGTTAGCACGTTAGTTCAAGCTTACGCCGCGATCGACGCGGATAATTTTAAGGTTGCGGCGGCTCGTCCTTGTATTACTCATTGCAACTTCATGAGTCGTGAATCTATTAAAGAGATGGCACGGCTCGGTATCGTCGCAGACTTGCAACCGGCATGGTTGTATATGGATGGGAAAACTCTATTGAAACAGTTTGGGCAAAAACGCACAAAGTATTTCCAGCCTTACCGCTCACTTTTTGATCGAGGCGTGATCGTTGGCGGCGGATCTGATCACATGCAGAAAATTGGGAGCTTGCGCAGTGTCAACCCGTACAATCCATTTTTAGGTATGTGGATCACGCTGCAACGGCAGCCTCGGAACATGGATGGAATATTACACGCTGAGCAGCGACTGAAACGGCACGAAGCTTTACGGTTGTATACGATCAACAACGCCTACCTGACTTTCGAAGAAAAAGTTAAGGGGTCGTTGGAGGTTGGTAAGTTGGCCGATTTTGTGGTGGTAGACCGAGATATCCTTAAAGTTGAGTTAGATGCTATAAAGGATACGCAAGTATTGCGGACGTACATTGGTGGTCGATTGGTATATGCGGCCAGTGAATGATAGACAGGATTACACGGTGTGTTAGAAATTGCAATATATAAATAGCGAGAATGGGTGCAGATATGCAACGACGAGAATTTGTGGTTGGAAGCAGCGGTTCGGTTTTAGGCCTCTTAGGTAGTTATTCGCTGGCGGCTACGGAAATTACCGCAGTATCCGAGGGCGGCATCGATTGGTACAACGTTCAGGACTGGGGAGTCGAGGGACGTGGATTTTCGGAGACGAAAAGCTATTTTGATCGCTTACCAGCCAAAGCTAACGGTGTCGTTCGTGGCGCGGTTTGGAGTTTGAGTTTACATAGCGCTGGGATGTCATCGCGATTCAATACTGACAGTCGGGACTTACACGTACGGTATCGTTTGAAGTCAGGGAGCGTGGCGATGCCACACATGCCCGCCACCGGCGTCAGTGGCGTAGACCTTTATGGAACGAATGAACAAGGCGAGGCTCGCTGGATTAGTGTTTCGCGACCAAGTGCCCAAGATGTTAACTATAAATGGGCTACAAATATTGACCCGCCCGGTCGTAACGGTCGCCTCTACACGGCGTATTTGCCGTTGTATAACGGCATTGTGAAAATGGAAGTGGGCGTTCGGTCAGGTAGTCGGTTCACGCCAATTGCGCCACGCAAAAAGGGCACGATTGTGTTTTACGGTACTTCAATAATGCACGGCGCGTGTGCGTCAAGGCCCGGCATGGCGTTACCGGCAATTTTGGGACGGTGGTATAATCGTCCGGTTATAAATCTTGGGTTTTCCGGTAACGGGATGTTGGAATTGGAATTGGCCGACTTGCTCGGCGAGTTAGATGCGAGTGTTTATTGCGTCGATTGCCTACCAAATCTTGTTCCAGAGTTGGTGAAGCAGCGTACAATTCCGTTTATTGAAAGACTACGTAAGTACAAACCCGACACGCCGATTTTGATGGTGGAAGATCGCACGTACACGCACTCACCGTTCTTCCGGTCGTTGCGTGATCGACACACCGGCAGTCGGGGGGCCTTTCGTGCCGGTTTCGACACATTGAAGAAGGCTGGGGATGAGAACTTGCATTACTTAGAGGGTAAAGATTTGCTGGGCAGCGACGGGGAAGCAGCGACGGATGGCTCTCATCCTAACGACCTAGGATTTATGCGGTATGCCGACCACTATAAGGTCGCACTTGATCAAATAATCCAACAGCCTCCGGCAGAAGGTGTTTTGAGGCCTGAATGAATTGCGGATTTTCGGAAATGAAAAAGAGCACTACAACAAATCATATTGCGGTTTTGATTTGTGTGATATTGTGCAGTTGCAGTTTATCAGCGGACGACGGCATCGATTTCTTCGAAGCCAAGATCCGACCCTTGTTGGTGCAGCATTGTTACGAATGTCATAGTGGTAAGACTGGGGTAGTTGAATCGGGTTTCGATATGGACACGCGTACGGAGATGCTCGCCGGAGGTGATCGTGGTATCGCGGTGGTCGCGGGTAAACCTGAGGAGAGTCCGTTGATGATGGCGATAAGTTATCGTCTTAGTGACTTGGAAATGCCACCCGCTGGGAAATTACCGGCGGAGGAGGCAGAGCTCCTTGCACGTTGGATTAAAGCCGGTGCCACGATGCCGCTAGGGGAAGGCGTGGCAACGAAGAAGAAACCCCAGGCGGAGATTGACATTGATGCATCTCGTTCGCACTGGGCTTGTAAATCCCTCATGAACCCAGTCGACCGCTGGGTGTTGCATTATCAAAAGAAAAACCGGATTCGTAGTACGACAACAGCGTCGCCAGAGCAGTTGATTCGACGGTTGAGTTTCAATCTGACGGGACTGGCTCCGGAATGGACCGATGTTGCCGCGTTCACCGACGAACCGACCCAAACGCAGTACAGTAATTTGGTAAGTAAGTATTTGTCCTCGCCCGCGTATGGAGAGCGTTGGGCCCGGCATTGGTTAGACCTCGTGCGTTACACGGATACGACGGCTAGTTGGTTAGAAAGTACAGCGGGTTCCTTTCGGTATCGTGACTGGGTTGTTACAGCCTTCAACGATGATGTCCCCTACGACCGTTTTGTTAAATTGCAGTTTGCTGCGGATTTCATGGGTGACAGCGCGCCCGACGATCTGGCCGCACTCGGTTTGATCGGACTCAGCCCGACTTATTGGAAAGAGCCTCGCTTGGCGCCGCTGGTGATTAGGACCGTCGTGGCGGAAGAATGGGAAGAGCGGATCGACATGGTCGGACGAACATTTTTGGGATTGTCACTAGCCTGTGCGCGATGTCATGACCACAAAATGGACCCGATTACTCAGCGGGATTATTACGCGTTGGCAGGAGTGTTTGCGAGTAGCCGAATTCTGGATGTACCGCTGGTTGCGCAAAAAGAACAGGCGACAGTTCGTGCGGCCATTACGGTGGCAGCAGCGATTCGTGTTAAGATTCAACGCGAAAAAGTGCTGCAAGAGGGAGCTCAGGATAAAGACGTGCACGCCAAGCGAATCATGGAATTGCAGGTGGAATTGGAGACGTTGTCCAAGGCGACTCCACATTTTGACGCGCCGCGAGTGATGGCGGTGGTGGAGGATAGCATTTCGGTTGTAGCCGACGGTCCGGAATTGACAAAAGTTGTCTACACTCCGAATCACGCCATTGACGTTGCGGTCCAACTGCGAGGTAATCCCGCGACACTTGGCGATGTTGTGCCACGCCGGTTTATTGAGCTGATGGATCCACAGAAAACTTCCTTTTCCAATGGTAGTGGGCGATTGGAATTGGCCGAATCTTTGGTGTCGAAGTCGGAGGGATTATTAGCGAGGGTTATTGTAAATCGTGTGTGGCGGCACCATTTTGGCAAGGGAATCGTCGATACGCCGAGTAACTTCGGATTGCAAGGCGGGGTGCCGAGTCATCCGGAGTTGTTAGATGCGTTGGCCTTGGGGCTTATTGAAAACCAGTGGTCGCTGAAATGGTTGCAACGGGTGATTGTCACGAGTGAGACGTTCCAGCAAAGCTGCAGTACCGCTGAGACGGTAATTTCTAAGGATCCTGACAATCGCTGGTACGGTCGCATGAACCGCCGGCCACATGATATTGAGGCATGGCGGGACTCAATGTTGCAGGTTACGGGTTTGCTCGATTCAAGTATCGGAGGTCAACCATCTCTGCTTTCTAATGTAGACAATAACCGCCGCACGCTGTATGCGACGATCAAGCGACGGGAATTGGACGAAGTCCTGAAGATGTTCGGGTTTCCCGAACCGACGGCGCATAGCCCGAAACGAGATGAGATGAATACTCCACTACAACAACTGTATTCGCTCAATAGTGGTTTTATCTGGAGATGCGCAGATCACTTTGCGTCTTCCTACACTGTGAACGAGAAGGAAGATTTCAAGCCGATTGTGGCAGAACTGTACCGCAAGGTATATGCGCGTGAGGCGACGCCCTTAGAATATGGCGTTGCTATTGATTACCTAGAGAAAGCCGGTTCCGCCGGGTTGCGTCGGTATATACACGCGTTGTTGATATCCAATGAATTTGCGTTTTTAGATTGAGATTGTTGCTGATGGACCGCGAGATTATAGGACGATATTAGAATGTCATTTGCAGGAAACATCGATAGGCGTGCTGCGATTTCCGCTTTGGGCGGTGGGTTGGGGTTTTTAGGTCTATCCGATCACATTGCATTGGCTACGGAGCAAGGTGCTGGTTGTCATCATCGACCACGAGCTCGTCGAGTCATCCAGTTGTTTATGAATGGCGGTCCATTTCAGGGGGATTTCTTCGATCCCAAGCCCGCGCTCAACAAATACCAAGGTCAGCGACCAGGCGAAGTTGATCTCCGTACCGAGCGCAAGACTGGCGGGTTGTTGGGATCACCGTACAAGTTTGGGCGACATGGTGCGAGTGGTCTTGAAATCAGTGAATTATTACCCCGCCTGAGTCATCACGCAGACGATATTTGCGTCTTGCGTAGTGTTTACACGGACAACCCGAATCACGGTCCAGCCTTGTTGTTGATGAATAATGGAACTATCTCGCCCACGGTTCCGAGTATGGGTTCTTGGCTAATGTATGGATTGGGAAGTGTGAATCAGAATTTACCAGGGTATGTCGTATTATGCCCAGGGCGTCCCGTGCGGTTTTCAATTTTATGGAGTAGCGCTTTTTTGCCGTCGCAATTCCAAGGCAGTTATGTCAACCACTCGACAATCACGCCGGAGTCTATGATTCCGTTTCTAAAGAACGATAAATTGAGTTTGCAAGAGCAACGTGATGAGCTTGATTTGATCGGGTCTCTAAATCGTTTGCACGGGCTAACGCGGAGTGCAGACAAACAGTTATCCGCGCGAATCTCTGCGATGGAAACGGCGTTCCGCATGCAGTCTGCAGGACACGAGGCATTTGACATTAGCGCCGAACCCGCGGCGATCCGCGAAGAGTATGGTGCGGGACATTTTGCCAATGGGTGTTTACTCGCGAGAAGATTGGTGGAGCGTGATGTTAGGTTTGTGCAAGTTTATTACGGGAATGGTCAACCGTGGGATACGCACAGCAAACACAATGAATTGGTAAAAGGATTAGCGACTTCGATTGATCAACCAATTGCGGCGCTGCTCGCAGATCTGAAACGACGTGGAATGCTCGATGATACGTTGGTAATTTGGGGCGGTGAATTTGGGCGGACGCCGGTGTCGGAAAATGGCAGCGGTCGCGACCATAATCACTATGGTATGACCATGTGGTTGGCTGGTGGTGGTTCGCGTGGGGGGTATGCGCACGGTGCAACGGACGAATTCGGTTTTCGCGCGGTACAGGATCGGATGCACGTGCATGATGTGCACGCGACAGTATTGCATTTATTGGGCATTGATCATGAACGATTGACCTATAACTACGCCGGTAGAGATTTTCGTTTGACGGACGTCGCTGGTAAGGTAGCCACAGACGTGTTGGCGTGAAAATTGAATTGCAATTGTGATAGATATTTGGCTATTCGAGGTCGCCGTCGGTACGTGTTATTTCCTATAATAACAGTATGTTTCAATTACGTCTAATTTCGATAATCGCCTTTTTTAAAATTGCATATTTGCCATTCGGTGTCGCTGCTGCGCCCATGGTTAATCCCGCAGAGGTTACGCTTGTTGGCCCCGAGAGTTCTCAGCAACTCGTTGTGACCCAAGATACAGCAAACGGGTTGATCGACTTGACGCACAATTCGAAGTATCGCTCGAAAAATGAAGACGTTGCCGTTGTAAATGAACGCGGTGTTGTTCGCCCAATGGGAGAGGGGATAACCGAGGTTCGAGTATCGAGCAGTACTGGAACAAAAGTTATCCAGGTAGCTGTGCAACACTTCACGGATCCTAAACCTATTAGCTTTAGACGAGATATTCAACCAATCCTTACCAAAGCGGCTTGTAATTCCGGCGGCTGTCATGGCAAGGCTGATGGCCAAAACGGTTTCCAATTGAGCCTGTTCGGATTTGACGATGAATTTGACTTTGCAGCGGTTGTCAAAGCGGCACGTGGGCGGCGAGTAAACGTGGCCGCACCGGCGACGAGCCTGTTCTTGCGGAAAGCAACTGGGGATTTACCGCATGGGGGTGGTCGAAAGATTGAAAACGGTGGCCTGTGGTACGCACGCGTTCTACGGTGGTTAAAGGAAGGCGCCGTGCTTGATGAACCCCATGAACTCGAGACCACTCGAATTGAAATATTTCCCAGCACTGCAAACATGCTTCACGACAGCGGGCAACAGCTACAAGTGTTTGCCGTCGACTCTGATGGGACTCGGCGGTGCGTGACGAGGGAAGCTGAATTCATTTCGAATGCGACGGACGTTGCTGAGGTCGACTCCGATGGATTAGTACAAGTAAGTACGGTTCCAGGCGAAGCGGCAATTTTAGCTCGGTATCGAGGGCAAGTGTCGGTGGCACGCGTACGTTTACCGCAATCAGGAGATATTCAGCGGCCGATGTTGACCAACCCAATTGACACGTTGGTGTGGGATCGTTTTGTCCTCTTAGGGATACAACCAAGTGAATTAGTTGATGACGGAAACTTCCTGCGACGAGTCTATTTGGACTCGATAGGAACGTTGCCAACGGTTGCAGAGGCCCGCGGGTTTCTGGGTGACAGTGCTCCGGATAAACGGGAGAAACTTATAGAGGAATTGTTATCGCGTGGCGAGTATGCTGATTTTTGGGCAATGAAATGGGCGGATATCCTGCGGGTGGACCGCGAGCGAATTCAGTCCAATGGCACCATCGCGATGACGCGTTGGTTGCGCGAGCAATTTGCGAATAATCGTCCGTATGACGAGTTTGTTACCGATGTGATTACCGTGTCAGGCAGTACGGTAAGTGAAAGCCCAGCGGCTTTTTATGTGGTGCATAATGACGCTGAAAAGCTCGCTCGTAGTATCAGTCAAGCCTTTTTGGGCGTTCGTATTGAATGTGCACAGTGTCACCATCACCCCTTTGAAAAATGGGGACAGCACGATTACTTTGCGTTCGCGGGTTTTTTCACGGGTGTAAAGCAAAAGAAAATGGGTGCGGTGGCACAGAAGATTGTGGAGGGGCCAGGGCAGGATCTGACGCATCCGCGAACGCTACAAATAGTACCGACGGCTGGTCTCGGCGCCGCTCCAATCGTAGTTGGCGAGGGTTCAACGCGGCGAGTGGCACTGGCTGAGTGGATGACGCAACCGGCTAATCCTTTTTTGGCGAGGATGTTGGTCAATCGGTTATGGGCTCATTACTTTGGTCGCGGCCTGGCAGATCCGATTGATGATATGCGGAGTACGAATCCGGCCTCAAACGAACCGCTGCTGAATATGCTAGCGGAGCGATTCATTTCGGATGATTTCGATATTAAGAAAATCACAAAATTCATACTGAGCAGTCGGGCTTACCAATTGAGTGTCGAGGTAAACCAATCAAACGAATTAGATCAGCAGAACTTTTCACATGCTCGTTGGAAAGCGATGTCGGCAGAGGTTTTGCTTGATGCGATTTCTCAGGCGACGGGGGTTTATGAATCGTTCAATGGTTGGCCTGACGGATACCGCGCAATTCAAATTTGGGATAATCGAATGCCCAGTTACTTTTTTCGTATCTTTGGTAAACCACAACGGGTAAGCGTTTGTGAGTGTGAGCGAGGGACGGAACCGAGTATTGCTCAGGCATTACATCTTATGAATGCACCAGAAACAATGGCGAAACTTCGTAGTCGGTTTGGTGCGGTAAGGCGATTAGTTGAGTCCAATCTTTCCGAGGCTGACATTGTGGATGAACTGTATTTGTCGACGCTGTCGAGGTTTCCAGTGGCTGAGGAGCGGGAATTGATGGTCAGCGTGTTTGCGGATCCGTTGTCGAGTCGGCAGACCGCGGTCGAAGATATTTTGTGGACGTTGATCAACACACGTGAGTTTGTATTTAATCATTGATATAGATAGTTGTCGAACTATTGGAGTAGCACATGTTTAAACTTTCATTCAACAAACAAGGCGGATTCTGTGACAAGGTTTCGCGTCGTAATGTTTTGACACTAGGGGCTACCGGATTACTCGGTGGCTTGTCATTGCCAAAGATGTTGCAAATGCAGGCTGTCGCGGCTAGTTCCAAGCCATCACGCGTAAAATCATGCATATTTTTAATGCTTGAAGGTGGTCCGAGCCATATAGATATGTGGGACTTAAAGCCCGATGCCCCGAGCGAAATTCGCGGGCCTTTTAATCCAATTTCGACTAACGTACCAGGCACTCAAATCAGCGAGATTTTGCCGATGTGTTCGAAGATTGCTGACCGGTTCACAATCTTACGTAGTCACAGTCACGGTGATAACGCTCATCAGACGGGTCGCCATTGGGTCCTGACCGGCTACAAACCCAATTTCCCGGATGGCCAGGCCAAGGGGATCCCGTTCAATGAGCATTACCCTTCGATTGGCTCGATGGTGTCTCGTGAGTTGGGCCATCGTGGCGCTGTTCCTCCGTACATCGAAGTTCCGGAACCGCTGGGGCCGGGTGGGCCTGGGTTCTACGGTCCTCGTTACGCTCCGTTTACGATCGAGACGGATCCGGTAGAGCCGACGTTCTCAGTACGAGATTTGAATGTCGTGGAGGGAATAGATGAAAACCGATTTGAACGCCGCAGAACATTGCTGGAGCGGGCCAATGCATTAGGCGCTGGTGGAGGTGGCGTGGGACGAGCCAAAACGATGGGCACATATTATGAAAAGGCTCTGGAAATGGTAACCAGTCCCGCAGCACGCCGCGCGTTTAATATCCAAGGCGAAAAAGAGTCCGTGCGAGAGCGATACGGTATGACATCTATTGGGCAATGTTCGTTATTGGCGAGGCGGTTAGTTGAAGCAGGTTCGCGATTTATCGGAGTTTCTCATGGAAGTTGGGATACGCACTTTGATAATTTTACTGGACATCGTAAAGCGTTGGTGCCGCCGACAGACCAAGCGTTTAGCGCGTTGATCGAGGATCTGGACCAACGGGGCATGCTAGACGAAACACTGGTTGTCATGATGGGTGAAATGGGAAGAACTCCCCGAATCAATAAAGATGCGGGTAGAGACCATTGGTCGATGTGTCAGAGTGTCATTCTTGCGGGCGGAGGAATAAAGCGGGGGGCTGTGATTGGCGCGAGTGATGAGACCGCAAGTTATCCGACGACGACTCCATATGGGATACAGGATCTGTTGTATACGATTCTTGATTTGATGGGCATCAACCCCAATAAAATCTATCCGGATTCGTTGGGACGTCCAGTTCCGCTGGTTACCGGCGGCAAACGAATAAACGAAATTATTGCGTAACGACAAATGAGGAACCAGCGTTCCTCAATATTTGGCTTACGAGCACTAGGCATTGAATAACTATATGACGAAAGTCTTAAAAAATCGGTCAGCGATATTGTGGGTCGCCTTAGCGTGCACCTTGGGTTTTGGCGTTCAGTCCAAGCTTTTAGCGCAATCTCCCGAAGTCGGTTACGTATATCCACCCTTTGTTCAACGGGGGACGTCAACGCCAGTGCGACTTGGTGGTTATGATTTTACGCCGGATCTGCAAATCATGATTCATTCAACGACGGTGGCGTTATCTGAAGTAGAACCAATTGGCCCGTTTTTGGTACCGCCTCGACCCTATTGGGAGGGACCGCGGATTTATGCTAACGCCTTGCCGATCCCACGGGAAATAGCGGCTGTTTTAAGCCCAGATAAAAACGGTGCGTTAGGGAGGGTGTCGTGGCAAATTGCGAATGCCAACGGCGTATCCAAAAGAGGGTTGTTTTATGTTAGTGACATGGTGGAACAAATAGAATCTCGGTTTCGTTCTGAGTTGATGGAATTAGGAAAAACACCAATTGCTGTGTCCGGCAGGATTAGACGTTTGACGGAGAAAGACAATTATGGATTCATAGCATCAAAGACCGGTGAAGTCTCGCTAGAAGTGTTTGCCCGACGAGTAGGAAGCGATTTTAATCCAGCGGTTCAAGTATATGGGCCTGACGATGTCGAGTTGGTCAATGAAGTCGATACTGAAGGCCGTGATTTGGATTTAAAGTTCTTGGTGCAACAAGGAAAGCGGTATCGAATCGTGATACACGACTCAGATTTTCGTGGCGCCGCTCAATTTGTTTATCGTTTGCTAATAGAGCACGTCGAGGCGGGAGCAGACGCACGTGAGGCGGGAAGTGGCGATCGACGACGACTGGACGGAACTTTGGATAAGCAACCATTTTCGGTAACAGCGGGTCGGGAGTATCAGGTGCGGGCGGTTAGCTTATCGCTCGGTGGAGACCTCGATGTTGCGTTACAGGTGTTAGACGGTGAGGGAAAGTTGATCGCAGAGAATGACGATGTTACGCCGGATTTGCTCGATGCCCAGGTGCGATTTGTGGCAAAGGTCGACGGGGAACTGACTGCGGTGGTGACGGGTTCGAGCGTAAAAGGCGAGACAGCCAATCTGTTTTATGTATTACAAGTGGAAGAACTCGAGCGAGGATTTGAATTGACGACAGCGCCAACTGTAATTGCTGTGGTTGGTTCGAAACTTAGCATTCCCGTGACGTTGATTTCTACGGGTGGTTTCGGTGAGGAGGTGCAATTGAAAGTACGCGGGCTTCCAAAGGGTGTCACGGTAGACGGGGAAGCAGTGATTGCCCCTGGAAAGAAGAAAGGGACGGTAGCGTTGCTGATTGCAGATAATGCTGAGGTGAAGGGGACGGTCATTGAAATCCTCGGCGAGAGCGCCCTTGACGCGGAAAATAATTTGTCGGCCCTGACTGTTGTTGCCAGTTCCGCGGTTGGCGGAAGTTTAGCTTTGCGCTCGATAGATGAAAATCGGAGTGATAACCTAGTGCTAGGCGTTACGCTTGAGGCTCCGTTTAAATTACACGTGGTTGATAAGGAACGCCAAAGAGTTGTGCACCGAGGAACGACGTATCCGGCGCCCCTACAGGTGTTGCGAAATGATGGGTATCAGGGAGTGGTGCATATCATGATGAAATCGCAACAGTCGCGTCATAGGATGGGGATTTTGGGACCGATTGTGGATGTGGAAGCAGGCGTGACGGATGTCAGCTACCCGTGCTTTATGCCGGAATGGTTGGCAACCGATCGGACCTCTCGGATGGTTGTCTTTGGCTTTGGCGAGGTCAGCGATCCACAAGGACGTATTCGTTATGTGGGAGTTGCGGCGGACGCGAGGATTACAATGATTCTCGAGGGGGCTCTTTTAAAAGTGGCTCCGTCACAAGTCGAATTAGAAGCGGGACCGGGGAAAGTGGTCGAATTACCCGTTAAGATTGTCCGCTCGAGTAAATTGCAGACCGCAGTGACAATTGATTTGGAGCTTGACGATGAACTGGCTGCATTGCTTGAGTATGATCCCCTGACGCTCGACGTGAATCAGACCGAAGGCGTTCTCAAGGTGCGTTGCTCAAATTCCCCGCTGCTTCGCGGATTGATTCCAATTACAGTACGGGCAACAACATTGCAATCTGAGAAATGGCCGGTGAAGTCGATACGGGATTACGAAGTGTTTTTCGCAACGAACGAGACCACTACCAGATAACAAGTTTCACGAGTTTATCACAATATATAAGGAAGTCATTATGTTTAAAATTATGTTGGGAGCGAGTTTTGTGTTGGCGTCGGTGGGTGTAGTTACGCTTCCGACCGCGATTAATGAGAATGGCAACGCCGCAGAAATCAATGCTGGTGATTACGAATCGCTGCAGGAGGCGTTTGATGCCCTTCCAGTAACAGGTGGGCGAGTGGTGATTCCCTCTGGGACGTATGAAATAACCGCACCGCTGCGTCTTAAAACAGGCGATGTCCGTATTGAAGGTTCCGGCAACTCAACGCACATTGTTAATAAAAACGAAGAAGGCGAGCCGGCGATGTTGATTGGACACGAAGACTTGCGAGACGTGAAAACAGCCGATCGATTGTGGCGTGTACAGATCGCGAATCTGCGCGTCACTGGAAATGAAAAGAGCGGCGACGGAATACACGCAATTCTAGTGAACGAGATATTCTTGCATAACGTTACTGTTAGTTATCATGGTGGTGACGGAGTACTGCTAGATTATTGTTACGAAGATGCTCGCGTTGCCGATTGCCTGATTACCTATAACAAACAGGTTGGTCTCAACTTGCCAGGATGCCATGATATCGTGGTATCGGCGAATCAGTTCGAAGAGAACCAAGATGCGGTCATGGTTTCCGATGGATACAACTTGTGTATGACTGGGAATAATCTTGATGACCATTTACGGCATGGCGTCATCATCGAGAATACCTATGGGTCAGTCGTGAGTGGCAATATGATCGAAGAGTGTCAGGGAACAGCTATTATTTTGGATCGCGATTGTTACGGCAATACAATTTCCGCTAATGTGATTGCCCACAACGGCGCTGGGGTCGATCTGCGGGATGCCCATGGAATTGCCGTGAGTGCCAACACGTTTACATTGATGACCGAACCCGCATTGAAAATTGGTGAGTTATCTGGTCGTGTAGCAGTAACTGGCAACAATTTCTGTAACAGCTATATCGGAGAGGGAAAGGTCAAGCGTAATACCAATGACTTAATGGCTGCTGGAATTCAATTGCAAAGTACAAATAACATTGCGATTTCGGGAAACGTATTTTCCTCGCTGCAAACAAAAGCCGTTGCGTTGAGCGATGCGCAGTCGAAATCCGTGCTGTTTAGCAATAATGTACTTGTCGATGTGGAAAGTGAACACGCCTCGCTAGCAGAAGAACAATCCAACAACATTATTGGCTCAAATGTCATTAGCGATTAAAGAGGGTGGGATGAAAGTGATTGGTGTGCGGCAGTGTATTGCTGTTAATCCTGCGCTGGAACCGCTAGATAATTGGAAACGTCGAGAGTGCTTTCACCGTTGAATCGATAGGCGACGAGCAGTCCATGTTTGGCGATGCTGTAATCAACGCAGGTGACGTTCGGGGCGAGCGGCGCTGGGGACTTGCTGGGCATCCAATAATGCCCGACGAATACGGGCGGATCAGTAGCTGGATAGCCTTGCCGGTTAGCATGAGCGGGCAATTCTAATGGTATATCGAGATCAGGATCCGGCGGCGTTTTAGGGGGCATCATGTATTGTGCAATCGTCTGATCGTCGAACGCTTCATACCACTTGATTCGGATACGTTGACGCACGTTACCTTCTTTGTCCTGGTAGGAGTATCCAGGCGGTAGCTGGGCCTCGGGTCCCTTCAAAACTGTCTCGATAGCGTGAAACAAAGGGTCGTTGGGGTTACTAGCTGCAGTCAGCAAGTCAGTATCAAAGCCATCTTGGTTGGCGAATATGCGCGTGATGTGGGCAAGTTGAACCGGGTCCCAGCAGGCGTGTACTATTCGTAGGTTACCGAGATCGAGGTAGGTCGGAAGCGTAGCAAACCAGGATAGGTAGTACGCAAGTTGTGAATCATCGAGGGCATCTAGTGTTGCTTGGTGTTGCTTTTGATTCTTCTCGGAGTGGGCCCGAAGATACCGATCCTCGGTTGGATGCTTGGTGTGGTAGGCCAGTGCATTGAACTCATGATTGCCCATTACGACCAGCGCTGTGCCCGCGTCGACCATGGCTTTGGCAATAACTAACGTTTCAAGTATGTGAGGTCCACGATCTATAAAATCACCGAGGAAGATTACTTGTCGATCCTCAGGGTGCGAGTACACTCCGTCTTGACTGATATAACCTAGCGTTTGCAGTAGAGCATTTAGCGGACGCGCGTGTCCGTGAATATCGCCAATGATGTCGTACATTTATGATCCTCGATGGTTTGATAGAACCATAGTACACGAAAAGACTCGGGAAAATAACACTAATTGAGAGTTGATTGTGGAAGCTAACGAATGAGTGAGGCCAAGGAATTTCCGGTACCAATAGCGCGACCTGAGGCGTCGCGTGTGACGTTGGTGTGGGGGTCATAGGATCCGAGGAACCGTCCCCGCCCATCACGGGCGTTGAGCTGATTGTTAGGTCCGCTTGAGATCGTACCGAGCAGGCGGCCATTTTGATCACGTATTTGTTGGGTGCTCATAAAGTGTTCTCAGCGTTTTGGGGCTACGCGTCTTGGGGTGTTTATTATAACGAGAAACTATTTTGACAAATTTCTTATTTTGTGTCGGAAAATTCGCCTTCCCATTCTCTTAAGTAGTGAAGGGGATGATTTTGTTAATAGTCTCCACTGAATTGTAGTTAATTGTGACCGGGAAGATAAAAACTTATCACAGTTAACAAGAACGAAAATATGTTACTAGGAAGAGGCACAACGCGATGAAAAATATCAAAATTCCCACGACTACTATTGGCAAACGTATTGAATCAAACGGACTGACTGTATTTCCACTGAATCTAAAGGTAGGACTAAAGTCGTCTGTAACCTCTGGATTAGCCATGATCGACGAGGGTTTGGTGAAGGTAAAAGAGGTTAGCGATGCCGGCAGAGTCCCGACGCTATATGTGATTAATGACTGTAAATCCCACGTTCTATTTTTGGAAGGGGACCAGTTAGTTGGTGCGAAGCAGAATCGAATATGCAATTCCTCCGTATTGATTGCGCCCGAATCTTTTGCCGAAATTCCTGTATCGTGTGTCGAACAGGGACGTTGGGCGAAGAAATCGTCGGCTTTCGCTTCGTCGAATAATTCGGCCACGCCGGAGATGCGCAAGATTCTCAAGGAGAGCAAGCGGGAGGCAAGAAAAGAGTATATTTTGCAGCAACAACTCGCGGAGTTAGACGAAGCGGAGTTAGACGAAGATGCAAGCAAGGTACACGAACATGCGGCTGTACATCATGCGTCGCAAGGTGCAGTTTGGGACAAGGTGGAGACTATGCAGTTCATGCATCTTTCACCGAGTCAAACAAGTTCAATGGATGATGTGTTTGAATCGAAACGAAACATTATTGAGCGAGCCTTGCAGACCTTTAAGTACCCGCAAAACGCGCAAGGTTGGATAATCGCAATTAATGGTGAAATCCAAACGATTGAAATGTTTGGCGAGAAGGTGTTATGCGAGAAGGCATGGGACCGTGTAATGGGGGGGTGCGTGCTTGAAACAATGGGTAAAGTAGGCGAGCGTCACCGCGGTAAAAAAGAAACGATGCCCAAGATCGACAGAGTTAAAGAACAACAAGTATTCCGGGCTCTTGATCGTCTCATCAAATTGGACTGGGAACGAGTGGCAGCAGTGTCCGCGGGCGAAGAATATCGAGGTGATGATGGTAGCTTGATCGGATCTCAATTACAGCTAGATGGGGAATTAGTGCATCTAAGTGCCGTGCTCTAGGGAGGACGCCATTTGGTTTGGTTTCGCTGCAGAGTTTATTTTGGTATCGAAGCCAACAACAATATCACTGTCTTGAGAGATTAATTGGCATTAGAAAAGGACAATCAAATGACGAATAAAATTATGATGAATGTGCTTGCGGATAAGAATCTGGATGTGAAAAGAAGTCTCCAGCGACAATTGAATATTTCAACAGCACTGCAAGTCGAGTTTCCAGATGTATTCGATGGCGGTGACATTCAAACCAAAATGGGTCGCGACGGAGATGACGCAGTATACCCAGATGAATATAGGATCACGATTACCAAGGGAAACGGTGAAGCAATCGAAGTTCAATTAAAGGATACAAATTTGAGTGATGAAATCCTTAAATTGATGATGCCAAAGAATGTTACTTGGCGAAAACCCGAAGCAGTTCAAGATCGTCAAAACTACTTGGGAGGGGAAAATGTATGACTGAAAAACAACGGACACGCAATAGCAGTCTTCTCATGGTGGTTGGTAGGATGCCGAGAGCGAGCGGATAATATTAGATGAAGTTACCATCGCTGATTCTCACGATGAAGCGGTGGGTTTTTTGAAAAAAATCAAACTGGAGGCTTATTTTGATCTCATCAGATTCACAGAAACCCGAGTCGGTGCGTGGGAAGAAGACGAAGAACAATCCCGTGAAGCTACTGATATTCCAAGTGCCGAAAAACGCGACGAACAAGCAGATGGTGCAGACACTGACCGACCAGATGATGGAGGAGATAAGAGGAGACGAAAAACCGAAGAAGAAAGAGAAAAAGAAGGATTGAAGTCGGTTCCCAAAGAAAAATGGTCGCAGAACTACGGTAACAACGATTTGGATCTACGATAGAAGAATTAGCTGAAAAACAGAGAGTATCAGCAATTGAAAACACCGCGGCAACGACAGGGGTGTCAAAAAAATCTGATTATTTTCGGCGGTGTGTTATAATCTTAGCATGCTGGATCCGCCACAAAATAATGAGGACGAACTTGAGCCGTTGAAGCTGAAGATAGTGCGGCTTTTTAGGGATTTAGAGTTGGTAACGGCTGCCGATATCCAAAGTCTGATGGACGCGGATAACGCCGAAAGCTCAAGGCAAATTGAAATGTCCGACCTAAGCGCGTTAATAGCGAGGTTAAGAGCATTGCACAAGTCGTACAGTTTTCCAGACTGGATTCCTAAACGTTATCGATGCATTCGCGAACTAGGCGCTGGAGCGACATCCCATGTGTATCTAGCGCACGACAGTCAGTTTGAGGCTCTCGTTGCGGTCAAGATCATCAAACCAGGTGAGTCGCTGGAACGCTTTATACGTGAGTCGAAATTGCTACAGCAACTGGAATCAAGACACATTGTGCGACAACTCACGTTTTACGATAACGGTGATGAGTTTCACTCGGAGGCGGCGATTGTGATGGAGTACATTGAAGGCCGGTACTTGAGCGATGTAATCGCCAGTAACAAAGGGAAACCTCATGCAACTCAAGACGGGATTCCTTGGATGCGACAAGTGTGTCAAGCGATGGTCGACGCGACTGAGCATGGCATTGTACATCGTGATATTAAGCCGGCCAATATAATCATAGCGGCCACAGACAACTCCGTGAAGTTACTCGATTTTGGCTTGGCGATTGCTGTACCCGATGGGGAGCGGGTAACGGGGCGAGTGCTGACTAAAGCTGGCCAAATGCTGGGCACACCGCATTACATGTCACCTGAACAGGGCTTTGATTCGACGATTGTTGACTTAAGGAACGATGTATATAGTTTCGGCGCTACGTTTTATCATTTATTGACTGGGACGACACCGTTTGAAGGCATTGATTTTGTAGAGGTTGTTTATAAACACCGCATGGAAATTTTAGAGTCTCCGCGATCCCGTAATCCTAATTTGGACACGGATGTGGCGAATATTCTTGAACGATGCCTTGCCAAGCAGGCGCGAGACAGGTTTGCAAATTTTAGTGAAATTCTAGACCAACTTCCGCCAACCGATATTGAAAAGTGTTATGGTTTGTCCGCACCACAATCGAATCCAGACCTGCTCACCCGCATGGCAATGCCTGAGCCCGATAGATTATTCTCAAATAAGATGAGCATTGAGATGCCTGATCTAGAAGAGCCAGTTGCAACAATATGGGGCGAAGCTTGCGTGCAAACTTTCGGTGATGGCCGTAGGTTGTTGTTGTTAGAAGGAGATATCGTCGATCAAGCAGACGGATGTGAGGTATTGGTGAGCAGTGATGATGGGATGCTGTCCATGACAGCGGGCGTGGCGGGGAAAATCAGAGCTTCAGCGGGTAGCGATTATTTTAAATCAACTCGACACCTGGCCCCGGTTTTACCTGGCCGTGTCATTGCGTCGGGAGCAGGGACGCTGTCGCATCGATTTGTTTTTCATGCAATCACTATCCCCGAATTCGGGGATGTCGAAGGGGATCGTCGAATTATCCCGACGCCTGACTTAATCCGTAGTATTTTAGGTGATTGTTTTCATCACGCGCAGTCTTTAGGAATTGGGAGCATTGCGTTTCCTTTGCTGGGTACCGGTAATGCGGGAATGGAACCCGAGGTTTGTTTGCATACGATGGTCGAGTATATCTCGCGTGAATTCGAGTCGGGTATGACTCCGTTGCAGGAGATCCGAATTGTTTTACTTCGAGGGGAAGGGTAAGTATGTCGCTACCAACACCGTTTGATTCTGTAATTGATCAATTTCGCCCTGAACGAGCAACTGGGTGGGGATCGATTACACTCCTGATTCGAAATGCAGGAACAGGCGAGTCAGAACATAAAGAGGAATTGTGGACGGCAGTCCTCGTAACGCTGCGGGAAACTGCGACACGAGTGCTTGCAACGTTTCCTAATTCGAGCATCGAAAATCCAGATGAGTTGATAAGCGGGGTATATGAAAAGTTGCAGGCCAGGATGGGCAATGAAGAAATATCGGATCGTCACCATTTCTTTGCTACGGCATGTACACATTTTCGGTGGGCGATGCTTGATGAACTCAAAAAACATCGCGTCGATGTCATGCCTAACGTGCCCGACATTGTCGAGATGCCGGACGAAGACATCGCCGCGGAACGTGAAATGCAGCAATTGGTTATGGCAGAACTTGGCTCGCTCGACGAATCCTTACAGCGTATTGTGTGTGGTCGTCTATTTTTGGGTATGACGTTTGAGGAGCTTGGCCGTGAATATGATATGCCGCTGACCACCGCATACGATCAGTTTAATTCGGGAATCGAGCTGTTACGTCGCCGCGTGTCGCAGGCCTGATGACTTTCCACCTTGACCGGATCTGCAATCGTGCTCCGTTGTAGTGTTCTATCACTCCAATGCATTGCCCTCGATTTGGGCTGAGATGACTTTGTACAACATCACCGCATGCGCGGCCCAGGCAAACTGAAAGTAACTGCGATATTCGTCATTGAGTTTGAGTTCCTCGTTGCCAAATACATGTCGTGCGACACTGTCAATCCACAGCCCGATCTCGGTGTTTTCCGTGTCAAGCATCTCATATCCATGTAACGCGTAGTTCGACATGCTTTCGCGAAACCCCGCTTCGGCTACCGCCTTTATACAAGCTTCACTAATCATCGGTATAGTATTAATTTCCGTCGTCTTCATGATGCGTCTGCTTTCTTCCTAAACGAGCTTTAACTTAAAACGTCCCTCTACAACTTAAGAGAACGGCATCCTCAATTTTCCGAAATAATCCCTTCAGAAAACCGTGATTGACAGTGGCGGTGCCATGAATCGCGTTTTTAGGATATTTAGTCATATTAATCCGGAAATCCAACTCTCCCATTCTCTTAAGTAGTGAAGAGATTGTTTTTTAAGGAGGACCAAGTGATGAGTAGTTTTAACAAAGTAATAATCATGGGGCGTTTGACGAGGGATATTGAGCTGCGTACTACGAGCGGTGGAAATTCCGTTTTAGACCTAGGTCTCGCGATCAATGAGCGTCGACTGGGGGCAAATGGTGAGTGGGTGGACGCAATACAATTTGTGGACATTACGTTTTGGAATCGCAAAGCCGAGGTAATCGCTCAATATTTTAAAAAGGGTTCGCCCATCTTAATAGAGGGAGCCTTACAACTTGATCGCTGGGAGAAGGACGGGAAGAAATTCTCCAAACTTAAAGTCCGCGGGACAGAATTCAGTTTCGTGGGAAATAAGGCCGAAACCGAAAACGGGAATGGGAAAGGCGAGCCGGAGTTAGCCACCGCGATGGCGGATGATGACATTCCTTTTTAGGTAATTCGTTGAGGAACCGCCACCAATGGCACTCCACGGAAATCAGCCGGTGTTGTCAGATCCCCTGTGAATGCGGGCGATGTTGATTTTGCGTAGAATGTCGGCGACCGCGGAAGCTTTTACTGCTTCGCAGAGATCGCCTTAAAGATGACGTCCGCAAATTTTGACGTGTCCACGTATTCGCTGTTACTCATTACGACCACGCCATTGTTCATCTCAAGATCAATAGCTAAGCGAGTCCTGGTCTTTTCTTGCGAACCTCCATGCCCGATTGTTTGCCGTCCGTTGGACTCCATGGCTTGAAATCCCAAACCGTAGTTGGTTACCGTGCCATCAGCAATTGCTTGTCGAGTAAACATCATCGTTTGCGTCTCTTGGCTTACGAGTTTACGCTGAAGCAGCCCTTCGGCAAATTTGGCTAAGTCGTCAATGTTGGAAATGAACCCGCCTCCTCCGAGTTTCCAGCTAACGTCGGTATCGCTTGAAACTACAATTTCTCCTGTGGTCGATTTGCGATAACCCACGGCTCGGTTCTGAATGCGTTTCCATTGATAATCCGGTTGGAGCGTGTTCATTGCTAACGGTTTCGCAATCATCCGTTCTACTTGAACATGAAAAGGTCGTCCGGCAGCCTGTTCGACGATCGCACTCAATAAGATATACCCTCGGGTTGTGTAGGAATATGCGGTGCCTGGAACATTCAGTAATAAAGATTGATTGAAGCCATTAAGCGCTAATTGGACATGCCGAGACGGGTGAGGTCGGACGTAGTTTCGGGGAGATCCTTTAACGACACCGTTGGTGTAATGGACGATACCAGCCTGATGCGTCAGTAGTTGTTCAAGGGTAATGTCATGGGATTTACCATCGCTGGTTTGTTGTGAGGGATAATGGACTAGGAATTGGTTAACGGTTTGATCAAGTGAAAGAACGTCTTTTTCCGCTAATTGCAACAACGTGATCGCGGTCAGTGACTTGGAAATGGACGCCCAGCGGAACATCGTTGATCGTGAAACGGGGATTTGCGATTCTCGGTCTTGATAGCCGGTACTACTATAGAACGCTATTTTGCCATCGATCAGCACTCCGACGGCGACGCCGACAGCGTTTTGTCTGTCGGCCTCCATTTTCACCGCGGAATGAACAGCCTCTTGCGTAGTTTGCTGTGCAACCAAAAAACAGGGCAACAGTACGGCGATGTAGGTCACCAATAACGGATAGGCCCGAGTGCGAATGGAAAAATTGCCAGTATATTCTCTAGATGTCATTATTATTCCCCAATTTTTATATAGCGTAATCCGTTTGAATCTGCAGCGGCGCGGGACATACCAGCAGTATTAAACTGCATGGTAATCCGTCCCTTGTGGTCGATCCCAATCATTCCACCGCGAACCGGAAAGTCTTTACGCCCCAAAATGTCTTCAACCGCCTTTTCCATCCGCTGGCGTTTATAAAGCATCCGCGCCGTTACATCATAGGCAACAGCGTTTCGAATAAAGTCTTCGCCCACTCCGGTACATGAAATTCCACAAGTGCGGTTATCCGCGAAAGTACCTGCACCGACAATTGGCGAGTCGCCAATGCGACCATGCTTCTTGTTGACTAATCCTCCGGTTGAGGTTCCCGCGGCGATGTCTCCACGGCAATCTAACGCAACGCAACCGACGGTCCCCATTTTGTCAGTGTCCTTTAATCGCTCTTGTTCTTGCGTTCGCTGTAGCCGCTTTATTTGATGCTCGGTTCGAAAATATTCTCGTGGAACGATTTCAATCTGCGGGTGTTCAAGACTGGCCGCGAAAACATCCGCCCCATGCGCCGCTAACAGCACGTGTCGCGTCTCTGTCATAACTAGTCTTGCGAGTGAAATAGGGTTTTTGACGGTGGTGACTCCGCCGGCGGCGCCACATGCACGGGTGTTACCGTCCATAATAGTCGCGTCGAGTTCATTGGTGCCTGTTGCGGTAAGCACAGCGCCTTTCCCTGCATTAAATAGCGGCGAATCTTCAAGGATCCGGATGACCGCCTCGACAGCATCGAGGCTAGTGCCACCGTTACTCAAGATGGATGATCCTTTATCGAGGGCTACACCAAGCACCTCTTCGCGTGCTGCGATAACCTCAACATCTTTGGTGGCGCTGCCTGCGCCGCCGTGAATCACTAGTGCAAAGTCGGAGTTGTTTTTTTGAGCCATCGCAGTATCCATAGAAATACCAAACGTAGAAATCAATAACATTAGGGTGAGTGTTTTCTGCAAAGTCAAATATCCGAACTTAGAAAGGGGATTGTCGTCAATCTGTGAATTGAAATGTAAAATATCTGAACTTGAGGCTGTCATTGGGCAGCGACTCGTTCAACCTGACGAATCACTCTCATCATATTTCCACTCATAATTTTATCTATATCGCGTCTCGAATAATTGCGATCTAACAATAATTGCGTAATACGGGGATAGGTTGACACATCTTCAAGGCCCAAGGGTAATTTTGAAACGCCGTCGAAATCCGACCCTATTCCAACATGATCAATGCCAGCAATCCGGACGATATGGTCAATATGGTCGACAACATCGTGAATTGTGCCGCGCGGGTAGGGGTTAGCAGTTCGCCAACGTTTAACTGCCGCATCAAATTCGTCATCATCGGAATATTGTTTACGCAACTCCCGCGAAACGTCAAACATAGTGGACATAATTTTGGCGGCTTCGGGGTCGATGAATCCTGAAAAGAAGTTGACCATGACAATGCCACCGTTGCGGGGCATCCGCTGAAGCACTGTGTCGGGAACGTTACGCACGTGGTCGGCAACACTGCGAGCCGAAGAGTGCGAGAACATAATGGGCGCTTTGGTGGTATCAAGTGCATCATGCATCGTGGCTTCGGAAACATGTGACAGGTCAACAATCATACCGAGAGAATTCATCTGGCTCACAATTTCCTCACCGAAAGCGTTGAGCCCCTGATGTTTTGGGTCGTCCGTCGCAGAATCTGCCCATGTAAGAGTGTCTGAATGCGTCAGTGTCATGTACCGCGCACCAAGATCAAACAAACGGTGTAGGTTCGCGACTGAGTCTTCGATGGAATGCCCGCCTTCTACGCCAATGAGCGAGGCAATCTTCCCTTGTCGGCGTGCGCGAACGATGTCTTGATAATTTGAAATTGCGACAAACGTTTCTGGGTATTGTTTAATCATGGCGTGCACGATTTGAATTTGCTCTAGTGTTTCTAGCAACGCTGCACCTCGGTAGGCAGTTGCAGCTGGGACATATACAGACCAGTATTGCGCTCCAACATTTCCCTGCAGGAGGCGTGGAATGTCTGTATGTATAGTTGGTTGCGATTTGGCGATATCCATTTTTGCGAACGACGACGAAGCTACTTTCTTTAGGGTGTAGGGTAGATCGTTATGGCCATCAAAGACAAAGGTCGAATTATGTATCCGTGCGGCGCGAGGTGACACATCGACATATGGTTCTTGATACGCAGATAGGGTGCTGACGTTGACACAAATCATGATGACAACGGGCATAATAACGGTGGGCAGTCTAACAGGTATCCGCATGGTTTTGGGCCTTTCACAGCAAAGTAATAGTGTTCCACTATTTCAGTATACCCTTTAACAACAGGATATTGTGTGTATGCCGAAACATGCTCGTTTAGGGAACTCAAACAACTAGTGCCGCATCGTTGTCTGGGAAACATGTATTTGACGATACCGGTTTTTTATCAATAAATATGGAAGACGGGGCATCATAATCTACGTATTGTACTCTGCATTTGATAGAATAATGCTGACCCTGATTCTCAAATATTCTTTCCGAGTGATGACTATGGCTTTCGATTTTTCTTGCCCAGTATGCAAAAACATTATGCAAATGGACAACTCCGCTGCAGGTGAAATGGGCGTTTGCCCGAAATGCGATGCGGAAGTGTTGATCCAACGTAGTCCGGTAGGTTCCGAAACTGAGGAATCTCAAATTGATAATGAAGAACAACCGCAAACATCATTCGCCAGTGTCGGACCGGAGGTAGAGTCAGACATCAGCACCTCCATCGCTAGCCGGATTATGGTTATGGTTTTTCTCATATGCGTTATTGGCTTCCCCGTCTTTTTTCTGTTCAACGGGTTTTCGGCGTTCGGTTACAGTTACGAAGGCTGGCTAGCCCAATATGAAGCGAAAGTGTACCAAGAAAATCGCGAATTGTCTGACTATCAAAAGAAATTACTGGAAGATACTAGGTCCAACAAAGGCCCGCCGGACTATTCACAATACGCCGTCGATCTCCCAGAACCCACACAGGAAGAAATTAACTTGGGCGAGTCTTTAGGTGCCCGTGACGGTGGTTTTGGCGGTTCTGGAGCGGATAGTGGTGAGGGCGATAATCGGGGACAAGGTTCGAGCGGTGGCAGTTTCGATCCGGAGCAAATGTTTGCCGATCAAGATAAAGATATGGATGGCCTACTGTCCGGCGATGAAATCAGTGAACGGCTGCGACCGCGGGTAGCCGCAATGGATGAAGACGAAGACGGCGCTATTTCCAAAGAAGAATTCCTGGCCGCAATGGAACGATTTCGGTCTTCACGACGTGAGCGCGGAGAGGGTGACGCGCCCCGCGGCGACGGCGGAAGGCCAGAATAGTAAGGTGGAACCTGAGCCTTACAACGCAACGTTATGCAATAATCCGAGTAGTCTTTTCTTCAAGAAACTAATCAACTTTCTCAATGCAGGCGACCAATGAATGAACTTGAATCTAGCCCCACTGAGGCGGACGAACCCGCCACTGAGAAAAAGGGTTTTTGGACGATGGATCGAATTGTTATCTATTCGGTGCTAGCGATCGCGGTTGCGGTGGCGTTAAATGACTACCGCATACGTAGTCGCTGGGAATCTGATTTTACACAACTTCAGGCGGCGGTCACGGTGGCGAATACGCCAGCCATAATGGATGCGAGTAAGGCGGATCCGACACTCGTTGAAACGATTCGCAATGGCGGTGGGGTGAGCGATTGGATAGCAGATCGTGGATATGCGGTTGATGATGCGCGGTCGTCGGAATTCGAACAAGTTTATTCCACGTCGAGTGGTGTTCGCACGTTTTTTGTAAATGTAGATATTCGCCGGTCTGGAGTGGATGGTGAGCGGGAAGAAATCATTTTAGTCAGTCGTAAAGATCAATACGCGTGGAACGTCGGGGATGATGAAAAAGAGAATGTCGTTAGTCAAGAGCCAGAGGGAGAAGCTTCTCAAGGTGAGCAAGCGACCAATTCAGGCGGCGGCCAACGAGAGGGTGCTCAAAGAGGCGGCGAAGGCGGCAGGTTCGACCCGGAACAAATATTTACCGAGCGAGATAAAGATATGGATGGGTTGTTGTCCGGCGATGAAATCAGTGAACGAATGCGACCGCGGGTAGCCGCGATGGATGAAGATGAAGACGGGTCCATTTCAAAAGATGAATTCGTCAAAGCGATAGCGGCTATGCTGGCTTCACGGCAACAAAGTAGCGGCGGCGGCGGCGGTGGCGGTGGCGGTGGCGGCGGTGGCGGTGGTGAAGCTGAAATAATGCAACTCCCAGAAGACCCGTTTGAACAAGGAGCATTAGGCTTTCCCGACGCCAATGCGTTACCGGCGGACGTGGAAAAACTCAAAAAGAAATTGGAAGCTGGTCAATAGGTAAGCAATCGAACTATTGGCAGGCAAATTGTATTTATTCGAAATGCGAAAGATGAAATTATGAGGATCCTATGAGTAAAATTAACGAGAAGAACGATAACATTGAAAATTCCATTGGCAAAACTCAGATTGATCGGCGGCGATTTATCGGTGGTACTTCAATGGGAGTTGTTGCGGCTGTTCCGTATTTTGGTTGGCAAGAACTTGCGTTCGCCAACGCAAGTCAAAACGATAAGCCCAATATTGGTTGTATTGGTGTCGGCAGTATGGGCTCTGGTGATGCTCGTGCACACGCAAACTTTGGTAACATAGTTGCCGTGTGTGACGTCGATGAAGCTCATGCATTACGGGCTAAAAATGCCGGTAATATCGGGCGAGGTAAATCGGATCACTATGCTGATTACCGACGAGTGCTTGATCGTTCGGATATTGATGTCGTAAGTATCGTCACCCCAGACCATTGGCATATCAAGATTGCTGTCGAGGCATTAGAGGCTGGTAAACATGTGTTTTGCCAAAAGCCACTTACGCTAACATTGGAAGAAAATCGGCTTATTAGAAATGCCTGTAAGAAACACCCCAAACAAGCATTTTTGGTGGGGACCCAGCAGCGAAGTGATCGGGGACGATTCTTACGTGCCGTTAACATGGTGCAAAAAGGTTTACTGGGAGATATTAAACGTGTTACGGTTGGGATTAACGGATCTCCAACCGGCGGGCCATTCCCTGTTGCTAATGTTCCAAAAACACTGGACTGGGACATGTGGCAAGGCCAGGCACCAGTCCACGATTATATGACTCGACGATGCCATTACGAGTTTCGTTGGTGGTATGAATATTCCGGGGGTAAATTTACCGACTGGGGTGCTCACCATGTCGATATCGCGATGTGGGCCTTAGACCGTAATTCTGCGGGCGATGGACCTGTCGAAGTCGATGGCACCAACTGCCAGCATCCAGTTGATTACAAGGATGGTCACGCAGTGGTCGATGATTCCTATAATTCATCGCACGTATTCTCCGTTTTGCATAAATTCGCAGATGGAGTGGTAATGGACGTTACAAGCCATGGTGATAATGGAATTACATTCGAGGGCACCAAAGGCAAGATTTTTGTTAATCGAGGCAAAATTACCGGCGTACCGATTGAAGAGAACTGGGACAAAGACCTATATTCCGACGAGGATGTTGTCGCACTATATAAGGGTAAACCTTACGAAGGACATAAGAATAATTTTTATCGATGTGTCCGTGAAGGCGGTCTTACGGTTTCCGATCCGTTCAGTCACCTGCAAGCGATGGCTGTGTGTCACCTCAGTACACTCGCCGCCAGACTAGGGCGAAAAATTCGCTGGAACCCCAAGACGGAACAAGTTATTGGGGATGAACAGGCCAATTCCTTTACGAGTCGTGAGCGTCGTAAAGGATTTGAAATTCTAGAAGTTTAGGTTAATCGCCATTCGCCTACTGCCCCCAACGCCATCAATGGCGGCGGGGGCGCGAATGGCCGTAAAGGTTATGCCTAGCGATGGAAGATGGTGGTCAACCACCGATCTATTGCAATTTACCGAGCTTGATTTCAATGACGCGTTCGTTGCCCCCGTCGGCGTCACGCAACGTAGCTTGAATAAGATCACTTGGTTTATAACTCCTGATGATTTCCACGAATGAATCGCGAGTTTCGACGACCGTGTCATTGATGTGCGTCAAAATCGTATCTTTAGGTATCTTGGCTGCCTCGAGCGGTGAGCCCTTTAGTAAGACTTTGATAACTACGCCCCGCATGTCAGGCGAAACATTAGCTAGGTATTCTGGCTTTTGCTCGGATAACTCTTCTACGGCGAATCCGGCGGTCGCAGTTTGCACGAGTCGTGGATTGTTCAGGAGATCTTGGATTGCAGAATATGGCGACGCAAAGGCGACACCTTGCGGTGCTTTGTTGGTCCACAGCATAGAGGATTGTATGCCGACGTAGTGGCCCCAGCCGTTGACCCATACGGCTCCGGAGGTTCCATGCGGTGAAGCGGATTGGATATAGAATATTTGAATATAGTGAGGATTAAGAAACTCGGCTGATGGTTTCGCTTTGGATACCGTACCACTGAAGAGTAGGCGATGGCGAAAAAGTGGTGTGCCGATCATATAGACGCGATTACCCGTTACAAGCGGTCGTTTAGGCGGCAAAAGAAAAGGGAAGCCGCCTGCGCGTGGTTCCATCTTTAATAAGAGGGCGTCGTGGCCTGCGTCTTTGGCATAAACGGTGACGGGAATACGTTGGTTATCGAACATTAGTACTTCGATAGTGGCGTCTTGATTCGACATAACATGTGCGGCGGTGGCGACGATTCCCGTTTCGGAAATGATTGCCCCGGAACCACTCATTCTGCCATTTACCAATATCTCAACAACGGCGTGGTCAATTCGCTCCGCAATTCGTTCCGGAGATAGCTCACGGCCTTGCCCTTGTGCCGCGGCAGGGACCAGAAACAAACATATCGTGGAGATTGCAAGGGCGAGGGAGATGTTAGATTTTCGCAACATGATAGTTCAAGCTCAATAGCGGGGATTGGTGGATTGGCCGTTCATATGTGGCTATCCTAACAATCCAAGAGTGCAGCGACAAGTGAAAACTATGCCAACCGCACAAGACACTGTAATCGAAAGGTACATATTGGTAAAATGACACAACGTTGATAGCGATTATTATCCCCATTCGAAAATGTTATATTCTATTAGAGTACGGCGCACCCAGCGATGAAAATATTAATGACCGGTGACCTGCACATGGGTCGAGGGTCCTCCAAATTCCGTGAACTAGAACCCCAGACATCAATTGACTGTTGGGATGCGATTGTCAAAGAGGCTGTCGAGCGATCCGTCGATCTTGTTCTGCTCAGTGGTGATATCGTTGACCGCAGGAATTGCTATTTTGAATCCTACATGCCGTTGCAAACGGGAATCGACAGGCTAGCAAAAAATGGTATCACTACAATTGCAGTCGCCGGCAATCATGACTTTAACGTGTTGCCAAAGCTAACTAAAAACATTGACGGAGAATATTTCCGATTGCTAGGGATTGGAGGTGTTTGGGAAGAATTTGAGTTCCGCTGTGGTTCAGAAACACTTGGTCTTACGGGTTGGTCGTTTCCGCAGTCACACGTCGAAATTTCACCATTAGATTCCTTTCCAGATACGAGTAGTTCATGCGATTACCACATTGCAATGGTGCATGGTGACCTGAACGTGACCGGTAGCAAGTACGCGCCGTTGTCGTTAAGGAAAATGGAAGAATTAGAACGACATCACTGGTTGTTGGGGCATGTCCATAAACCTGAGTTGAAAAGTATCAAACACGATCGGTGGGTGCTCTACCCAGGATCACCGCAGGCGCTCGACCCAGGTGAACCTTTACACCATGGCGTTTGGGTGTGGGACACAGAGATTCAAGACAAGCCGAAACAAGTGCACATGTCGAGTGTCTGTTATCAGCCGCTGCGCATAGACGTCAGTGCATGTGAGGACGCTGAGGAAATTCTGGATTACGTAATGAGTCAAATCAAGACAGATACTGAGCTTTTGAAATCCGAAGCGCATCAGCGGTTGCGCGCCGTTAATTACCGGATAGAAATTTACGGTGAGTGCGATGATCCTGTAGAAGTCGAGGCGTTGGAAAATCAAACCATTGATGGTTCGATGTTTGACGGCGTACATGCATACATTGAGCATTTGCGAATCAATGTATTACCTCGCTTAGACAAAGGTAAATTACGGACACAAAAAACCGTTTTGGCACGTGCCTTTAACTTACTTGAAAGCCTTAAGTCGGGTAATTACGATCCTGAGATTGAAGAACTTTTAGGCGTAATTCAAGAACGCTGTGCACAACATGGAGATAGATACCATAGTATTGATGACGCTCACGAACTGCTACCCTTGGAAATTGTGAATATCGCAAAAACTCAACTCGCGCAGATAGTTTCTGATTTGAGGGCTCAAGCTAAATGAGTAAACTGAATCTCCTATTTAAATCTTTGACGGTATCCAAAGCCCGGGGAATACGGCGTAACGGAGGCTTTTGTTGCGATGAGTTAGCACAGATTAATATCATTTATGGGTCCAACGGAATTGGCAAAAGCACAGCCGGACTAGCATTGATGACGCTTTTGGACCCTGCCGGGGGTAAACTCGGAGAGGATTGCGATGTTTCCGGCGTTCTTGAACTCGGACAGCAAAGGTACGATCTATCTGTTGATGGTAAAGTTGGCAAGGCGTTTTTGGGATCGGAAGAAAATACCTACCCTAGATTTAGTAGTGCGGATCAATTGACTCGCTACCGTTTGGCACTCGACGAGTTGATTCAATCGGACGATTTCGAGTTCGCCGCGATTATTGCCAAAGAGACGCGTGGTGGATTTGATTTGGAGAAAGTCGTCTCACAGCGAAAATATAAACTTCGCCCAATAACGCCTAAAACACGTCAGGATGAATTAGATGCGCAAAGGACTCGTTGTGAGAAATTACGGCGCAGACATGAGGATCTCGATGATTGGGCGATGACCCTTTCAGAATTGAAACAGGATGAATTAGAATTGAAAGTAGCTCGTGACGAGGGTCCGGCAATAACCGCGGTGCGTAATATCCGGAAGCTCCAATTGGAACATACTGAGACGCTAAATCAATTATCCCAGTTTCCATCTGTTATGGAGTTTCTTCGCCAGAATGGATCCGATAGTGAATTCATCACAAAGAAAGAGGTATCTCGTGATGCGGTGCATCTAGAAGTCCAAGCATTGCAAACGAAAATAGACGAGCTTGAGACAGAGATCAAATCGGACGGAGAACTGAAGTTTGTCGAGCAAACAGAGATCGATAGCATCAAATATCAGCATGTTGACTACCGCGTATTGGTCGACAAACGTGTAGATGTACGGAATTTGATTTCGGCGACGACTGCCGAAGCGGACGCTTGTTTAAAAGAGTTTACCAAGTCAGTCAGCGAGGAGATTGCCGAACAGTTTGATGGGTTAGGTTGGGTGCAAATTGAAAGCTTGTGCTTACGAGAGATTCAATATCGAGAACGGCGTGATGCTGCCCGAAGTTTAGTCGAAATTCATCAAAAGGATTGTGATACTTCACAATTAGAGGAATCGCTGGTGCGACTAAGGCAAGATGGCGATGCCTTGCAACAGTGGTTGAGTGCCCCAAGAGGCGATTTAGACGGAGGAAAACTCTACAACAATATTCCATTGTTTTCGATGGTCGGCATGGCAGTCGTTACGATTATATTGGCGATGACGGTGCACATCGGTTGGTTGGGGTTACTCAGTATTCCATTGGCCTTGGCAATATGGTTCGTGAAAGGCAGAGGGTCCAGAAATGGCCTAAACCACCGTGAAGTAATCCAACGACAGTATGAATCGGGCATCAAAAATGACGTGTGGGACGAGGTCAACGTGCAGGCCATGGTCGAGGCGAAATACAAAGAAAGGGGCGAACTGACCGCACTTATTCAAGGTTCACTACATGCGGACGCTGCCGAACTAAGCCTCAAGGACGCAACACGACAACATGATGATGCGATTGCTGAACTAGAAAAGTGGGCAATGTCTTTGGGTTTGATATGGGATGAAAGTGGACTAATTCATTTTGTAAATGTGTTTCGGGCGATTAACCAGCGTAACGTTCTCCGCAGCACCTTAGATGGGCTCGACGGAAAACTTGAGGAATTGGACCGTGCAATAGCCCAGTCGTTTGAAAAGATGACATCTGTTCTTGAAGATTGGGGACATCCTGTAAATACTTCAGCGGATAACTTGTTGCCCGATATCATGAAAATTGAACAGATCATGCAACGACGCGGTAAGTGCGTTAGCAAGATTGACAATTTACGCGTACTAGATGAAACAAAGCAGGGGATAGTGCAGGATTGCAACACTGATATATCTAGTGTCTATAAAAAATTAGGAATCCAGAGCGGTACTGTTGATGACGTTATCGAGTTGGAGAATCAGTTAGATTGTTACGAGAAGTTAGTTGCAGATCGGGTTAGGCAAGAGACTCGAATTTCCGACGACGAGATTAAGGCCAAAACCATCGAAGGCGCACTTGATTGGTCAGAAGCGGAACTGAACGCTAAAGAGGAATCCGCCTCACAAGCTGCGGGCGAATTGGCGGGCCTGCAGGAAAAGATTGCTAAAAACAAAGGCAAAATAGAGGCCGCTCAGGATTCTAATGAGTTATTCGTGGCCTTGGCCCACGCTGAAGGTATCGAACAAGACTTGATTAATGACCGTGAATCGGCGTTTAAGAATATTATTGGTCAGACACTTGTTGATTGGTTGGCGGAGCAGTCTACAAGTGACCAAGTTTCAAATGTTTTGCTAGAAGCATCGAACATGCTCGATAAGATAACCAAAGGAGAGTTGACACTTAGGGTATCAGAGACTGGCAAAGAGGAGTTTTTTGTAATAGTTGGTGACGAGCGGCGGGGATTAAATGAATTATCTGTTGGTGAGCGAGTACAAGTGTTGCTGTCGGTTCGGATGGCGTTTCTCGATCATGCGGAGATCGCAGTCTTACCATTGGTGTTAGACGAAACCTTGGGTACGTCTGATGATGAGAGGACGCATGACATTATCAACTCAGTAATAGAAGTCGCGTCGCTCGGTCGGCAGGTGTTTTACTTCACCGCCCAAACGGATGAAGTTGCCAAATGGGAGTCGGTATTGGAGCAATATCCAACGTTGGAATCGCGCGTCATTAACCTAGACTCGCAACTGGACAACTCGGTCGCTAAGGAAATCCCTCAGGCGAAAGCATTTACGTTAGCGGCGACAATCGAAGCGCCCGGTGAGTGCAGCCATCAAGAGTTCGGCCAAAAATTAGGGGTGCTTCGTCCCGTATTGATTCCTTATATCCCAGGCAAATTGCATCTGTGGTATTTAATTGAAGATCTAGATCTGCTTTACGCTTGCATAAAAACCCGAGTGGTGACTTGGGGAAGTTTACAACAGGCGTTTCGACATCACGCGTCAGGTGTCCCATTTATCGATAAGGAACAATATTCGACTATTGAGTCACGTGCTGCGGCGGTGACTAGGGCGGTCAATCATTGGAGTGTCGGTCGAGTTACACCAATTACACGTGAAGACTTGCGGAAAGGTGGGGTTTCCGATGTCTTTATGGAACGTATTTGGGACATTTCGCGCCGCTTTGAACATTGCGGATTGTCACTAATCAAAGAGCTGCAAACTTCCCGTCCAAAACAATGGAGTGAAGGCAAGACTAACAAGCTAGAGGAATATTTATTTCGCATAGATAAAATTGATACGGCGAGTAGAAATACTCCGAATGAGATATATGCAGCGGCGGCGATTGCATTGGAATCACAGGGTGACCCTTTGGAAAACAACGAGGAATGGCTTCGTTGGGTCCTCTTGAATATTCTACAAGCGTAATGCCGCCGTGGGCGTAGGCTTAACGCGACCATAAATACCACCGCAATAACGCGAATGCTTGTATAATGATTTAGCTGGTCTGTTGTTCGCCAAAGCGATTGAGGATTCGTTATGAAAATCATTATGAAACACATCGCAATAGCTTGCTTTCTGGTATCGTTGTTTAATCAAAGCGTGACGGCGCAGAAGTGGGAAAAGGCTACGAAGGCACAGGTCGAGTTAGCAAGTAGTCTTCATCAGTGGCTGAAGACTGGAGACCAAAAAGGCATCTTGGACAACTACATGCAATCTGCAGAGTTGTCAAATCTTGTTAAAGATCAACAAGGTAATCTCAATCCGGAATTGGTAACGGCGGTTATTAATGCTGCTGGACGTGATCTAGTTAAGAAAGGCAATAAGACGCTTCTGGAGTTTGTTGAGGGTGGCGAAAAGATGATTGATTGGTCACGTGTTTATTTGAAATACGTGTGGCAGGACTCGGTAATAAGCACACCAGTTTTTCAACTGGACGTGGTTATGATTCAATTCAGCCATGGTGCAGCCAAAGTATGGTTACAAATGAGCGTTGCTAACGTTGATGACGACCTGCACTTATGTTTACTAAATGGATGGAAGATTACGCGAGACGGAGTCGTTAACCTACCGATTCCTGAATCAACTAGAGATCTCTCCAAATATGGTGCCCTCAGACGATCCATGGAGCTGGTAATTGATTTGGCAAGGTTTCCCAAGCCAATAACTAAAGCTGAGGATATCGTTCCGACGAAGGCTCGGGCAGCAGTGACGGCATTTGAGCGGGCGACGTCTTACGGTGAATTAGGGCGTCACGTATTTAACTGTTGCGTTGCGGGTGATTTTGATGCCGCTGGACGGGCACTGGTACCAGCGTCGTTAAACTCCGGAACCGAGGGGTTGTCGGCGGGGCAGTTTGAGGTGCTGGCAGCGCTGGACCTCGAGAAGCTATATGCCAATTCAATGGTGTATTGGGGATTCCATTGGCAGGATAGTGTGATCAAATCGGTTACCCAAAAGGATCGTAAAATAATTGTGACCTTCAACACCTTGATACAACTTAAGGAGGGGAAAACACGTAAAGCTGAACTTGAGTTTGCGATTTATGGTTCTAGGCAAATTGATGGCGTGTGGTATTTATCCACGAATCCTGAATATCCGACGGGGATTTCGAGCGTCACCATGCAGGGTGTTACTATTGATGTGAGTGGCTTGGTTGAGGTGTCGGGCCGTTTGACGCTTGATGGCAAACCGTTAGATAACGCTGTTATCACTATGACACCGTGGATTGCGATGATTCGCAACGGCAACGCGAAACGTGGCCTGAACTCGCGGATCCCCAGCGGGCGTACCAACGCAAAAGGTGAATTCACGATGAGGGTTGTTTACAATTCAGATAGTGGTAAGCCTGTCAAGTTCGAAAGAATAGCCACCAATAAGTACATTGTTAGCGTGTTTGACGGTACGCCAGTAGATTCCAATGAATCAACGCTCCGACGGCCGACGGGTCCGGACAGTAAGTCTGGCGACACAAAAGATCGCGCGCAGCGCGTGCCTCAAGTCTTTGCAAATCCCTTTGGTCTCAAAGGAGATGGTAAATTTCTCAAGGTAGATCAACCTCTTACCGCCGTGCTGATCAAACTGACCACGGACGGAAAGATCGAAGTTGTCGCATCGTCGCCCTGAGCGGTAGGTCTCTACTTGTCGAGTTTCAGAATCTCAACTTTGCGGAATTCAATCGGGTGGCTTTCAGATTGCAAGGAAATATAGCCACCTTCGAGAATTAGCGAGTCGGTTTTACGACTTGAAATTACACGTTTGGCATCCGCATCTCTAGGATCGAGTTGAGGTTTGCTGTACTGCAGTACTACCTTGCCGTCGAGAATATGCTTGATGATACCGCCGCCCCGCACTTCTATTTCTGCGGTAACCCAACGATCACCACGATAGGTTGTTGATGATGATGAAATACAGTGACGCAGTTGTAACGCGTCTTTCATTACAACGTTGGTGCCCGGTGTACATAGATTAGATGTTGTACGGTCGCCATCGGCGTTTCCACCAAGTAGCTGAACCTCAATGGATACGGGGAACTTTTGATCTTTTGTCATGGACTCCGGTGATTGGCAGTGGATCATGATGCCACTATTACGATACGCCCAACCTGGTCCGCCCTTGGATTGGTCGCCGATAAAACGATACTCCAGTCGCATACGATAGTGTGAATAGCTGGTTTTGTAAAAGATGTGGCCAAACCGCTCTTTATACTCGTCGTAGGCTTCATAGCCAACTTTCATTACACCGTCTTCTACTTTAAACGTGTCACCGAAATTCACCCCCAGTTCATATCCGCGTATTTTGGGAGTCCAGCCATCAAGGTTCTTGCCATTGAATATCTGCTGCCATTTCTCTTCGGCTGAGGTACTGCTCGTAAATGCAAAGGTAACCAGTGAGAGGAGCAATAACGTTGTGATGTTACGGATTGATTTTGTCATTTAACTATAAATTCCGGCTAGCTGAAGGTTGATGGTCCAATATATTGACCACTCTTGGTCGTTCCAATATCATACGTACCCGTCACAGCAATTGCAACAGTCGGCCCGTGCAGTACGTTTTGCGGTTTCCATTAAGACAGATATATCAGTTAAAATGGAATCGTTGTTGTACATAGGGAGTTTTCGCCGACTAAACAGAAGGTAGGCACAATTGAAGGTTAACCGCAAACTTTGGCAACCTGCCGCTGACGCATGTGTGACTTCCCACATGGGTCGATATCTCATGCACGTGCAGGAGACCTTTCCCGAGGAGGGGGTTGTCGATTTTGACTCGCTGTATTGTTGGTCAATTCGTGAGTACCAACAATTCTGGGCTGACTGGCTGCAATACAGTGGAGTGCTTTTTGAGGGAACTGTGCATCCCGTGTTACAACACGCTAAGATGCCTGACGCTAAGTTCTTCCCTGAAGTTCGATTGAATTTTGCGGAGAACCTGCTCGACGATCGGCACACGGGTCTAGCAATTCTGGGAATCTCTGAATCACGCGCTACCGAGAAATTGAGTTGGGATAGTTTGCGTCAACGAGTTGCTCAGGTTGCCCGAGCGTTGCGTGACGAAGGAGTTGGCGTTGGTGACCGCGTGGCGGCGGTCTTACCCAATATCGTGGAGGCCGTGATTGCAGCATTGGCGACTGCGAGTATTGGAGCGGTATGGTCGAGTTGTTCTCCAGATTTTGGTGAACGAGCGGTTCTTGATCGGTTTGGCCAAATTGCGCCGCGAGTTATTATCGGGGTGAATGCGTATGTCCATAACGGAAAAACTATCAATTGCTTCGATAAGTTCAAAGCAATAGTCGCTGAACTACCCAGTGTAGAACGAGCGATTATTTTGGAGTTGGTCCCCGCGGATGACGAGCTAAAACAAGATGAACAATCAAATATGGAAATGTGGGATGATTGGGTTAAAAGCGAACCGGCGGAACTAGTGTTCGAACGGTTGCCGTTTGAACATCCGTTGGTGATTATGTATAGCTCAGGTACCAGTGGCCCACCAAAGTGTATTGTGCATGGCGCTGGAGGAACACTTTTACAGCAAACGAAAGAACTGCTGCTGCATTGCGATCTGCGGGCGGACGATAATCTACTGTACGTCACTACGACCGGTTGGATGATGTGGAATTGGATGCTCGCTGGTCTGTATGCTGGTGCGAGCATTACGCTGTTTGACGGATTCCCCGCCCGCCCGTCGTTAAATCGACTTTGGGATATTGTCGCTAATTGTGGCATCACACATTTTGGCACAAGCCCCAAGTTTTTATCGACCTGTCGACGCCGACTGGAATTGAAATCCAGCCATGATTTGTCAAAATTACGTGTGATTTTAAGTACCGGTTCTCCATTGGCGAAGGAGGAGTTCGAATGGGTGTATGAGCACGTTAAATCCGACATTCAGTTGAGTTCCATTAGTGGGGGGACGGACATCATTTCCTGTTTCATGCTTGGCAACCCGTTATTACCGGTGTTTTGTAGCGAGTTACAGTGTTACGGTTTGGGTATGGATATTCGGGTGGGTGAAGGCGATGCGTCTAAAGGAGAACTCGTATGCGGTACCCCATTTGTCAGCATGCCTATTGAGTTTTGGAATGACGCGGATGGGAGTCGCTATAATGAAGCCTATTTTTCACGGGCGGATGGGCATTGGTGGCACGGCGACATGATCGAGCTTACTGGAAGCCAGGGTTCGTGCGGGGGAATTATAGTCCACGGTCGTAGTGACGCTACTTTGAAGCCAGGAGGCGTTAGAATTGGCACGGCAGAAATTTATCGGGTCGTAGAATCGTTAACGGAAGTGGATGATAGTATCGTTGTGGGGCAGCCCTGGAGAGGCGACATTCGGGTCGTGCTGTTTGTTAAACTTGCGGAGAATATTGAGTTGGATGATAAACTCAAAAGTAGAATACGGGACTGGATTCGTGGGGAAGCGTCTGCCCGTCACGTTCCAGCCTTGATTATCCAAGTACCCGACATCCCGTATACGCGTAGTGGAAAGAAAGTCGAACTAGCGGTACGGGCGATTGTATGTGGTGATGAACTGTCAAACCGCGGATCGATTTCCAATCCAACGTCGCTCGATAGCTTTGAAAAGTTGTTGTAATTGAAGGCCGATTTACTTAGCAGGATTGTGAGGCAATATTATGGCTGAATCATCGTATCTTAGTTGGAATCTAGCTTTTGCGTTGATTTTATTAACGGTCTTTGTTGGTTGCTGGATATTGAATTCATTATCAGCACCGGGCAACTGGTTGATGGTCTTGTGTGCGGCGCTGTATTCATGGTTGATGCCTGCGGTTTCGCCCTACGCATTTGGCTGGTGGGTGGTGGCGGTGCTGGCCGTGCTAGCTGGAATTGGTGAATTATTGGAGTTGGCAACTAGCGCTGTCGGGACCCGGAAAGCGGGTGGCAGTCGTAAGGGGGCAATTTTAGCTGTGGTCGGGTCGTTTGTGGGTAGTATTGTTGGAGTGATATTGGGGATTCCCGTTCCAATTCCGGTAATTGGATCGTTAGTCGGCGCATTGTTGTTTGCGGGAGGCGGGGCTATGATCGGCGCTTATTTAGGTGAACGTTGGGATGGTAAGGGAAATCGAGAGGCCTGGCGCATTGGTTTCAATAGCTTTTGGGCAAGGTTGGTAGGATCGTGTATCAAGCTATTATGTGGCCTAGTCATGATTGCTGTTGCCTGTGTGGCAATGCTGGCGTAACGTGATGAGGTGCGGCAGCGGAGCAGCGGTCAGTAAGTGAGAGGCCCCGTCTAGGGTACCTGCCGCTTTGTTTCTTCTAGTTGGTTCAGCGCCCGATTCAATACACGGATGACATATTTTCCATTGGCATAGAGGTCCGTACGTGGTTTTAATGCCGCGTGCATTTGCGGGATGACAGGCCGCGCCTGATCTTCAATTTCGTCCAATACGATTGCCGCATGCAGTCGTTCCCACTGACTGCCTTGTTCTAGTTCCTTCGTTAAGACCGGCAAGGCAGCGTCGGGTTGCCCAAGGCGGCACAAGGCGCGGGCTGCAGCTGTACGACAGACCGATGATGGATCCATGTGCATGACCTTGTTTAGCTGCTTAGCAGTTCCGTTTGCGTGCTGTGCGTGATTGCCCAAACCGATTGCTCCCCAATACCGGACGGCAGCGTCAATGTCGCTTAGAGCGAGCGTTAATTCGGGAATCGCCTCGGCTCCAGCCGAAGCTAGCAAGGCTGTCTTAGCGACTCGTTTATACAATGTGGGATCTTCCGAACCACGCAGGATGTCGTACTGGTTGCCGACAATCACTTGACGGGTGATTAGTATTGGCTCGGCGATCAGTCCCAAATCCTTGGTATCCGTTACCCACTGTATGTGGGCGCTGCGTAAACGCTCGAGGATCGTTTGATGATCAGGACTGGAGGCTAGGTTTTGCAGTTCATGGGGATCCACTGAGACATCGTACAGTTCCTCAACCGGTTTGCTTGGACTGAAGAAGAATGCCGCGTGTTTGGAGAGTTCGTCGTTTAGATAACCTTGCCGCAGCGCTTGCATGGTTGCACCTTTTTCCGGAGTATTCATATATTGATAAAATGTTTTCAGCGGTTCGTAATTTCGTATGTATTTATACTGTTTGTCACGCACCATACGAATAATGTCATATCGTTCGTCCATGCGATCGCGAGCGGCGAATACGTAATCTCTGCGGGGAGTCAAATCTTTTCCCAAAAAGGCGCGACCCTGGACGTGTTGCGGTGTAGGCACGCCGGCCAGACGTTGAACCGTCGGTCCCAAGTCAATCGAACTTATTAGTTCGTCGGTTATCGTTCCCGGAATGCCCTGATGTGGCTGCCTGAACACTGTGGGAATACGGACGATTAATGGGATATGCGTCCCCGAGTCATAGAGCCAGCGTTTACCCCGCGGTAGACCGACACCATGATCCGACCAAAAAAAGATAATCGTATTTTCGTAGAGCCCAGCCTCTTTGAGGTCCTGTATATGTCCACGGCACCAATGATCCAGCGCGGTGATTAGCTCATAGTTTCTTTTCCAATCCTCCCGTGTGGCAGGGGTGTCCGGATAGTACGGGGGGAGTGTTGTTAAAGCAGCGGCGTCCTGACGTTCTGCGGGTGATAGTTTGCTTGTTACGGATTTGTACTTGGAGGCTCCGGCAATGCCGCTCTCATGGCATCCGGTAAAATTGAACACCGAAAAAAAAGGCGTTGATTTATCAGGTCGGTTTTTCCAATGTGCTTTGCCCGAAGAGGCGTCCCAAGTTCCCTTTGGAGGTGTAAATTGATAGTCGGTTTTGGAATTATTGGTGCAGTAATATCCAGCGTCTTGAAGTTGTTTTGTGAATGGTTGTATGTAGGCAGGCAGCGCTGCGCGGCAACGCATGTGATGCGTGCCTAAGGTTGTCTGATACATTCCTGTAATGATTCCGCTACGGCAGGGCGCACAAACTCCGGCAGTTGTAAATGCATGGGTATAGCGAACGCCTTCCGTAGCAAGTTGATCCAACGCCGGTGTAATGGCGTGTGGATCTCCGTAACACCCGAGGTGCGGTGAAATATCCTCCGCTGAGAGCCACAGAATATTAGGTCGATCAGCGGAATGCGCTACCAACGGAAAAAATATCAATAAGAAAAGTATCTGAGGTTTCATGAATAACCTGTGAAAATGTATAGGGTTTACCAGTTTAAAAGCGTGGGCTTTTGGGCGACCCAACCGGTGTCGCTGGGAAACAAAGTGTCCATGTGAACAATCTGGGGTTCCCTAGAGAACATGGATTCAACCTCGGCTTGCCACTTCAAGAAATGAGGGGTTTGCAAATGACATTGAAATGCCGCCTCGTCGGTGTAGACCTCGTATAAATAGAAACGGGTAGCGACGGAGGTATCTCGGTGTATATCAAAACGGAGACAGTCGGGTTCGTCGCGGACACTGCCCTCGGCGTCACCGTAACTGGCGTTCATGAAGGCGTCGATATCTGTTTCAGTAACGTCGATGGTGACAAAAATGGAATACATGAGTTTAGGTCCAGTTAAAGACAACGGATGGCATAGCACGGTAAGGAATGAGTCTTACTTACCTCGTAATATAGACGTTACGACCAGATATCGGAAATGAATTGTCCATCAGAAACCGTGTGAGGTCGGCCACCGATACCGGGAATCGTCCACGAAGGATCGACCCCCAGAGCCTCTAAAATGGTTCGAGAAAGATCTTCGGGTGTGACCATATTTTCCGTGGCGTAGGCCGCATCCCTGTCGGTCCGTCCATATACAAAACCTCGCTTAATACCGCCACCGGCCAATACGGCAGGAAAAAGGGTGCTCCAATGATCACGTCCCCATCCGTCCTTGGCTTTGGGTGTTCTTCCCATTTCGCCCATGCAAACCACTAGGGTTTCGTCCAACAGTCCACGATCTTCGAGGTCCAGTACGAGCGTCGACAAAGCGGAATCAAGTGTGGGAAGGAGGTGTTTATCCAGTGTTTCGCAATTTCTGTGGGAGTCCCAACTGTAACCATCGACGCAATCATAATGGACAGTCACAAATCTGGTGCCCGCCTCAATAAGCCGCCGAGCGACTAGCGCCGATTGGCCAAAAAGATGGTTGCCGTATTGTTTTCGTAACTTGTCAGGTTCCTTAGTGACATCGAATGCGATACGGGTTTCCTCAGAGGAAACGAGATCGAGCGCTTTTTGGCGAAAGTCATTCATGGCGCCGACACCCGCATTCGCTTGCAACCGATCTCGCTGGCGATTGAATTGATTTAACAGCGTGTTGCGTGTGACAAGACGTTCCATTGGAAGGTTAGGCAGTAACTGAAGGCCATCGATTTCAAAGTTCAGTTCCTCGTCAGCCATGTCCCTCCAATAGGGATTGTCATCCGCATCTTTTTTGTCAATTCGTGTGATAAGCGGTTCATCCAAGGGAGGCAAGAATCCAGCCGTTTCCCCGGGGCGTTTCAGCGGCACTTTGTAATTCTGGAGTCGGCCGAGAGAATTGGGGAGGACGACATAAGGTGGTTTATTGCTGGTGGAACCCTGCCGCCGCTCAAAGTGCTTTACAACGGATCCCATAGATGGCCAGTCCTGTGGTGTTACATTAAATCCGCCTCCGATCGGAACCTGCCAACGGTGGCCGGTTTGTACGTAATGGCCACCGCCGCTATGGTCATTGAAATCGTGGCTCATTGTCTTGATCACAGTGAGCCGATCCGTTATGGCAGCCGTCAAAGGAAGCTTTTCACAAATGTGCAAGCCGGGGGTTTTACACGCAATGGGTTTCCATGGTCCGCGAATAGTGGTGGGCGCGGTTGGTTTCATGTCGAAGGTCTCCAGTTGACTGGGACCACCAAACAGAAACAGAAAGATTACGTTTTTAATCCGCGGGGTCGGCCCCGTACCTAATTGTTGGGCAGCGAGTACATCTGGGAGATTTAAGCCTAGCAGTCCGGCGCCGGCGGCCTGAATTAGGGCGCGTCGTTGGCGATTCGGTCTTTCTCGGGTCACCGTTAACATGAATTTATGATGGCTAAAATGTTTGCTTAGTTACGTCGGCCTGTACAACTGATGCATCTAAAGCAATTACGTTATTTAGCTTTCCCTATGCAAAACAAATGGTTTTCTCCACGAATGAACAGTTGGTCGTGGGCTATGGCAGGTGACGCATAACAATATTCTTCCAGTCGATTTTCTGCTACAACCTGCAACACCGGCCCTGGTTTCACAACTTTCATGGTACCGTCGTCCGCTAATAAATAGGCCAGGCCATTGGCTTTGAGTAAGGATGCGCTGAAATGGTTTCCTAGGCGATCTTGCCACAAGCGAGTACCGTCTTTGGTATGAAAACAGTTAGCCGTTCCCCGATCGTCCGCCACCAACAGGAAGTCGTCGATGACAACCGGCGACGGGACATAGCAACGGACATTGGTAACATGCCACTTAACATGACTGTCGCTGACATCACCGGAACCACGCGGATCGATACCCATCACGTGGTACGTGGGGAATCCAGCGCAGACAAAAAACAAGCTGCCATCGAATACCATCGACGCGACGAATTGTTCTGTTGGCCCTTCGACGATCCAGCGGACCTGTCCGGTATCCGGGTCGAGGCTGACAACCCGTTTTGAGCCTGATACCACTAGATGTTGTTTACCGTCAATGTTTCGTAAAAGTGGAGTCGCATAGCTGCGTATTCCGTATTTCCGTTCGGTTTTCCAAACCGTTTTACCAGTTTTCTTATTGAGAGCGATGATATACGATTGACCGTCATGGTCGCCGTTGAGAATGACAAGGTTCTTATAGAGGACTGGGCATGTACTAAACCCATGCGCGCTGATGAAATCTCCAGGCTTGACGAGCCATTTCAAATTTCCCTCGAAATCATAGGCGGCGGCCACCATTTTTCCTGGGAAGATATTGCGGGCACCTCCTACATTTGGTGCGGGGATTTCCCGATCCTCGGCTTCAAAGAAAGTGACGTAGATCAGTTTTCCATCCGTAGCCGGTGTGCTAGAAGCGAAACTGTTTAAGGAGTGCTTCTTTTCCAAGCGAGATTTCAAAACCTCACGATTCCACAAGACCTTACCCGATTTACGATCTATGGCTATCAATTGCCGTGATTGTGTTTGCAGATTGCAAGTGGCAATGAAGACGTGGTCTTCCCAAATTATCGGAGATGCGTGACCCGTTCCCGGTATTGGCGTTTTCCAAAGGATGTTTTTTCCAGTGGCTGCATCCCATTCCAGCGGCAGCGATTGCGAAGTACTGCTGCCGTCGCCCCGCGGTCCCCGCCACCCCGGCCAATTCTCCGCCGTTGCGACAAGCGTTAGGATGGGAATTAGAAGGACTGTAAGCAATCTGTAAACAGGACGCATAATGACAATCTCATGAAGGGGCAGATGGTAAGTTGTTAGCGCTTCGATTGGTATCCATTTTACCACATACCTAACGATGTTTGCAAAGTAGTAACGGGCCACTCATTAGAGCTGGCGGATGGGTTCGGCCCGCGATAGCGTGTCTTGAATTCCCTGAGGAATCTGTGGCAAGAGACGCACCTCTCCCGGATCCACGAGTGTGTGTAGGATTGTCGAAGTAAGCTGGGCGGTTGTCACTGGTTCGCTGATTGGTTTTCCACCGGTTTTGTCGGATTGCCCAATCACTTGGCCCATGTTTAGGCCACCACCGGCAAGCACCAGAGGACAAATACCGCCCCAGTGATCACGGCCTGCCTTATTATTTATTCGCGGTGTACGTCCAAACTCACCTGTAATCACTAGCAGTACGTCATCGGACATTCCTCGCTGCTCTAGATCCTCGATAAAGGCTGTGACCGCTTTATCGACCGCTCCGCCGAGACAGGGAATACCGTCATCGACACCAAAGCGATTTCCGTGTAAATCCCATCCAGTACTGGTGACTGTTACAAAACCGCATCCGGCTTCTACCATCCTCCGCGCCAGCAGCATTTGGCGACCTAAGAAAACAGGGCTTTGATTTTCAAATCCCGCTTTATTTGGTTTCTTTTTAAATACCGCAGGGGGTATCTGGAATTCCTGCGTGTCGTATTGTTCTATGACGGATGGAGCCTCGTCCGAAAGGTCAAACGAACGCGCGATACCGTTGAGCAATACGTCGAACGCCTGTTGTGTAAACTGATCAGCGCTATCCAATGTTTTCTGATTGTCGAGGTTGCGCCGAAGTGTATCCAACTTGCTAAGTAAAGTGCGACGATCATCCAATCTCGGTGTTGCGATACCCAGCGTCATGTCTGACTGGAGGTCGCCAGACCCGCTAGGATCAAATGGTGCCCAACTCGCCCCTAGTTTATTTGGCGGATTCAGGCGTGCAGTGTAATCAGGATTGCCAATGAAATCGGCTCCCGCGGCACGCGGTCCTAGGATGACATTATTTGGCATTCCTGTCGCGGGGTTGATGGTGCCGGCGATCCGTGAATAGAGGTTTCCTAGATTAGCCTTAGTGGGATTACCGCCGGAGGCCATATATGCGGTGGCTGTACCATGGGAGGTCATTCCATTGCGAAAACACCGCACGATCGCTAACTTGTCAGCGTGTTTGGCGAGCCCGGAAAAATGACTTCCAAATGTTACGCCTGGCAATGCGGTTTGAGTTTCTCCAAACATCGCTCGATAGCCAATCGGAGCGCCCATTTTCGGATCAAATGTCTCGTGTTGCGGTGGGCCACCACCCAAGAAAAGTAGTACAACGGATTTGTTGCGAATGACTGTGGGATCAATTGATCTAGCTCTCAGTAGGTCGGTCAGCGCTAGCGAACCAAGGCCGAGCGTACCGGCAGTTAGAAAGCTGCGACGGCAATGTTGGTGTGGACGGATGGAAAACATGCTTAGGGCTCTACAAAAGTTCGGCAATCGGTTGATGATCCGTCACATAATGAGGACGCCCTGTTAAATCGGGTACTGTCGCCGTATTGGGATTGATTCCCATCTTTTTATACAATGTTGCGATTACTTCTCCGAAGTGTGTTGGTCGATCCGCTGGTAGTGCCGCGTGCTTGTCTGTTGCACCGATGACTTGTCCAGTACGCAGGCCTCCGCCTGCGAGTAGTCCACCGCCAACTTGAGGCCAATGGTCGCGACCAGCATTCTTGTTGATACGGGGAGTACGTCCAAATTCACCCCAAGCCACCACTGACACATCATCCGCCATGCCTCGATCGTGAAGGTCCTGAATCAATGCGGCTAACGCTTTGTCGAAATAGGGGAGGTGCGTATCACGAGCTTCAGAGAAATTGTTACTATGGAAATCCCAGCGACCAAAATTTAATGTAACCACACGACAGCCCGCTTCGACAAGTCGTCGTGCCAACAGAAAATGTTGGTTGTTGCGAGGTGCACCGTCTCCGTAGCGCGTCTCGTGCCCTTGCCCATAGAGTTCTAGGGTCGCGGGATCTTCATTAGATAGATCTAAGGCACGGGCGAGTTTACTAGAGGTGAGTATACCTAAGGCTTGTTCGGTAATGTCTCCCACTTGGTCAAATACGCGGTCGCTATCCATTTTACGTCGAAATTGATCAAACTGGGCCAGGAGTGCTGTCCGATCGGTTAATCGATCTTTGTTTGCGCCATTGAGAACCATGTCACTGCGAGCAGGTCCGGACGGTCGAAACGCAGCGTGGGAGATCCCTAGAAATCCAGGGAGTCCAGGTGAGCCGTACGGTGGATGACCGGCATTGGGAGCAAGCCCGACAAACGCTGGGACATCCGGACTGGTGGGTCCTTGCAAGCTGGAGATGGTCGACCCCATCGATGGCCAACCGCCGGTTGGCTCGTTGACTTTAGCGCGACCTGTGTAACAAATATAGGAGTCATGTGAACCATTGGGAGAACCAACGACTGCGCGTAAGGGCACGCATTTGTCCATGATTCTTGCGAGGTTGGGCATGTGTTCGCAAATTTGAATGCCGTTTACATTTGTCGAGATCGGCTGGAAGTCCCCGCGTATTTCTGCCGGCGCGTCTGGTTTCAGGTCATACATATCCTGATGCGGAGGTGCTCCCACCAAGTAGATCATGATGATCGCTTTGTTGGATCCGCTAATGCCGGCTTGTGCCTCCAAGTGCAATAATTGACTGAGCGTTAATCCCCCCATTCCGAGGGCGCCGGCCTGGAGGAATCCACGACGGGTCATTCCGTTGCATAGTTTAAATTGTTCTGAGCCGAGCTGCAGCATAATTGTCCCTAAGAATGATGAGTTCCGGAGTAATATTTATTACTTTTTTATTATATCGACCATCTAGCAAAAGTTGAAACAGGAATATTACTTTTGCGGCGCTGAGTATGGCGGAATTTACCGATTTCCCCTAAACGTACTGTCATTATGGGGGGGTGTGATAGGTTATAGCCTGCCGGCTATTGGATTATTGGCGGTCGAATCAGGCAATAATCTGTTTAATCGGTGCGACGTGTTCGACTCCAACGAGTCGTTGGTCGAGGCCATCAAAGAAATAGGACAGGCGATTGGGGTCAAAACCGAGTTGGTTTAGGATGGTCGCATGAAAGTCACGCACATGAAATCTATCTTCCACAGCGCGACTCCCTAATTCATCGGTTGTGCCGACGCTAACGCCGCCCTTGATACCGCCGCCCGCCATCCACATTGTAAATCCATAACTATTGTGATCACGGCCTGTGCCTTTGGCATATTCGGCAGTCGGTTGCCGGCCAAACTCACCGCCCCAAACGATCAGCGTATCTTTGAGCATGTCACGTTGTTTCAGATCTTTGAGCAGTCCCGCGATCGGTTTATCGGTTTCGCCGGCGTGTAAATCATGGTTGGTTTTCAGGTCACCATGAGCGTCCCAGTTGGCATCATTATGGTTGCCGCCCGAATAGATTTGAATAAATCGGACCCCTCTTTCGACTAGGCGTCGTGCCAGCAAGCACTGTCGGCCGAAGGGTTTAGTGCGAGGATCGTTCAAGCCGTAAAGGTTATGCGTAGCTTCGGTTTCCTTTTCAATATCCGTAGCTTCGGGGGCAGCGGTTTGCATGCGAAAAGCAAGTTCATAGTTTGCGATGCGGGCTGCAAGTTGGGAATTGGCCGCACGCTGCTTCTGATGCTCCTCGTTATATGTTTTGATGGTTTGCAGAATCTTTTGCTGTACTTCGCGGCTCATTCCGGTAGGCGGTTCGAGGTTTAAAATCGGCGTCCCTTGACTGCGCATGATCGTCGCCTGATAGCTCGCGGGCATGTATCCACAACTCCAGTTTTTGGCGCCTGAGATAGGTCCTCCGCGGGGATCTAACATAACAACGAACCCAGGTAGGTTTCGGTTTTCACTTCCCAGTCCGTAGGTTACCCATGAACCAAGGCAAGGACTTCCACTAAGAATACGGCCGCTATTCATCATCAGCATGGCGGAACCATGGATCGGCGAGTCTGCAGTCATTGAGTGGAGAAAGGCGATGTCGTCCACCATTTCCGCGGTGTGAGGAAAGAGGCTGGAAACCCATTTGCCGCATTCACCATGCTGTTTGAAATCCCAGCGGGGCTCCACGATCCGTCCCTGAGTCTTGTGCCCACCACGCCCGAACGTTTTGACGTCAATGGTTTTGTTGTCCATGCCCTTCATGGTCGGTTTGTAATCGAATGTATCGATGTGACTGGGACCGCCATACATGTAGAGGAAGATGACTGATTTAGCTTTTGCAGGAAAATGAGGCTTTTTGGGTGAAAGTGGGTTTTCCCAAGCCGTCTGTCCATCGGCAGCAACAACTTGATTTTGCAGAAACCCATCATCGCCAAGCAAGGCTGCAAGGCTAGTAGCGGTGAATCCGGCACCGGTTTGCCAAATAAACTCGCGTCGTGTTCGTCCGCAGAAATTCTGAGTCATGATAATATTCTCGGTTTGTCGAGTTTAGTCGGGGAGAAACAATTAATTAGTTAGTCAACGTAAAGGAACTCGTTCAGGTTGTAGCTGACGAGGCAGAAGTACTTAAGTGCGTCCCGTTCTGAGACACCTACCTTAATAAGTTGATCAATTAGTTGGACGCCGCGGTCTATCTCATCTTGAGTGACGCGGCGTTGGGTCACTTGATTTAACGCCAGCTGAATTTGAGCGGCAAGATCGTCGGGTGATTGCTTTCTGAGGAAATCAGCGAAGATGCCTGCTTGGCGATTTGTGAAATCGCTGTTCAGTAGGCTTAGTGACTGGGTAGGTTGAGTTGTTGTGAACCGTACGGGACAGGTAGAGTCCACATCCGCCAGATCGAAATTGGCCAGTAAAGGCAACACTAGTGAGCGTTTAACAAATATGTAAATTGCCCGCCGTGCGCGTTGTTCTTCATTGGATGAACCCCACCCGGCACCTGGCCTGGATTGTCCGTGGAGAACCTCGGGTGCAATGATCGGGTAAAAGCTTGGTCCCCCCATTTGTAGGTTTAAAGATTGGTTTGCTGCGAGAATCGAGTCACGCAGTTCTTCGCTAGTGAGTCGGCGAGGATTGAAACGCCAAATCAATTGATTGGTGGGGTCCTTGGACTCACCGATTTTGCTGCTTTGCGAACTCATTTGGTATGTCGTCGAAAGCATAATTAGTTTGTGCATGCGTTTGAGTTTCCACTCACCGTCCATCAATTCGCTTGCTAAATAATCGAGCAATTCTGGGTTTGACGGTGCCAGTCCACCAGCCCCGAAGTTGTTGGAAGTTGCAATGATCCCATAACCAAAATGGTGTTGCCATAGTCGATTGGCCATGACTCGGGCCGTCAGAGGATTCTGTTTGCTGGTGATCCAATTGGCAAGAGCCGTACGGCGACCACTGCTTTGACCGTGGACGGATGGATGGATTTCGGGCTCCGGAGGAGAAAGAACCGAGGGGAAACCTGGCTCAACTTTGTCGGCTTGCACGTTGGCATTCCCACGTACTAAAACAAACGTCTCTCGGGGATTGGGGCCAATCTCCTTAATGACTAACGTCTTGGCAATTTCGGCCGGGCGAGTATCGAGAATGGTTTTACGGCGGTTTACGGCGGCAACATATTTTTCAACAAGTTGTTTGGATAAACCCTTGCCGATATACTTCTGAGCAATATCAACCCGCACGCCAATTGCCTTGAAGTCTTCTTTCTCCGGTGGAGTCATGAGGCCTTGCAGGCGGTTGTTAAGGTTATTAATGGTGCGATCTAATTCGCCTAGTTCTTTGTCAAGTTGCTGTCGCATCTGTGATTGGATCGTTTGGTCGGCATTGACGGCAATGGGGCCAATGGAGGCGGATTCAACGGTGTCATGGCCGCGCACACCATAACGTCGGAAGCCCGAGAAGAACGCTAAAAATTTATAGTAGTCCTTTTGAGAGATCGGATCCAGTTTGTGGTCATGACAGCGAGCACAGTTAATCGTCATGCCCAGAAAGACTTGTGATGTTGTAAGTAAGATATCGTCAAGATCGTCATAGAGTGCCTGCTTTTGACTTACAGGTTCATCATCCCAGATGCCCAGACGGTAATATCCAGTTGCGGTGATCGAATCCTCTGTGAGCGATTCAAATTCATCGCCGGCCAACTGTTCCTTTATAAACAGGTCGTAAGGTTTGTCATCGTTAAAACTGCGGATGACGTAGTCGCGGTATCGCCACGCGAAAGGTTTGGTTCCGTCGCGTTCGTAACTATTGGTCTCCGCATAACGAACTAAATCTAGCCAGTGACGGCCCCATTTCTCTCCGTACTGAGGCGACTTAAGTAATGTATCGATCAGCTTTTCGTATGCGGCGGGGTCCTGATCATCAATAAATTTCTCAACGGCCTCGATAGTTGGCGGGAGTCCGGTCAAATCATAATAGGCGCGGCGAATCAAGTGCGCTTTAGCGGCGGGTTGATTTGGCGTGATCTTAGCTTTTTCCAATTTGGACAACACGTAATGGTCAATTGCGTTCGTTGTCCATTTTTTGTTCTTAACCGTAGGCGGTTTGGATGGAGCAACAGGTTGGTGCTGCCAGAGTGATTTAGTTTGGTCGTTGATCTCAGTGTTGTACTTGCTTTTGGGTGCTACCGGTCGTTCGGTTTCGCGATCCGGCGGGATCTGCAAATCATTTGTAACCCACTTAACAATTATGTCGATCTGAGATTGTGGTAATTTACCTTTGGGAGGCATCTCCATGCCCTCATACAGCATTGCTTGAATGATGAGGCTGTCCATAGGGTTCTCTAGGTCGACAGCGGGGCCGGTTTCACCACCCTTGATAATGTCCTCGCGGTTGCCCAAATAAAGCTCGCCCTTGACGCTGGACCCAGGGCCATGGCAAGCGAAGCAGTTATTGACCAAAATGGGGGCGACTTGATCTATATAGAATTTAACCTGTTCCGCATTTAACGCTGGACGGGTATCTTCTGCGGCAAAGATGGAGTTTACCACGCAGAATAATATGGCAAGAGTTGTTAGCGGACGTGACATAATGTCCTTGTGGAAGTGTTCATTGGGAAATGCCGTAAAGCGTTTAATTACCGTACGGAGTATTGTACAACATTTGGATTTACAATGGTAGACAATAGGTTTTAGCACCGTTTCCTCACAAAATGGTGACTTACTGGCCTCTCTTAATAACTACCGTCGGTGGAGAATCTGGACAGGCTATTTCCAAATAAATTGTCATTAACATTTCCGCTAGCGATATTTACCCTCATAATAATTTCAGCGGCGGGTAGAATCCGCCGTCGATTGAGCGAGACGACGGTTCCACGGCGATGGGAGCTAAGTGAATTTGTTTAATATCGTATTTATGAATCCGTTACAGTACAATCGACCACAATATCAGCTTGATTGGTTCTTGGCGGCGAGGGAGTTGGATGGCAAGTTTAAAGGGGAACAATGGTTTTACGAGCCTAAATGTACTGCAGGCATTTGGAGCGGCAAATGATAATATCTTCAAACAGTTTGTGATAATGTCCGTTGCCACCGGTGGAATTTGGTTTCATCACTTTGGTAAAGGGGGAAACGTCTATGTCTCTCTTATTTTTTCGCTTCCATTTATCGCTTTAGCCGGATTCACCGGTCAGTTTGCGGATAAATACAGCAAGCGAAATGTAGTGCTGGTGGTGAAAATATGGGAAATCATGCTGGCTTTGTTTTGTATTGCAGCATTATTGTACGGGTCCTTCGTAACCGCGATTTTCTGTGTATTTTTGCTTGGCGTCCAAAGTACGCTATTTTCACCAACGAAATTGGGAATCATACCGGAGCTAGTTGAGCGTCACCAAATCACTAACGCCAATGGGATTCTGGGGATGGTGAGTAATGTTGCTGTCGTGCTGGGGGCCGCCGTTGGTGGTTTCTTTTCTGATCATTACAAGGCCACTTACGTTGGTCGGGACTTAGTCGATCCACAGATGTCGCCGGAGATGCTGGAAAATCTAAATAAAAAAATACCGGTAATGCACGAAGCGGTTACTTGGTTGTTGATCCCCGGCGTGTGTATGTTGGTTTTGGCGGTGGTCGGACTCTGGTGCGCGACTCGGTTGCCAAAGTTATCTCCGAAAAACCCAGACATCAAGATCCGATATGGCTTTTATGGTTTTTTTGGAATTAACATTGATATGATTCGGCAGGCGGCGGGAACCCCCTTACTGGCGGTGACTGGTGCGTTTGCCATATTCTTTATTATTCCAGGGATCGCACTTCTGAACATGACGGAGTACGGCGACTACTTGGGTATAAGTGATTTCAAGGCATCCGCTCAGGGAGCATTTCTCGCGGTTTCTATAGGTGTCGGCGGCGTCATGGTAGGACAGTTCAGTAAGCGGCGTGTGCGTCCGCGTTTCATTTTGATTGGAGCAGTTGGCATGACGGTCGGCTTTACCATTTTGGCCTTCATACCCAAGAGCTACGTGTTGACCGTAGCGATGTTATCCGTCAGCGGTTTCTTCGCTGGATTCTATATGATTCCGCTGCAGTCATTGTTGCAGGTTCTTACGAACGATGAAAATCGCGGTCGGTTCATTGGCATGAATACCGTTACGACCATGATCGGATTTATTATCGGGAACTTCTTGCTGAAACTGGGACTGGTCACCTTCGGTTGGGACCCGCCTAAAGTTTATCTAATTTGCGCAGCGGTCGGGGCGTTGATGTTTTTCCCTCTTTGGCTGCGTTGGGTTCCTTGGTTTGAACGCGCGTTAGCGGCGCGGGAGGAACTGGATGCCGAACCGCCGCCAAATACTGAACAGTAAAAGATATCGCACAAAATTTGTCGGTTGTTTGTTTGCATCGCGTTGGACGCGACTGCTACAATTAGTCCATCAACTAAGGGCTGACGTACTTGTAGATGCATACCGCCTTTCTCAAAGGAACATAAAATGGATAACGAGACCGAAAGCGCTGGGCAAGATCCAGTAGAAGCAAACCCATACGAACAGCCAGTGACCGCAGTTGGAACTCCAGCGGCTGTTGATTACACGAATCCTGTTTATCATCAAAATGAATATATTATCCGGCGGAAAGTGTTCAAATTATTTGGCGCTGCATTCCACATATACGATACGCACGGAAACCTCGCGTTCTACTCTAAACAGAAGGCCTTCAAGCTTAAGGAAGACATTCGAGTTTACGGCGACACAGAAATGACGAGCGAATTGATACTGATTAAGGCGCGTGGCGTGATTGATCTGGGCATGACCTATGACGTTGTAGATTCAACCACCGGAATGGCAGTGGGGGCGCTGAAACGAAAAGGTCTGAAGTCTATCATCAGAGACGAGTGGTTGATTCTTGATACCAATGACAATGAAATTGGCATGATACAAGAAGAAAGTGGAGCGTTAGCACTTTTGCGACGGTTTATCAAACTCGTGTCGTTCATTTCACCGCAAGTGTTTAACGGCTATGTGGGCGAGGCTCCCGTACTACAGTTTACCGCTAACCGTAATCCGTTCGTGCACAAGGTGAGCTTGGATTATGGACCGGACGTGAATCAATGTCTTGACCGGCGCTTGGGTATTGCCGCGGCCGTATTGATCATTGCGATCGAAGGACGCCAGGGTTAAAACGATTGGAAGTTAGCGATGACGACTTTTACTGCCAACTGCAAAGAGTGCGGCGTGGAAATGGTTTTCCCGAGTTCTAAACAAGGTGCCGCGGTCAATTGTCCGTTATGCAAAACATTGCAGACCGTTGGCCGTGGCGCTGACGTTGCTTGGTTCTTTGGCGCTGTGTTTGGTTGTTATGGAACGCTGATGGTCGGGTTTGGAATTGGATTGGGCTTTGGGCTCATTAATGGCATCGTTCCACTTAGCATCACGATGGCAGTGCTGTTAGTGCTGTCGACGATCGTACTCGGATTAGTTTTGGTGTGTAGTTAAAAAATGCCGGAAATGGAATCTCCAATACGTTATGATTTGGTAAATACTTAAAAACAAATATTGAGGCAAGGGATATAAATATGGTTGTGCGAACACAAAATAGAGTTAAAGGCTTCACTTTGGTGGAATTGTTGGTGGTGATTGCGATAATCGGAATTTTAGTTGCGCTGTTGTTACCGGCTGTCTCCGCGGCGCGTGAGGCCGCTCGTAAAATGTCTTGCAGCAATAATTTAAAGCAAATTGGTTTAGCGATGCGGACATATCACAATACTTACGGTCATCTTCCCACTAACGGGTACTATCAATGGACAAGACAATCTAACAATCCGTACACATGGCATGGCTCAAGCCGAGGGTCGGTTTTGACCAAGTTGCTGCCGTTTCTGGAACTAGATCCGCTTTATAATCAACTTAATCAAGAAATGGCTGGTACGCGAAGGAGCAATCCGTACAATGGCTGGTCCCTCTTTGAAACAACCGCTGGACCTAGCGGCAAATGGGTTCGCTCAGAGGTGATTCCCGTGTTTATTTGCCCCTCGGCCGCCGTCGACCCTTTTATTGATGGCACTAACCCAGACGTGAATCCCGCCATTACTACGTATGGATATTCCATTGGTGCACAAAGTATGTTACCCAACCACCGAAATATGTGTACTTCTTATCCGGGCAACATATTCGGTACGGGCCCCAATGCTCGCGCGGACGAAGGTCGCGGCTTCACAACCAGTGGTGTCTTTGCCAATGGGCAATGGTCGGCACGTTTTCGCGATGTGACTGATGGTGAGAGTCAGGTGATCGCTTTTGGCGAAATGTTGCCAAACAAAAGTCGTGATCACACTCGCCACGGGTGGATGTATTTTAATGCCCTTAAAACAGCGACGACATCCCCTATTAATTTTCCCGTTATCGGCATGGGGGAACCGGGCTTTCCGGGGCCTCATGGATGTAGCTTCTGGAACAACTGGAACACCGATTGCGGTTTCCGATCGCACCATAAGGGTGGTGCGCAATTTGTGTTGGTCGACGGCAGTGTGCAGTTTCTGAGTGAAAACATTGACTACGTCACGTATAATCGACTTGGTTGCCGTCGGGATGGAACGCCGCTTGGTGAAGAGTGGAAGAACAACTAGATTGTTAGAATTTGCGGATAACTATGGATGAGGACGTCGACCCATACGTGCCCCCGAAACGAAACGAGGGGAAGGAAGTTCGAAGTGAGTTTGTTCGATTTGCTTTGCGATTGCGGATCGTACCGGTCTGCTTAAGCATAATAGTTGGTTTGTTAGCGGTGCTGTGGACGTTGGGAGGGGCATATGCGTTCCTTACAAACGGCCCGCCGATCGATTGGGAGTTATTTTTACCGTTTTGGATTTTTACGGGTTTGTTTCTTGGCCTCATCAACTTCTTGGCGGCGTGGTGTTGGATGAAGGGGCATTTCTTTGGTGGCTTTATTGCAAACTTGTGCAGCCCCTTGCCGCTAGCGGTGTTTGTTATTTATATGGAAATGTTTCATCGGATATTCTAGGTATTCGGAAATTTGACCCGTAACGCGATTTCACCCTAATTGTGAACGTCGTCTTTTTTGATAATCGATCATGCGAAATTGTTCATGAAAATTACCGGCATTACAACGTATCGGCATCGGCTCGATATCAAATCGAACTACACAATGATCACGGCCCTAGGCGTTAATACCGGTAATGAGTTTGTCGTCTTGCGACTGCACACTGATGTGGGAATAGACGGTTTGGGCGAAGCGACAATTACAGTCCGCTGGAGCGGAGAGGTGCCGGCGGGTTGTGAACAAGTGATTAATGAGACGTTGGCGCCTGCAATCGTGGGGATAGAGATTGGGGACTTTCATGAACTCAACCGACGGATGGATGCTTGTTGTAGTCGCAATTGGTTTGCGAAAAGTGCGATTGAGATGGCATGCTGGGATGCCCTAGGTAAAGATCAAGGCCAGCCAGTTTACGAGTTGCTTGGCGGCGCCTGCCGTCCATTAAAAATAAAGAGCCGGTTTTCAATGGGGGCGTACGATGTTGAGCGTGCCGTGGCGCGGGCCACGGAATTGGTAGCGGCGGGATTTGACACCATTAAGGTAAAGGTGGGTACCGATCCGGTGGAGGATGTTGCCCGCGTCAAGGCTGTACGGGAAGTCATCGGTTTTGAAAAGGATTTGGTGATTGATGCAAATTGTGGCTGGGATGTAGATACCGCAATCGATTGTGTTACACAATTATCTGAGTGTCGATTGGATTTGGTCGAGCAACCGACACCTGACGGCGACTACGCGGGATTGGCTCGACTGCGACGAGAAACGGGAGTTAAAATTCTGGCCGATGATATCTGTTTTGATTTAATTCATGCTAAAGAACTGATCCGAAATGAATGTTGCGATGCGATAAGCGTCTATCCAGGGAAGAATGGCGGAATTAGCCGCAGTATCGAGATATTGGATTACGCACAAACACATGGCGTCGCGTGTTCTATCGGCTCCAATTTGGAATGGGATATCGGGATCGCGACGATGGCACATCTAGTCGTCTCGCACGAAAATATGCAGATAGAACAATACCCAGGAGACGTACTCGGTCCGGATTATTACGTCGCGCGAACTGTCTCGGAACCGATTGATATTTCCGGACCCTACACGACCATTAGCGATAAACCAGGTTTGGGCGTCGGCGAATTGTTAATTGGATAATGCGGTGGTTTGCTCGGCGTTAGCAATTGCAACGTCCTTACGGGTCCACTTGTACTAGCTCGATTAATAATCCATCGGGGTCTACGGCACAAATCACGTGGGCAGCATCAGGTGCACTAACGGCGTCCGCCATAAACTTAACGCCTTGAGCCTTCAGACGCTCAACCGTGTTTGGTAAATCTTCTATGATAAATGTTAGCCAACGCACGCCTGCTTTAAAATCGCTGTTTCCAGGATAGGGAGGGTCGGCAATTTCCATCAGTTTGATTCGCGTGAGCCCAGCAGCAAGACGTATTTGACGGAACGCCGATGGCGCTAAATGCGCGCCGCGGGCTACGTCCGCCGGAATTTGGATATCAAGAATTTCCTCGAACCCGAGTATATCTTTATAAAACTCCAAAGATGCAGGGAAATTACTGCATACTATGCAAAGGTCGGCAGCGGGGTGTGCTAGTTTCAGATTAGATTTCAATTATTGAGGCCCCGTTGAAGTTGTAATAGAGTTTTGTTTGGATAATGTTTGATAGATAACACAATATTTCTCTGTGAGAGAAATAAGCTTTTCCTCGGATTCCGGCGGGGCATCGGTATCTAAGTCGAAATGCAATCGTAGATTTTCAAAACCTACGGATGCCCCAGCATCAACACCCATCGTTCCGCGAAAATCTAAGTCGCCGGACGCCGTAATTTCGGCCTTGTCGAGGGTGATTCGCATCGCTGTCGCGACCGCCGCCAAGGTTACTCCGGCGCAGCCAATTAACGCCTCGAGCAACATGTCTCCGCTGCATGCATGTGAACCATCGCCTCCCGCTGCGGTATGTAGTCCGGCCACGACGTCGCCAATATGAGTCGGCAGTTTTATTGTGTAGTCAGGCTGTGTTACCTCACCGGTTACCGTCATTGTGTGAATCGCTGATTCCGGCTCGTCTCGATATTGATCTTTGAGTTTATTTTGTTGTTCGCGAATTGATTCTGAATTCATAGATTGCCACGAAGCCCTTTAACTAATGCCAATTTGTGGGATGATATTTGGAAATGATTGTTTGGATTAGTACCATGTTTGGAGCACGTTATGCAATACCCCACAATTAGTTATCTCACGAAAGTTCAGTTCGGCGCGGGATCGTTAGCGGACTTACCTGAAGTAATTGAGCGTGTTGGATTGAAACGGCCTTTAGTGGTGACGGATGGAGGATTGTTAGAACGAGGATTCGTAGATCGGTTGTGTTTGAATGAACCTGCGGTGTTTTCTGATATTGAAACGAACCCCACGGAAGCCTCGGTATTGAGAGGGCTTGAAATATACCGAACTGAGGCCTGCGACGGGATCATCGCATTAGGTGGAGGATCCCCGATGGACGTGGCAAAAGCGATCGGAATCATGGCGACACACAATCTCGCCCTAGAAGAGACGGCATTTATCTGTGGCGGCTTGGAGAGGGTGACCTCGGCGGTTGCGCCGGTTATCGCTATACCCACGACCGCAGGTACCGGCTCGGAGGTTGGTCGTGGTTCTCTAATCAGCATGACAAGTGGGCGCAAATTGGCAATTATTAGCCCGCACATAATTCCCAAATGGTCGATCGTTGATCCAGAACTAACTCTAGGACTGCCTCCGATGCTTACAGCGGCGACGGGCATGGACGCACTCTCGCATTGTCTGGAAACATACTGTAGTAATGTCTACAATCCCGTTGCCAGTGCAATCGCAATTGATGGTCTGCGCAGAGGTTGGGCGAATATCAAGGCCGTCGTCGAGGATGGTCAAAACATAGAAGCGCGGTCAGAGATGATGATGTGCGCAATGCAAGGGGCATTGTCGTTTCAGAAAGGCTTAGGTATTGTCCACGCGGTCAGTCATCCGCTGGGCGCACTGCGTCTGAAAGCACTTCATCACGGCACGCTAAACGCGGTGTTTATGTCCCACGCAATTCGATTTAACCTAGACCACGCCCGAGAAGAACTAAAAACGATTTCTTCAGCGTTAGACATCTCCGCGGGTGCGGGCGGATTAGCCGATGCCTTTAGCGATTTGACGAACGAGATTGGATTACCCCAGAATCTGAGCGAAATGGGTGTTGTTGCGGGCGATCTTGCCGGTATTGCTGAATATGCGATGTTGGACCATTGTGGTTTTACCAATCCACGACCGTTAACCCTGGAGAACGTCGAAGCGTTTCTCAAGGGCGCGTTGTAGGTTCATCAACGTTTCCCTAATTATTGTGCGTACCGCACGTCGATTTTGCGATAAATCTGACTCGATGGGTTGATATATAGATTGCAACATTAGGCGCATAGTGCAATAATTAGTCGAGGATGTTCGGATATTAAATTCTAAACGGTTTGCGAGAGTATTCATGCTTAAAAGACAATCAGTATCGGCGTTTGCGTTAGCAGGAATTTTCTTTTTCTCCTGCCATATATCGTTTGCTCAGCCTAATAACGGGGCAGTGAGAAAAAAGGCACCCGCCAAGCCTCGCGCAAATGAAATTAAGACAAAACTTCCACATCAGGAAACGCCGTTGGCGCTGCCATTCGTGATGGACAAGGTGGATGCGAATCAACTCGGAAAAATGCAATTGGCAACAATTCGGATCGATAAAACGATAGATAAAAAGTTAGCTTCGGAAGGCGTCACGCCAAACAGTCCAACTAGTGATGGACAATTCGTGCGAAGGGCCTATTTGGATATAACGGGTACGATTCCGACGGGTCGTGAAGCGTATCTTTTTATTACATCTAAACAATCTAATAAACGAGCGGTCCTGATTGACTATTTGCTTGGACAACCTGGGTACGCAAGTCACATGTATAACTATTGGGCAGACACGCTACGAATCGTTGATCGCTCGACTGGAAATACGTACATTCGACCGTGGGCGGATTGGATTAAAGAATCGCTCCGCGACAATATTCCCTATGATAAATTTGTTCGTGAAATGTTGTCCGCCGAGGGGAAAGTATGGCACAGCCCAGCCACCGGCTATAAATTACGCGACATCGGCATGCCATTGGATAATTTGAATAACACAACCCGCATTTTCTTAGGTACTCGAATTGGTTGCGCACAATGCCATGATCATCCATTTGACAAATGGACACAGAAGGAATTCTATCAATTGGCTGCATTTGAATCGGGGTTACGTACATCGGGTGCGCGAGCGACGTATGCTCAAAAGAATATGAAAGCTGCTATCACTGAGGTTGGTGAGCGCTCACGTGAAGCGAATCTGATGCGGCGGATAGAGCGTTTCAACCGATATACCGTAAACAACACCGCGGCCAGACTTAAATTTCCGCACGACTACGCTTATGACGATGCGAAACCCGGTGAGTTGGTAACGGCGAAGGTCCTCTTTGGTTCGATACCAACGATGGCCCCAGAATCTGACCGCCGAGACTTGTTTGCTCATTGGATGACATCCCATGACAACCCGCGTTTTGCCATGACGATCGCAAATCGGATGTGGAAGCGTGCGTTCGGCCGAGGCGTATTTGAACCCGTAGACGACATTATGGACGACACTCATATCTCCAATCCCGAATTATTGGGAGTATTGGTGCAGGAAATGCGGCGCGTGAAATTCGATATTAAGGAATTCATGCGCATCATCTACAACACGCAAGCCTATCAGCGGCAAGTGACCTATGATGATGTTAACGCGATCGACGATTACTTCTTTGAAGGTCCAGTGCTGCGGCGGATGACTGCCGAGCAGATCTGGGATAGTGTTTTGACGCTTACCTTTAGCAATATTGATCACTATTTGCGTCCCGACGATAAAGAGTATCTCAAGGCAATCGATGCGGATCCAGGTTTGAGCATCTTCGAAATCAATTTGAAGATTGATGACATTGGGAAAGCGGAATCCAATAAAAACGCGCATAACCGCAAGCATAGTTATCAGGGGGTAGTGTTGCGTCGGGCTTCGGAGTTACCGCAGCCTCTGCCGGCCGCTCATTTCTTGCGTCAATTTGGTCAAAGTGACCGCGAAATTATTGGTGACGGAACTGTCGAAGGTACCGTTCCACAACTGTTAGCGCTGTTCAATGGGCCTATTACACACATGATGTTGGAATCGGGATCCGTAGTCCATCGTGAAGTTATGGGTACCAATGAAGCTAATCGTCTGACGGTGGTGTTCTTGAGTATCTTGGGGCGAATGCCAACCCAAGACGAACGCGCTGCCAGTTACAAGGAAGTTAAAGACTATGGCCCTGCGGGATTAGGCAACGTGATCTGGGCGCTATTGAATACCCGTGAATTTATATACGTACAATAAGAGTTGGTGTTAGATGCGCTTAATGTGCTAACAATTAACCGTAAGGAAAAGTTTCAAATGGCAGATGTAAAAACATTAGATGGTCGTGCTCGCCGACGATTTATGGCTCAAATGGCAAGTTCGCTGCTAGGCGTGACTGCCCTCACGGATGCAACGCTGGGTTTCGATGACGATAAATCCAAGACGGCCACACCCGCTAAGCAGATTATTTATCTGTTTATGACAGGCGCGATGAGTCATCTTGATACCTTCGACCCCAAACCTGGCAGTAGTGTGCAGGGAGATACACAGGCTATCAGTACAAGTATCAGCGGGGTGCAATTTGGACAACACTTACCCAAGCTAGCAAATTTGGCCAATGAAATGGCTGTGGTTCGGGGAATGTATCAAGAAACTGGCGCACACGGACCAGCCCAATATCTAATTCGAACCAGTTATGATGAAATAGCTACAACTAACCATCCAGGATTGGGTCCATGGATTCAGCGACTTGACGGAAGAATAAGCCAAGAGTTACCAGCTAGTGTAAATATCGGTGGTAAAGGTGGCGGTCCCGGCTATTTGGGCGCGAAGTTTGCCCCCGTACCCATCGGTGATCCTAACAAGGGCCTCGAAAACACTCAGATGCCGAAGTACTTAAAGGACTTTCATTTCAGTCGTCGTCTCGGCCTGTCGCAAACATTTGACAAGGGTTTCCGTACTCGCGCACAGGACAACTCACACGTTAATGGCTATGACGATTTGTATCGTGAGGCGGTTGGATTATTACGTAGTGATGCTATCAAGGCGTTCGACATTACAGTTGAGGAAGATTCCGTAAAAGAGAAGTACGGTAAAAGTCGTTTCGGCCAAGGCTGTCTACTCGCTCGTCGATTGATCGAGAACGGCGTTCGGTTTGTCGAGGTTACCACAGGCGGTTGGGACATGCATCGCGGTTTAAATGATGCGATTACTAATAAAGGTGCTGAACTAGATAACGCTCTAAGTGCGTTGATCTCAGATCTTAAGCAACGTGGTCGCCTTGAATCGACTTTAATCGTTCTGGCAACAGAATTTGGTCGAACACCAAAAATCAATGTGAACGCCGGGCGCGATCATCATCCAGCTGCATTCTCGACATTACTCATTGGCGGTGGAATTAAGACTGGTCAAGTTTATGGTATGAGCGACGACGAGGGTTTCTATGTTGAAGACCAAGACGTAAGCGTCCAGGACTTCAACGCTACGATTGCAGCGGCAATGGGATTGCAACACGATGAGGAAATATTCTCACCAACTGGTCGCCCATTCACAATCTCAAATGGTGGTTCACCGATCGCTGATTTGCTAGCGTAATCGCATTGTTGTGTATCGCGAGTCTTCCACGGACCGCAATGTTCATCGTTTTTCAAAGGGGTCATGTGTTGAAGACTATCAAAAAAGTGGCGAGTGTATTTGGCCTGTGGCTGTGCTGTGTGGCTGTCAGTTGGGGCGCTGAGCGACCTAATATTCTATTTGTCTTTGCAGACGACCAATGCTTTGAAACGATCGGAGCATTTGGTCATACTGAAATAGAGACTCCAAATCTCGATAAATTAGTTGCCCAAGGCACCACGTTTACGCACGCCTATAACATGGGAAGTTGGAGCGGCGCTGTTTGCGTGGCGAGTCGCTGTATGCTCAATACGGGGCGATTTATTTGGCATGCTAATTCCATCTATAGGGAAACTGAAAAGGAACGCCAAGAGGGGCGGTTCTGGTCTGAATATATGAAGAAGGCCGGCTATCATACTTACATGACGGGAAAATGGCACGTGCGTGCAGACGCGACTAAAGCGTTTGACACCACCGGATTTGTACGAGGCGGAATGCCCCAGCAGGTTCCCGAAGGATATAATCGCCCGCTCAGTACAAGCGACAAAAGTTGGTTGCCAGACGATCCCAAATGGGGTGGTTATTGGGCCGGCGGTCAACATTGGAGTGAAGTGGTTGCCAATGATGCGATCGGTTTTTTAGATCAGGCGAAGCAGGATGCCAAACCGTTTTTCATGTATGTTGCCTTCAACGCGCCACACGATCCGCGTCAGTCCCCCAAGGAATACGTCGATCGTTATCCCTTGGATGATATTGAAGTTCCCGAAAATTTTCTTGTGGAGTATCCGTATAACGCCGCCGCCGCGACTGGCCGAGGTTTGCGAGATGAGAAACTTGCACCGTTTCCTCGCACGGAACATTCGGTCAAGGTGAATCGCCAGGAATATTATGCGATCATCACGCACATGGACCACCAGATTGGACGTATCTTAGACCATTTGCAGGCTACTAAACAGCATCGCAACACTTACATCTTTTTCACGGCCGACCATGGACTTGCTGTCGGGCACCACGGTTTGATGGGCAAACAGAATATGTATGATCACAGTGTGCGAGTTCCGTTTATGGTGGTTGGCCCTAAAGTCGAAAAGGGAGTCAGTGTCGATGCGGAGGTCTATTTGCAAGATATTATGCCGACGACGCTCGAGTTAGCGAAAATTGAAAAGCCCGATCACGTTGAGTTTAATAGCATCCTACCGATTCTCAAGGGCGACCAGACGGTTTCATGTTATGACGGTATCTATGGTGCCTATTTGGATAACCAACGAAGTGTACGTTGGAATGGCTACAAGATGATTTTGTATCCAACGATCAAAAAAGTACGGCTCTATAATTTGAAAACTGATCCGCTAGAGCAACACGACTTAGCCGGAGATGATCGGACGCTGGCGATCCAAAAGAAACTGTTCGCTAGGCTCTTAGAGTTGCAACAAGATGTCGGTGATAAGTTAGACCTCAAGTCAAACTTCTTCGGCGGGTGATTTTGTTCGTCAATTCATAAGAAGGCAATAGAGCCCTCGGAGTTATTTGACAACTTTGCGATAGTACGATGGTTCGCTGCGATTGAATGCCACCGATCCGAATTTGGTGAAATATTCTCGCAGCTCCGCTGTAGTCGATTCGATGACGACGCTCTTGATCTCGGTTTTTTCTTTACCCTTTTGGGTTTTCACTTCTTCTTCAATTACGCCGGCTAAACGTCCTTCTTTCACGGCTTCAATAATATGTTCGTAGTCGAGCATGAATATTGTCAAAAGTTTGTCTTTGTTCTGCAGAGTGTATGTCGTAATGGTGTATGCGGTGTTGGTCAGTGACGGTCGTTCTGGCGACCCACGTTCCTCGGGTTGTAGTTCCCATGAGATGTAGGATTCGTTATCAAGGATGGTAGCCTTTCCAACTCGCGATTCATGGGCTACTGTTCCGTCCGCTGAAAGCTTAGTTTGCGCGGCAATTATTGTATTCTCTTTTTCGGAATGTCGTCCCATGACAATATATTGTGCGAATACGGTGTCAGAGTCGACCGGTGTCTGGACACCCCTTTTGTTTATTTCTACTGGTTCCCAGTGTCCAACGAGTCGCTCGTCGATCGCTGTATCGTTAGAGGTTGAAAGTGGATTAGTAAATTGTGGAATCACGCATCCGGTGCAATGACTGACGCCTAGGAGTAAAAGACTTAAAAGTACGCGTTTCAAAGGAATTAAACCTTCAGTAAGTGAGAATGTGTTTTGCGTAATTTGGCGAGCTTAGGCCCAATCACGGTTGAGCAATAAGGTTGCACCGGATTTTGAGCGTAGTAATTGTGGTGATATTGTTCAGCGGGATAGAACGTAGCAAGAGAGGCGATCTCTGTGACAATTGGGTCGGGCCAGAGTTTAGCTTGTGACGTTGAGTTACGGACTTGAATCGCAACGGCTTCCTGTTGAGCATCACGGAAATAGATTCCACTTCGATATTGGGTTCCCATGTCGTTACCTTGTTGGTTTAAGGTGGTGGGGTCGTGACTATGGAAAAAGACTTCAAGTAATTGGCTATATGCCAACGTGAACGGTTCGAATTCAATTTCGACCACTTCGGCGTGTCCGGATTTCCCTGTGCATACTTGTTCGTAGGTCGGGTCTTCGCCAATACCATTACAGAAGCCGGGTCGAATTGCGAGAACTCCCTTAAGCTGAGTAAACACAGCTTCCACGCACCAAAAACAACCTGCACCAAGAACTGCTACTTCAGCCATGCAAAATATATCCGCTAGAGTTGAGCCAAAAAAGGTAAATAATCTTCGTTGCAGTATATGATACACAAAAAAATGAAGAACGAGCGATGGTTTGCTAAGTCGAATGATAAATATTACCGCCGGTTAAACATTTGAAATGTAGGGCCCGATAAATTCGCGGGGGATGTCGACATTGGGTGCGTCATTGGCTGCGACCAAGGCCCCCATTTGATTTGCCAGTCCGACTATACTCGCGAAGTCGAGATTCAGCGTCAGGCCCGCAACAATTCCTGCCGTACAGGCATCGCCCGCCCCGACACTGCTTTGCACGACGACTTGCGGTACGTTGCCAACGTACGTCTTGTCCGCGGTTACGATCGTTGTACCCTTGTCACTCGCCGTTAATACGACAGCGTTTAGTGAAAAGTGTTCGAGCAGTCGGCGAGCTGTATCTACGGGGTCCTCGTCGTGCTGAATATTCGCAGCGTCCGCCACTATATAGAGTTCATGCGAGTTAAGTTTAAGGACTGTTGCGGTAGCACATCCGGTCCTGATTGATTCCGCATCATAGTGAGGCAGACGCAGGTTGACGTCAAAAAGGCGGATAGCCTCGGGGCAGGCGGCGAGGAACTTATGTATCGTTTGACGGCTTTGTGCGGAACGTTGCGCGAGTGTTCCATAGACGACACAGCAAACTTGCTGAGTGAATTCCTCTAGCATCGCAGTCCAACGGAGATCATCCCAAGCAACGTCTGGTAAGATTTCGAAACTGCAATCATCGTCCGCGCCAACATTTTCATGGATACGAGCCACGCCGGTTGCTAAGGTTGGGTGTGTTTGTAGGTGTGTAGTATCTATTGCCGCATTGTCCAAGTGGCGGCGAGCAGTCGTTCCGCGTACGTCATTGCCGATGGCCGACACAACCGCTGTTGTAAAGCCCATGGGTTGCAAGAGTTGATTTACCATAACACAGAAATTCAATGGCGCACCGCCAAGGGAGCTTTGATTGCCAACGACATCGAACAGTGTTTCGCCGATACCGACAATTGTATTTCGTTGGGTCAATTGGTGTTGTCCAAAAGGGTTAGCGCTTATTGGGATCAATACCCCAAACTTTCACTAACGTCTGATATATCATAGGGTCGAATTGTTGAAGTTCTGCGCGTACGAAGGGGTAGAAATCATTGGTGGCGAAAAACGCTTCGGTGCATTCGGCGAAGTATTCCTTTTCATTGGTAAGCGCGTAATGCCGCACCTGTTTTCCGCGAATACCGAGTACGGACTCGTAGGTGCCAGATTTCACAGCCTGTTTATATGCTGCGATAATTTCGGGATTGTCAAACCCGAGCACTTGGTCGTGATATGCGTGAGCGAGTTCATGCAGCATCACCGAAGGTTGTGTAGTTTCGCTGCGGATGATGTTATTCACTTGGCTAATGTCAACGGCATTAGCCTTCGCGGGGTTATAGCCGTTTTTTATCAACCATTCTCGCTCGGGATGGTAATGAATAGGGCCATCAGATCGGTCGCAAATCCAAATAGGGACTCGCTGTAGATATTTAAGCGCTTGCTCAGGAATCGTACGAGTAAGCTGTGACAACTGATCGCGAACAATCGTGTAGGCACGCGTGCCGGAAGCGCGTTTTTCCCGCAAAAGTCGTTTCTGTATATAGACGGTCCAGCCATTCACGTTCCGCGCGCGATAGCTAGAGGTCGCGTCGAATTGCACATCTTGGGAAAAGAGGGTTGTTGCAGGAGCTAGCATTAGAGCTAGCAGTACAGTTATATATTTGATAAGTCTGTGTGCTTTCATGTTTCGCCGTCCGCTGTTGATGATCAAGCCGTTGTTTCGCTGTTAGTCTCGGGTAACCCGCCCTCAATCAGCGGACGAATTCGTAATATTCGGGCAACCATGAATGCTACGACCGCTCCGAAAAAGCTAAGCAACGCGCCCATTTTTACTTCAGCTAGAATCACAGAGTCCGGATCCTTAAAGGCCGCTGTGGAAACAAATAATGCCACGGTGAAACCGATTGAGGAGATTACGCCGACGAGGAGAACATGTCGCGCCGTCATGCCCGCTGGCATTTCAAGACGAAATACCGCCTTGGCAATCCAAGTGAAAAGGCAGATACCTAGCGGTTTGCCAACAAGCAATCCGAGTAGGACTAGGTACGTTCCCTGACCGATCTTATCAAACAGCACGCCAGCATTCACCAGGCCAAACAAACCGAGAATAATCTCAACCGGATTTTTCCACCACCTCATCATTTCGTTGAGCGTGTCTTTGCGATTAAGCTCTTCCCGCGCAAAAATTCCGAGGTCGGTATGGGCATGCGGTATACAAGGAATAATCGGTACGAGACCCAAGGCTGGGTGGATTCCCGCAAGGTCAAATGAAAGCCAAGAGAGTACACCGGGTATTAACAAATATGCCCAGAAGGTGTGGACTTTATTTCTACGTAATAAATAACAAATCAAGATGGCGACTAATGTCAATAAGAACCAACCTGGCTCGAGCGGTTTGCTAGGATAGAAAACGGCGAGGATTAGCAGGCCGATCGCGTCGTCGGCGATCGCCAATAGCAATAAAAATGCGATTGCCGGGTGGGAGCCACCAAATATCATCCGCGCAACAAGGTAGGAAAAGGCGATATCCGTTGCGCAGGGTATCGCCCAGCCATCGCCGTACAACTCGGTCGTTCCCATGTACATTGTGGCCAACATGTATAGACTGGCAGGCCCAAGAATTCCCCCTAGCGTAGCTATCAGAGGTGTTGCTGCCTTACGAGGGTTTGATAAGGACCCGCCAGGCAATAAAGCTTCCCACACTTCTCCCGCGGCGATTGCAAAAAACATTGCCATAAGGATGTCATTAATCAGGAAGTGCACGGTAATGCCGTGCTGGTGATTGCCGTCGGACCGTAACACGACACGCGTGAATATTTGAGAGATTAGGCTTGTTTCAGATTCATCGGTTACGGAATCGTTGTCGTCGGGTGTGGTTGCATGTTGCTCGTCGTGCGTCGGTTCATTGGAATCATGATCGTCACTAGTATTCGCTCCGACAATCGGAAAGTGCACAAAATGTTTATAGGATTCAATCGCGCCCGAGTTTGCCCAAACTAGCGCTGCTACAGTGCCAAAAATGAGAAAAAGAGAATTTTCAAACAAGAAACTTATGGGGCGCCGCATATGGTTACGAAGGGGGAAAGAAGTTGTGTGTTGTTCGGGAAAAAATCCGTAGTCTTAGCGAGTTAGCTTGTTATAGTTGTCCCCGATGTCGGCAATGTCCGCTAGGTCTTGGGCCAATGCGAATACCGTAATGCGAGGTTTATCACCTAGATTAAGTCGAATTGCTTCAAGGAAGAAACGCATCCGATGAAAAAGAAAAAGATTCCGGCAAGCAGCAGGGCAATTTGCATGCTGGTTCTTGGCTGGAGTTGACGAGGCAGTAGGGTCCGGTTGACGTAGAGTGTGTGCAGACAGCTAATTCCAAGCGCGTAGTTATAGATTGCTGCGGCAATCAACAGCAGAGTCGCAGGCTTGACCGTTAATAGTGCGACCAGCCCCATGCCTGCATAACACATTAGAACCTTAAAGTAGACCTGTTTAATGGCGCCTGGAGGCATTGCGCGCAAGCGGGCACTAGTTGTCCAAAACACGTCCACCCACCGCCGGATCACGCCATCAGCAGACGTGGACATACTTGGTGCAAGTACGAGGAATCCACAAAATACGGTCATAAACCAAAAGGCGTTTCCGAGTCGTCCTTCATTCGCTTCCTGTGCGGCTAACATCTCGTCTGTCATATTTGCTGGATTGTCTTCGGTGACAACACCGTTCACTCGGTCTCGCACTCCTTCAGCGGTCATGGTTGCAGCCACCCATTTATCAGGCACAGACGAGCCACGATCAAGAAATTCTACGCTAAGCATACTTGGTAACGCTAAACCAATGAAACAAGCAGGAGCCCAAATGACCCATTGGTCTCGCATGATGTGCTTATACCATCGTTTCCAGCGGGGCATCGCGTTAGGAGCTGTGGGATCAAAGACAGCACCTTGGTGGGATAGTTGTAATTCCAGCCCGCCGACCAACGAGGGTATGGCACCGACGTGGTGTCCCATTCCCCAGCCTTCATCGCGAGTGTAATTACTAATAGTTGTATTTGTCAGCCCGCCGGAACCGGAAATGGCGACCAGTGCGGAAAGGGCCGCGATTAGAGTCCAGTCAATATCCGGCATGCCGTTACCGGTTGCTAACGAGGTAAAGACGTTAGTTACTTGATCGCCGTCGCGTTCCCCGTCACCATCGATATCAATAAATCCACTGTGGTCGCTCCTAAGTACAACGGGATATTCGCCTGCTTCGATACCAAGGCCGGCTGGGATTGATAATGTCGTACGACTTTCACCACTGCTTGAATGGATGTCATACGTAATTGTCTCAGCAGGTATGTCATCGGCAGGATTGAACTCGATAGTGACCGGCATTTGCTCTAGATTTTCAGGGTTGGTAAAGCTTGGTTCAATGACGTCTGCCACTCCATCGCCGTCCCAATCGGTTTCACCTGCGTCGAGTATTCCATTCATATTGACATCTTCCGCCAATACAGTGGGGACCGTTCCAACCTTAAAAAATCCCGTACCAATTTCAACCCACGTGCCCCATGAACTCCAGCCAATCGCAAGAACCAACAGAAAACCGAGCACAAGGATGATTTTTAAACCCATAACCCATTTAAGCGCAACAAGAATTTTTCCGCCAAAGATGAGGGGTACCAGTGCTGTAATAAAAATCCCTACTCCCATCGCACGTAACCAGAAGTAATGAGAAAGTTCAATCCCAAGAAACGTTTGCATGTTTGTAGGATCTTCGGGATCGGGAACTATTCCTGCAAGGGCTGCAAACAGTGGAATTGCCGCTGTCAGGGCTAGATAGGGAAAGACCGACCCGAGGTCAAGTGCCATGTAAACCGGCATCCAAAATCGGCTTCCTGGTTTACTACGGAATTTACCGGTAAAAATTGGTTCCCCGCAATAAAGCGTGTATCGACTGATTTCGAGGTTGTATATTACTTGTCCGATGATGCTTAGCGTTGCTAGCCACAACAGAGCTCCGCCGTATTTGGCAGTTACTTCCGGGCCGACGAGCCACTCGCCGCCGCCGATTGCCGCACCGCCCAAAATTAACCCTGGCCCAAGCATACCGGCCCATTTCTTTATAGTGAATTTGGGCGCGTCGGGTAGTCCGGCCGAATCCCATTGCGGCATCGTTTGGTCACCAGGCCATGGCGCTTGAAATCCCTCACTGTTTTGGGTCAGCTCAGCGTCTACTTCGTAACTATCAGGGGCGTCGGCCATTATCTTGTATCCCTTTGCAATTGAATCTTAGTCCATACACTTTACTTGATTCCGAGAAAAGATGCGAACGTTGAATTGAAAAATACTAACCCCAATTCGACTTAATTAAACACCACACTGATTGCACGATGGAAATCGATTTGGATAATGAGGCTTGTCGCAATATTAGTTGATTTTCAATTGCTAAATATTTCGAACAACCACAAATAAAACCGAAACTTCACGTGAGAATTGGGAAATGCAAATATTTCATAATCCCCGTTGCAGCAAGAGTCGACAGACACTGCAATTGATTGCGGAGGCGGCGCAAGAGGTCGAAGTCATTGAGTATTTGCAGAATCCTCCCACGGTAGAGGAGTTGCGGGGCGTAGTATCGCTGCTGGGCATTACCGCTCGTGATCTAGTCCGTGAGGGCGAAGTGGTGTTCCGTGACCTGGATGTGGACCTGTCTATTCTTAGTGACGATGCGGTTATCGAATTAATCGTTGCTAATCCGATTCTGATGCAGCGGCCAATTGTCGTTGGCAACGGCACTGCGATTATTGGGCGGCCCCCAGAGAACGTGTTGCAGTTGTGGACTTAGTTATTACAGTGACTTGATCCCAGCGGATAAGATCTTTTTAACGTCAAGCGTGTCCGGTAGACCTGCAATGATCAAAGGGTTCCAGACTTTGAACGTGCTTTCACGTATTTGGCGTCGGGCCTGATTGAGAACGTCGATTTGTTGTTGGGCGACTACCGCTAGCGTTTCAAATACCTTCATCACCAACAGATATGCCTTCGATCCCCGTACAGGTAGGTAGTGTTTCTTTTTCAACCATCCAACGAGCATATAGGCGTTGTCTACGCTGATGGGCACGCTTTCGCATTCTTGGCCCTGGTCGTACTTATCGACGAATTGGTGAGATAAACGGGCAGTTGGTTGAATCTCGATCTCCATGCTGGTTTGGATTTGCTCAAGAGGTACCATTCTTTCGAAAACTCTAAATGCGGCCCACATCGACTCCATGCGGGCTTTAGTCATGTCTGCGCCGTTGTGTATAAACGATACGTCTTTGGCCATCGCCAATACACGCTGTGTTTGCGTTTTCAAACGTCCCTCAATTCTGTGCATGCGACGCAAAGCGCCCTCGAGTTCTTGCGCCACTTGAGCTTTCATGCGGGCTACGGCAAGCTGATTGGACGCGACCGCTGCGACAAGTGAGCTCTTAGCGGCATTTAAGCGATATTCCCCCAATTCTCGCAGAAAATCTACTTGGATTTTAAATACGTCACGCCACATTTCAAATTGTTCTTTTAGTGCCATAATAGTTATTCCTCGTATTTTTTGTGAGTTACGGTTATCGTTGGTTAATTATTCCCCTAACCGTTGACCGCACTAAGTTTTCAACCATGCAATACTAGGAAAAAGGCAAAACGCACAAGCGCATAGGAACTCAGCTCAATAGAAATGGTATAGTTAGGAAATGGCGTAAAGAGAAAAACAGCGAAAACGCGCAAGTCTGAGAACTGCGACGATGAATAAAGAGATAAAAACTGATACTGCGAGGTTTCACCACGCTAAACCTGCCATCTGGCACCCTGTGATTGACTTCCTGCTAGTGGGCGGGGCGTCATTCGTCGGCGGGATCGTCCTGATTATTTGGTTCACGTACAACCAAGACTGGGCCGCACAGTTTAATCGATATGCTGCCGATGGCCAATTCATTGATATTAGCCAGCACTGGTTGTTTTGGACCCTCACAGTCGTTATCAGTTACCCTCACCTAATGGCGTCGTATCGAATTCTGTACCGATCTAAAGCTCAGGTAAATAAGTTTCGCTGGTCGGCAATCTATGTCCCTTGCATTTTACTAGTTCTGTGTACCGCGACATTGATTGCGTTGGTTGTGCCCGCGGATACGACTCAACCGGTAGCAAAACAGTTCGCCGCCGTGGTGAATACCAATAGTGGATTGGCCAGTTACATGTTTGCTGGTTTGTCGGTGCTAAATGTCGTATATCTTGGGTGGCACTATAATTTACAAGGTTGGAGGATAACTGAGGTTTTTGGCAACATGCATGGGATCGATTTTTCTAGCCGCGAACAACGTCTGATAAAGAGTGGATTTTTGGCAATGGTGTTTACACACGCTGTGTTGTTGTTCCCGTATAGTCAGGCGGCATTCTTCAAAGCGTGGTTACCGACTTTGATACTTTGGTTGCCGGTGGTTGGCGGAATTGCTCTTGTATTAGGCGGCCTCGGGTTTTACGGCGCTTACCAACGAACGGGCAAACGGATTCCAATCAACGCGATCACTCCGTGGGCTGTTAGTTTCTTTTGGTACTACCTCGTAACACGATATCATGGCGTTAATGGAATTGTGGTGGTGGTACTAATTGCACACGCTTTGCAATATTTGAGTTTTTCATATCGAGTTGAACGTAATTTGCAACTCATGCAAACACGAGGTGCGACAAGGGCAAGTGTGGTTAAGCCGGTGGTTCTGATGTTGGTTCTGATATTGTGCGGCTACTCGGTGATCGTCGTTCCGAGCTACGTAATCGTGGCAAACAATTGGTCGCTGCATCTATTGCTTGCCTTTCAATTATTGGTCATCGCGATCAACCTCCATCACTGTTTTTTAGATGGCGCGATCTGGAAGTCGAGCAATCTGGAAATGCGACAGACGTTGTTCGCGCATTTAGGAGAACGATAGTCGATGGGGAGCGAAGGGAACGATAAAGATCGCTTGATCCAGGCTTTGCGAGTTGAGGTTAGGCAGCAGCAATCGTCGCTGCATGATATCGAGGCGGCGTTGCATGACGGACCGATGCAACGCGTGATCGCCGCTCACATGCAATTACAGTCGATGCTGGCCGTCCCCGAACTGACAAATGAGCGACTGCAGGAACTAGAGTCGATCGATCAAATGCTGAAAAAAGCTATCGAGCAAACTCGAGAAATCATCGGTGGCGGGTCTTCTGCGGAAGTAGCTCTCGACGGTATCGATGACCTAGAGAAGTTATGCCTAAGTCTGACGACGGACTGTTTTACGGTTCGTCTCGTAGCGGACGACGTGTGGGAACAAATTCCTCTGGAACTGCAGACCCCAATCCTGTTGTTGATTCGCGAGTCCGTTTGGAATTCAAGAAAACACAGTGGTGCGGCAGACGTGCTTGTGACGCTGTGCGGCGAGTCGCCTACAGTAGAAATATCCATCGAAGATCGAGGGTGCGGCTTTGTGGTGGAACTCGTGGATGTGGATAAATTCGGATTGTGTACAATGATGCAACGCGCTGACAACCATGGAATCGGCTTATTGATCGATTCGACTCCGCGGCAAGGTACAAAAATAATAATTAAATGTTGAAGCGAAATAGTTTGTCAAATCAGAATCGAATTGCGTGGTGGAAGTTGCTCGCTGCGATTATGGCTGTTGTTGGCCCGTGCGTTGGCGACGCGGCCGATGCGGTGCCTGATAAAATCGTTGTATTGACATTCGATGACTCGGTACGAAGCCAATTTGATGTGGTGCGACCGTTGCTAAAACAATACGGGTTTGGGGCTACATTTTTTATAACGGAAGGGTTTGAGTTTCGAAAAGACAAGCAAAATTACATGACGTGGGACCAGATTCGTCAGTTACATATGGACGGGTTTGAAATAGGGAACCATACCCGCGACCATGTAGCCTTGTCCGCTGAAAACTATAAATTGCAACTCAGTAGTATCGCAGCGCGATGCCTTGAGCATGGTATTCCCACCCCAGTTAGTTATGCCTATCCGGGCAATACATTTACATTGGAGATGTTGCCGTGGCTCGCCGAGCACGGAATACGCTTCGCCCGCCGAGGCGGAACGCCTGAATTTGGATACAAAACGGGTAAAGGTGTCGCACTTGAACCTGGTTTGGACCATCCGCTTTTAATTCCCACAGCTGGGGATGCTCGCCCTGACTGGGTATTTGATGATTTTCTAGGGGCTGTTATGCAAGCGGAATTGGGACGCATAGCCGTTTTGCAGTTTCATGGTGTCCCAGATGGCGCCCATAACTGGGTTAGCACCTCTGCCGACAATTTCCGTGCTTATATGCTGTACTTGAAGGTAAACGGTTTTAAGGTCATCTCGGTGCGAGAACTAGACCAGTACATGGACAAGGGGATGGTACCCAAAGATCCTCAAGGTGTAATTGAAGACAGACAGGATATGATGGCCAAAGGTCTCTTGCGTAGTGAGGCGCGAATATCGCAATCTCGTCGTGAAACCTCTTACTGGTTCAATATCATGAAACGGCATGGCTATAGCGTAGCGGAAACTAGGATGGCTAGTGGGCTTGATGCGAGTCGAGCAAATGCGGCATTAGAAAGGGCACGGATTGGTCGAGTCAAAGGAGATCTGCTCGAAGTATTGCCGTATCCTGGAGGTCGTCATCCTCGAATTGGTTTTCGCGATGGTGAAATCCGACCTCAGCGAGAAACAAAGTTATCGGTCTTTTCTCCTTGGAGTACAAACGACTATATCGTGCTCGATATTCCTGAGGCTATTTGGAACAACACGCCTGATGGTCGTGAGTTGCTGTATCTGGCGCATAAACACATTCCAACGATGTGGGACAAACGTGATATTGTGCTCAGTCAAGGCGAATGGCAAACGATCAAGGGTGGTTATGAGTCGGTGCGAGTGTTTCCAAACAACGTGGAACTACGGACCAAAGTCTGGCCGACCACCACTGGTGTGAAAATGGAAATGCAATTGACAAATAACTCGAAGAATCCACTCACGGGGTTATATACTCAAAATTGCGCGATGCTTGCGTATATGGACGGTTTCAACCAACAGACGACCGACAACAAGGTGTTCACTCCAATGGCAGTTGCTTGTGGTAATCCCACAGGGACAAAGTGGATTCTTTATGCGTGGCAGGCATGTAAACGTGGTTGGGGGAGTGATCTGTGTCCGTGTCTGCACAGCGACCCCCACTTCCCAGATATTCCAGCGGGAAAGAGTGTTGTTTTACGTGGGTGGTTGTCGTTTTATGAGGGAACTGAAGTCGACAAAGCCTTGGCAACGGTAAACAAGATGACTTGGCTGCAGAATCATTAGCGGAATCGTACAAGTGATGAATTGTAATTTATATTGTTTTTAATAAAGGAGTAGAAGTAATGCCAACGATAGACGTAGAAGGTGTCGGTGCATTCGAAGTTGAAGCAGGTAAACGATTGGTGCTGGCCTTAGTTGATGAGGCGAATGTGGACCAATTGCATGCGTGTGGTGGTAACGGTAAATGCACTACTTGCCAAGTGGAGATTCTCGGTGGTGACGCGGGAGAAATGAATTCCTTAGAAGAGGAAACGTTAACAGCACGTGAACTTTCAGGCGTGCGTCTGAGCTGCCAAGTGCTTTGTGAAAACGATTTACAAGTCCGCGTGTTGAAACGACTCGAAGGTAGTGGCCGCGCTGACGCTGGCAATCGACCAGCGGATGACATTCCGACATAACATAGTGCGCGATTGGTTACTGCTGCGTCCGCAGACCTAATGTGCACGAAACAGTTTGGGGGTCACCGTCGCGTATGTACGTGATCACAACTTGCTCACCGTTTTGATGGGCGCCGACGAGTTGGATTAAGTGCGGCGTATCCAAAATATCCGTCGTGTTGAATCTGATAAGGATGTCGCCTACGACTAAGCCAGCGGCTTTAGCTGGTGATGGTCCTTGTGGGAAACTAGTGATAACCGTTCCCTGAATGGGATCCATGCTGGCTTTTGAAATGCCACGTTGCGTCAGATGTCCTGCGGTTACATCTTCCAACGCGAGTCCGAGCCATCCGCGGGAGACGACTCCAGATTTCTTCAGTCGCTCGTAGACGGATTCGACGACGTGTGCAGGCACGGCAAAGCTTATTCCCTGGTATGCGTCGCCCACGATGGCTGTATTGATACCAACCAATTCACCATGTTCGTTAACTAGCGGTCCGCCACTATTTCCTGGATTGATGGCGACGTCGGTTTGCAGGAATTCTTGATACACAGTCCCTACTTTGGCAGTCCGTCTGGTGGCGCTGACGATTCCAAAGGTCAGAGTTCGTTCAAGTCCAAAGGGACTGCCGATTGCCCACACCATAGTCCCGACGTTAGTTGTTGGCGACGTGGACCATTCAATGGCGGGCATTAAGGTTGGCTCTATTTTGAGTAATGCCAGATCCGTTAATTGATCGACACCAACGACGCTGGCTATTTGTTCTGTCTTATCGTGAAGTTGAACAAAGATGATTTCAGCGCCTTGGATGACGTGACGATTGGTGATGATGTAACCGTCGGCGTCCACGATGACGCCGGAACCTTGACCGCGTGAGGGAAATAGATTCGATTGTGCAAACGGATGTTGAAAACTACGGCGTGAAGTTGGTTCGGTCGAGGATGTGTGGATATGGACAACGGACGGCGTTACTTTATAGGACACGAGCTCTGAAGCAAGCGAAATCGACTTGATCGATTGATTGTCGATATGAATAGCGGCGGCGTCATATTTCGCAATTACGCGTCCGTATTCCAGCGAATATTGAATTTGCTGCACAAGGTAGGGCGTGCCAAAAATTATCGCTAGTAAGGCTACCGTGGTGGTTAAGAGTCTTGCAAAACGATATTTGATAGCTGCTGTAGCCATGTCGCCTGATGTATGAGAGGACGTGACGAGTGTCAATTGTGCGGGGGCTGTCGACGACGTGTCGGTTGCATCGTTGGGTGGGGTTGGTTCTAGGTCAATCATGGCCACTAATACCCTTTTGTGTTGCCTGCTGCCGCGACAATTAATGATTTATTTGGTAACGTTATACAGAGAATCAATTTGATTGCGCCTCACAGAGTTACAACCTATTATACCGCGTTACCCGTCTCGGAGATTGCAAGAAATTGTCAATTTGATAAAAACGGTGCACGCTGAGTGTGTAAATGGAGCGAGGATCTGGAATTGCAGTGAGCTCCGGAGTCGGATTAGGTAGCGGAATTATATGGCGAAACTCACAGATGCTGACATCCACAAAATTTGCCAGCAGGCGCGGCGGGAGACAATCTTTCCAGATGGCCGTACGGCAAATGAGTTTGGAGTGGTCGCGGCCGGCGGAAAATTAACTCGGCAGTGGGTATTAAATGCATATGTGCACGGCATATTTCCCTGGCCGTTGGATTTGGACGACGGTACGCAAGAAAAAGTTCTTGGTTGGTTTTGTCCCAACCCCCGCACCGTATTGATCCCAGCGGAACTTCATATTCCGCGGCGGCTGGGAAGGAAAATTCGTTCTGGGCGGTTTCGCGTTACCAGCGACCAATCCTTCGCGACAGTCATTTCAGAGTGTAGCGGTCCACGCAAAGTCGACGGAGAACTCGAGACTGGAACTTGGATTACGAGTGAGATGAAGGCGGTTTATGCGGAACTTTACGAGATGGGAATCGCGCACAGCATTGAGGTTTGGCAAGATGAGGAACTGGTCGGTGGTCTTTATGGTATCGCAGTGGGGTCGATCTTTTGTGGCGAGTCGATGTTTCATCATGTGAGTGATGCGTCACGCGTTGCGTTATGTGTTCTGGTCCAATATTTACAATCATGGGGTTTTGCATTGTTGGATGTTCAGCAGGCAACACCGCATTGCACTGCCCTCGGCGCGATTGATATTCCTCGGACAAGGTATTTTCAAATACTTGAAACTGGTTTGGATGCGCCGGCAACCTTTGGCGTGGTAGGTGGTCTAGACAACGCTTAATAAGCGACTAAACTAACGCAGTTCGGTGTTTCCATATTTTAACAACAATATTTCTGAGAGTAACAACCTAATGAAAGTAGCGATTATAAAAACGAATAAGGGCGATATTCAAATTGAACTCTACGGCGAAGAGGTGCCAAAAACAGTCGCTAATTTTGAGAAATTGGCCGGAGAAGGTTTTTATAACGGATTAAAATTCCACCGAGTGATTGCTGATTTCATGATCCAGACGGGATGCCCGGATGGTATTGGTACAGGTGACGCTGGCTATAAGTTTGATGATGAATTTCATCCTGATTTGCGTCACGACTCTGCAGGCATCTTGTCGATGGCCAACGCTGGCCCCAATACAAATGGCTCGCAGTTTTTCATTACACATGGTGCAACGCCGCACTTGGACGGCATGCATAGCGTTTTTGGTAAGGTAATCGGCGGCATGGAAGTGGTCAACGCGATCGAGCAGGACGATGTAATGAACTTAGTTACGGTCGCTGAACAGTCCTAGGTATTGATAAAGCACAGCGGGGCGTAAATAACCGGCTCTAATAGAACTAAATCGTGGGTTTGCCCCCCGACGTAGGGATATACTGGAGTTTGCGCGTAGGAAAAGGCCCTATTTTATTGCAACTGAGCTTGCAGGCAGGTACAAAAGTTCGCAACAATACACAGGTCTTGCTATAATAAAACCACAACAAGCCAACCATTTTTCTAAGCACCTTCCGAACTTGGATTCCTTGTCCAGTCAGGTGCGATGCAAAAGGAAAACGCAATGCATAAAGTTTTGCCGCTAACATCCATTCTGATTTTATCATTTAGCACTTTGCTATTCGCTCAAGAGGAGAAAGCCACTCCTCCTGGTTTAGGAGAACCGGGTGTGTTGCAGTCGATCGACATTGATAATATCGGCGATGACCAAACCACAATAATATCTGGCCGTGATGCTGGGTTGCAACTGATTGTGACGGGTTCCTATGACAGTGGTCAGCAACGAGATCTGACTCGTGACGTTGTTTACAGCAGTGCTCCAGCAGGTTTAGTTGAAGTCAGTTCAATTGGGTTCGTGTCGCCAATCGCTGAAGGTGCTGTCGTCATAACGGCGAAATTTAGTGCTAAGCTCAAATCAACTGTTTCAATTCAAGTCACCAACATCGTTAAGGATCTTGCTGTTAATTTTCCGAATGAAATCACCCCAGTTTTCACTAAATTTGGGTGTAATGGCGGTGGTTGCCATGGAAAAAGTAGCGGCCAGAACGGATTCCGATTGTCGTTATTGGGATTTGAACCGGATGAGGATTACGAGTTCCTAGTTAAGGAAGGGCGTGGTCGACGTATCTTCCCAGCAGCTCCAGAGCGAAGCCTACTTCTACAAAAAGCGATCGGCGTTGTACCACACGGTGGCGGAGCACGACTTTCCGATGACTCACCTTCCTATCGATTACTTAGCCGTTGGATCGAACAAGGCATGCCTTACGGACAACCCGAAGATCCAACCGTTACAAGTATCATTGTTTTACCAGATGAACGTTTGATGCAGCGTAACGGTGAACAACAGATATCGGTCTTCGCGCATTATTCTGACGGTAGCTCTAGAGATGTGACGAGAACGACTGCCTTCGATTCCAATAGCACAGAAATGGCTGAGGTTAACGAAACAGGATTGGTAACTACCAGTCAATTGACCGGTAGTGTAGCTGTCATGGCTCGCTATCAAGGACACGTTGGTGTTTACCGTGCGACGATACCCTTAGGAATCAAAGTTGACTCGTTGCCTAAGAAAAATAACTTCGTAGACGAGTTGGTGTTTAAGAAACTCATTCAACTGGGCTTACCATCTTCGATCGTTAGTGATGACGCAGTCTTTTTGAGACGAGTTACGGTCGATATTGCCGGTCGTCTTCCCACCTTGGGTGAAGCCGAAGCGTTTCTAGCGGACGCGGACCCAGACAAACGTGGTAAACGGATTGATCAGTTACTGGCAAGTACCGATTACGCAGACTATTTCGCTAATAAGTGGAATGCTGTTTTACGTAATAAGCGGCGAGTAGAGGGTGATAAAGCGGCAACGTTTGGATTCTATGATTGGATTCGTAACAGTTTACACGCCAACAAACCCTACGATGAATTTGTATCAGAGATCATTACCGCAACGGGCACGGCAGGTTCGAATCCAGCGGTTGCTTGGTATCGTGAAGTAAAAGATCAAGCTGCACAAGTAGAAGATACTGCACAACTGTTTTTGGGTTTACGAATTCAGTGTGCTCGTTGTCATCATCACCCCTTTGAAAAATGGAGCCAAGAAGATTACTACGGTTTCGCAGCTTTCTTTAGTCGGGTTGGTCGTAAGAAGAGTGCGACGCCGGGTTATGATCGAATTTTTCACAATCAGGGAAAACCAAGCGCAAAGAATCCCAAGTCGGGCAACAACGTACCGCCAACAGGATTGGGCAGCGAACCATTGGAGTTAGCGGTCGAAGATGATCCACGTCTGCATCTTGCAAGCTGGATGAGCGATCCAACTAATGAATTCTTCGCCAAGGCATTGGTAAACCGCTACTGGAAACACTTCTTTGGCCGTGGATTGGTCGATCCAGAAGATGACATGCGTGTTACAAATCCAGCGACAAATCCAGAGTTGCTTAACGCACTAGCCGCTGATTTTATAAAGAGTGATTTTGACTTAAAGCACTTGGTACGGACGATCACAAGTAGCTCGGTGTATCAACTCAGTAGTGAGCCAAACGATTGGAATAAGGATGACAAACAGAACTTCTCTCGTTATTATCCTAAGCGATTAAACGCTGAAGTCTTGCTCGATTCGATTGACCAGGTAACCGGTACAACAACCAATTTCCCCGGTGTTCCCGTGGGTACTCGAGCTTCGCAACTGCCTGACAGTGGCTTTAGCTCCTATTTTCTCACCGTATTCGGTCGACCTGAATCTAGTTCGGCGTGCGAATGTGAGCGTAGTAGCGAAGCAAACTTGGCGCAAAGCTTGCATTTATTAAACTCAGGAGAGATTCAGGGTAAATTGACCAACGGTAGTGGTCGGGCTGCAATGTTGAGTAAAGACGCTGAGCGTGAGCACGCGGACAAGATTCGCGAATTGTATTTACTATCGTTTGCACGTGCGCCGACGGCAGAGGAACAAGCGATCGCAACGGCTCACATCGAAAAGGTTGGCGACGCCAAGATCGCGTATGAGGATATCGTGTGGGCTTTGATTAACACGAAAGAATTCCTGTTTAACCACTAGAACGCTAACCTGCTGATACATTAATCGGCCAGCACTGTTTTTGTTTTTCAATAGCAGTGTTTGGCCGTTTTCTATTGGGTAAATCACAAAAGTGGGTCAACTTCAACCGGGATTCTATTTCACGGTGATGCTTGAATAAACTACATAACCCACGCCGATCACTGCATCCACGTCAATGGAAATAATGACTCTGGTGTCGCTTGTTGGCTGTTGTAGTTTGATAACATTGGTGCCGACGTTTAGTGCCGACATGGGTAGGCGAGTTTGCTGTTTTCCATCGGAGATAACGACAGTGCCGTTTCCCGCTTTGCCCAGGACTTCCAATTCGACTATGGTCGACTCCGCTAGCGAATCCTGTAATTGGACTTCGATGGCTCCGTAATCTTGGTTCTTTGTGTTTAGTCCGACAAAGTTTGGTTGATGAATAGGCGTATATGTTTGCTTGTTAGGTCGAAGACGAATCGTTCCTTTTCGCCCTCGTAGAATGTCTACATGCATATGATCGACATAAACCAGTGGATCATGCCCAGCATCCTTCCACTGGAGATACCAGAGGTCCGATTCATTGGTCACGGCCCATTCACGAGATCTAGTGCCGGATTTCCGGATTTGAACTATCGAGGCCACGTTGTTCTGAAGCACGTAGTAGGTGCCCCACGTTACGTCAAACAGGTGCCAGCGTTGGTTGTAGTAAACTTCGACGCAGATATGCGAAGAATTCTTGGCTGGCGATGTCCCAGCGATATAAAACTCAACGGGACGGGCACGTAGTTCGAGTTGCTCGGCCACTGTCAAAAATGCGGCAATGTGGTTACCGCAGATTCCCGCTCGCAGAGCCAGACATTCTTCCGTTGTAGTGGGAGTGGGTTTACCCTGTTGGTTCAAAATGGCATAGTTGAGTGAGCTCAATCTGGTCTGGACACCATTCATGATGGCAACGGCAGTAACAAATTCTTTGGGCAGCGTTGCACTGCGTTGACGCAAGTGGGCCACGCGGGATTGGATGTCACTGACAAAACGTTCGGTTTCCGTCGTCTGGGCGTCCACTTGGGATCCAATACACATCAAACACAAAATCAGGAAGATACTATTGCTGGCAAGGTTTTTCATCTGTTTCACGGGATCCTAGTAGAACCACTATACGGTTATTGTGGCGGCGTAGTTTAGGTATCTATTGTACATGGCGTCCATCCTTTAAATAACGTAAAAAATACCACCGTATTTGGCGGGAAAATCGTTGACAAAGTCTCGTGGGTTCACTGCGCGAGATCGTATTAAATGATATGTAAGTCCCCCCTTTTTGGCGGCGAATTTGAAGGATTGGATTGGCAGTGAGTGTTTGATCGCTCAGATGGCAATCACATCCGCATTTTGGTCTAATAGCTAAGCTAGGTTACTTTTAAATTCCAAAAAGGGACACGTCTAAATGCGATCTATACTTGGTTTACTACTTGGCGTCCTGCTAATTCAACACACGCTTGCTGCCGCACCGCAGGACGAGTCACAACCCAATATTCTTATCATTTTTACAGACGATCAGGGTTGGGGCGATTTGGCCTGCTATGGAAACGAAAAGAATAAAACGCCCCGTATGGATCAACTGGCCCGCGAGGGAACACGTTTCACTCAGTTCTACGCGCAACCCGTCTGTGGCCCGTCACGTTCTGCTCTGTTGACTGGTCGTTATCCACTGAGAAGTTTGGGTTGGGGCATGCCAGCTTCTGAAATCACATGGGCAGAATTGATAACCAAAGCAGGCTACCAAACGGCATGTATCGGTAAGTGGGATGTGTCCAATCGTAAAGCGATCGTTGAACGCATGCCCAACGCACAGGGTTTTGAGTATTATTTTGGAGCCTTGGGTGCAAATGATGGTGGAAAAGTAACATTCCATGAGAACAACACAGCGGCGGGTTCCACCACTGATATGGGAAGCCTTACATCGCTTTATACAGATAAGGCGATTGAATATCTTAAAAATATTCGTGACCCTAATAAACCCTTTGCGCTCTACGTCGCTCATACAATGATGCACACTATCATTGACGCATCAGATGATTTTCGTGGAACCAGCGATGGCGGACTGTACGGCGATGTTGTTGAGGAATTCGATTTCGAGACAGGGCGACTGCTCGATACGATCGATGAGCTCAGATTGCGGGATAACACAATCGTGATTTACACAACGGATAATGGTCCCTGGAATCAGCCAGCCTATACAAACAACAAAAAAGGGCATCCTGAGGGTTCCATCTTTTGGGGCGAGGCGGGTCCTTTGCGAAACGGAAAGGGATCTTGTTACGAGGGCGGTTCCCGCGCGCCCTGCATTGTTCGTTGCGTCCGATGCAATTGTTGCTACAGTAGACTTTCTGCCGACATTTGCGAATCTAGCCGGATTTGAGGTGCCTACGGATCGCAAGATTGATGGAGTTGACCAAACTTCTCTATTGCTTGGAATCAATAAACAGGGGAATAGAAATAATTACTACTATCAAGGCAATGGTGTGCGACAGGGTAAATGGAAATATCTGATAGCGGAACAGAGTGTTTACGGATATGCCCGAGACTTAGAACGCCCCGTCGTTGAAGAACTCTATAACCTTGATCGTGATATTGGGGAGACGAATAATCTGGCCGCCAGACACCCCGAAAAAGTGGAAATGCTGAAAGCTTTGATGAATTCCATCAAAGCTGACGCCACAATCCAGCCAGTGCAAAAACTTCGTTAGTAGACGATCTTTCGTAACAAAGTGTTGGAACTATTAGTGTTTCCGCTGACGCCATGTGGTAAGCGTTGTTCCCTGCTGCGATTAATATGTGCATAGTGACACATCGACGCATTTACATAAAAGTGCCCCCAATCGTAGTGCGTCCGATTCGGTGATAGAGGCATGAGTAGAGGACAGAAGGTGTTTCAACACTGCATTGAATTCCTCGCGGTTAGGTGTGGCGGCGTATTCGGCGATCAGTACAATAATTTGCAGGATTTGTCGGCGCTTGCCTTCGTGTTTAGGCAACAACATGCGGAAAGTCCCGCAAGCATTTTCACCAACTCCTCCAATATACGCCTCAATTGTAAAAGAAAGTTCATCGCTTATTTCCACGTCTAACAATGCGAAGGCGGATACGTCTTCGCCGGGATTGACGGGCCATGCGCACGGATGGCAGTCGGAAATGGTCAATTTAACTTTTGTATCGTCATTTAAGTCGAGTGTTGCACTACCGGAAAAACCGACAGGGTTCAAAGAAGCGGCTTGGCAGATACGGTCCGGGTTGCTCGGTTCATGCAGCGATCCTTCAATGAGCTCCAAATTGGCTGTCTTCAGAAGTTCTTGGTAAGCCTTAGCGGATAACGCGTCGATTTGACGAAGGTCAACAGTGGTGTCATCGGAGCTCGTTAGGTCTATAGCGATTTCCGCACAGAGGAAGGCTATGACGACGCATAGAAGGAGTTTCAGAAAAAGGGATCTCTGAACGTAACGGAGTCCGCCGTTTGAGTCGGGAGGGGACAACATTTGTGAGCCCTATCAAAACATTAGTACAAAATTGTGATTCAAGCGTTCACGTAGCAACGACTAGTACCCGTTCTCATTATATTACCGCGCGTGTTTCAAATTGTATACACACCCCAATAAGGTTACTCGAACTAAGGGGTGCGTACGGAATAGGCTTCGTGGTTAAGACGCGTCGGGCAATTCACTCCTGCTAGCAAAAAGTCGTTCCGATTCAAACGGATGGGGTAGGTTACAATCAATAGCTAATATCCGCATATCGATTTCAAGGATCCTATGATGGTTCGGTTTTATATTATTGCAGCAAGCATTGTATTTTCATGCAACTTAACTTGCATAAACGGGGCCGACCAATACATGACGATTCGCGTCATCGACAAAGATACGGGTCGAGGTATTCCGCTAGTCCAACTGACGACCGTCAATCATCGCAGTTTTGTGTCAGACAGTCATGGCGTGATCGCATTCAATGAGCCTGGCTTGATGAATCGCCGAGTATTCTTTCATGTGTCGAGTCACGGATATGAGTACGATAAAGACGGATTTGGTTATCGCGGTCGGGCAATCCCAATTAAAGCAGGTGGTACGACCACCTTGAAGCTCCAGCGGATCAACATAGCGGAACGGCTCTATCGAGTCACCGGTCAGGGAAAATATCGTGACAGTCGTTTTTTAGGACTCGACATTCCTGTACGGGAAGATTTACCCGGAGGTGTTCTTGGTAGTGATAGCGTGTTAACTGAAACTATTGGCAACATGATCTACTGGTTTTGGGGCGATACCAATCGATCGGAGTATCCCTTGGGGAACTTCCACGTTCCGGGTGCACGGTCTAAACTCCCTAGCAAAGGCGGTTTAGATCCCCACATCGGTATTGACCTAGAGTACTTTGTCAATGAAAAGGGATTTGCAAAGGAGACCTGTAAGATGCCCGGCAAGGGCCCTACCTGGTTGGATTGCCTGATGAAAATTCAGGAGAAGGGTAAACCTGTCCGCCTTTTTGGGATGTACGTGAAGGTAGAAGCTCCGTTAAACATCTATGAACGAGGCATTGTGGAATTCAATTTTGCCACGCAATTCTGGGAGCATCGAATGACATTCCCAGATTCTCAAAAAGTGGTTCCTCGCGGTCATCCGTTCAAACATCGTGATAGCGACGGTCAGTATTTTTACTTTGCTGGAGGTATTCCGAGTACCCGAGTGCCGGCAACGGTTAAGGGTATTTTGGATCCGACGCGGTACGAAGCCTATACTTGTCTGATTCAATCCAGCGAGTCAATTCCCGACGTCAGGCGCGACAACAACCAGAATCTCTCGTTTAGATGGACGACCACCGACCCCGTATTAAGTGTCAATCTTGCTCAGAGACTTGTCCAAGCGGGTAAACTTTCCGATAAAGAGGTGCCTGGGTTGATCGACATTGAAACGGGCAAGCTTATCTACGCCCACCACGGGAGCGTATATTACAACGAATATCGCCGCAGATACATCATGATTATCAGTCAGTCGATGGGTCGCAGTATGCTCGGCGAAGTTTGGTTTTCGGAGTCTGCAACTCCCACGGGACCTTGGAAATATGCCCGCCGAATCATTACGCACGACAACTACAGTTTCTACAATCCCAAGCAGCATCCGATGCTTGACAGCAAGGGTGGCCGTAGTATTTTCTTTGAAGGAACCTATACCACTATGTTTTCCGGGAATCCCCGTCCGACTCCTGGTTACGATTACAACCAGATCATGTACAAACTGGACTTAACTGACGAGAGGCTCAATCTACCCGTTCCCATTTATTCAAGGGGAATCCAAGGCGACCTGAAGCCGATTCAATCTTATCAACTATCCCCAGCGAATAAATCCCAAACGCCCGTATTCTACGCGTTACCGCGAACGGGCGCGGAAACCCAGCAAATCGAGATTGGCGGCCATCCTTTTTGGATTGCCAAAGCGTCCGGCCCTCATCTTCTGTCCCTCTGGAAGTGGACTCGTGCAGACCAGACTCCCCTCTATCTACCGCAGGGAACGACTGCCCCAGCGGGCTATAAAAAACAGGTGGAGGCCATTGGATATATCTGGAAAAAATAATCCTCGGTTTTACCTGCAGAGAACACGCACCTGCCTGCCAAATGATTGTTCATTCTCCGCAAAACGTGAAAAAGAGAGCACTTGTCTAGGAGGCATGGTTGATTGCTAGTCATTGAGCCCTGATGAAACACCAAGTGCAGTACAAGTCTCGTGAATCATATCAATGGTCGTTTGCGACAGCTGAATTCCTTCAATACGACGTTTGGCGCGGGTGTTGTGTTCGATCTCCCCAGGCAAGAGGATTTGGCTATTTTCGTCGATTAGCTTGGCACTGCGTACGTAATCGCTATAGCGTTGGACTTCGTTGAAGAAATAGTCTTCTGATTGCAATTTGCTTCGATCCATAATGATTGACAACATGCCATTGGTGAGTCGCTCGGCGCGTTCTGGGTTCGTACAGGAACCTCCCGTCAATGCGCCTGCCATCATTTCAATTATCATGCTAAGCGCCGATCCCTTGTGCGCTGCGATCGGCAGGATGGATCCCGCAGGGGGACCATAGAATGTTTTGGGATCGGTTGTTGGATTTCCTTCATGATCAATAAGGCACCCATCGGGCACCTGTTCCCCCGCGTGTAGAGCAACACGAATTTTTCCTTCTGCGATCGTACATGCCGACATGTCGAGGATTAGTGGGAAATCGCCATGCGTGGGTACTCCAACGGCAAAAGGGTTAGCGGAAAGTCGGCGTTCGACAGCACCATATGGTGCCACAAGATTTCCCATCCCGCTTGTATTTACGAAATGCACAGAAATCATTCCAGCGTCAGTACACATTTCTGGCCAGTCGCCAATTCGACCGAGATGTGCGCTGTCTTTGAGCGCAATTACAGCGACACCATGCAAAGCTGCGCGTTCGATTCCGAGTTGCATTGCCTGTTGCCCTATGGATTGCCCAAGGCCAAATTTCCCGTCGACAACGACCAGGGATCCATTGTCGGTCTCAATACCGATCGTTTGATTGAGAATCGTTTTTTCTTCTTGGATCCACTTGATGTATGTGGGAATACGTATCACTCCGTGTGAGTCGTGGCCAGAAAGGTTGGAATTGACTAGACGTTGGGCAACCACCTCTGCTTCAGCTTCGTTTGAGCCGATGGCTTTGAAGATTCGGCGGGTCAGGTCAATGAGGAAATCAGCTTGAAAAATCATTACGAATTGCCTTTAGGGGAAATAGTTTTCAATGTGTTAGATTCGAGTAAGTTTCTGGAGTGCTGGACAACCGTCAGGAGCTAGTCCTTGTCCGCCCCCGGCAGCCCAGACAACTTCCGTTACATAGAGGTCGCCACGGTTATCGACCCGCACATTGTGAGGCGCGTAGAAATCTCCGGCCGCCGATGTTGCTTCGTTACCTCCGATTTGACACAAAATATCGCCTTGATTGTTGATTACAGTCAATCGTCCACCAGTGGTTACACCGTTGGGAGATTTATTGCCGGGGAACATTCCTGCTAGATATCCGAGTTCGAAAACGTAGATTTCACCATCTGGACCGAAGTCGAGTGACGCGGGCCTAGCGAAGCCATCAAGTAGTCGAATGAATTCGCCGTCAGGGGAGAAAATTTGTATTCGGTCGTTTTCGCGGTCTGCCACCCAAAGGTCGCCGTTCTCATGTATACGTAGGTCGTGAGGTACGGCGAACTGAGCAGGTTTTGTACCGGGATCTCCCCAACTGTGAAGGTGCTCTCCAGCCGATGTGAAATGGTGTATGCGAGCATTTCCATAGCCGTCCGAGACGTAAAAGCTTCCGTCACCAGCCAAGGCTAGGTTGGTGGGATAGTTAAATGGGCCTGCCGAGTACTTAATTTCTCTATAGTCGACACTAATCGCGCCGGTGTCCGAATTGACGCCTCTCGTACCTAAAGCAAGCAACAAATTACCATCCAAATCGTATTTGTTTACAGTATGCGCAAAATCATCCGTACAAAATATTTCATTTGCCGAGGAGATTGTAAGTCCATGAGGACGAGCAAAATCCGTCGGCCCCCAGTCTCCAGCATAATTGCCTTGGGAGTCAAAGTAGATCATTTCTCGGTCGCCACGGTTGTACACATAGACGTTGTTTTCAGAAGTGAAATGTACTGCAACAACATCAAGCCAGTTTACTGCTGCGGGGCGTTGAGCCCAATCCGCGTTGGCTTCGAATCGAAAGTCATTATTTCCGACCGTCTTTATTGTGGTCATAATTTACTCGAGAGGTAATTTACGTGGCATAGCAGCATTGGTTTCCAATAACCAATTACTGAGATCATTGTTAAGTCGTTGCGTAAGCTTGGGTCGAACTGCAGCTAAATCATTTGTTTCACTTTTGTCCTCAGTGATATTGTAAAGTTCGAGCGCACCGGTTGTGTAGTGCCGCACCAATTTGTAGTCCCCGCTGCGGACGGCTCCAGCGAGTGAATTACTTTGATGCCACGCGTAGTTGGGGAAGTGAAAATAAATATTCGACCTCGCTATCCGCTTGTTGTGAAACAACGGAGTAAGCGATACGCCGTCACAGAGTGGCTGTGCTTTTAAATTACAGACGTCTAGAATAGTCGGGAAAAAGTCCATGCTGATAACCGGAGTGTCGTTGAGTTGGTTAGGCTTAATCACGCTGGGCCAGCGGATCATTAAGGGCACGCGAATACCGCCTTCGTAGATATGTCCCTTAGATTCGCGTAGAGGACGGTTGTCCGACACACCAGCGAATCCGCCGTTGTCTGAGGTAAAGATCACGAGCGTATTTTCGCTGAGCCCCTTTTCGTCCAGATGGGCCATGATCTTTCCGAAAGAGGCATCCAGCGCCTCGATCATCGCACCGTAACGAGTGTCATTGAGTCCGGGTCCGGTTCTTGTTTCGTATTTTTTCAGTAGCTCATTGGGGGCTTCCATCGGCCAGTGAACGGAATAGTTCCAGAGGCAAGTGAAAAATGGAGTACCGTCCGCCTCGTCGATAAACTGACAGACCTCATCGGCTAAGCGATCAGGCAGGTATTCTCCTTCTTTACGATCGGCAAGGTTGTGGATTCGATAGGGATCAAAAAAGGTCGGGGGACCTCCATAGATGCACCCACCAAAATTGACATCAAAACCTTGGTTTTCAGGATAATACTGAGCCATACCCTGTCCCTGCGGTCCGATGCCGGTGCCGGCAATATGCCATTTCCCAAAAAAACCCGTCGTGTAGCCGGCCACTTTAAGTCGTTCTGCGATGGTGGTATAGCGTGGCGCGAGGAAGTCGAACATTTCTGCGCCCGTATGAGATGCGCCGGCTGGCGTAAATTGCTCACGGTCTGGAATATGATTGGTAATTCTGAGTCGAGCAGGAGCCAAACCTGTGATTAATGCCGCTCGAGTGGGGGAACAGACGGGAGCGGCCGCATAGGCGCTAGTGAAGCGAATTCCCTCGCTTGCAAACTGATCAAGAAACGGCGTGTCCACTAAAGGGTTGCCCTGACATGCTAAATCCATCCACGCCAAATCGTCCGCCATGACCAAAATGATATTTGGAGAAGACCGTACAGAGACTGGTCTTTCTTTTCGCACGGGGTCATTCTGCGGCGTATAATCCTTATTGGGCGTTGGTAGCTGCGCCTTGATTTCATGCAGATATTCCTTGAGCTTGGCGCTCATTTCCGCCGCTCTTTCCGGATAGGATTCGGCTAAATTATTGGCCTCGGCTAAGTCATCGTCGAGATTGAATAATTGAAGTTCGCCGGATTCCCAGAAGTAATGTAGTTTGTAATCGCCGTCAATAATTGTCGAATCAGGTTTGCTCCGCTTCTGGTGTTGATAGTGGGGCCAGTGGAAGTACAGTTCGCTGTGCGGTCGGGTAACTTGCCCGGTATCGTGAAGCGCTGGGAGTAGACTTCCACCCTCGACCCGTTCGTCGAGATCTTGGATATTGAGGATGTCACAGATAGTCGGCAAAATGTCATATCCTATGGCCTTCTGACGGGACACGGTACCGGCTTTAATCCCCGGACCGGAAATCATCAAGGGCACCCGTACACCCGCCTCCCACAAGGTCGCTTTGCTCCCGCGTAAGGGACCATTGATATTCTTGGGATCTGTCGTGGGGTAGGTACCATTATCTGACGTATAGATGATATAGGTATTGTCGAGAATTCCGAGATGTTCCACGGCATCCAATAGTTGTCCCAATGATGTGTCTAAGTCTTCGATCATTCCACCAAACTGGATGTTATCGTGTCGCCTTCCTGCTTTACGCGATTCAACTCGGGCGATCGTTTCGGGTTGAGACTGGTAATTCAAATGGGTTGCGTAATGCGAAACCTGTAGATAAAAGGGACTTCCTTGGGCAACCTGCTCATTCATCCAGTTAATCGACGAACGGGTGATGCTATAGGCTCTTTTCGGATCATCAGGGAGATTTGTCTTTAATCCGCCCTCACGGTTACCAGTGGCACCGTCACCCGCATCGAAACCGTGCGACTGCGGACCTCCGCCGTTGAGATGCCATTTACCAAAATGAGCAGTCATGTAATCGGCGTTATGAGCTTTGAGTCGTTCGGCAATGGTTTCTGTGGTTGAGTCCAATTGGTTAACGTGGGCCGGTGGGATCAATCGATTACCAACATACAGGTTGCCGGCACTGCGACCGACAATATCACTGAAATGAAGCGCCGCTGGACTGATTCCGGTAAGCAGCGCCGCGCGACTTGGCGAACAGTTGGGATGCGCCGAATAGGCTTGAGTAAATCTCATACCAGCAGCGGCGATGCGCTGCATGTTAGGGGTCTGAAAAAAATCACTTTTTGATTGCTTAACGCGAGGGTCATATGGAATCGACGTCGTGCCCCAACCCTGATCATCTGAAAGTATGACTATAAAGTTGGGGGTCGATTTGTTTGCTTTGTTTGTTGTATCGCTTTTTCTAGTCGGGTTTAGCGCACGCAACTGTACTCCAGTAACTTTTCCAGGGTATCGGAACGGGTCATCATAGTCACCAACGTTACTTTGACTATCATCGTTAACACTTAGACCATCCTGAGGCTGAACGGGTATTAAACCGTCCGCTTGGCCGGTGGCAACCATTTTGCCGTTGATTTTCAGGGACATCTTTGCGTTTTCCGAGAGAATTGCTTCGATAGCAATTGGGCCGAGGTCTCCGATAGGTGTGGACGAGATCGCCTTTAATTTACCGTTTACGCGGACGCTGAATGTGAGCTGTGCTTTTTTAATATGTAACGCAACGCCTTGTTGGCTACCTCCGAATGAAAACAGCACGCCATCTTGTTGGCCTGATGAGGCGATACACGAGAGGGAAAGCGGTCGCTTGGCGATTTTTATCGGACCGGATCTCCGTGTGTTAGTGGAAGGCGAAGGCATCGTATTAAACCAGTCATTCCAACGGTAAGCAAGTTCTTGTAGACGGACTGGTTGCTGTGACGCGAGATTTGTGGTCTCGCCCGGATCCTGAACAATGTTAAACAACTCCCAGGGTTGTCCGGAGAGGGCAGAGATCTTCCACTGTCGATATCGGGCAGCGCGGCCTCCCATATGCTCAAAGTAAAGCATGCGATCGTCAGTCACTTGATTGCGTTGTAGCAATCCGACAAGACTTTCCCCATCCATTTCAAATGCTTCATTTGGTTTGGCTCCGGCTAGTTCCAGACAGGTAGGTGCAATATCCATAACATGACTGATCGTCTGGGTGAACTTACCGGTTCTGTTTTCGAGTCCCGCGGGCCAATGGACGATAAACGGTGTGCGGCACCCACCTTCGAAACTCTCCTTTTTCCAATATCGAAGGGGACTGTTAGATGCATTAGCCCAGGCGGGACCAAGCCCGGTATAGCTCTCAGCCGACCCGAGTTTACCGAGGTTTTCCGCTAGTTTCAGTTCACGTTCGCGGTGGGCAATTTTGCCGGCGCGAGTTTGCCCGTTTCTGTCGTATCCGGCGTATCCAGGAATTTCCGGTGATGCTCCGTTGTCTGAGAGAAAGAAAATAACGGTGTTTTCTAATTCGCCAGTTTCCCGTAACGCGGCGAGGATCCGTCCAACTCCTTGGTCGACACTATCGATCATCGCAGCATGGACTTCCATCTTTTTGGACTGATACGATTTCTCCGCGGTCGTGAGGTCATCCCATGAATTTCCCCGGTCGATTACCGGGTCGATAGGTGTGTTCTGTGGAAACATTTTCATGTCTTGCTGACGCTGAAAACGACTGGTTTTTAAAACATCCCATCCCGCATCGTATTTTCCTTTATATTTTTCTATGACATCGGGTTTGGCATGTAGCGGCCAATGCGGCGCTGTATAGGCAACGTAGAGGAAAAAGGGATCCGCGTCGTGTTTATCGAAAGAGTGAATGTATTGAACTGAGTAATCGGTGATGGAATCTGTAAGATAAAAACTATCCACGACGTCTTTGACGGCGGTGTCATCGTGAACCAAGCTGAAGGGGTCGAAATAGTCGACAACGCCCCAGATCACACCATAGTAATGATCAAATCCACGTGCACGGGGATACGAAGCAGGATCCGCGAATGGAATTCCCAGATCAAGTTGGTGATCCATCCAGCGAATGCGTTCTTGATTGTCATTCGTAGCTGCCAGTTCCGAGAGGTGCCATTTGCCGGTCATCGCCGTTTGGTAGCCCTCCGGTTTAAGAAGTTCAGCCAGAGTAGGTGCATTGTTAGCCAGCGTTTTGCCATTACGTGCGAGTCCGACACGATGGGGGTAGGAACCTGTGAGCAGGCTGGCTCGGGTCGGGCAGCAGCGGGCGCAGTTGTAGAACTGGCTGAAACGAAGTCCTTTTTCGGCCAAGCCATTGAGATGGGGCGTGTCGATTTCACCACCAAAGCACTGTGGGTCGGAATATCCCATGTCGTCGACCATGATAATCAGGAAATTGGGTTTTTCAGCACCCATAATCGCGCATGTGTGCAGCAGGGTAAACATGGAAAAGTATATGGTCATGAGATTTCGCATGAATCACCCGTTTTTTAAGAGTTCAAAGCTACAGCATGGATTATACGCCAGACGAGGCGTTTCGTCTGTGATTATGGTATTACTCTATTTGCTACGTCGAGTCACCAACTAGAGGCGTCGTCATTTCGGAACCACACCTTTTTTGTTTCCGTGTGAATGGACCACTGTGTTCAATGCTGCAGCGAGATTCTTGCGAAGGTGCTGATTCGATTTGCCGAACACGTTGGCGGTTTCATTTGGGTCCCTTTTGTGGTCGTATAGTTCGTGTGCGAGAATATCCCCAGAACGATAATCACGCCATTCCGTATAGCGATATCGGTCGGTGCGAATGGAATAGCCAATTGCCTCTGGGTCGGAACCATTGGTTGGGTAAGCCGGACGACAATGTTGAGTTAAGGCAACGTCTTTCACAGTGCTCCGTGGATTTCTAAGAATGGAAACTAAACTCCGTCCTGCGAGATCAGGTGGCGATTGTAGGTTACATAGATCCGCGAGCGTCGGATAGATATCCAATAATTCCACTAATGAATGAGTACGTTGTGATTGATTGTATTGGGGAGTGGAGATGATCAATGGGACGCGGGCGTCCAATTCAAAATTGGACGTTTTTGCCCAGAGTCCTTTTTCCCCGAGATGGAATCCATGGTCCGACCAAAGTACGATAATCGTGTTTTTGCGCAGGTCGAGACGATCCAGTTCGTCGAGCACCTTCCCTACTTGTTTGTCCATATAGGAGATATTGGCATAATAGCCGCGCCGCATTTCGCGGCTCTGAATTTCTGTTGGATACCGATTGGGCGCATTGGCATAGGCGCGGAGTATTTCACGACTGTCGTGTAACGCAATTGCGGGAACGTTGGTAGGCGGTGTTTGATTGGTTGGAAGGTGAATGTCAGCGGGGTCATATAGGTCCCAGTACTTTTTGGGAGCGTTGAAGTGCGAATGCGGTTTCCAAAAGCCAACGGCCAGAAAAAAAGGCTTATGCTGAATTTCCCGTAGGGTATTAACAGCATGTTCCGCCACTCGACCATCGAAATAGGCATTATCTGGGACGTCGCGAATCTCACATTTGGGAACGTCAGACAGGTCAGGCGGTAGATCGCCGTGAACAACTGCCTTGTCGTTTCCGTGAGAATTGTAATGCAGCAGTTCTGGAACGGACCAAGAAACACGGTCACCTTTGTATTGATCCTGTCGCCAGTTGTGAAATATTTTACCAATGCACTGTGTGTGATAACCGCTGTTTAAAAACATCTGGGGAAGGGTAATCGCATCCGGACGCCGCTGCCGAAAGTGGGTTGGAAGATCCCAGATATTTAGAGTGTCGAGTCTCAAACCGGTGAGCATCGAACTGCGCGAGGGATTGCAAACGGCCTGTTGACAGTACGCACGGGAAAACAGGGTACCAACGGTTGCTAAAGCATCGATATTCGGTGAAACGATTTGATTGTTTCCGTAACATGCTAGATCGGTACGGAGATCGTCAATAGCAATGAACAATACGTTCGGTTTCTCTGCGCAGTATAAAGGAGTCGTCAGGGTAAACAACAACAGGAAACATAGTTGAGTAAAACGATTCATTTGATTCTTTCATCAGGGGGTCATCGCGAAGTACAGTGCACGCTTCACAGTTGACTCGTCGGTGTGGTGCGTGTTATCACTGTGAACGTCTGATTCTACGAAGAAAATTCCATGACAGCAACCAAAACAAACTCTGCCTCGTGTCGCCGTCCGTGGACTGTAGTGTGGACGATTTTATGGAAAACACTTCGGTGCGGGATTATCGCCTACGTCGTCGTTTTAATATTATTGCGCCTGTTTGAGAATCGGCTGGTCTATCCTTTGGAACCATGGGATCCGCAAGTTCGATTTGGAGACGAGTCATTACTACAGGAGGTCTATTTTGACGCAGCGGACGGTGTCAAGCTTCATGCGTTATACCACTCTCGTAATCGTCCACGAGTTGTCATTTTGTACTTGCATGGAAACGGGGGTAATATTGGACATCGGGCTGGACTATTGAAGTTCTTATCATCTGAGTATGAAGCGTCTGTGTTAGGAGTTTCATATCGAGGTTATGGTAAGAGCGAGGGAAGTCCCTCGGAAAACGGGTTGTCTTTAGACGCGGAGGCTGCGCTGGAATATCTACTAAACAATGAACACGTTGAAGTGGAGCGGGTACTAATTGTTAGCCGCAGCATGGGTGCGGCGGTCGGATTAAAATTGGCGATAGACCATTGTGTCCCGGCGATTTGTATTGAAAGCACGTTTACTTCGTTACCGGATGTGGCGGCCCGTCAATATCCGTGGTTTCCAGTTAGATTATTGATGAAGAACCAGTTTTCGAGCCTAAGTCGCATCAGCCAATATCGTGGTCGTTTGTTGCAATCGCATGGCAGTCATGATGAGTTAGTTCCGTTTACTATGGGCGAAGAACTACATGCGGCTGCAACCTGCACCAAAGAGTTTAGCGTCATAGCTATGGGCTCTCACAATAGCCCTCAGAGCGGAGAGTATTATTCGCTGATTGATACGTTGATTACGCAAGTCTACGATTAACGATGCAAAAGTAGTTACGGTTTGCGATTGTTACTTATGCAATACACACTCGTTGCTGTTCGTAATAACAGCTTTCCTTGACTGATTGCAGGTGTAGCAATGCACAATTCATCCAACTCGTTGGTCGATTCTATTTTGAATTCACCACCAGCTGGCATGACGTGCGTAGTACCACCTTCGTCAAGGAAAAACAACTTGCCGTTGTAAGCCCAAGGTGAGGCGGTAAAACTGGCACCCTGTGGGAAACGAGTGCGATTAAACACCAGCTCTCCTGTCAGGGCGTTGTGGCATGTCAACATACCACGGTCGAGGAGTGTATAGTAGTTGCCCCTGTATACTATCGGCGAAGTATTGTATGGCCCCATGCGTTGCAAAGACCAAGAAATGAATTCATTCGACGTCTCCTCCGCCTGTAAGGAAATGTCACCTCTTGCACCTGGATGTATCGCGTATACCGGACGCTTGTTATCCTGAAAATACCCGGATGTGATATACAGTAAATCTTGAACGGCAAAGGGTGAAGGGATTGTCAGGACGGACATCTTTCCATCAAAGTGCCAAAGTAAATCCCCCGAAGTTGAGTACGCTCGATTCTGTTTTTTTCCGCATACTACTATTTCTACGCCGTTGGAGTGTTTCCATACAAACGGAGTCGCCCAAGTACTTTTCTCGTTACGAGGGATTTTCCAACGGATCTCGCCGCTTATGGTGTCGTGTGCAGCTATAAAAGACTCTTCTTCGTTGTCATAAACCATTATGAGCTGATTTTCATGGACAACCGGTGAGGCGGCCGCCCCATAACCTGCCGCAGTTTTGCGTGGAGTCAACATATGCGTCCAGAGTGGCTTTCCGTTCAGGTCCAGACAAAACAAGCCGACGTCGCCAAACAATACATACAACCGTTCACCATCGAGGGTAGGGGTTTCTGCTGCATAGGTGCTCTTAGGATGGCGAGGTATCAGTGGTTTCCCGTGATGGGCTCTATGTTTCCAAATAATGGTGCCGTCATTTAGGTTGAGGCAATAGACCATCCAGTGATGTACTGTATCCGGTGGTGCCTGCCGGCCCTGCCCTAAGTAAAGTCCTCCTTTGGGCTTTTCATAATCGAGATCACTATGCACTGCGGTGACAAACACGCGATCGCCCCAGACGACGGGGCTGCCCCATCCCCACCCCAGAATATTGGTTTTCCACTGTACGTTCTGTTTGGCATTCCAGTTAACAGGTAATCGCGGGTCATCCGCAACAACTCCATTGGCATTTTCGCCACGAAATCGTGTCCAGTGTTCCTGTGCAATTACGGAGGTGGTTACCAAAGGAATTAGCAAAGCGTTGAGCACAACAGCCGCATATATATTTTTCATCTTTGTCATTCCCGTTTTTAATATCCAGTTCCGACCGCGGGAAGATGTTCTGCCATTTTAGCGTCCGTCCGCCGTAGTTCAGCTATCGTCGCGGCACGGAGGCGGAGTGTTAAAGGATGGTATTTTTTATCAAAAACTAAGTTGTGTAGTTCATTCGGGTCATGCTTGAGGTCGTACAGTTCTTCCGGCTCATTAACGACTAAAGTCCGGATGTATTTGTAATTACCCTCACGCAGCGACACCCACCACGGCACACCGTTCAGGTCTCTTACTTCCGGATCATTAGGTATGGTATCTGTATCTTTTCCATAGTTACGACCGGTAAGCGTCTGTAATACGGGATGGTCCCATTTAGTTTTTGGGTTTTTAAGGAGCGGTGAAATATCATGGCCGTGCATTTTCCAAGGCAAATCAATACCGGCGAAACTAAAAAATGTGGGCGCGATGTCGACACCGGCAACGGGTGTTTTGCAAACGGTTCGTTTGGGTATTCGGCCCGGCATACTGACGATCATCGGTGAACGTGTCGTGGCATCATACGCCGCTAGTTTCATTCGAAAACCATGTTGTCCCCAACCAAAACCCTGATCTGATGTAAACACGACAAGTGTATTTTCCCGTTGGCCGGAGGCATCGAGCGCCGCCATTATTCGACCGACCCCTTCATCTATTGCAATCACTCCCTGATGGTACTGCCGCACCCAATCGTTAAGAGTATTGCCGTGGATGCCTTTCGTATCTACGGTGCGTGCCTGGAATCCGTTGCCAGCCATCACGGGTTGGCCATCCGTACCTTTTTCCCATTGATCTATTTTTTGCATCCATTCTGGTTTTCCGGGGCGTGGAGGATAGATGTCTTGTGGGGTGGCAATGTTTACATTTGGATAGTCCTGTTGATGGCGGTCCGCCGGTGTAAAGGGGCCGTGCACCGCCCCAAAACAAACCCATAAATACCAAGGTTTGGCGGGGTCTCGGTGTTCGCCGTCAATAAAGTCGATTGCCCAATCAGTGTAGTTGTCTGTCGAATAGCCACTGACTAGTTTACCGTCAGCGCCGTCAATTTGTATTAACTGATTGTCATAGTAGTTGCCTGCATTAGCCGGATAGGCCGGTCGGTTCCACACTTTCTGGTGGTCCCAATCTCGTCCGAAACCATTATCCGTTCCAGTGTGCCATTTACCAATTTGAGCAGTGACATAACCGTTGCTGCGGAACACGCTGGGCCAAAATGGACACTGTAATGGGTCATATTCACTGCCTGGATATTGGCCTTCCATTCTCATAGATTGGACGCCGTACTGGTGATGTCCGGTAAGCATTGCCGCGCGACTAGGCATGCACCAAGTTCCAATATACGCGGCGTCAAAACGCATTCCCTGTCTGGCAAGTTGATCAATATTCGGAGTTTGCACGAAGTCATAACTATCCCGATAACAGCCAACGGTGCGATAGGATTGGTCATCTGTATAGATAAACAAAATGTTAGGTGGCTTGGGAGTATCCTCAGCAGCATTACCGGGCTTTGCAAAGGCCATACAAATGCAGAAAACAAACAGCATGTATCTCATTATTAGATTCCCCAATTTTTAAGCGGTATTAAATGTGAAGTTGGACTGTGCTTTAGGATTATAGCCAATCAAACCAAGCCTGCGCCTCTCGCTAGGGTACGTTACCAAGGCAAATAGCGTCTGTAAAGGGACCGCCGCTGCGGCGCAATGTTTGAAAGCGGACTATTTGGTGCCAAAGGCGTCACTCAACGCGATATCAATAATCAGATCACGAAGCCCTAATTGTTCCCGTTGCACCCTTTCTGCGATTCGGAAGACCTCTGGATATTCACCCCGCTCCAACGTACCACCGGTTCCATAGATCAGAAGTTTTTCAGTCAAACAGCGAATAAAATCTGCGGGTTCGGCGACTAGTGTTTGCTTTAAGTCTTCCACGCCATCTAGCTTTCTGCCGTCTTCCAATTCCACCTGCGTCTGGATCTTATTGCGGTGAGCATAGGTTTCCCGAAAGAGACCGACTGGATCAAAATGTTCTAAGCTAAAGCCCAACGGATCGATCTGTCGATGGCAGACGGCGCAGGAAACCTGCGCTTGATGTTTGATGAGTTGTTGTCTGATCGTGGTTGCTCCGCGGACGTCCGGTTCGATCGGTTCGATATCATCCGGCGGAGGCTTAACCGGTTTACCTAGGATGTTTTCGAGCACCCAGACACCCCGCACGATAGGTGAAGTTGCCGTGCCATTGGACGTAACGGTTAGCACACTGGCATGCGTTAACACCCCGCCGCGCCTGGAATCGGCAGGGAGGTCAACGCGGCGGAATTCATCGCCGGTCACACCGGGAATTCCGTAATGTCGAGCTAGACGTTCATTGAGAAATGTATAGTCAGAGTTTAGGAGATCAAGAACTGGCCCATTTTGTTGCAGCAGTGATTGGAATAGCAACTGGCTTTCTCGTTTCATGGCCCCTTGTAAATCCCCTATATAGTAATCGGAAAAATGCTGGGGGTCCGGAGGCATCTCGCCGAGTTTTCCGATACCTAACCAGTTGTCGGTGAAACTATTAATAAAATCCTCTGCACGGGGATCTTTGAGCATTCGATCTATCTGTTGCCCTAGCAGTTTCCGCGAGGGCATGCCTTTATCTGATATATCACGTAACTGTTGGTCCGGCATGGTATTCCAGAGAAAATAGGAGAGCCGATTGACGAGGCTGTGGGAATCGAGCTTCCCCTCATTTTCAAAGTGATACAGAAAGGAAGGCGATCCAAGTATTGCTTTAAAAGTTGTGCGAATGGCATTCTCAAAGGAATGACCGTTGTCGCGTTGATTTTGGTAGAGCTCCAGAAAAGGTTGGAGCGTCCCTTGATCAACTTGGCGACGGAAAGCACGCTGTACAAATGCGTAGAGTACATCAGCGACGTATGCCTTGTCGTGTGGTTGCATCTGTTTGCCAAAGATGGCTAGGTTGCCTTCCGGTGGCCATTGGTCAAACAAGGGACCTTCCACTTCCATCCAGTAAATTCGAAGTTGAGGACCGTCGTAGTTTTCCATGATTGGCTTGCGGGTTGTCCGAGCGTCAGGGCCGTATCTGAGTTTAACCAGATTCTTAAACGATCCCTGATGACCATTGGTAAAGGAGACGATCGGAACTTGTCCTTCTTCGAGGCGGGCAATGAAATGAAATGTTGTCGCCGAGCCCTCAGGTACATCCACTTCGGCTACGAGGCGGCGTGAACCTGCCTCCGCCTGTTTACCCGGTGGCCCAACACGCACTTTCATTTTGACAGGACCATTGATTTGACCGACACCTTTAAAGTCTGAATTAAGAGCGACCGCATGAACTCGGATTCGATAGCTGCCCTGTTCCAACACCTCAATGTCGTTCGAACCAGGTCGAAATTGTTGGAACCCATCTTCGGTTCCAGTGACAATTTTTACGTAATTCCCATTCTGGTAAACCGGCCGGGTTGCATGCTGAGGGAGGATACGGCGAACATGACTGACCGGTTGAGGGCCGAAGCGGATTGCTCGCTGCAGGACGTCCTCGGCAGCGATCAAAGCTTCCCGCATCAAGGCTGGTGAAAACACTAACGCGAAACCAACGTTGTCCGTACCGGCAAATTCGTTGTCCAGAGGAAAGGAACGGGAAGGATTGTATTGCGTATCGACTCGCAATAGGTCCCGCAGGGTATTGTTGTATTCGCGTTGATTGAGTCTTCGCATCACCGTACCGTGAGGCACGTTGGGTTTAGTTTGATCGTCAAGTTGCGCCGCCAATATCCCAATCGTCTGAATTAACTCCGCAATGGCGGGTTGGTCTGCGCCGCGAGGCGGCATTTGACGGTGAGTTAATTGGTCGAATATATTCTGTAGCACCGGTAATGAAAGCGGTTGGGTAAAAGAGAGATCGGCTGCTGCTTCCTTCCCGCTGTGGCACTCGATGCAGTAGTGCGTCAAAAAATTTGTAAAAGGTGTGGGTTCCTGAGCCAATATCTGCAGCGGGGCGAGCAGGAGTAGTGGAACAAGCAGAAGATGTCGCGGCGGGGTGTGCAAGTTAGAATAACTCCGACATATTACCGGAACTGTTGCCAAAGGAATCTGTTTCTACGCCGAGCCATTGCAGCATGGACACATAAAGGTTGCAGAGTGGTTTGCTATCGCGTTGGTACTTGAGCGAATGACTATGCTTCATATTCCCGCCTGCCAAGAGGACAGGTAGATTGCGATTGGAATGACTGCTGGCGTTGCCCATTCCACTGCCGAAATAAATCAGCGTATGATCGAGCATGGAACCATTTCCATCAGGGATGTCTTTAAGTGTATTTAAAAATCTCGCTAGTTCTTTGACGTATTGTAACTCCACCCGTTTCAGTTGGCGGATCTTTTCAGGGTCTTGTCCATGATGGCTCAGTGAGTGATAGCCGTCGCTGATTCCGTCCAGTTTCAGGACGCCGTTGCCGCCGGGGATATGGATGGTGACGATCCGTGTGGAGTCTGTACGGAAGGCGAGCGCACAAAGATCAAACATACTACGCATAGTTATGTATCGGCGATCCTCGCCGCTCGATGGTTGGTGCAGCGCATTTTTAGCATCTTGCACAGCGGGTTTATCTTGTCGGATCCAGTGTCGAGAACGGTCCAGTCGACGCCCCGTTTCTTCGACCGCGTTAAGGTATTCCTGGAACTTATGACGATCTTGCGATCCGAGTTTATTGTCAAGCTGTTTTCCGCTGCGAGCGATTGTGTCGAGTACACTTTTTTCGACGTTAATTTCCGCGGTGGCCCTTTGCTTTTCGTTAGGGAGTAACGGTTGGAATAGCATGTCAAAGAGTTGATTCGGGTTTCCGATGCCGCGCATTTTCACACCATAGCGATTCCATGACCACGAGTTAGTTCCATTCAGGTCCAGTGTAAGAGAAGGAAAGCGGGTATCGTTTCCCACTCGGTCCGCGGCGTACTGATCAAGCGAGTACATGGATGAATTCGAGAAGCTAAACCGTTCTCCGGTAAGGAACCCCTGCACGCCTTTATGCCCACCGCCGAGTTGATGGTCTAGTCCTTCGATTACCGTGAGTGCATTCCGAGTTGGTTGGAGTGGTACCAGCAGTTCGGGCAGGGTGTAGTCGGGCCCGGTGGTCGAGGGGAAGAATGCCGGCGCGTGCATGCCGTATTCGGTTCCTATGCAGACGAGTCTTTTGGGTGGCGTTGGGGATTGTGCGGCGAGTTGAGCCACGGACTGGAAAAACGGAAGTGTGGAGCAAAGGCCAAACTGTTTAATAAACTGTCGCCGTCGTTGCTGCTGTTGAGAGTTTACCCGCGGTTGGTTCAGCATGTTATTTTGGTTTGTGGGAGGGATTGACGCATTTGTTATTTTAGCAGTGGAAATGAATACAGTCCACTTTAGCCGCGCGTCACTGCTCAATACAGATCAATTCTTTGATGGTATGTGCATAGATTCGCCCGTCGGCGAATGAAAGGCTTGCGCGGGTCCATGACTCGCCCACCGTTCCCAAGTCATTGATGCCTACCACTGCGTGCTCGTCTAATTTGTCAGAATTCCAACGCAGGACATAAACGGTACCGTTCATCACCGGTACATAAAGATATTCACCCGCGACCGAAGGCAGGGGAGAGGCAATGTGCCCCCAGCCATTTCCACGTGAACGCTTATCGCCGCTGACTACAAATCCCGAAGAATTAGTCATGGAATTGGGTATGAAGGACTGTTGATTCAAGGACACAGACTTGTCGGCCATGGGCGGTTGATACCACAGCAGTTCGCTCGTTGCAGTTTCGACGGTTTTTATCTGCAGGGGGAGTTCCAAGTATTCTATTGTTCCATTTGTTACATGGACTCGTCCCATCCACGGACGGATGTAGCAACGGAAATAGTGATACTCACCTACAAGTAAATTTGATGTCTGGGTGATCATGCGATTCTTTTTGCTCGCGTTCAGCGTAGCAACGGTCGATATGTAGCGGTCGCCATCCCACTTTCGTACTGGTATATCGCCGACAATTGATACGCGCCGTAACACCTCACCGGTAATCGCATTAATTGACAGATGATCGCCCTTGTGAAAAATGTGCACTTCGTTGTTTCTTATGCGGTAACTCATTGTGCTCATGAAGCCCGGTAGTGGTAAAGTCCAGAGTGTTGTGCCATCCGTGAGATCGACTAACGAGATGCCCTCCGGTTTCTCAGGTGGTCCGTGACCACCACCGCGTCCGACCACTGCAACCTGACGTCCGTTGTTCAGAGATTGGGGCAACACCGCGTTTCCCATATTGACCCCACACGTTGAGTTCCAGACATCTTTACCGGTTGCCATATCCACAGCCTGTAATTGCGTCCATTGATCCTGCGGCAGGTCAGCGTATTTATGCGGAAAGCTTCCATCCGGATTTGGTGGATATTGTTGCCGCGTGAACACAAAAATCCCATCCATCTCAAATGGCAACGTGCGTCCAACGCTCAGCACGTTACGCGCCCAGAGTTCATGGCCCTTTATGTCAAAACAGACGATTCGACCGGAGGCGTTAATAAAGAGCACACGCCCATCTTTGCAAACCGCTGGGGGAGAACTGCTGTCGCCGAAACATCCCGAAAGTCGCAGAGGATGTTTGCCTTCAATATTGCGTTGCCAAAGAACTCTACCGGACTTAGCCGAGCAACACCATGCGACGATATCTTTTCCTAGGGATGAATTGTTGGTTACCGAGGCGTAGGTCGTAAAAAAAACGCGTCCTTGAGACACCACCGGAGCACTTTGTCCGGTTTCTGGAAGTTTCAGTCGCCAGCGAATATTCCTATCCTGCACAACACTCCAATCAAGCGGCGCGGATAGAGACGTTGAAAAATTACCTTGTGGTCCAGCGCCCTGATGCCAATCGACCGTGGGGTCGGCACATCGCCCAATGATTGCTGGAAGTAAAATAGACAGGATCAACCCGAATAGGCGAACTTTTGATGGTCGTCTAAAAACAAGATAGGAAATTTTCAAGGACTGTATACTCCTGATTATTGGTGCGTCTTACAAAATGCCGGTCGCTCACACTTTAACATACCGCCGCACCGATTGGGCGCCGGTTTTTGTTGGTTCTTTAATGTCGTACGGTCTTTGAAAAAACCAACGATACTGTACATTGGATGAAATTGATATTCCCGATTTGAGTGTTTTTTCAATAGGCTTACCATGCGTGCTTTTCTACCGTTGATTCTGCTGTTTGCGATTGTTCCAATGACTATAGGTGCTCCGGCACCGCCGTTGAAAATCGCGGGCACCACATCTGTTGTCTATAAAACGGTAGGTGAGACAACGTTGTTTCTCTATGTATTCAATCCAAAAGAGCATCAGCAGTCTGATGAACGACCCGCCGTGGTATTCTTTTTTGGAGGTGGATGGAATGGCGGGACACCAACCCAGTTTGAACACCACTGTAGACATCTAGCGTCTCGGGGGATGGTTGCCATGGTCGCGGACTATCGAGTTAAGAATCGCCAGGGTACAACGCCTAAGGAGTGTGTCATGGACGGTAAATCTGCCATACGTTGGGTTCGTTCCAATGCAACGAATCTGGGTATCGATCCGAATCGGATTGCCGCGGGCGGTGGTTCCGCTGGAGGACATGTTGCCGCCGCAACTGGCACCGTTGTGGGATTGGAACAACCAGGCGAAGATATTCGTATTAGTAGCCAACCAAACGCATTATTGTTGTTTAATCCAGTTTACGATAACAGCCCTAGCGGATACGGATACTCACGAGTGAAAGATGTGTATCCTCAAATCTCACCGATGCATAACATCAAAAAAGGGACACCCCCCACAATCGTCTTTCTCGGAACTAAAGACTCGCTAATTCCTGTCGCAACAGCTAGAGAATATAAGCAGCGGATGGAAACTGTTGGACGACGCTGTGATTTGCATCTCTATGAGGGGCAGCCACATGGTTTTTTTAATTACGGCAAGCAGAAATACTATCTCGATACAGTTGATAAAATGGACACGTTTTTAGTGTCCCTCAATTATCTTAAAGCGAAAGAGTTAGGAACCTGCGATTAACGCCAATCCACCCCCCGTAAATAATTTGATTATCAGTGGGATAATGCCCTATAGTACACGTAACATGCGCATTTTTAGTTAGGGTGTTTCAATGCCTCCTCTTAGTGACGAGCACAAGGTGACCACACGGCGATTCTTTCTGTCAGTTTTGGCCGCTGGGGCGTCGACGGCCATGCAACCCGCTTGTGTTTCTGCAGAGGAACTTGCCAACCCCGCGCTGCGCCGTCTAATTGAAAAACTCAACTACCTGACTCCTGCCGAACAATTTGGTACTGTCGAACGAGGTAACCCGCTTCCATATAAATTGCCACCCGTGGACTTAAAAGAGGCCGGTCTTACTCCGGATTCATGGAAGCTGGAAGTTGTCAGCGACGATGACTATCCGGCGACAATGGCGAAACAATTTAAGCATGCGGACGATACTGCTTTCACCTATGCGAAATTGATGGAACTTGGAAAAAAGCATAGCACGAGTTTTATCAAGACCATGACTTGCAATAACATGGAGGCTCCACTGGGAACTGGGGTTTGGGAGGGAGTTCCGTTGCGGGAAGTCCTCTGGTTGACGGAACCCAAAGCGAATCTCCGTCGGGTTTTCTACCACGGTTACCATAATTTGGATCCTAAACAGATGTTTCAGAGTTCGTTACCGATAGGGCGGGTTCTAGAAGATCCACCGGGCATGCCTCCGGTAACGCTGGTATATAAACTTAATGGAAAGCCGATCTCTGGACTGCGTGGTGGTCCCGTACGTCTGGTTGTCCCTGAAGCATATGGGTTCAAGTCAATAAAATGGCTGACACGAATAACCCTGACGAACCTCCACAATGCAAACGATACTTATCATCGAGGTAATAACGACATCGATAGTTGGCTAAAGACCATTGCCCGCTTTGGTAGTATTAACGGTGAGGTTCCCAAGGGAATCCCTATTCCGATTACTGGGCTTGCTCAGGTGGGTATTTCCGGTTTAAAAAAAGTGCAGGTTTGGATCACCCCCGCAAGTCCCGCACAACCCCGCGAAGAGACACGGTTTGCCTATGGTGACTGGCAGGATGCGACGATCCTGCCTGCTCCTACGGATTGGGATGCTAATGGGACTGCCGGACCAATTGATATGGAGTCCGTTTATGGCTTTGATAAACAATCCGGTAAGCCGTCGTCTTGGCCGATCCCCTATACGATTGCACACTGGGCAACTGTATTACCGCCTGTTGCACCGGGACGATACACGGTCCGCTGTCGAACGATAGACAATAATAATACTGCTCAACCACTACCGCGTCCCTTCAAAAAATCCGGTAGTAGTAGTATCTCGCGAGTTACAGTGGTGGTGGGCGAGTCGTAAAGAACGGAATATCCAATCGCACGAGTTCTCGCGGTATCAAAGTTCCGTTATTGTCCACCTAAGACATCTCTAAACCGGTCAAGGACCGCTTGTTCTGTCGAATCGACACCAGTTTCCTTTTCAGCGATAACATTCATAGTCTTTATCAATTTCCTTCCGATGTCGGTCCCTGCAAGTCGTCGGGCCAGATCGATGGTTGTACTCAACACGGAATTAACGCCTTCAGCCTTGATCTGTTCTAATACGGTCTGAGCGAGTGTTCGCAATTCAGCCACATCTAAATTTGGCTGCGCAGGGGCAACTATCCGCAGCATGGTTTGATATTCCTCAGTTCCGATGTCACCGTTTACCGCCATAAGACAAACGAGCGTAGCTATGATTATTTCAACATCGGAAACAAGTGCGAGTCCCGCTTCTTTCTCCCGTTGAGCCTGTTCTGACTTTTGCTCTGTCGATGTTTTCAGTAGTTTGCCAACGTCAACGACGTTACCTTCGTTGGCATGCTGCAATTGGAAATAAGGAATATCAGATAGACGCATGAGTTTAGCAAGAAATAGTTCTGGGAAATGCTTGATCCGCGAATTGTAGCGTTGTGTTACCGCGTTAAAACCGGTTCTGGCATACTGTAATTGGTTTTCAACCGCCACTATTCGATTATTTAGATCGATGATGACGTCATTTCCTTTGAGGTCAGGATATTGTTCCAGCAAGGCCATGAACTGGTGATGCATGGCGCCAACAGGTTGATTGCCGTCTCCGCCTCTTAATTCGGACAAGGTTGTCTGTAAATCTCGTTCATGTGTGAGTGCCTCGGAGACGACACGCACAAGGTTTGGTATCAAATTAGCGCGACGTTTCAGTGATACGTCGAGGTTCGATTTACCACGTTGCTGCCAATTTGTTACAAACACAAGATCGTTAAATAGAAATGCAATGTTCAATACGATCAGGAATATTAAGGCGACCAAAGCTCCGGCGAAGTAGCCGAACGAGTCAAAGGAAGCGCCTCCGTAAATAGTCATTACCGCCACGATACAAAAGGATAGTGCGAATCCTAAAACCAACAAACCAACGCGAGCGTACTTCCGCATGAGCGAGTTTTCACCTTGATCACTAATAACAAAATGCCGTTCTTCGCGGCTATGTTTAATCATCAAATCCCTGTCCATTGGATCGTCGAGCACTGCGGGTCCCAACACATAGACGTCCTGATCAGCTCGCAAAGTCCATTCGTGATACTTAAGATTGCCGGAACGGTGTAAATAAGTTCGTGCGGCGTGAACTTCGGCGCCAGTGGGGTTTACAGGGATCTCACCCGAATCGTCCCTAACATTAAAGACATTGAATTGGAGGCCACTCTCGACAGTTACCCAGCTCGAATTCTTACCCGATTTTTGCCACCTTTGTAAGAGATATTTACAATAGACGACCGCATCGCCAGTGTACCGCGCGGAGATAACCGTATCGCGTGGCTGAATTGTTCCTACCACTTCCGTTATTCCGGGAAATACCCCTTTTGCCTTCGAAGTGGGAATGTTCTCAATCATCCTCTTGGTACCCATTTTTCGATAGCCAATAAATCCCAGCAAACCCATTGCTATTAACCCGAATGTTCCCAATAGCCCAACCATGAATGGATCCAATACGGTACCGATTCGTTCCGATATCGGATATTTGTTCAAAATATCGAGTTCCACAGAAGAAAGCTCGTGCATGTCTAGGTCGTTAAGCCCCATAAATGCCTTGTGTGCGATATTGGTAACTCGGTCTCGATATTGCAAGTACAATTCATGGGCTCGCGCTGCGTCGCGTTTGATAAGGGCCTGACGGAGTTGAGTATTTTCTTTTTCGGCCGGACGTTGGTCTGTAACAAGGAGGTGGTATTGCTCAACACGGTTGTTCGCCAGTGTGAGTTGCTCGCTTGTGACCAAAGTCCATTGCAAAAATAAAATCGGTGGCAGTGTCACAAAAACGACAACCGATGAAACCATAATATGGTGGATTCGAAATAGATTCAACATTAGCCCGATCGCAAACACAAATGAAAAAACAGCCCCGGCCATAGCAAATACGCTAGTCCAACCTCGCGACGCGAGGATCATTGCCTCCCCGTGGACGGAAATGGTAAATTGTATTCCCGCGCGTTCGTAACTACCTCCGATCGTACCCAGTTCATGGTTGTATTCGCCTAATACCAACACTTTAGCATTTGCCCTTATGACGCTTTCGGTTTCGCGGTATTTCCCGGAGTATACGGTCGGTAGACTGGTCGGATAGATTTCTGGGCTATTAGAATTTGCTTTTACAAACACACGTCCGGTTGGGTCATTAATGTGGAAATTGACCGTCGCTGTCGCCGAGTCAACGGTAACCCAAGTTGTATCTCCCTCGCTGTCAGTTTCTTCTCTTTCTTTGACCCAAGCGTAATAGACGACCGGTGCGGACGTCGTCCGACTGCTTAGACTAGCATCGTTTCCGTCGACGGTAGCCTCGATCATGGAGGGTCCGCTTACCATGCCCGCGGCATAAGAAATCGGCAACCGTTGCACTTCCAGTACACCCCGCATTGCGTCCATACTACATCCGCGAGACAGGAGCGCGGTAGCAAATAGGCCAACCATTAATAGCAATTGAGCCAGCTTGGAGATTATCGAGTCTTTAGCAAGGAAGGTGTTAAACATCGTTCCGAATGGAAATCCAATTGTAAACGTAGATGGAGATATGAGATTTGCCGAGTTACTAGAAACAAGCCTAGTGCGTTTTCCTACCCATTAATACCATTTTGTACCAAAAACCGACATTCGAGGCGATGAATATTGGCATTTTCCGACCGGCGCTTCCGGCAACGTAATGGTTAACTTGGTAGAGAAACCTGTTCGCATGTACTTGCTGGTTTACACACCGAGTGTTTGCTGGAACTGGGAGGATTAAGGCCCTTTCATAGCTCGGTGGATTAGATGGTAAGCCACGGTATAGTCTAATAAATGACAGGCGATGTTGGCAAGGCAATTTTCCGTTTGCATTTGTTTGATATTCTAAATCAATTCAGATACAATAAGACAGTTGGACATCCACATTTTTGTTCATTTGCATGGAAAGCCTTCCCTTTGTGAACCCCCGCCAATGTGATGTGACCAAAGAGTATTGAAGACTGAGTTTTCACGGGCGAGTTAATGAATGACTGTCCAAATAGAATATTTTAAAATCAGACCAATTAAAGGAAAGCGTCATGCCCTTCCGTAGTTTTAGCGTCACATTGGCAGTACTTATTTTTGCCAGTAGTACATTGTTTGCGCAGTTGCCGAACACTCAACTTTCAACCGTTACTCCAGCCGGTGGTACAACGGGCACGACCGTAGAGGTCACTGTTGCCGGGGCGGATCAAGATGACCTGATCACCCTCGTTTTTTCACATCCTGGCGTCGTGGCAACACAAGTAGTTACAGCAGCCGGCGAATTTGACGCCAACCCGACACCAGTCAACAACAAGTTTCAAGTTGCAATAGCTGCTGACGTCCCCGTTGGTATCTATGAGGTGCGCGCTTCCGGCCGCTTTGGTCTTTCAAACCCACGGGCCTTCGTCGTGGGTGCGCGTGAACAGATTATTGGTAGTGGAAGCAACCATACACTAGAAGCGGCTCAGGAAATTCAGGCGGATACGGACGTCGTTGGAATCACGGATGCTAGCAAGCGGGATTATTACAAACTCAATCTGACGGCTGGCCAACGTATTATTGTAGAGTGTCTTGCGCAGCGTTTGGGCTCTCGCGCTAACTCCGTGCTGACGATCTTGGATGACCAAGGTCGAGAACTCGCACAAAACAACGATGGCATTGGCGAGGATTCGCTGGTGGATTTTACCGCAACTAGTGCGGGGACTTACACGATTACGGTAAGAGATTTCGTCTACCGTGGGGGTGCGGAATATTTATATCGATTGCTCGTAAAGTCCGGTAGTCATGTGGACTACGTGGTACCGTCGGTGGGAAAAAATGGCACCGCGACGGATTACATGATTGTTGGACGCAACTTGCCGGGTGGGAAACCTCTTGCGGACGTGTTTGTCGACGGCATACAACTTGAATATGTCACACAAAGCATCCAGTTTCCCGCTGCGGGCACCACAACAGCGAGCCGTCGCACACTGGTTGAAGATAGTATCTCTAATACCAATATTTCCGTCTTGGGCGATAATCTCGCGTTTAGCATCAGCGATCTACCAGTTGTCGTAGAGTCCGGTAAAAATGATAGTAGTGAGACCGCCATGAAAATCGAGGTTCCAAGTGTGGTTTCGGGTCAATTTTATCCGGCGAACGATGTGGACTGGTTCGAATTTAGTACGACCAAGGGCCAGGTTTTTGTTATTGAGGTCGTTAGCCATCGATTGGGGTTATCTGTTGATGCAATCATGATGATTCAAAAAGTTGTCACAGCAGATGACGGCAAAGTAACGGTAAGCGCGGTTGCGTCGGTGGACGATCCAAGTAATCGTAATGGTCGTATCGGACAAGAATTTGACGCGACGACCGATGATCCTGTTTACCGCTTTACCGCACCCGAGGACGCCACTTATCGTATCCGGATTACTGATCAATTCAGTCGTTCTCGAAACGACCCTCGCTTGCAATATGAGTTACGAATTCGACCTGAGCAACCGCAGTTGACGCTAACCGCGGACCTGAAACAAATTAAAACGGCGAACGCCAATGAGATTAAGGTGTTTTCACCCGTTTTACGAAAAGCTGATTCGTTATTAATCAACGTTCGCGTGCAACGAATCGAAGGTTTTACGGGATCGGTTACTGTGACGGTCGAAGGTTTACCTGCCGGGGTAACGTGTGCGGGCGTCGAGCTTAGTGCTAGTCAAACAGTTGCGAGTCTAGTTCTCAATTCAACCGCCGATGCAAAAGCATGGCAGGGGAATATCCGTATTATGGGGTCGGCTCAACTTGGTGAAGAACAGGTACAAGTCGAAGCGCAATATGCCGCGGTGACATGGGGTACTGCCAACAAAACTCAGACTCCGGCATATTTTCAAAGTCTCAGTAGCTGTTTGTTATCAGTAATTGACGTTGAAGATGGCGCTGCGGTTGTTTCAGTCGGGGACGGCGCGGTACTCGAGACTTCGCGGGGTGGAAAGATTGAAATTCCTGTTATGCTCGCTCGAGGTGCAGGATTTGATGGCGATCTAAAATTGGTTGCAACAAATGTTGCTGCCGAAGTTAAACCGGCAGATATCACGATCAAGAAGGACATAAATGAATTAAATCTAGTCATTGAATTGAAAAACGCGAAGGCCAAGGCGGGCTTGTACACCTATTATCTGCGCGGTGATGCGAAAGTTAAACGAACTCGCAATGCCGACGCGATCCTACGGGCAGAAGCCAAACTAGCTCACATCGCGAAAATACTTGAGGCGGCTGATGCGGCATTAGCCACCGCAACTGAAACGAACAAGACCGCAGAGGGTGACGAAGCAAAAGCCAAGGCCGCAGCGGAACTTAAGGTCGCGACGGAAACACAAAAACGGACTATCGCCGCCAAAACTGCATCCGACAAAGCGCTGGCAGCTGTGAAAAAGGCGGACGCCGCCAAAGACTATCTGGTCGCTGTCGTTTCAACTCCTATCCGCATTAACGTGGTTGACTCTCCTTTCACAATAAGCGAAGTTTCATCTCAAGTAACCGCTGGAGGCGAAATTGAACTCAAATTCGCGATTGAACGTAAATATGGGTTTGTCGACGCAGTGGATTTGACGTTTGTAATTCCAGGGGCTCTTAAAGGTGTCGCCGTTGCTAAGATTCAAATTGCAAAAGACGCATCGGAAGCAATGGTGAAATTGACCGCAACAGCGGAGTCGACAGCCGGAAAACATGCGATCGAAGTTAGCGGAACTGGCAAGTTCAATGCCGTACCCGTCGTTGCTAAATCAGTACTTAATTTGGAAGTTATTGCAGCTGCCAAAACTCCCGACTCTGAATAGTTCACATTCGCAGTCATTATTCAATTCAATTTACTAGAATATCCGAACCAGTTAAACAAACGCCTTTCATGGAAAAATAACATCATGAACCAACTTATTTCAACACGCCGCTGCGTACTTATTGCTCTGGTTTTGGGTTGCTCCTTTAGTCTGGGGGAATTTGCATCCGCAGCAGACGAAGCAATTGAGATCGCCGAGATTAAACGAAAAGATAAGGTGGATTTTGAAAAGGAAATCTTACCGATCCTGCGTCGTAACTGTCTAGCTTGTCATAACGCGACTGACGCGGAGAGCGATCTAGTTGTTGAAACTCCCGCGACGTTGCTTACCGGTGGTTTTGATGGTCCTGCCGTGATTGCGGGTAAGGGCGCCGAAAGCCTTATTATTAAACTCGCTTCTCGGGCACAAGAATCATATATGCCACCCGAAGACAATGATGTCGGTGCAAAAAACCTCACACCTAAGGAACTCGGATTAATCAAGCTTTGGATTGACCAAGGCGCTACAGGAGAAGTTCTCGGTTCACGTGGTGTGGTCAAATGGCAATCGCTTCCGGCAGGCGTTAATCCTATTTATTCCGTTGCGATTAGTGCGGATGGACAGTATGCCGCCGCGGGAAGAGCAAATCAGGTATTTATTTATCACGTTCCCTCGCGAACGGAAATTGGACGGTTGTCAGACCCAGCGATTATGGAATCGGGCGTTTATGATTCCCCCGGCGTTGCCTTCATGGACATCGTTCAATCGATTGCTTTCAGTCCAGACGGCACAATGGTTGCAGCGGGTGGCTATCGCACATTAAAAATCTGGCAACGGCATGATAATCAAGTTGCCGTAACGCTTCCCGCGTTAGCGGCTATTCCCACGTCTGTTGCAAAAACGTCGGACGGAGAATTTCTAGCCATTGGCTTTGAAGACGGTTCGTTACAGGTGCTCAGCGTTGCCGATAATAAAATCGTCGCTAACACGGTCGCTCATGAGGGCGGCGTGCGTGGTGTGGCGTTCACCGCGGACGATAAGCAAATAGCCAGCGGTGGGGCGGATAAGACAGTTAAAGTTTGGGATGCCCCAGGACTGGCAGCTATACGTACTATTACTACTCCCGCGGTCGTCAATGCAGTAGCGATCGTTGCGGGCGGAACGTTGGTTGCTAGTGCCGGTGAGGATAATATAGTTCGTATTTGGAATATGGCTGAACCCGTAGTTGAGGAAGTTAAAGAAGGCGAGGTTGCTGACGTAGCTGAACTGCCAGCTAAAGAACTCAAAGGCCATTCGGGTCGGGTGACTTCATTTGCGGTGTTTTCAAATCAACCGGAATTATTAGCGTCTGGTAGCGCGGATAAAACCGTACGTATTTGGAATCTAACCACAGCAAAACAGGTTCGTGCTATTACCCACGGCGGAGAAGTGACAGGTATCGCCGTTAATGCCGCAGGTGACAAAATCGCGTCGGTCAGTAGCGACAAGACCGCTAAATTGTGGAACGTTGCTGACGGTAAGGCGATTGCAACAATGAGTGGAGATTATCGTGCGAAATCTGATGTGGCGATGATTGCACGGGCTAGTACTTTGGCCGCCTCACGCACCGCGTTGGCTAAGAAGGACTTGGATGCCGCCAATGCTCGTAAGAAGTCAGAAGATGATAATCTCACAAAAGTCAAAGAGGCACTTACAAAAGCAGAGGAAGCCCTTAAAACCAAAACCGAAGCTGAAGTTAAGCCTGTTGCGGACCTTAAGACTGCAGACGAGACGTTGGCGACGGCACTTGAAACCAAGACAACTAGCGAGACTGCGAAAACGACGGCGGAAACTGCTGTTACAGACGCCGCAGCGGCTGTCAAGGTTGCACAGGAATCCTTAGCGAAGGCACAAGAAACACTTAAGGCAGCCGGTGAGGATGAAGAGAAGAAAAAGGTCGCACAAGAGGCGATCGATAAGGCGACTGCGGAATTAGCTACAAAGACGGAGGCGTCCAAGGTAGCCGTTGAAAATAAAAAGACGGCTGATGCAGCGGCGACCAAAGCGATTGCGGAGCATAAGGCTGCCGAAGCCGCTCAGAAGAAGGCCGTTCCCATTGCTCAAAAAGCGACCGATGAGAAAGCTGCGGCTGAGAGAACAGTGGCCGCGTCCAAACGCAGTGTCACCCGCGCCGATAAGGCAGTGGCTAATGCTGCCGATTCGATTGTAAGCTACGATAGTGCTCATAAATCGGAAGAAGCAGCGGCTAAGATAGCCAAAGAAGCATCGGACAAAGCAACGACCGAGTTAGGCAAGCAAGACCTAGGATATACGAGTGTCAGCTTTACGGCTGACGGGGCGCAAGTCATTGTTGGAGGATTAGACCACTTCGTGGCTAGTTTCGATGCAACAAACGGCGCTGCGATTTCAGTATATCAGGGCAAGTCCGCCGTTCAGGCTGTCATCTCCCTTGGTAAGGACATTGCCATTTTCAATCAAGACAAAACCGCGGTAGTGTGGTCGACGATTTCCGAGTGGAAGTTGGCACGGACGATCAATTCAGAAAGCGGAGCATCCGTATTTATTGATCGAGTCACTGCGATTGACTTCAGTGCAGACGGTGCCTTGTTGGCAGCCGGAGGCGGTGAGCCGTCGCGGAGTGGAGAATTGAGCATATTCAATGTTGCTGATGGAAAACTCGTACAGTCCTTTAAGGATCCTCATTCCGATACAATTTTCGCAGCTCGGTTTTCCGTAGATGGATTGCACATCGCTACTTGTGGTGCGGATCGCTTCGTTAAAGTATTCCAAGTGTCCGACGGTGAATTTGTGCGTGCCTTTGAAGGCCACACACATCACGTACTTGGCGTAAGTTGGAGTGCCGACGGTCGACAATTGGCCAGTGCAGGTGCGGATAAGGTAATTAAGTTGTGGGATTTCCGTACAGGCGATCAACAACGGACAATAAGTGGTTTCACTAAGGAAGTAACGTCAATTCAATTCGCTGGTTTATCAACGAATGTCGTTGCGTCTTGTGGTGACAAGAATGTTCACATTAAACGGGCGGACAACGGTGGTAATGTTCGAGCGCTGTCCGGAGCGACGGATTACGTGTACAACGTCGGAGTGAGTGCGGACGGAAAGACAATCGTTGCTGGCGGTCAAGACAGTGTTGTACGTATTTGGTCGGACGATGGGAAATCTATCGTGACGTTCTTAGCACCCGTTGTCGATGATGCAGGTGACGCAGGTGAAGAATAGGGCAATTTTCGCTGGGCTTATTGAATGCCAGCGTTCAATGGGAAAAAGCGAAAGTTACTCTATGGTCAGCATATGCAATCGTAATTGATTGATCGCTTGCTTGGCGGCTTTGGCAAATAATATGTCTGGGTGTCCCGTGAAGTCATGTGTTTGCACATCACTGCCATGTTCACAGGCAATGGCAACATCGAATTGCGGCACAGTTGCTCCGGATTGATCAGGGGATCGCACTGGCCCGACGACAATGGCGTAGGTGGCATCAGTTTCTTTCCGAAAGTCGCTCGCTTTGTTGGCTAGCCCGTTTTCTGCAAAAGAGAATTCGTCCGTGACCAAAGTGTAGCGGGAGGCAACGAGTGCGGGGTGCAAAGGGGCGTGTAACATCGCCGCGAGTTGGCCCTGCGTAGCGCATTCCCAGGTAGCTACGGATTCGCTGTTTTCGGTGAGTCGTTGACAAACTTTGACGCCGAGTTTGACTTCATGATTTGCAAAGACGACGTTTCCGAGTTTGTCCGCGAGTTGTTCCAGCGTTGGTTGAGCAAGGGCATCGCATGCCTCTGTGGTTTCAGCAGTGGCTTGGATTCGCAATGTGATAGTGGCGTCGCTAGCAGTTATTCCTACGACAGGCCTGCGATCGCGTTGGAAAAACTCGGGTAGTTTGTGTTCGAGATTGCTCTCGCCCATGCCAAACGTCTTGAGGACGTAATGTTGAGTGATCTGCGGCGTGCCAGGTATATCCTGTTGAATCGCTGGCAGGACATGAGAATCGAACATCAGTTTCATTTCCGCGGGAACTCCCGGTAGACAAAACACGCGGGCTTTATGGTCATGCGAAGCAACGATGATATCGATGCCAGGTGCGGTTCCTTCCTCGTTGTGGATAACAGTGGCGTTTTTGGGGAACATTGCTTGTATGCTGTTGTTGGGTGCCATTTCCCGCCCTCGCCGTTCAAACAAGCTGATAATGTGTTGCAATGCCGCTTTATTTTCGACTAGTGGTTGGTCAACAGCCTGAGCGAGTGCAGCGCGTGTGAGATCGTCGGCTGTTGGCCCTAAACCACCGGTTACGATGATAAACTTGGACCGTTTACAGGCAGTTCGGACGATGTTTGCAATTACATTTACGTTATCGGCAACTGTGCTATGATATTGCACATATAGACCCATATTGGTTAAGTGGTGACTGAGCCACTGGCTATTGGTATCAAGTCGTTGTCCTGTGCTTAATTCGTCGCCGATGGCAATGATTTCTGTGGTTTGTTTTGACATCGTTAATTGGTTTTGTGTTTTTGTTGATAGATCGAATCATGAACGTCATCGAATTAGACAAGCAAATCGTAGAGCATTATAGCGTAGTTGCTATTGAAGAGGCACTAGGTGAGTGTCCCGGCGTCGTTGACATTTCGTTTATCGAATCGACGACACAATTATTCGTATATTGTGATGATGACGCGCTGGACGCTGCGGCACTAGCTGCATATTTCGGTGATATAGGAAAAGATCTCCTACCGGCGGATTCAAGCTCGAACGATCCAGTGGGAACGAGTGAGGCGTTTGCTAATTTCCCTGAAAGCGAGGCCGATATTGCAGGCGTCATTCGTCTAACCGTTACGCCGATGCATTGTGGGAGTTGTGTAGCAAACGTCGAGGATGCGATCGAGAGCATTGCGGGCGTTGACAACGCGTCTGTCAGTTTAGTAACCCGCCAAGCGGTTGTTTCACATTGCAATGTAAGCTGGCAGTCGATTGTCCACGCGTTAGAGAAGCGGGGTTACGTTGGGGAATTGATTTCGTCTCCGCACGATGTGTTGCGGCGGTTACGTACAGAAAATACGTCGAGCCAAAAAGTGTGGTTGCAGCGTTGGTTGATGTCAGGGGCAGGGGTTGTCTTATTGTTGTCCTTGTTGGTGCTCCCTTTAACACCATTTATCCACTGGTGTGTGGCCTTAATCATTGCGACAGTTGTGCAGACGCTGGTAGGTGGTGTTTATATTAAAAGCGCGTATAAGTTGGCGTTGTCTGGATCGTCGAGTATGGACACGCTCATCGCGGTAGGAACATCGGCTGCATATTTAGGTGGGTTTGTTTTTCAGGAAGAGGGAACTCATTTCCTGATGGATGCGCCAATGATCTTAGCATTTGTCAGTTTTGGAAAATGGATCGAAGTCCGAGCGCGTCAATCGACCGTTGCTGAATTCGCGCAGGTCGATGTGATGAATTGTGAAACGGCACACTTACTGGTAGGGGAAGAAACACAAGATGTTGCGACGTCGGAACTGGTTTTGGAAAACCAAATCATCGTCCGCCCAGGTGAAGTGGTTCCCACCGATGGCGAAATTGTCGAGGGGGAATCGACGGTTAATCAATCTTGGTTGACAGGAGAATCCACCCCCGCGGCTGTGAGTGGAGGTGACCGCGTATTTGGGGGATCTATCAACGGCGGTGGACTGCTGACGATTGAAGTCGATGTTGTCCCTGGAGACAATCGGTTACACAAAATGACTCAGGTGCTTGAAAAGAGTCTGGATAGCCGAGTCCCCCTACAGACGCTAGCGGACAGCATTGTGCGACGGTTTATTCCCTGTTTGTTATTGATCGCGTTGGCTACGTTTGTTACTTGGATGGTCAACGGGCGTGGAGGCGATAGCTATGTGCAAGATGCATGGAAATACACCGTATCGGTATTGGTTGTCGCTTGCCCTTGTGCACTTGGCTTGGCTACGCCCGTGGCATTGTTAGTCATGTCCGTACGGAGTGTGCGTGAGGGGATATTGTTTGGTAATCCGTTGGTAATGGAGAAAATGGAAAAAGTTTCGACTTTGATATTGGACAAAACTGGAACGATCACCGCCAGTGAAATATCAGTGATAGCTTTTGACGTTGCTAGCGGTGACAATCCGTTCTCCCGTAGTGACGTGCTGGGGATGATTGTTGCTATTGAAAAACAGTGCAATCATCCATTGGCGTTAGCGATTGTGGCCTTTGGAAAAGGAGAAGGTGTGGAGTCCAAAGTGGCAAGCGACGTTCGTCATGTTTTGGGTGGTGGGGTTTCAGGTTTTGTGCAAGGTAAGAGCGTGACTGTTGGAACCAAGCAGTTTGTAGAGACCCAAGTTGAGAGGGCAAGCGGTTTCAGCAGAATCCCTCAAGAAGGCAACGGATCCACTTATGTGAGTATAGATGGCAAATTTGTAGGCGTATTTGACTTTGATGTGGTATTGTTGCCGGATGTGAAGGATGACATTGCACGGGTAACACTTGATACCGGCATGTCGATGGAGGTGATGCTGGCCACTGGAGATAATCAGCGGGTTGCAGATGACGTTGCAGCAAGGGTGGGCATCGAGTACGTTCACGCTGAATTAATGCCAGAGGACAAGGTTAAACTAGTGCGCCAAGAGCAGGCAGCGGGACACGTCGTTGCGATGGTCGGGGACGGTGTTAATGACGCGATCGCGCTGGTCGCGGCGGATGTTGGAATTGCCGTCGCACGTGGCGCAGATTTGGCGACTGAGGTTGCCGATGTTGTCTTACTAAAACCGGGTTTACAGGGGATTTCCCGCGCTATCCGATTATCCAAACGGACACGAAAGATAATACGGCAGAACATTTGTTGGGCGTTTTTGTATAATATTACACTGATACCGATTGCAGCGGGTTGTTTTGCGACATACGGTATAAAAATTCAACCTTGGATGGCCGCGGGAGCGATGGCTTGTTCAAGCCTATTTGTAGTGTTTAATAGTTTGCGATTACGGATCATCACAATCGCTTAGCCAGCATTTCACTTGAAGTAACCTATTGGAGACAGGACCTAGTGACCGACAAGCCAATTGAAGACGAGATCTTAAGTGACCCAGATCAGACGCGGTTTCATTCGCCGGCGGGTGACGCGACGAGCGTGAGCACCGACGATGATGAAACGTCGGTGGGCGCTGCGGTGGAAAGGGACGAGCAAGCCTCGCCAAAATTGCCAGTTTTAGGTGACTATGTACTTCTTGGAAAAATCGGCGCTGGCGGTATGGGCAAAGTGTTTAAGGCCCGCCATCGGCGAATGGACCGTATCGTTGCGCTTAAGGTGTTACCGCCTAATATGATGAAACACCCGGAAGCGATTCAACGGTTTCGGCAAGAAGTTAAAGCGGCGGCGCAACTATTTCATCCAAACATTGTCACTGCTTTTGACGCGGGTGAACAATCCGGCGTGCATTTCTTGGTCATGGAATTTGTCGATGGTCAGGCTCTTTCGGCGCTAGTTAAGAAACATGGCCCGTTTAACCTTGAAAAGGCAATTGAATATATCCAACAAGCCTCCGTTGGATTACAGTACGCTCACGACCGTGGGATGGTGCACCGCGACATCAAACCGAGCAACCTGATGCTTGACGTTGACGGAGAAATCAAATTGCTTGACATGGGCACGGCTCGTATTGGGAATCAGCCGGAGGAAGATTTGACAAAAAGCGGTGTGATCATGGGGACGATCAACTATATGTCGCCTGAGCAAGCAAAGGATCCCCATGCAGTTGATCACCGCTGCGATATCTATAGCCTTGGCTGTACGTTCTATTACTTGTTGACCGGTAAACCGTTGTATGACGGCGATATGATCCAGACGCTGATGGCACACGCGAATAAACCCATTCCGTCTGTGTCCGCGGCGAATCAACAGATTCCCACCTGGGTCGACACCGTTTTGTCGAACATGCTCGCCAAAAATCCCGATCAACGTTATTCATCGCTTTTGGAGTTCCGCAACGAATTACAGGAACTCGCAACGAACGATGACGGTCAGACCTCGCGTTTCAGCGAGGAGTTGTATCAGGCAAACTTAACTCAGTCATACCCAGTCGGCGTCGATTTCGGGACGGAAAGTTGCCAAATATCTTGGGTGAACTCCAACGGTAATTGTCAGGCAGTACTGGATGGTGATGGCGAGGCGCGCACGCCGAGCACCGTGTTAGTTATCGATGCGATGGATACGGCGATTGGCAAATCGGCCGTGCAACGAAGCGGTGAAAATCTAGCTAGTGTTGGCGAGGAAATTAAGCGATATATTGGACGCGCGAAGTATCCGAGTCTCATTGGTGGTCAGAACTACCCGCCATCAGTATTGGCTGGGTTATTAATCGCGAAACTGGCAAGTGATGCTCAGCGTGTCGTAGGTAGGTGTAAACAGCTTGTATTGGCTGTACCAACTCATTTCGGCGCTGTACGACGTGAGCAGATGCAACATGCTGTTGAAATCGCTGGATTAGATCTCGTGGGGCTAGTCGATGAATCGGTGGCAAGCACAGTTGCTTATTACGACGGGGTTGTTCCGACGGAGACCGAAACGGTTGTTGTGGTGGATCTTGGCGCTGGAATGCTTGATGTCGCGGCGTTAAAGATCGGAAACGGTGCGTTGACGATGTTGTCGAGCAACGGCGATCCGCGTTTGGGGGGTATCGATTTTGATGAAGTCCTAGTTGATTTGATAGGTGAAGGTCTCGTTGCAACCTATGGTTACGACCCGCGAGGCGATGAGTTACACGCGCGGCAGTTGTTGCGGGGTTGTAAAGGGGCACGCGAACGATTGAGTGCTGTTGAGATAATTAAAATTCAGGTGCAGATTCCTGATAAAACGACGACGGTAACTCTGGTCCGCTCGAAACTCGAGGAATTATCGGTTGAGCTACTCGAGAGGATACGGGTTCTTATTGAAGGGGTTGTTAAGTCTGCCAAGTTGCAGGCGTCAGACGTAGATAAAGTCTTGCTTGGCGGAGGAGCAAGTGCGATGCCTATGGTCCAACGCATCGTGGCGAATTGTTTTCCTGGCGTTGAAATCGCATTGTTACCGGACAATGCGATCGCCAAGGGTGCTGCGATGTATGCGGGCATACGACAATCGATGGCCGTCGGTGAGACGCCAAGCATCAAAATAGAGGCGGTGACCTCGCGATCATTAGGCATGCTGGGGACAAACGTTAAGACTGGGGAAAAAGTAAATGCGATTGTGCTCCCTAAGGATACGAGACGGCCGGTTAGGATAAGGAAAATCCTAAAAACGCATCAAGATAATCAGCAAAACCTAGTGGTCCAGTTGATCGAGGGCGAGAGTTCTAATCCGGATGAATGTATTGATTTAGGCAAATGTGTAGTCGACAACTTCCCGCCCCAGTTGCCAGCTCAAACTCCTATCGGCCTTGTCTTCCATTATGACGTTAACGGACTATTATCCCTTGAAACGGAAATTAATGACTCGACTAAGCGAATTCCAGTGGCAATTGTGAGGACCGGAGATTTGGGAAACGTCGATCTGTTTCGCTGGCGCGAATGGGTTGAAACGGTCATGTTGTGTAGCGGAATGTAAAGTACAAATTTAAGTTGACAGAATATGGGCGCGTGTTCTATTATTTGGCTAATGCGTTGTTCCAAATGTATTTGTTCTTGTCGAGAGATCGACTAACTGTTTGAGGATTGATTGTATTAGCATGGTAGATTTTAGTGGATTTGAACATATCGTTAGAGCGGAGGAATCGCTGAATACGTTCACGGGCCTCCGATTTGGTGGCATTTGTGAATATTTTGCGGAACCCACCTCGCAGGCTGAGTTAACCGAGCTGGTTAAAACTTGCAGCGCGCAGGAAATTCCCATTCGCATTTTGGGTGGTGGCTCAAATTTGATCGTTTGCACGGATGTTGTACCTGGCCTGGTTATCCACTTGTCGGCGGCTGCATTTTGTAACATCGAAGTTGTTGGCAATAAGTTAAAAGCCGGTGCCGGCGCTGCCCTCGTGCAATTGGTTTCGACCGCCGCCCGTGAGGGGCTCGAAGGCTTGGAACAACTGGCGGGAATTCCTGGTACTGTCGGGGGAGCGGTTCGCACGAATGCAGGAACTAATAGTGGTGATATTGGCCAGCGAACAACAAGTGTTACGGTCTTGACCCGCGGAGGTGATTTGGAAACTCGTGATAGAGACCAATTACGGTTCTCATATAGAAGATCATCGCTCAATAATCTAATTGTTCTTGAGGCGGAATTTGAGCTCGAGCAAGCCGATGCCAATGACATCACGAGGAAAATGCAGACGTTGTGGATTGTAAATAAAGGCAAACAACCTCAGGGTCGGGAACGTAGCTTGTGCATGTTTCAAGATCACGGCGGTATTAAAGCAGCAAGTTTAATTGAACAAGCTGGCCTCAAGGGATACAAGCAAGGCGGCGTTTCAATAAGCGACTCGCACGCAAATTTTATGATTGTTGACGAAGGCGCGACATGTGCGGATGCAGTGGCAATCCTTGCACATATCGAAGCAGAAGTGGATTCGCAGTTGGGTGTGTCGATTCAAAAACAAATTGAAGTTTGGTAAATAGAATTATTGACTGCTTTAGACGAGACTAAGCGTGTAGGTTCATCCGAGGGGAACGCATTATCTAATGGGCTTCAGAGGGTTTCATCCTGGGCGGGCAATTTCCGTTGTCCTCGTTTCCGTTGTTGTTGTGGTCTCATTGGTTGGACTGTGGAGTATTGGACAGTCTCGTCTACACCATGACAAACAGTTCGAACTGCGTACCGAAGACATGCAGTTGTTACCTGAGCAACCAAGTTGGATCAGGGGAAGTGTGCTGGAGAGTGTCGTCAAACAACACAACTTGGAAGAGTTGTTTCTCGACGATAGTAATGTAACTGAACAGTTAGCGGATGCATTTATGCTGCATTCATGGATTCTGTCTGTTGAATCAGTTGAGAAGAGCCCCGTTGGAGTTAAGGTGCATGTCACTTATCGAAAACCTGTTGCGATGGTCGAGGTGAAATATAACGATGAGCCACACGTGCTGCCGATTGATGCCAGTGGTACTGTCTTGCCGCCTGGTGATTTCCAAGCGGATGACATAGCTAATTACCTTCGAATTGCGGCGGACCATTTACGCCCAAGTGGTAATGTGGGTGATCCTTGGGGGGACTCGAAAGTGGTAGGTGCGGCGAAACTAGCCGGACTCTTTGACAGTATCCCGTGGAAAGAAATGGGATTGTACCGCATCGAGGTAACTATGAATCCTAGTGATTCAGCGGTCGTTTATTACGTGGTTATGAAAGAGCTTCCAGAAATTCGCGTGCTGTGGGGCAGTGAACCAGGGCAGGAGACTGCTGAGGAGCAAATTGCACCAGAGAAAATGTTAGAACTTATAGCATTCTATCGTGCGAACAAGACGTTACAGATTAGCAGTGAGCCGACCGAAATTGACTTACGCAGCCGTGACGGTGTAAAAGTCATACCACTGGAAAAGATTGAATAGGCTCCGCTACTCAGGGGCAATGCTAGAGTCGGGCGGCTTTGAAATCTTTCGCTCAATGAGTTCGCCACGCGCGATCGTCACTTCTGGGGGAGCAGTGATGCCTATCCGCACAGTGCCAGTGGATGTTTTGACAATCGTCAATACGACATCTTTGCCGAGGAGAATTTGCTCACCAACTTTTCTGCTGAGGATTAGCATATTTTGTAACCACCCGTAAAAATACAAGGGGAACGCGTACACTTGTGATTTTATTAATGCCAGAATGGAATTGCAAGGAAATTCCGATTCCGCAGTTATGCTTGTACTAGTTTGTTTCCGTGTATTTGACAACTATTCGGAACTACCTGCTAGGTAGACTGCATTCGCAGCGTTACAAGCAGCGTCCGACTCGACAGCGATTTGGTTTTCCTTGAAAAGGTTTTCAAGCGCCTCGAGTAAACCGAGAACATTTTCCGGTTTGGCGGAATGCCCCATAATTCCGATCCTCCAAACCTTGCCTTTGAATTCGCCAAGTCCTCCGCCTATTTCGATGTTATATTGCTCCAATAGTGCACAACGCATCTGAGCATCGTCGACTCCATCGGGAAGATTGACGGCGTTAAGCATTGGGAGTTGGTGATCCGGATCCGCGGCGTATGTAAACCCAAGCGATTCTAGACCTATCTTCAAGGCTTGATGATTCAATGCATGACGGGCGAAGCAAGCCTCGAGCCCTTCCTCGTGCAGCAGACGCAGTGCCTCATGAAGGGCATACGTCATATTTATTGGGGCGGTGTGATGATAGGCGCGATTTTCACCCCAATAATTTGCAATCATTGAAATGTCGAGATACCAACTGGAGACTTTAGTGCCGCGCTGCTCTACTTTTGCGACTGCCGTGGGACTGAAAGAAATTGGTGCAAGTCCTGGAGGGCAACTTAGACATTTCTGAGTGCCGGAATAGATAGCGTCAATTCCCCATTGGTCCACATCGACATTCATACCGCCTAAAGAGGTGACAGCATCGACAATTAGTAATGCTCCCGCGTCGTGTACAACATCTGCGATTTCGGCAATTGGTTGCGAGGCACCGGTCGAGGTTTCTGCCATGACAATGCCGACGACTTTAGGCGAATGTTTAGCAATCGCATCCTTGAGTTCAGCGGTCGTAAATATCTGTCCCCAGGGTTTGGTGATAGTATTGACTTCCCCGCCCGCACGCGTCGAGACGTCAGCCATACGGCTTCCAAATACTCCATTGACACAAATGAGTACGGAGTCGCTGGGCTCGACAAGGTTGACAACCGCTGTTTCCATGCCGGCTGAGCCCGTGCCACTTACCGCAAATGTGATTTCATTTTGCGTGCGGAAAGCTTGCCGCAACATCGTTTGGAGTTCGTCCATCGCTTGTAGATAGAACGGGTCTAGATGCCCGACGGTGGGCTGGGCTAACGCCTCCAGTATACGCTGGGGGACATCACTCGGACCGGGGCCCATTAGGATTCGGCGGGGAGAACTTAGTTGGGAGCAGGGATTATTGGTGTTGGTCATGGGGCTAGCAGGTGGCCTTCGTGTAAATCTGCGTTTGAGAAAAGTGCAGTCGAGATTGATTCGGGAAAACGATGTTGGTTCATGGGGCTTAGGGTACGGAATAGGTTTGTTTGGCCAGAGCGCTGATCTGTTTGAAACACGGGTCGATAGCAGATTCGCACCATTCGAACATAGCGGATTCACAGGTTGTTACAATGGTGCCCGCATCACGCATTCGGTCAATGGCTATTTTGGCGTCTAATTCTAACCGTCCACTAACAGCGTCGATCGGTAGGTAGATTTCGAACCCGTAGGCCAATAGATCCATCACGGTTTGTTGGATGCAGACATGCAATTCAATGCCGGTCACGACGATGCTAGAGATTCCATTACGCCTCCACTCTTCGAAGAGCGTGGCGAGTTCACGACAACTGAAGGTAAGTTTCTCGAGTTCCGGGTCTGAATACTTTGCGAGCGTGGCAACGGTGGTTCCTAGCCCTTTAGAATATTGTTGAGTGGCGGCGACTGGTATTTCAAATAGAGTCGCCGCTTGGGCAAGTCGGTCTATGTTCCAGACCATACGATCGAATTCGATTACAGACTCACGAAAGGCGTCTTGAACGTCGACTATCAACAACGCTGTGTTTTGACGATTCATCAGTCGGGGACTGGTGGGCAATGCAGGCATAATGTGTTGATCTAAGTGAAGTGTCGCGTGTTTGGTCAGATAATGATATTTGTAGTCTACTACGACTTGAGTGGTTTTTCCTAGTCGCCTATTTACGACAATTTGTTATCGATGCACAATAAGGGCAGCGGGGGATACAACAGTGGTGCGCTCGATTATACGTACTGTTGTAATTTGGAGGGAACATAATGTGTCTTAGTCTAATGTTTATATACGTGGAGTTCGCCAATGAGTGACAATCCGGAAACGTTTCATGCGACGACGATCCTAACGGTGCGCCATCAAGGAATAGTGGCTATGGGGGGTGACGGCCAAGTCACCTTGGGTTCAGCCATCATGAAATCGGACGCCCGTAAAATTAGGCCATTGCTTGACGGCGCGGTTCTTTGTGGTTTTGCAGGGTCCAGTGCTGATGCATTTGCATTATTAGAACGTTTTGAGGCGAAATTGTTGGATTACCCGGCGAATATGCCTCGAGCTGCAACCGAGTTGGCCAAGGATTGGCGAACCGACAGAGCGTTACGTCGCCTAGAGGCGATGTTGACGGTAGTGGACCACACCAGCACGTTGTTAGTGAGCGGAACCGGTGATGTGATAAGTCCGACCGATGGAATTGTGGCCATTGGCTCTGGGGGTAACTATGCAATGGCGGCCGCTCGGGCACTTTGTAAACATTCGAACTTAACTGCGCCGGAAATTGTTGAAACAGCACTTGGAATTGCCGCTGATATTGATATCTACACCAACCATAATATTATTGTCCAGACTTTAGAATCGACGGCGAAGTAATGCAATTTATTAATCCCCCAAAGAATTCCAGTCCGCGGTGCAATTTGACACCACGCCAAATTGTTGAAAAGCTTGATGCATTCATCGTTGGCCAAAACTTAGCCAAGCGATCGGTCGCGGTCGCTATTAGAAACCGCTGGAGACGACAGCAAATTGATCCGGCAATGCGAGAGGAGGTCGCGCCAAAAAATATATTGATGAGCGGTCCTACTGGCGTCGGTAAAACTGAAATTGCCCGAAGACTAGCCCGTCTAACTGGCGCGCCATTTATTAAGGTAGAGGCCACCAAGTATACGGAAGTTGGTTATTACGGACGCGACGTGGAAAGCATGGTCCGCGAGTTGCTAGATAATTCTATTGCACTGGTTCGTCAGGAAGAACGGGTCAAAATTGAGGATCAAGCGGCTGTCGCCGTCGAAAACACGTTGCTCGATCTGTTGGTATCGCCGCCACCCTTGACTGGGTTGGACGAGGATAGTGACCAAGCGGAGGTCGAGTCGCAATATCAACGAACGCGTGAGAAAATGCGGGCGATGTTGTTGGCCGGCGAACTAGACCAACGAACTGTTGAAATCACGACGCAACAAAAGAGTGCGCCAATGATGATTGGCAACATGGGCATGGAAGGTTTAGACATGGACCTGCAGGGCATGTTGGACAAAATGATGCCGAAGGGTAGTCAGCAGCGGGAGACGACCGTAGAAAAAGCAAGAGAAACTTTGCTTGAACAAAAATGTGATGAATTACTCGACGAAGACGAGGTTCACGCGATGGCGATTGACCTCGCGGAGAATATGGGAATTGTATTCCTAGATGAAATGGACAAGGTAATCGGAACTCAGGGGAAAAGCGCTGATGTCTCGCGGCAAGGCGTGCAGCGAGACCTATTGCCAATTGTCGAAGGGACGACAGTACAAACCAAATACGGCTATGTACGAACGGACCATATTCTTTTTATAGCCGCGGGCGCCTTTCATGCGACTAAGCCCAGTGACCTGATGCCGGAGTTACAAGGTCGGTTTCCGATCCGAGTTGAACTCGATAACCTAACAAGTGATGATTTCCGACGAATCTTAACGGAACCGAAGAATTCACTAGTCAAACAGTACGTTGCGCTTTTGGCCACCGAGGGAGTGGAGTTGGATTTCACCGATGACGCTGTTGTGGCATTGGCGGAATTTGCCTTCGAGGTAAATCAGCGGACTCAAAACATCGGCGCGCGTCGACTTCACACCATTCTGGAACGAGTGTTGGAAGAACTCAGTTTTGAAGCATCTGAAATCAAACTTGGACGAGTTGAGATCAATCGCGCGTATGTTTCCGAGAGATTGCAGAGCGTGGTTGACGACGAGGATTTAAGTAATTACATCCTGTGATTCCTTAAATGTGTGATGGGTAACTTGTTGATTGGCGATGCGTGGCGTGTTGGAAATGTGTATAATATTCTCAGAGTGGCAACTCAAGCGTTGCACATTTCACGGCCCGCCAAAAGTCCCACCAACGTTGATATACCCGAGAGTAGAAAATGCTTGTACGAGTATTGAAATTCGCTTTACCTTGCTGGTTGCTCATAGCAAATTGTAGCGCTTTCGCGCAACCCAAGGATGACGATAAAGGTGATAGTGTTAGAGCCGTCGCGTTTTTTCAAAACTATTGCATTGACTGTCATAATCAAGAGGACGCGATGAGTGGTATTCGCGTCGACCATGTGTCGCAAACCGGTTCCTTTCTTGAATACAGGAATAGTTGGAAACGGGTGAACGAAGCGTTACGTTTCGGAGCGATGCCTCCCGAAGGCGTTGAGCAACCAACCGCTGCAGAACGCGAACAAGCCCAGTTATGGGTAGCCGATCGCATCGACTCAATTGATTGTGATCTTATTAAAGATCCGGGGCGAGTCACGATTCGCCGTCTAAATCGTTTGGAATATAACAACACGATCCGGGATTTGTTTGCTATCGACTTTAAGCCAGCGGATGATTTCCCATCGGATGATGTAGGCGAAGGCTTTGATAACATTGGTGACGTATTATCGTTACCGCCGTTATTGCTAGAGAAATATCTCGCCGCGGCTGAACAGATAAGCGAACGGATTGTGTATGTTCCTGGAGTGGAATCTGGTAATAAGGTTCCCATACGAAAAGAGAATGTCTCTATCGACCGTGGTGGTGGCATTTCCGGTTCCACGATTGGTTTTTCCAGTAACGGCACGGTCACTCTTACAGTGAACATTGATACACCGGGGCAGTATGTGTTTTCAGTTGAGGTCGGGGCGCAACAAGCTGGCCCGGAACTTGCGAAGATGGAACTGGCCTTGGACGCAAAGACGTTGTTGAAAGAATCCGTATCCGCTTTGCGGGACGCCCCGCGAAAATATTCGGTCGAAATGGTACTGGCCGCCGGCCGTCATAAAATTGCTTTGTCATTCGTTAATGATTTTTATAATCCTAAGCATCCCGATCCAGCGCAGCGCGATCGCAATATCTACTTTTCCAATGTGATACTGGCGGGGCCGACAATGGTTCCGGTGGACGATCTTTCCGCCTTTAATAAATTGATTCACGAGAACATCCCGGAGCAGGCCAGTAATGTTAAGAAGGAATCTGCGACCGTTTTGAATATGATCATTCATCGCGCGTTTCGGCGTGAAGTGAATCCAAGCGAGATTGAACCTTATTGTAAATTGGTGCAATTGGTAGTAAATCAGGGAGAGAGTTTCCAGCGAGGCATTCAGGTTGCGATGAATGCGATCTTAGTGTCACCTCGTTTCTTGTTTCGTTTAGAAGGAGGCGACAAAGTTGATTCAGCAAAGACAATTCGTGATCTTGATGATTATGAATTGGCAAGTCGCCTGTCATATTTTGTTTGGTGCAGCACTCCAGATGACGAGTTGCTTAATCTTGCTAGAGAAGGAAAGCTTTCAAACGAGAAGGTCTTACGCGCACAATTATCGAGAATGTTGATCGATCCACGAGCGCGTGGACTGACAGTAGGCTTTGCTACGCAGTGGTTAAATTTACGGAATCTTGCTGAAGTTGCTCCGGATCCAAATGTTTACGATTTCCCTCTGGAACTGCGAGAGTCGATGCAGAGCGAGACGGAACTTTTTTTTGAACACGTGTTGCAAGAAAATCGATCGGTGTTGGACTTCATCAACGGCAAATATACGTTTGTTAACCAAACCCTCGCGACACACTATGGATTACCAGATGTGGCTAAGTCAACTGATGGCGATCAGTTCGAACAAGTTTCACTCGAGGGTATCCCTCGATCGGGGATTTTGACGCATGGTAGTATCCTGACGTTGACTTCCAACCCGAATCGATCGGCACCTGTTAAACGTGGCAAGTGGATCATGGAAAACATACTTGGAGTTCGACCGCCAGATCCTCCTGCAGATGTTCCCATGATAGCGGCAGCCAAAAAATCATTGCCGGACGCTAGTTTTCGTGAACAACTTAATTTACACCGTGAAAATGCAGTTTGCGCCAGTTGCCACGACCAAATGGACCCACTTGGGTTTGGATTTGAAAATTTCGATGGCATCGGGAAATATCGTACAAAAGACGGTGAATTCGCGATAGATTCTTCGGGGATATTACCTTCTGGAGAAAAATTCGACGGGCCAATGGAGTTAGTGGATATACTTACTATTAGTGGAGAATCGTTCGCGCGCACATTAACCGAGCGAATGTTGGTCTTCGCATTGGGGCGGGGATTAGATTATTATGACGAGTGTGCCGTCGATAAAATAATGAAGCAATTAAAGAAGGATGAATATCGTTTTCAAACGTTGATGTTGCACATTGTGCTGAGCGATCCATTTCTAAAACGGCGGGGTGAGGATAATCAATAATGGGGAATATTAAACGAAGAACAATGCTACACGGATTTGGCCTGTGCATGGGACTCCCCTTGTTGGATATCATGCATTCAAAATCCATAGCAAGTAGCGCATTTGCTAAAAACCCAACTCGTATGGCGTTTGTGTTTTTTGCAAATGGCGCGATTATGGATTCGTGGAAACCCACGACGCAAGGCCTGCAGTATGACCTGCCCCGAACATTAGAACAGCTTAAGGAACACAAATCCGATTTCAATGTTGTCACAGGACTAGCCCAAAACTGGGGTCGGGCCCATGGCGATGGCCCTGGCGACCACGCGCGATGTGCGTCGACGTATTTGACGGGCGCCCATCCTTATAAAACATCAGGTGCTGATATTAAAGTTGGCGTCTCAGTTGACCAAGCAGCAGCGGGTCGCGTCGGTGATCGCACACGTATTCCGTCCCTGGAACTTGGCTTGCGACAAGGTCGCAATGCTGGTAATTGTGATTCGGGATATAGTTGCGCGTACTCCAACAACATATCGTGGAAAACTGATCGCACACCGATGGCAAAAGAGATAAACCCACGCCTTGCTTTTGAACGGTTATTCGGTGATGGCAAAGAAAGTAGTGAGAGCCAGAAGAAGCGTGATTTCTACAAGGCAAGCATTTTGGATCTTGTCAAACAGGACGCTCTTCAATTGAAAAAGCAACTGGGAGTTACGGATCAACGCAAAATGGATGAATATTTCCAAAGTGTACGAGAATTGGAATTGCGTGTATTACGGTCACAGGATTCTGCGAACGTTGCTCGGCCCGATTTGAAATTACCCACGAGTGTGCCGAGTGATTTCCAAGAGCATATGCACTTGATGTACGACATTATGGTATTGGCGTTCCAAACGGATGTAACGCGGATTTCGACGCTGATGTTAGGAAATGCTGGCAGTAACAGAAGCTATAAGATGGTCGGCGTAAACGAAGGCCATCATCAACTTTCGCACCATCGCAATGAAGACGGTTTAATGGAAAAAATTCGCAAGATTGATGAATACCTAGCCAAAGGGTTTTCATATTTTCTCAAGAAACTTAAATCCGTGCCTGAGGGTGACGGTAACTTACTCGATCATTCTATGATTGTTTACGGGAGTGGAATTAGCGATGCTAATCGCCATTCACACCATGACTTGCCGATTGTTGTGGCTGGTAAAGCGAATGGCACGATTGACACGGGGCGGCATATTGATCTTGGGAAAGAAGTGCCGTTGAATAATTTGTTTTTGTCGATGCTAGATCGAATGGATGCGGGCGTTACGTCAATCGGCGATAGCAGTGGCCGACTTAAGGAATTGCGGGTTTAGGTTAGATTGCAGTTTCTGTCGTTAAGTTCTTTGATATTGTTGTAACGAATTGACTATTTAGGCGGGAGTAGCTACGAAATAGATGGCTTCGGAAAATAGTGGACAAAATCTAGGCGATGATGGAACTGTGACGCTCCGGCCAGTTTCTGCCCTAGTGCCGGAACAGGTCAGTCGAGGTGTGTTTAGCACGGGTGTAATTGCGATAACGGGTAACACGGAATTCATATTGGATTTTGTGTTGGTTGTCGGAACGCCCAGTACCGTGGTCTCTCGCGTGATCTGTACGCACGAGGCCCTGAGACGCATTGTGGCAGCCATCCGACGCAATGTTGATTCATTCTCCGGTCGCGTCGGCGGGGCATCTGGCGGTTCAGTGGGGTCGACTGAGACGGCAACCTTAACGGAAGCTCGCGCTGAGGGTGGACAGATGCCAGATACGATTGGAACGGAACAGTTTGTAGGAGCATCGATTCCCGTTCCGGATGATCCAGCGGATTTGTCCACGACGGCAGGTGTAATATCGGGAGAGAGTGCAAGTGACGCCAAGCCAAATAACAGCAAGCAGAATCCGTTGGACTTATACGATGACATTGTCGTGCCGGACGAAGTGCAAGTCGGTGTTTATGCCAATGGTCTTATTATCGGCCACACGAATTCGGAGTTTAAATTGGATTTTGTGTCGAACATGTTCCCGAAATCGGTTGTCACTAGTCGAATTTTCATGTCGGCACCTCAGTTGGTAAGGTTGCTCGATACACTCGAGCGTACGTTGCAGCAGTTTGATGAAAAGCATAAATCTTAATATTTCGAGACACTCCCAAGTCGTTTATTGTAGAGGCAAGAATAAGTTGATTCATTCCGTTCTTGTTCTATGCACGGGGAATTCGTGCCGCAGTCAAATGGCGGAGGCATACTTCCGCAAATTTACCGAAGGGGATTGGAAGTGCATGTCTGCCGGCACCCAACCCACCGGATACGTCCACCCATTAGCAATTACGGCTTTGGCTGAAGACGCAATTGACATAGCAGGGCATGAAAGTAAATCATTGTCTGCCTTTGAAACAGAAGACTGGGACTATGTGGTTACCGTATGTGATAACGCTGCGGAAACGTGCCCAGTATTTGCGGGAGCCGAACAGGTGTTGCACTGGCCATTTCCAGATCCCGCCGATGCTAGCGGCAACCGCGAGGAACAATTGATCGCGTTCCGAGATACGCGTGATGCCATCAAGCGTCGGGTAGTCGAGTTCTTAGAAACATTGAAGTCCGATTAAACCTGCGGAAGAATCCATGGGGCGCGATATTCCGGTCGACTACGCATAGAATTCGCTTGCTCGTCATCAATAAATAGTTCTGTGTCGGCGTCCAAATTGACTTGTCTGCCTAGACGCCACGACACATTCGCGGCGTGACAAAGAACACTTGAGGGGTGACCCACGGTTGCCAGATCCGCATTGGGCTTCTTGCGGGATCTCATGCAATCCAGGAAATTACGGATATGTGAGACTCCGTCGTTTTGACCGCTGTCCTGCGCGATTATCTTATTTGCGGGATCAAAGGCTCGCCAGCGACGATTGCCGATTATCATGTAGCCTTTGTCGCCATAGAGAACCACTCCTTCAGTTTCATCATAATATTTATAGGGCGTCCAAATTTTCATTTCGTAGCTGAGTAAACGTCCGGCATTTGTATCGGTACCCGCAAATTGATAAGTCGCCTGTAGCGTATCGGGCCACTCTTGCAGATCATCAAAATACCATTTACCACCAAGAGCAGAAATTTTACTCGGCATGTACAACGGAGGCATGCCTTGAGCGCGCCCGGCCGTATCAAGTGCCCATTTTGCTACATCGATTCGGTGCACTCCGTCGTTGCCTAAGTCGCCAGAGCCGTAATCTAAAAACCAACGCCAATTACCGTGAAAACGACGAACGTTAAACGGACGTGATGGAGCGGGGCCGAGCCACATGTCATAATCGACGCCGGCAGGTGGCGAACTATCGGCGGGCTTACCGATATTTGATTGTTTGGCGCTTTCCCATGCTTTGGCAACAAGAACCGTACCTAATTCGCCACGGGATATCCATTGCATAGCCTTTTGGAAATGTGAACTCGTGCGAGACTGGGTACCCATTTGGATTATGCGTTTGTACTTTGCTCCGGCTTGAACCATGCGTTGCCCTTCGAGCATGTTGTGGCCGTCGGGTTTCTCGACATATACGTCCTTGCCCGCCTGGCAGGCTTGAATCGTTGGTATGGCGTGCCAATGGTCAGGCGTACCTACGACAACAGCATCAATACTCTTATCATCAATTAAATGGCGGTAATCGGACGTAACGTAGGGTGAACTGCCGGTGATGGATTTCACAGCCTCTACGGCAGCGTTATGCTTGCGAGTATCCACGTCGGCTAATGCGACCATTTCCACATCTTTTTGCGCGGCAAAGGCCCGCATTAAGAATCCTGCGCGGCCATGTGTGCCAATCATTCCTATCCGAATTTTGTTATTGGGACCTTCAACAGCGGCCCGTAGGAATTTAGCAGAAAGGGACGCGGTGGCTACAACGGTTGCGGTGGATGCGTGCCGAATCAGGGTTCTTCGCTTCATGATTGTCTTTTCCAGTTCAACAATTTGTGGAAATACTCAATTCAAGACGATGCTCCTTAATTGTAGCAGAATGGAAAGCAAGATACGGCCTGACCGCCGCCAGCGGGAACACGAGCGAAGCTATCCAGTACGGGAGATTTTATTTGCCGCCGGTGTTATAGAACAACGCACGCTTTTGGCCAGGTAGAGAATAATCAAAACCACATTTTTCTAAGAAATCCCCTGAGGAGGAAATTGCCATCACCTCGTGGACTTGATGCTCTTTTGCTCGGAGGAGGCAAGCGTCAATGAGTTGCGTGCCGATACCCATTCCATGCGCCTTTGATGAAACCGCTAAACATTGGATCTCTGCGAGTTTACGCGAATATATTTCAATTGCGGCAAAACCGATAATCTCACTGTCGTCGACCGCAACGAACCCATGCTCTAGTAAATCAAATACTTCCTTAGCCGAACGCGGCATTAATAGCTGTTGCTCAACGAAAGGTTCGATTAGGCGAAGTATCAAATCCTGGTCGTGGGGCTGCGATGATCTTATTTGAAATGAAGCGCTCATGTAATACTCGGCACCAAGGGACTACTGGTACTTGTATCGGCAAAACGCACCCCTTGAATCGACACGAATTGGGGGAGGAACGACTTCCAGCGGAGGACTATTCGTAACGGATTTCAAGGATTTTGAAGCGTATTGTGCGAGCTGGCACATCAATTTCGACGACGTCGTCGATTTTGCTTCCTAAGAGACCTTGTCCGATCGGACTAGTGATTAGATATTTTCCGAGATCGTAATCCTCGTCGCCGGCGCCTACGAGTGTCATTTCTTCTTTTTCATTAAAGTCTAGATCGAGGACCTTTACTGTTGCGCCAAATGCGACTTCATCTCTGGGGACATTGGCCATGTCAATGATTTGCGCACGCGACAATTCCCCTTTAATTTGATTGATTTTAGCCTGCAGCAAGCCCTGTGCTTCTCGCTGAGCGTGGTATTCCGCGTTCTCCTTCAAATCGCCCTCGGCGCGAGCCTCGGCAATTTTCTCGGTGATCGCTGACATTTGGTCACCCTCCATTAGTTCCACTTTCTCTCGCTTACGCTGATACGCTGCACGGGTCATTGGCACACTGCTCATAGTAGTCCTCAAGAGTCTAATCGATTGTTGGTTAGGTGGGGTTATGGACAAACGAATTTCGCCGTCCTTACACTATTGTGCGGAGTATAGAATCGCTGCGCAAGCTTTGCATTGAACCATTTTTCCAACACGCAATTCGCTCTCCATTTGTAAGGAGATTTGTTGGAAACATGTACCGCAACAGTTTTCCGTTACCTCAGCCAATCCTTCCGCTCCGCGGGCCTCGGTCATACGGCTATATTCGCTTCGATATTCAGGCGGTAATTCACCTTCCGCGACTTTTAGTTGTACGCCGATGCGTGAAATTTCGGTCTCTAGCGTAGATTCTTCCTGCGCTATAAACGACTCCGTTTCAGTCAAAGAAGTTTGCGAGTCTTCGACGTCGTTTTGCATTGCGTCCAGCGTTGTTTGTTCGGTTTCAAGATGGTCGTATTGTTGTAAGATATCATCGGAAATACTGCTGACTGTTTCATTGATAGACGCAATTTCGTTATTAAGTGTTTGGTATTCCTTATTACTGGAACATTCCTTTAGTTTGCCTTTCAACGTTTCGACACGGGCTTCTCGTTCACCGAGCAATAATTCCTGTTCTTTGGATGCCAGCGTTAACTGTTGAATATCAGCTTTTTGCTGCTTGTGGTCAGACTCGGCGCGGACGAGACGAGTTTGGGCAACGTCGAGTTGCTTTGGGCAGCGCTCAAGCCGAGCATGCAGATCGGTTAGTTGCGTGTGAATTCGGTGGAGATCGCGTAAGATGTCTACAGTGGCCGTCATATTTACGTATCCGAGCAAGCATTAAGATTTCTGGTATCTATCTTCTTGCCTGATGATAACAAATATTCGAGGCCTTGTGCACTGTCTCGGCCGCGTTCTTAGCGCACATCTTTGAGGGGAATGCGCCGAGGCTATGCCTACTCGGTTTTTTCTGCCAAGAATCCCTCGATTTGCTGACTGCGGACGGGATTTTGGAGTTTGCGCACGGCCTTTGCCTCAATTTGGCGGACGCGTTCACGAGTGACTTTAAATATCCGTCCGACTTCCTCGAGGGTATAGGTGTAACCGTCCCCAAGTCCGTATCGGAGGCGAATAATCTCACGTTCGCGATAGGTCAACGTTTTGAGAATACCTTCGATTTGTTTACGAAGAATGGCATTGTTGGCATTTTGTACGGGATTATCACTCCCAGAATCCTGAACGAATTCTCCAAAACTATTATCGGCGCCGTCCCCCACGGGCTTATCGAGGGAGACCGGATGTCGACCTATATCGAGAATGCGCCGTACTTCATCGACATCGACATCCGAACGTTTGGACATTTCATGCATGGTAGGTTTACGGCCCAATTCCTGTAACATTTGAGTTTGCAGGTTCCGCAGTTTGGACAGGATGTCAATCATATGAACTGGGATGCGAATCGTGCGACCTTGATCCGCGATTGCACGAGTGATCGCTTGGCGAATCCACCAAGTTGCATAGGTTGAAAATTTGAACCCGCGGCGATACTCGTATTTATCGACTGCTCGCATCAACCCAGTATTACCTTCTTGGATGAGGTCGAGAAAACTCATGCCGCGATTGCGATACTTCTTGGCGATGGACACCACTAGTCGAAGGTTACCGCTTGAAAGATCTCGTTTAATATTGTCATATTCCGTAAATCGTTCTTTACAGAGTTCGCAACGCTTGAGGAGGCTGGCGGGAGTTTCTTGGGTAATCAGCATTAAATCTCGGAGTTCACGTTTCAGGTTGGCTCGACGATAACGTGCGTCTTTGGACCGACCTCCTTGCAAACTAGCTAATTGTTGGACAATCAACTGCATGCGTTGGGAAAACTCTTCGAGTTGTTTCATCAATGGCAAAATACGACGCGTCCTGAGGCTCATTTCCTCAACAAGGGTGATCGCCTTTTGGCGTCCTCGAACAAACTTAATTCTTGCCTCTTGTTTCGCTTCCTTGCTTTGCGATTTGCTTATGAGCAATCGAAACTGAATTTTGTTCTGCTCGAGAATGTGTTCGATCGTAGGAATGTTTAGTGGCATCCGCGCCAAAATTTGTTCTTTGCTGAGTTGCTCCGTTAGTGAAACCTTGATGGTGCGGTCAAACGGTAAGTCCCCGTTGTGAACCTTTTTGATGGCTTCGAAGGTTGTGCGAATTGCAAAGTCACAGCCGAGTACACTGCGGCGAAACATCCGTCGAGTTTTCTCGATCTGACGCGCTAACGAGATTTCCTGGTCGCGGGTTAATAGCGGGATTTGCGACATTTGCGTTAGATATAAACGTATCGGATCATCGCTGAGTTTTGGCATACCCGATGTGGTGGGTTGCTTGGCGGTGACTGACGCCACCGTTTTGAGGTTTGCGTTAGGCGACTCGGGCACCTTGGAAACGACCTTAATTCCCTGCGACTCCAACTTGATCAAAAGTTCGTCGACGCTTTCAGGAGAAAAGTCGTCGTCTGGCAAGCAGTCATTGATTTCATCGAGCGTCAGGTAACCTTGCGATTTTCCCTTAACTGCTAGTACTTCAAATTGGTCTTCAAATAACTCCATGTGTCGTAACCCTCCTGCGCTTCATGCGCGCCGCTGGACACCCGATGTAAATATGTTGTTATCACGGTATGACGATAAATCCATTTGTCGTCACTCGGATAATCCTCGATCAAATCTTTGTTGTTCCAAAAGTTGCTGCAAAAGCTGCATCTCTTCTACCTCGGTGACTTCATTGCTATGTAACTTTCGGATTGTCTCGCGTTCTTCTCCGTCACGTATCTCGCGTTGAAACTTGTCAATCAAGGAATCAAGTCGAGCAGTTGGCGTAAGTTGCACGGTCGATTCTTTGTTTTTAGCGTTTTCTTCCGCCTGAACCAATACGAATTTGAGGGTAGGGTCCTCAATTTTCAATAATAATTGGTCAAAAGATATTTCATCGCCCTGATTCACAAACTCAGCAAGAAATTCGAATATATAGCGTAGGTTGGTAGAGCGAAACGTATCGGGATCAAAGCTGCGTATCGCGCCGGGGGTCAATTCAGGGTGTGAGACTAGCAATTCTAGGATTTCCGCTTCGGTGGCGTCTAAAACATCTGGCCGAGTTGGTGAGGGGGTAACTTCCTCGAGATCTTCCCTTGAATTTCGGGAACTACTTTCACGCCGAATAGTACTAAGTTGCTGTCGCAAGTCATCACCAGGTAAGGAAAAGGCCCGCGCTAGTCGTCCCAAAATAAGTTGTTCTCGGCGTCTGTAGTCTACATCCGATATTGTTTGGTCTCGGGGAACCATGGCGAGAGTTGACAGAATATTGTGAATGGCCATCGCACTTTTATGAGTATCAACCGCAGGGTTTATCCCCATCAACTCAATGTTCACCTTGTGTTGCAACGCATCGACAGACGTTGAAATCAACTCAAAGAATGCCTCGGTGCCGTTGTTCTGTAAATAATCACATGGGTCGAGGCCATCGGGAAGCGTTAGGATACGAAGATCGAGATGTCCTTTGACAAAGTGTTCCAAGACTTCATTTGCCCGTCGCCGTCCGGCGTCATCTCCGTCAAGCACCAGTGTTACTTCCTGAGCGATTCTTTTTAGGTGTTGTACGTGGATATCGTTAATCGCGGTACCGAGTACCGCAACCACATTGGTGACACCATATTGATTGGCAACGATTACGTCAGTATACCCTTCCATTACAATCGCCTTACCGCCTTTGCGAATGGCATCAAGGGAGATATCTATTCCGTAGAGTTGTTCGCTTTTAGAAAATATAAGTGTCTCTGGGGAATTAACATATTTCGCGGCGCGATCGTCGGCGAATTGGGGTAGTATCCGTCCACCAAACGCAACGGTACGATTTTGGGTGTCGTGTATTGGAAAAAGCACTCGCCCGCGAAAGAAATCGTAATAGCTATTACGATCTGCATTGTGTCCGAGCAAAGCTACCGCCTTAAGTACCTCGTGAGAATATGGTGATGCGGAGATCTGATTCGCCAAGAAATCCCAGCGGTTTGGAGCGAAGCCTACTTGATAGGTCGTTAGACTTTCTTGAGTGATGCCTCGTTGCGCGAAATAATCTCTAGCGATCTGCGCGTCGGCATGGTGCAACAGGTATTCATGAAAGATGTTCTTTGCCCAACTAGCGGCGGCATATAGTGTCTTTTTGTCAGCGGGTGAACCTGGCGTGATGTCGTCACGGCGAGGACCGGAAAGTTGTACGCCCGCTGCCTCGGCAAGAAGTTCTAGTGCTTCGCGGAAGTCAACACCTTCGCGTTGCATCACAAAACTGAAAATATCACCGCCAATGTCACATACCCAACATTTCCAAGTTTGGCGTTGGGGGTCGACTTGCATACTAGGGCGTTCATCATCGTGCCACGGGCATAACCCTACGAAGATTCGTCCTCGCTTTTGGAGGTGAATGCTTTGCCCAGTTAAATCAACAATATCCGTCAATTCGCGAACTTGCTCTTTGGCATCATCGTTGAATTCAGCTGGCATTGGGGTAACCGGTAGATGTCTAGATTGAACAGTGATGTGAGAAGCGGGGAAAACACAGACGTTTACAAATAGTTATTACTGTGTTTGGTAAGTATAGTATTTTCCGCAGTGCGCTGCGAGTGTCAAATCAGTACGCGATATTTTTCAATAACTATATTTGACTTTTGCGCGGCAAATATTGTATTTTCTTTATGAACTTGTTTTGAAACACTAGCTCGAATAAACGACAGCGAACGCGTTGAACAAGTGCGAGGGAGGCAACGATGTACAGTCCGAGTTTTTGCAATCAAACGGCATTTGATTTGTTTGTTTCGGAAATTGGCCAGATCGAATCAGATGCGGGTATTTGTAATGCGGTGACCGCGATTGCGATGCATTTTGACCCGCTAGTTTGTCCACAACTTGTTGCTTTAAAGCTAGACGATATAGCAAATCAAGTCACCAATAGAGTTGTGAGTGGCAGCAGTCGTGCTCTGACGGCACACTTACATCATGTGCTTTTTGATGAGATGGGTTTTCGCGGTAACACAGAAAACTTTTTCGATCAGAAAAATAGTTTTTTGCCCAGTGTATTGGAATGCCAGTGCGGGATACCGATTACTTTGGCGTTGGTGTATAAGTTGGTTGCGGGAAGGTGTGGGTTGGTTGTGAATGGGCTAAATACACCAGGTCATTTTTTGGCACGTATAACGTTAGAAAACGAATGCATGATCGTGGATTGCTTCAGTGGCGGGAAACTACTTAGCGAGGATGAGGTGATCGCCCGCGGGATGAAAATGACCGGCGACGGAAGTATGGCCGAATCTGCTGTGATTGAAGTTGCCACACACCGGCAGTGGGTGGCACGGATTCTCGCCAACCTGATCCACACATTTACGCTCGAAAATCGCCGTGACGATATCGCCGCGGTTTCCGAGTTGTATGATGTTCTGAAACTTGCTTACTGATTCGAATCGAATTTTTTGTTCGAATGAACCTCAGTGTTCGTGTTTATTAGGGTCACGGTCGATATGATTTTGATCTATGTGCAGGTGTAGACGCGGAAGTTTTACGAGTAGTTTCACCAGGCCCTCATCCGTAACATCGGTGTCATCAAGGTATAGTGACTGCAATTGCTCCATTGCGTAGAGTGCAGGCAACGCCTGATCATCAACGGGGACTCCGATCAAATGCAAAAATGATAACGATGGCATGGTCGCAATGGATTCAAGTGACTTATTGGACAAGCGTTTGCCGCCGATCCGTAACAGTTGGATGTTGGAGTGGGAGGATAAAATTTGTATACCATCGTCCGTAAAATCTGCCTGGGGTAGATTGAGAAATTGCAGCTGTGTCATTTTCATGATGAATGGGATCGCCGCATCCGTTAAACGCGTCCGCAGGCGGAGTTGTATCAGGTTCTGCATGGACGTCAGTGGGTTAAGTCCTTTTTCGGTTATGTCACTGCTGTCGATTAAGATGCTGGTGATGTGTTCGCTATTGGTGAGCAACAACAGGTCGCCGTCGGTGACACGGGCGCCGTCTAAATGGAGCGTTGTTACTGAGCGGTCGGACAGGGTTTCGTTGATGACTTCGCGAGCCGTTTTTTGAATCTGGGGCCGTGACGACTCTGGTGCCGGAACACTACACGCAGACAGAAATGCTAGACCTAGCAAAGCGACGATGCGATGGCCAGCAATTCTGAAACGTGGGCAACGGCGGATGGAGTGAGAGTTGGGCACGGGCAAAGGTACAAGAAGAATTATCACGTAGGTAGCAACCAACGGTAGCGTGTACTATATTGATACTAGTTAATCGTTTTCTTTATTATACATCGCGCGTCCGACAACGCAGTAGGGGCAGGGACCAAATGAAAAAGTTACATCAAAATATAGTAAGTCTAGTAGCCCTGATCTCCATTTTGGCCTGTCTAGGAATGCAAGAAACGTCACCTCCGGCTGGGGAAGCTTTGGTAACGGCTGCGGTCGCCTTTCAGGGCACGTTGACTCCCGAGCAGAGCAAGGTTGCGGTGTTGGCCTATGACGATGAACGCCGCGTTGATTGGCACTTTATCCCGAAGGCTGAACGTAAGGGGCTCATGGTTCGCAACATGACGGGCCAGCAGAAAAAAGCTGCAGGTAAAGTCTTAAAGGCGGGTTTGAGTGTAATGGGTCATCGCAAAATCCGGCAGATTATGGCACTCGAGGGAGTTCTGCACGATTTGGAAAAGGAAAACCCTGGGAAGTTTGCGCGGGATACTTTGCGATACTATTACACGTTGTTCGGTGAGCCGGGCGAGAAGGGGACGTGGGGTCTTAGTATCGAAGGTCATCATTTGTCTTTGAATTTCGTAATCAAAGATAGCAAAGTTATTTCGTCGACACCGCAAGTTCTCTGTGCAAACCCGACGATTGTGAAAGCGGAGGTTGGTGCAGTTAAAGCGGGCACTCGGGTCTTGAAAAACGAAGAAGTATTTGCGTTCGAACTTGTAAATATGCTGGACGCTGAACAATCTAAAGTTGCTATTGTTGACGAGAAGGCGCCCCGCGAAGTGCGCAGTGCTGGCGCGGCGCAGGTTCCACCAGGTGACGCAATAGGAATCGCTTGGGGTGATTTGACTATGGATCAACGCAAATTGCTGCGTAAGATTGTGCGAGTCTACGCAGCCACGATGGCTCCCGTAATTATGGAAGAACGGATGTCGGATATCGCTGAGGCAAAATGGGCGAAGGTTCATTTTGCTTGGGCTGGCGCCACAAAACCTGGCATCGGACACTACTATCGAATTCAGGGTCCAACATTCGAAATTGAATTCGTAAACACTCAACCGGACGCCGCTGGGAATCCCGCAAGTCACATTCATTGTATGTGGCGCGACGTCCGCGGGGATTTCGCGATTAGTAAGTAAGGCCGCTGTCTTTGTCTAAGCCGTGGTTTTCAAGAGGCGGTCTGCCTTTTTGAAAATTCGGTTGAACATTGGGCGAGTTAGGCGACCTGTAAATGTGTTCTGTTGGCTTGGATGATAGCTTCCCAGTAATACTCGCCCGTCAGGCAAGCGAAAAGTAGCGCCGTGGCTGAATTTCGGAATCGAGCCATCGTATAGGTCGTTATGGCGTAAGTAGTCGATCGTTGCCCGCCAGGCAATTTGACCAAATGCTAAAAATACTTTGACCGGAAGAATCGCCACTAACTCTGTTAACCATGGTCGGCAATTTTGTACTTCCTCGCGAGTTGGCTTGTTCTGAGGTGGGGCACAGTGACAAACGTTTGTAATGGCACAATTGATCAACTCAAGTCCGTCGCCGGTGTGCGTCGATTCCCTTTGATTGGCGAAGCCAGCCAAGTACAGAGCCCGATAGAGCCAGTCACCGCTGCGGTCGCCAGTAAAGATGCGACCGGTGCGATTGGCGCCGTGCGCTCCAGGTGCCAATCCAATAATCAACAGCTCCGCCTGTGCGTCGCCAAAATTGGCAACAGGTTTACCCCAGTATTGCTCATCAATGAATGCCCGCCGTTTGGTGTTAGCGATCTCGTGGCAGTGTTCGATTAATCGGGGGCACGCATCGCAGTCGACGATCGACTTATTGAGCTTGATCCAGCGTCTGGTATGAACTGGCGTGCGGGCGCTCATTTCCTTGGCGCCAATAGATTGGAGATCGCGGTCTCGATTGCAGAGTACGTGAACTTGAAGGACGCTTCAGTTAATCGCTGGGGCACAACTTTCTGTGATTCCAATAGGACATCGGCAAATCCGCCTAATAGTATCCGTAACATGAACGCCGGGACAGGGAATATAGCCGGTCTGTGTAAGGATTTAGCGATCGCTGCCGTCAGTTGATTGTTGGTAGAGGATTGGGGCGCGACAATGTTGTATACCCCTGAACGACTCGTGTCAGCGATGAGGAAGGCTAATGCGGCTATACAGTCATTAATGTGAATCCACGGAACCCATTGCGTTCCTGAGCCGATGCGTCCACCGACAAACATTCTAAAGGGCCTTACCATTTGCGGCAATGCGCCGCCATCAAGTCCCAGCGGAACACCTAGCCTTGTTGTTATCACGCGGATGTCGGTGTGCTCTAGTTCCGTTAATGGTGCTTCCCATGCTTGCACAACTGTTGATAAAAAATCCGCGCCTGGTGCGCTCAATTCCGTTAGTTCATCGTCTCCGTGAAATCCGTAATATCCGACCGCGGAACATGACAGAAACGTATCAACATTATGCGATCCCTGCAGTAGAAAATTGGTCAGATTTTGAGTGCCATTTACACGGCTATCATAAATGCGTTTCTTTTTTGCCTCGGTCCATCGACCGGTGGCAACTGATTCGCCGCTGAAGTTAACGAGCGTGTCAATCGCCTCGAAGGCTTGTGTTGGCGGGCCGCTGTCGGTGGGTTCCCATTCAACGGCACCTAGGAATTCCGCCTCGCCGTCGAGTGACTTGCAGTGTTTGGCGGCGTTCGATGGATTTCGAGAAAGGACCCGAAATTGATCCTCGCTTGTCAGGTTAAGTAAAAAATTGGTGCCCACAAAACCGGTAGCACCAGAAATTAGAAAACACGTCATGAATCGACCCGTTTGTATTTAAAAAGGATGAGAAGGCCTGATTGGAATGATCAGAAGTATTGTGATTAAAATTAACCCAGTTCGACACTGCCAGCAAATGAGCGATGAAAATGTACGTGCTTCCATTGACCATCTGGTCTTTCCCAAATTCGCGTTTCTTCATAACTGCCGACTGAATCATTCGCCTCGGCGTCTACGATTTGAACTAGTCTGACGTAGGTAACGCAAGCGGCATTTTCACCGAGCATTCGAATACGGGGCGAACAAATCGTGGATTGATTTGCGGAGTCAGTAGTGCGGTTGAGGTAAAAATAGTGAAACGGGAGTCCTTCTACAAGTTGTCCTAAGGCCTCCGGTTCGTATGCTGTCAGCGAAACGTCGCACAATTCGGTGTACGTGCTATAGTCCTGGCTATCAATTGCTTCCAGTAGTTTTTCGCTCAGGATTAATAGTTCGTCTTCGGTACTAAGTTCCATAGAAAAATATCCATTTGGAGTTTGGGTGGGGTTATTTAGAAACCAAGTTTGGGTAATACCGCTGTCCATAGCGTTCGTAAGGACATCGCAATGAGCATGAGTAATCCGAGTGTCCCCAGAATGTTTAATAAAGGACCGTTCTTGTTTTTCCCCATGATCGATTCGCTACTTGTCAGGTATAGCAAGATACCGGCGACCAGAGGTGAAGCGATAACTGTAACCGCCTGCGCCGTTACCACTAATGTCACCGGTTTGGCCCCGTCGAGGACAATAATGGCATACAGTCCTACGACCATCCCAATCAGTAATACGCAGATCGTGAAGATGCGTGGCCACTTATCATCCGGGGTATTTCCTAAGCCGAGGCTATCTGCAAGGATAAATCCACCGATCATGGAATTAACCAAAAATGATGAATAGGCGGCAGCAAATACGCCAAGAAAGAATATAGTGGGACCCAACCCGCGAAACAACGATTGCAGGGAACTCCCAATTTCCACAATGTCTCCAAAGGATCGAGGCTTTAACACCGCGCGCTGGTCGGCAGCTAATGCGGAATTTGCCGTCATCAATTGGGACTGATCAATAATGGACCACTTGGGTACTTCCTCGCCCGTCGCATTCTTCTTGGTTTCAGCGATTATCTGTTTTGATAACGCTGCATATTGTGGGTCGTCGGGGGCCATGGTGATGACCATATAGGATGGTAAGTCTTTGTCGGCTTTCGTTTGCGGTTGCAAACCGAGATTGGGCGCCGCCTTTGCAAGAGCATCGTAGTGAGTGACGATTTGTTGGTTTTTGTATGCTGGGTAGAACATGGTTGCCGGTGTAAAAATGAGCATGAGTGTGATCAGGCCCATAATTGCGGCTCCCACACGGACATCAATTAAACCTGTCCGTAGGTCGGCGGCTTTCCAGCCTTTGTGTTTAACGAGATAGCACTGATAAAATGCTGCACTGACAACGAAGGTGGTACCAATCAGACCCAGTACATTGATATCAATGGTTTGTGAGGACAGTGGATTAAAGCCGGACAATATTTCCGCGGGCCGGGGGTCACTGACAAAAGCCATCAACAGATTAATTGCAAACGATACCAGCATCAGTCCGACAAACAGCATCATGAGCCGTTCGAGTAATTTGTACTGTTCCTTAAAAATAAGCAAAAAGGCGATCGCCACGGCATTGAACAAGACAACGATGTAGTCAAAGTCGATGAATTCGACTAACGCGAGATGGACACCCAGATTATTACCAAACTGGAATGCAGCTGAGATAAAGAAAACCGAAAGCCCCACTAAAACGGCGATCGCAGAGCCAAGCCGAGTTCGAATCAGTTCCGCAGGCGATAACGACTGAGCAACTCCCAATTTTGCTCCCATGGTCATATAGGTCAGCATAAAAATGACGGAAAGCACGACCACCCAGGCCATTCCATATCCCTGCGTGACTCCAACATTAGAACTGGAAAGGATAGATCCCGGCCCGATCACGACGCAGGCTGTGATTAATCCGGGACCGATGGCCTGATACCAACGTCGTTTCACGGGAGATTGTGGGAGGTCGGTCATGTGGGTGCTCCGGACGCATCGGCTAGGGGATTATGGGTTGTCATTGATTTTCACAGTGTAGCAAGACATTATTGTACAACAACTGCGGGCGTCAATCGATTGATTTATAGTTCACGATAGATGCTGAAATATTGTTTTCGATAGCGGCGATACATTGTAGTATATGTTTTTCATGGGTGCGAAAGCACAGTACGCAGACTCGTATCATGAATATTCCGTCAATTGTTGTCCCTGACAAAAATATCTTACGCTGTTGGTTGATACGGGCCAGAAAGTCCTTGTTCAAGGCATTGAGCGCGGTAGTGGACAAAACCTCTGCCGGCGCCAAGCGGAACGCGAATGTGCTGAGTTGTGGAGTCGACATTATTTCAATGTGATTTAATGACTTTACGGCATCAAAAGCTTGGCCACACAGATCTATTTTCTCATCGAGGTATTGTGTGAAGGTGTCCCACCCAAAGAGCTTCAAGGGTAGCCAAACCCGCAGCGCGCGGAAATCGCGTGAAAGCTCCGGTGAAATTTCACAGAAATCAACATGGGCGGCGTCTTCCTGAAAGGGAGGTAAGTAGGCCGCGCTGATTTGGTGTGCTTGGCGAAGTGACACTTGCTCCCGCACCAGAAGACATCCAGTACCATAAGGCAAGAAAAGCCCTTTGTGAGGATCTAAGGTGATCGAGTCAGCACGATGTAATCCACGTAGAGCACGGCGGCCGCGGTCTGTTAAACAAAAGAATCCACCATAGGCTGCGTCAATGTGTAACCAAAGTTGTTCTTGGTGCGAAATCTCAGCTAATTGCTCGAGGGGGTCAACGGCTCCGGTATTAGTCGTTCCGGCGTGGCCGGCAATCAGAAACGGAGTGAGCCCAGATTCTCGATCCAATGCGATTTGTGACGTGAGGGCGGATAGGTCGATTTGACGAGCGCCGTCACTAGCTATCAAGTGGACGTTTGTTTCCGGAAAACCCGCTAGAACGGCTGCTTTGATAATACTGTGATGAGATTGGTCGGAAGTATAAATGATTGCTTTGCTGAAATCATCCCCAAGTCGGACACGCCGCGCGGTGACAATTGCAGACCAGTTGGCCAGCGAGCCACCGGTCGTTAAATAGCCACCGCTTCCACTTGGAAATCCGACAAGGTCGTTGAACCAAGAAATTACATCCGCTTCGATATTAGCCAATCCTGGGGCAACGGACCAAACGGTAACATATTTGTTAATGATCCCGGCGATTAAGTCAGCGATAGCGGAATGGGGAAGCCCACCACCAGGGACGTACGCTAGATACCCGCCGGAGGTTGGGCTGTAACTGGGATTGATGCGGCGTTGGAAGAGGTCGTCAAGTATTTCGGCCAGTGGACTAGGCGGCCCTAGTTTAGGTTCGCGGGACGTAATATCAGTATTCGGAGAATCATGAGGAGCCCAAGCATCATTCTCTAACATACCGTCCAAGTAGGTTGCAAGCTGGTCAATAACCACCGAAAGTTCTCGCCGCAGTTGATGGCCCGTCAATTCTAGCTGGGAGTTTGTGTGCGAAGTCGGTAGTTGTGACATGTACCAGCGGGCTTAGATATGGGATTACAGAAGAGGTATCTGTGTCAATTCTACCCTTGCGGCGTACGTCAACGAAAGGGTGCAAAGGTCGGTAAACCCAACAATACGGTGTGTACCGTTGGAGTTAATGTTGAATCAAGGATGGCCAGCTCGCGCTATCAAATAGGTGTATTCAACGTTAGAATTGAGAAGGAAAAATATTGGGGGACAAATGTGGTTGATACGGTAAAGATAATTGAAAGTAATCTGGCCGAAGTCCGCGAGCGGATCAGGGCAAGCGCCCAGGCTAGTGGTCGGACGGCAGCTGATGTTACGTTGGTTGCAGTATGCAAGTATTTCGGGAGCGAGGTCACGAGAGATGTTGTCGCGGCAGGATGTCGAGATATTGGCGAAAATCGACCCCAAATGTTGTGGTCTAAATCCTCAGATCTGATGGCACTTGACGTGCGTTTTCATCAAATTGGACACTTACAACGAAATAAGGTGCGACGAACCGTTTCCTGTATTGATTTGCTCCACGCCGGTGATAGTTTACGTCTGATTAGTTCGGTCTCCGCAGAGTCCGTTAAACAGGCGATAGTTTCGCGTTTGTTAATCGAAGTGAACGTTTCCGGCGATGAAAATAAACATGGTTTTTGTCCGACCGAGTTGGAGTCAATTTTGCAAGAAGTCGCTGTCCTGCCAAACATCGAGGTTCAAGGCATGATGGCAATGGCGGGTTTGGAGAGTGATGTAGCTGAATCTCAGCGTGAGTTTGCCAAATTGCGAGAGCTTCGGGAGAGTTTGTCCGCATGTTGTCCGAAAAACGTTTCGTTGAACCACTTGTCCATGGGCATGACTCGAGATTACGAATTGGCCATTCAGGAAGGCGCCACTATCGTTCGGATCGGAACTGCTTTGTTTGAAGGCATTCCGCGAGTATAATTTGCAAGAAGATTAAATCAGATCCGAAGTTCTCAACACATACCGTTGTATTTAGACTGTTTCAATAATGGCAAATCAGAAACCATTTGTGTTAATTCCTGACGAGGCGGTTCCTGCAGGGGAGACTGCGTCCGCTCCAGAGTGCGACGTATTCGCGTGTCCGGAAGAAATGGTGATGTTGTTATTGGCGGCCCAGCCCTACCGTTTAGACGCAGAGTTGCGTTTAAAGGAAGCTCGCATTGAAAAGGAATTTACATGGATTTGCAGCATTGCTACAGCCAATGCGTCGGTCGATCAATGTGTTCGTGGACTACGCTTGGCGTATCATGCGGGGCACCTGTTTAAGAATTCCGACGAAAGTTCATCCCAGCGTGGGAAATTGATAGACGCGTTAGTTGGCGTTATCACTTCGGTTACTCCGACGACGACACTACAGCGAATATTGATTACTTGTGAAATACCGTTGTTGGTGTTTGGCTTGCAGGTCGGGACCTCTCAAAGCGAAGTGAACAGACAGACAATTGTAGATAAGTTAACCGCAATTTGCTCAGAGGATTTCGACGGCGAGGGGATGCTGGCAAGTTCCGATTTAGGTGAGTTGGCCGAAGTACTCGCATCTATGGCGAGAATGATACAGTTTGTTGAAATGGTAACCCCTGGGACCTCGCTGCCGCAGTGTATTTTGAATCAGTTTCAATGGGGCGTGCGGCAATTGCTAGTTATTTGCACGAGTGGTGGACGCCCGATCGGCGGAAAGTCTTCTCGACTGAATGACGAGTTTGTAACGCTTTTATTGAAATTAGGTGGTGATCCTAGTGATGTTCGCTTAGCTCACCATTTGGGTTTTCTGTCCGATTCTTCATCTGGATTTATCACGGAATTAGCCGTAAAATCTAAACGTCCCAAGGCTTCGTTCCATTCGGAATGGGCACAAGTTGCAATTTTACGCAGTGGATGGGGTCGTAAACGTCGTGAACTAGCAGTTTGCGTTAGTGGAACGCAGGTTGAAATTGCGTTACAGTCATGTGGAAACCGCATATTGGAAGGTCGCATCGAGTTCACGCTAGAAGTTGCTGGAGATCGTCTTGAGCCCACGGGAAGTTGGGTTGAGACATGCTGGCAAAGTGACAGCGACGCTGACTTTTTAGAGATGGAATTGGAAGTAAATGATTGCTGGCGAATTCAACGTCAGTTTTGCGTCAGTCGCCGAAGTGGTGCAGTTTTAATTGCGGATGTGGTGTTGGGGACGGCAAACTCGGATGTTCGGCATGCGTTTAAAATGGGAACTGCCTCGGGTGCTACATTTAAGGCTGGCAACGATGGGCGGGAAATGTTTGTGGACGCCGGAAACTTACACGGGTTGGTATTGCCCGTAGGATTGTCAGAATGGCCTAGCGATCGTAGCGGCAGCATTCAAGGCGATCTTACTTGCACAAATGAGTTAGAATTGATTACAAGCGGTGATCAACTGTCAGCATTGTATTGCCCATTGTTTTTCGCCCTGACCCCCAAGGCTGCCGACAAACAATATACTTGGCGGCAACTTGTAGTTGCGAATAAGTTGACGCAGGAATCCCAAGATCAAGCCTCAGCTTCTCGGATACAGGTTGGCGGCAGGCAATGGCTTTTATATCGCAGCCTGACCGAACAAGCGAATCGAACTTTCATGGGACAAAACTATGCCTCAGAATTTGTGTTTGGGGAATTCTTGCTAGATGGTAAACTTAAACCGTACGTAGAAATTGAGTAAGCGATAAGCGTGTGGACGCGGGTACAAATGTCAATTTGTTTCAAAGGCATAATTTATGACTACTAATAAGAAATTGTTCGTACTGTTACTGATTGTTTGGTGCCCGCTTGCAGATGCCCAAGATCCTGTGGAGGGTAAGGACGATGAGCCCGTCGTAGCTAAAAGGCCGACATTGAAACCGCTGACGTCTAGTAGATTCGTTTTGCCTCTGAAAAAAGAAGGCGGGTTGTGGATTGATCTAAAACGTAAATGGGTGATAGTTGACGGATCTGTTTGCGTACGCGAGGGTCCCTTGGAAATGTTCATTTGCCCGGCCCAAACCAAGGAACATGAATCTGTGTTAACAACGCCAATTGATGCAGAAGCTGTTCACACGAGCCTGTTAGCTATTGGGGCAAAAACTGGAAGTCCAGTTCAGTTTCAGCCTGAATATATACGTGCAACAGGGTCGGTCATCGACATTGTGGTCGTTTGGGTCGATGAGAATCAAAAAGTCAAAGCTAGCTTAGCCCAAGATTGGATTAAGAAGGGAAATACACGCAAGACGATGCAGTATGCTTGGGTGTTTGGCGGCAGCGGATATTGGAAGAACCCTAATACTAATGAAACGATCTATTATGGAAATGACGGTTCATTGGTTTGTCTGTCAAACTTCCCTACGGCGACGATCGATTTACCCGTGGAAAGTAGCAACAGCAATGCTGCGCGGTTGTACTATGCGAATACTTCCAAGATAGCTCCGTTAAAAGCACCGGTTCGAATAGTTTTTTCAAACCGGGCGGATGTTGACGTTGAGAAAGTTCCCAAAGTGCTTGGCGATGGTTCGGGTTTACTCGACTCCGTTCGCAAATGGGCAACAGAACTTGGCACGACACCATAAACGTACCGGAGCGACCGCTTATTCGCGGTTGCCCAAGTTTATTAAGCGTTAATAACCATCAGAAACAGTTAATCAACTTGTAGTATAGAACTAGGCTAAGTGCCGTGACTATATTCCACAGTGTTCGGCCATAACAGCGGGTTCACAAATATAGCTGGTGTAAAACGGGCCAAATTCTGCGTAGCGAGCGCTGGCTTCATCGAAACGCATGCGATACACGATGTCTTTAAGGTATTCAGGGTTGCGGGCCCATAGTGTCACGCCCCACTCCCAGTCATCGAGTCCAACGGAAGTAGTGATGAGTTGTGTCACCTTACCAGCAAATTGCATGCCACTGCGCGCGTGTTCCGACATCAACGAATTTCGATCGGGGAATTCCATCATGAACCAATTCTCGCCGACTTCCCGCTTCTTGTTCATTGGATAGAAACAGGTGGCTGGCCACTCTGGGAAGTCTGGCGTTAGACGCTGTTTTCGCATGATAGGTTCTCGCCGTTCATAGGCTTCGAGCTTGGCCGTATATGCGGGTGTGCCTTCCTCATCACCGTCTTCGACAAGACGCTGACCATATTGTTCAAGTGTCGGGACATATTCGGAAATTTCCGTGAGGGAGACGTAGCTATATGTGGCTTCGAGCGTCGCCCCAAGACGCGTGTTCAAAAGATCCTGATTGGCCTTTTCAATTACCAACGGATCGGGATCCATTATCATCAAGCCAAAATCCGCCTTGTGTCCAGATACTATACTTGTTTGCAGTCTAGCCGGTCCGTTTTCTGACAAAGAGAGAGCGGAAATGAGCTCAGTTCTCGCATAATCACGGTCATCGAGGGCACGCAATGCGGCGCGATCGAATCGATAATAGAAATGGCTGCAGTGCCATCCTATCGTTGGGATAATGGAAGGTTCGGGGAGGTCTTGGGCACCGGGTCGTTGTGGATGATTCATGCTGTTTGTGTTTCTCAAATAGAGTATTATTCAACTCAGGAGTTCATGGACTCGTTGAATAAGGTGCTCCATAGCAAAAGGTTTATGTAAATAGGTATCGACGCCGAGCAGATCGGCGTATGACTCGTGTCGTTCACCTTCGTTTGCGGTCATCATTATTATTCTAATCGGTTCGTCGTAGTCTTTCCGTAACGCCTCAATAACGAGAAACCCACTTCGTTTTGGCATCATCATATCAATCACCATCAACGCTGGTTTCATATCATGAGCTAGGGCTAATCCCTCCTCGCCGTTGTTAGCGGTGGAAACTTCATACCCAGCTTGTTTTAAGGCGAATGCAATCGTAGCGAGAATATCCGGATCGTCGTCAATTACTAGGACGGATGGGCCGGTTGTAGATTGGTCAGAGGCGGTCATGATTTGATGAATAAGGTAGTGACTAATGGGGCTTTCGCAGGCAACGCGGGGAAATTACGGCCTATTGAAACTTACCACGTGGAATCTGTGATGCAAGCAATGCATCGCAAAACCTAGGATTATCTTTTGCGTGCGATAACTTTGGCGATAACCACTAGCGTGATTGCAATATCATGCAACTCCGGAGCCGATTCTACGGTGCAAAAACGCGCACATGGCGGGATTCGTACATGTGAGGAATGACGAGGCGCAAGTTTAATTGACACTTCTTTCGCGCCTTCAATGAGTTAGTACCCTATGACGCCCCCAAGACCTACTTGGTCGATTCGGGTTTGAGGGAAAAGCTCATATAGTGCAATCCGCTAGGTCGATTGAACAAAACTCCCCCAGTAGGGGCTAGGTGCTTCGAGATCTCCGAAAATTCAGGTAAGGGATGATCTTGAAAAGCCGAGTTGATCACGCGGAAGAATTGATTGTCCGAGGCTTGATTCGTGATTGTGTCCTGTACCGAATCCCCAAGTAACACGTCATAAAACATTTTCAGTGAATGTTCCGGACGACTAAAGGAAATAGCCGATGGTTTGATTTCACCGGTCTGAGCTTTGATTTGCGCGGCAATTAGTTGGAAATCGCTTTGATCAACAAGTTTTTCACCGTCTCCACTTGAGGTATCAATCACTGATTCAACAATTTCGAACGAATCACCGACAACTAGGTACCCATCGACAATGGCGAATGTAGGTTGAGGTTGGCGAAAGTTTTCGCGAAAATTCTGCTGAATTCGGTTTGGATTGGGCTGTTCCTGAGCTTGCCCAGGTTGTTGAAAAGAGACTTCCGGTACCGGTGGTCCGCCACGGTTGGGAATAGCCACCAAATAATACGCGGCACCGCGGTAGTCCTTCTTCTCGAAGGGCGCTTCAAATTTTTCGATATTTGTTTCGATAAACTTAGCAAATGCATCCGGGTCTTTGAGTTTCACGGAAACGAGACGCGATAGACTGTTGAGCCGAATCGGTTCAATGACCTTTCCAATCATTGTTAGGCGACCGTCTATCTGGCCAATAACATCATCACGCAAGTTCCATCCGGTTGGCGTATTGACGTTGTCCTCAACGAGATTTTCAAAATAGCCTGCTCCGAGAACTTGATCAACAAGTTTTTCGACTTCGCCATAAGTTTTTTCCAGATCCCAGAAAATCGTGCTGTAGTCAGCTACATCAGCGGGAATCCATGATTCAGGGGACGTGTCACCCGATCCAAACGTAAGGAGGTTGAGTACACCACGGCGAGGCGTTCCTAATGCGAGGTGGAAATGCGCGACGCTATCAAACCCAGGTGGCGCTAAAATGATTGAACCACCGACCGCTTTAAAGCCGTCGACGCCAAGGGTAGGTAATAAAGCCAATGCCGCTTGAGCCTGGAAGTTGTCCCGAGTAGTTGCATTGATTAGAGTCAGTGGATCAGCGAAAAAGCTAATTTGCGGTTGGTAGTCATCGGCGCCGACACTGTTTCGCATAATGTCAGTGAATTTACGATTGTCAGATAGGTTACGGACGGTTTCCTCGGCGGTTTCTTCCCATACGCTTATGAGATGGGTGGCCATTAATTCGCTGCTGCACATGACCACAGTTTCTTCTTTAATGAAGATATAAAGGTCGTCATCATCTCCGGGGTTCCGAAATATTGTGACATCAGTTTCGCCAATGGTTTCTTCGACTAAATCTCCGCCATTGCTAATGTGTTCGAATTGAGCGCGTTCAATTAGCTTGTCAGCGGTTTCGGTATTGGCGCCTACGTCGGCAAGCAGGGCAAACATTGGACGCGCAGTGTCGGTCACTGCTAGCGAGAGAGCCACTTCACCGGTGGGGAGTTGCAGAATATCCTCTAGTGATACGCCAAGCTCCTCTTGGATTTGTGGAAACGCGTTTAATAATTCGATGTAGAGGCGATCGACCAACGGTGAAATAGATTCATCAGCACGTATTGCTCCCATCGAGGTACGGGCGAAATCCGTTTTCAATTCGGGGAAATCGTCCACCCGCAAATAGACTACCGTGTTATATGGAAACAACTGGGGCGCTGTTGGCCGAGCATCGGCTACGGGCAGAAGCGCTGTAAGGGTTAATGTGCAGGAAGCCAGAAAAATGCTTAGTCGAAAACGGACCATTGAGTTGCCTTTTTGGTTTTTGGAGGTTTATTTATTAGAGGATTTTACCGTATTGCGTGTCGTTAAACACCTATGCGACTGGAACGTTCCGAAAATAAATGACATATGTGCAGCTTGTTTTAGGCTAAAAATGCCGTATTGATATTGTTGTTTGATTATATTACGTTTCACAACGACAAATATTCGGCTTTTCGTCGCTAATTCTATTTGAATTGTCGTAGAAATCCCTTTTGAGCCGAAACAAGTATACAGTGGCGCTGTTTAGCGTGTAAAAATCCTTTGCTTGTGTTAGTTCAGAGCATAGAATAGATATAGCCGACGAGTTTATGCCGGAGATGATTTATGACTAGCAGTTTTAAAATATTGATCGTACTTACTCTTGCCGTCTTCTTTGCTGGAACGGCCGAAGCCCAGCCCGGAGTTCCTGGTCAGGCCGGTCAGGCCGGTGCTATCCAAAATGATGGACAGATCGAAGGCGGTACTCAAACCACCGGTTTCATCGGTGGATCCAATACTGGAAACCCTCGCAGTTTTAGTACGACGGTGGGTGGTGGGTTCGGAAATGGCATGGGCGGACTCGGAAATAGCATGGGTGGATTCGGCGGCATGGGCGGATTTGGCGGCATGGGTGGATTCGGAAATCAAAACCAAAATCAGCCGCAAAATACTTTGCGTTTTCCCTATGTCATTGCATTCAAGACGACACCGTTTGTTCCACTGCGGGTACAAGTTCGAGCGGAATCGCGGTTAAAGAGACTTCCCGGTCTATCCAAGTTCAACCAAGTGTCGGTGACGATGATCAAGACGACGGCTACGCTCAAAGGTGTTGTCGTATCGGACCGTGACAAGCGTTTTGTTGAAAAGCTTGTGATGTTAGAGCCGGGCGTGAAAGAAATCGATAATCAGCTAGCGGTTAAAGCTGTCGAATAGTTCTGGCAGGTTTGTACTCACGCTGACCGCTAACTCCAGAAACTGAACTAGCTGTATCAACACTTCTGTGTGCGGCTTACACTATTGGTTCGCCGCATTTCGTAACATTCCCGGTGGCAGGACCTTGATAGCCTGCAGCCCCGAGGGCGACGTTAGCGAGCGGTATGGCTTTGACGGCTGAGGAATCTGCTGAGGTTGTATAGCAGTCGTCGGCGGTGCTAAGTTTGGGCGTGCCGCTGGTGCGAACGTTGTGTGATTGGCAGGCATTGCGGTTGAGGAGACTAGATGTCGGGTTAGATTCTGTGGGACGTCGAACGTGGTGGTTAGAACAGTGCTGCTGAGGTTACCCTGATAGTGTTCACGAGAAATTGGCTGGGAATGCAGCCGCGGGTTCGCACGTGGCGACGCGGTGATTTGGTCTTGGGGTTGTGCGTTTATAATTGGCTTATGCTTACCCGGTAAACTTGTCTTACTGAAATGGCCAGTTACGTTATGTCCTTCCAAGGGGCTGAACACGGGTACCAAGCTAATAAGTCTTTGCTCACCACCGAATTCCTGCCAAGGAATCCAAAAACTGTAGGAGGGTCCAAGTTCTGAATCTGATAGATGGGTTTGTAGTTGGTCGGCGCGAAATACAAATTTACGGTCCGGGTTACGGGTAGGCTCTTCCTGTTGTGCCGCCTTCGTGTCATCGAAAGCAAAGACTACTAGCTCCCCGTCGACTTGGATAGCTTTTTGTTCGTGGTTGTAGAAGTAAATTCTGCCTCCGAAGCCCTGCACGTGATTCCTTCCGGGGACGTTAACAATATCGTGCGTCCAAACTGCCGCGATTCTGACGGGGGTCGATTCGAGTTTGCGTGTTTTGGCGGCTGCAGCGTTCCATGGAAGCGTGTCGTTGGCGGATTGGAGTTTATCGGCAAATGATGTGCACCCGACGGTCGTTATACTGAGTGCAAGGGCGCAACTGAAGAGAATGAGTCGATGTGTACTGGAAACAGGCATTTGGGGGCGTCCTGTGGGGTAGCGAGATGGAGGATAACGAGTGCGTTGTTTTCTTTTAGCGGTTGAATCGCGGATCCGGTAACGATTGCGGGTAGGCGGTACGTGGATACTGCATTGGCTGGTCTGGCGATGCGACAGGGTGGACTGGTGCTGGTTGTGGTGCGGTACGCGTTGCATTAATGGCGTTTATCGCCCCACGAGAGTACTGGTTAGCGGGATATGTTGGCAAGACCTGTTGTCGTTGTTGTGGTATCGGGGGCTGTTGCACGTATTGTGATTGAGGTGCGGGTTGGGAGGCGTATCCACGTTGACTGGTCATGTTTGCCTGAAAGCCCGGTGCCACATAGGCGGGAGCGGGTACGACAGTGGATCGCGTAACCGGAGCAGGGGGCGTTGCGGGTTGATAGTAGCTATCAACACCTAACGCTGCTCCTACGGATGGTTCGGGAAACGCGTGGTCGAGCAGTGTGCCAGCGGGGTTGTCATCGGGATATATTACCTTAGCACCGTTACCCCAGAGACCTTTGCCCTTGGATAGACCAACGTCGCCTTGTAGTTCGATCAAGTCATCCAGCAACCAGCTCATGCGATCTGATTCAACTGCTTTGATTTCGTCAATCTCCGATTCGTCATTCACAACTCGAGGAGTCATGATAATCAAAAGCTCGGTGCGTTTTTCGGATTCCGTGTCATAGCGGAACATTTGACCGAGAATAGGCAGGTCACCGAGGTAAGGGACCGAGCGTCGGTTGACTATTTTACTTTTGGTGATAAGTCCTGCGAAAACTACCGTTTCGCCGTCATGAGCGCTGATGACCGTGGATGCTGTAGTTGTGTTAATCGGGGGTGACAAAATCGCCTGGCCATCTGGCGTCACCGCAACCGGTGTGCCGGAATCCACCGGACCCAGTTCAGATTTTTCAGTTGACAGGTTCATAACAATTCGACCATCGGGTGTGACACGAGGCCGAACATTGAGTAATAATCCAATCGGCACGTCTTCCGTAGAGTTGGATACGCCACCGTTTTGATTAGTCGTACTGCCCGTTATCCGAGCGACATTTGAACCGACTTGAACAAATGCGTCAGTCATGTCGAGCGTCATAATCTGGGGACGACTCAAAATTTGCAGACGCCCACGATCTTGCAGAGTTCGCAATAGGATGTTGATTGACTCGTTGGCAGCGGAAAAGACAAAGCCGCCATAGCCCAAGGTGGCACTTGACCGACCTAAACCAAACCCAGCAACGCCCTGGCTCAATAATGTTTCACGTGATGCCAACGCCGCTGGTGTGGCGTCGTTACCCAAGGCCTGTCCTTGGAATGCATACCCTATTGCCGCACCGCGGTCAAATAGCATGCTGTCCTGAAGCCCTAGTTCAACGCCGAACTCAAATCCGTCATTGAGTTCTACTTCCGCTATCACAACCTGAATCATAACCATGTTTGGTTTGAAGTCCAAATCCGTGATGATTTGTTTCAAGGTTTCAAAGTTTCGAGGCGGAGCTGAAAGAATCAGGGAATTACTCAAAGCATCAAATCCAATGACGACCTGAGTTTCTTTGATTTCGGCATTGGTGATGCTGGAATTTTGGTTAACATTTTGTGTCAGCAGTTGTCGCTGCGTATTAACATAATTGGTCAGCGTCGTACCGACGGTTGTCGCGTCCGCATTTTCGAGACGAATAACTTCCGTGCGTCGGGTCTGAATGTCGCCTTCGTCGAGCCTTATGAGAAGTAATTCAACGATCTCTAAATCTGTAGATGACCCAGACGCTATAACACTATTGGTTCGTTGGTCAACCGCAAAGCGGAGGGGCACTAGAGACGATTCCCCCCCACCGATTCCACCGCCTCCGGACGACAGAGCATTGTTGAAAGCATTACTCGAGGCGTTATTGCCTGCTGTAACTTGCAGCCCAAAAAGCTCTTGAAGAAGTTGTGCGAGATTTATCGCGTCGCCGTTCTCCACTTGAAAGACTTTGATTTGTGCCTCGGCGTTGGGCAGTTGGTCGAGTTGGGTGATTAATTCCTCAATCAACGGCATGGCTGTGGCGGGAGCCCGCACTACTAACGCGTTGACATTCTCATCCGCTGTAATTGTTGCACCAGCGAGAATTCCAGAATTAATTTTGCTTTCGCCGTCGGTGGTGATGGTCAGTATCTCTAGTTTCGATGATTGAGGGCTGATTGTGGCTGTGCTGCCAGTTTGACCCTGACCGCCTGGCTGCTGCGTTGCGGAGATGCCGGTAATGGCTTCTTCAAGCACAGGTTGCAGGTCCGCGGCGAGTGCATTTTTGAGACGGAACACCCTTAGTTGGTTGGTTGCAGGCGAATCTTCAACATCCAACCGATCGATGAGCATCGCGATTTCGATTAAGTCGCGTGGAGACGCATTGACAACTAGGCTGTTGGTTCGGTAGTCAGCAATAACTCGAGGTCGCACTCCAAGCCCAGGACGCGCATCGTCGTCTGACCCGGGCTGATTGGTGTAGAAGTCACGGATTTGACGCTCGGCGTCCAATGCAGACATATGTTTAAGTTGAAAGAACTTTAATTGTGTGGATGGCGGAACAGGTTGATCTAGTTTATCGATGAGGTCCAGAATGGCCTTCATGCTTTCTTGACGGCCGATTAACAGCAACGCGTTAGGTTTATCGAGTGACGTGATGCTGACGGGGCTGTTACGAGTTCCGAATACATCGTCGTAGAGTTCCTCTACGAGTTCTGCGAGCACCGTACTATTTACGTGTTGCAATTCGTGGACGATCACATGCGGCTGTGTGTCATCAGTGTGCTGTTCAATTTGTTCGATTATTTCAATCACACGCTGGACGTCGTTGCGATGTCCCTTGATAATAAATACGCCGAGACCCTCGATGAACTCAATTTGGACGGGGCCGATGAGTCCGGCCTCTTCGGGGGCGACGGTGAGGACAGTTGATCCAAGCTCTCCCGGAACTTCGCCGTCCGGTTGCGATGCGGTGCTGTCTTGGAAAATCGAGGATACAAGGTCGCCGCCCCATTTCTGGCGGTTTGCAGAGGGCACAAACTGCACAGCAGCCTGTCCGTCGGGGCCGTCAATTTTAGTGCCTCGAACTAACGCAATCGCATCTTGCACTGTTGTCGGATCCGCTCTCTTCACTGGGACAATGCCAGTTCGAGTGTTCTCGTCGTTGATGGGTTTATCCAACGCCGCAGCTACACGCAACCAAGACGCAGCCGTGTCCGTATCACCCGTCACTTTAACCGTGGATCGATTGCGGTCAATCGTCATTTGTGCGGACGCTCCCTGTGGACCGGGCAATTGCACGGTGGCGAGCTGGCCGGAAGCATCGGTCGTCAATGACAATCGGCCGCCAAGAATATTGCGGAGTGCGGCCTCAAATTGCCGAGTCGTCATATTTCGGAGCAGGTGGTCTGATGGTGTTACGGGGGCAGATACGTTTTGGGCTGCGATTTGAGATCCGCTGGACGCGGCAGGTGATTGCTTGATCAGTTCCGCGGCAACGTTTTGCTGCGCCGCCGTTGCAATAACGATCACTTGGTTTGTTCGTGTGTCGGGTGCAATCCTTACGTTTTTAGTTTGGACGAACTTGGCCCGCAGTTTTGTGACTAATGTGGCAATATCCGCCGCAGGTACACTGTAGCCCCGAATAACCGAGGGAGCATCCGGTGTCGGCGTTGCTGGCTTGTTGATTGGTTTCTTATCAAGTGTCTTAAGCAACTGACCAACCATTTGGTGAACTTGAGGATCCCCTTGTATTGCTAAGGTACTATTGGCTTCGTCAATGAAGATCTCAACCTTGAATCCGAAGTCCCCCAATACCGCTTTAAGTCGAGGCGCTATATCCTGGGGCGAGTTGTTGAGGACGGTGTATCGAGAATATTGCTGGCCGGCAGAATTGTCGATATTGGTCTGGGCTTTAACGTTGGTCGTACTGACCAATGCTACCATGGCCATTGCGAGGAATACTCGGCTAAGGATCTGTTGGCAATTTAAACGTGCAGATAGATAACTGACTGGATTATTCATCGTGAAATCTAAACCTTTTTAATACTTACTGTATCAGTGGATACCGGGTTAAGTACGTATATTGTGTGTTGTGAATATACGCAAACTACCCGTTATGTTCGGTTTAATCGGCATAAACCCCCAGTCACTTAAGCGTAAAATGGCATAGAAGTAACATATTCTCCGAAAACGACAGATCACTTATGTATAGAAAAAGTCCGTTGGCGACGGTCTCAAAGCGGCGTAGAAGCGGCTTTTTTACTTGAGAGATATATCAGCCCTAAGATCGTCTACAAGTCGTTGCGGGCGTTAAAAATGCCCAGTTTGCGACGTTTCGTCCGCGTAGAATGCACATCGCCCCAGTTTGATCGCTATCGCGATACCGGATGGATTCATAAATTCTATGGACCGGTGTTTTCCAGTAGTCGTTCTGCTGCCAAAGTTAGATTTTCGGCGCTTGCGAGGGACTGTCCAGGTTTAACGAGTAGTGTGTCATCAGAATCCGTGACGATGAGCAATTCTTTTTGAGAAATTTCGCGAATCGTCCCGACGATATTGCCGATGTCGACACGATCTCCAATTGTTAATTTCACCATTTCATCAATGTCTCGTCGTAGAATCCAAACTTCAACGTGGTCATTGATTTGCACGGTACTCGTGAAAAACGCAAGTTGAGCCGTATCGAATTTCGGTGGCAAGGGTTTAACTGGCGCGACTACCCGTTCGGCTGGTTCTTCAACGTCTACGGTAAACTCTCGAAAGACCGTCCTTACCGGCAACCCTGTATCGCTTGCGGATACACGGAACTTGTATTGCCCCACGGTTTCACCGCGTACCGTTAAAAGGTTATCCCGGATATTGGCAACAAATCCAGCGGGCAAAGACTCCGACGTAATCTGAAAATTGACGGATTGATTAAGTTGTTCGTCCGTGCCAGGATTTCGAGCTAGCGTAATGCTCTTCGACTGCCCGACGGTTGCCGCAATGCGACTATTGCCGGAGAATTTGGGCTCAAGGTTCTCTGGACCGAAAATATTGCGATTGGTCATCAGGGTTAAATATTCATCCAACCCGCCGTATTCTAATTGTTCGGAATCGGGAAGGTCGTTGATGGATGCGCGTTCCAAATCTTCATTTACAGCGATCGCTACGACTTGTACAGAAATGCCGAGGAAATTATATCCTTTTGGCTTCACGGAGAGGCTCAACACCTCGTGTAACGATTCCTTCGCATGGAACTTGTAAAGAAGTTCAGTTAATTGCTGTAGTGAACCGTCGCAGGTTAACGTAAAGGTGTGCTTATCGTATATCGTGTCGATTGAACGGACAGGATCGGATTCAATCTTAACATTCTGCAATCCAACTTCCTTCTCTACGAGTTTGAACAGCCATGACCTATAAGATGTTGCGGCTGCTGATCGATCTGTTGGTAAAGAACTTTTTGCGAGCGTGTCTAGTGTATCGCGATCACGCTTGGCAAGGCCGATGTCTCGTTTGAGAAAACCCGCGTCCTCTTGCAAGCGACTTTCCGTACTTCGCAGTTCGTCTAAATATGTGGTGTACGATGAAAACGTAAAATAGCTTACTACTAATACGCCTAAGATTAATACAATCGCACCTAATCTTTTTTCGCTGTTGGACATATCAGAGTTCCTCTACGTTAGTTTGAACGGGAGCATTTGTGGTTTGCAACGGTTTCGAATTTGATTCCTCTACTTCGCTCTCTTGGTCGACTTTGGGAGTTTCACCGTCTGGCTTCGATTTGGTTTCGTTGCTTTTATTTTGCAGGGGTGGGGTGATTAGGCGAATATGTTCTACAACCGTCCATGGATAATCTTCATTTTCCGGGTCTGAACGAAATCCGTTGCCAGTGATTGTATACGATGGCGTTAGGAGGTTCGTCTCTAGCATGCGTAACGAGTCGTCATTAAACAAATGAACGTCCAGTAATATTTGACCACGGATTGTAGATGTTTTGGCGGTAAATCGGTCGACCATAGCGTGTTGGGCCGGAGGAAATTTGTTGGAAACCGAAACCAATTCATCGAGCCAATTAACACGAGCGTTTTGAAACGCCTTAACTTGTTGCAATCGATCTGTGAGGATCTTGTTTGCCTTGTCGATGCTAGTTTTGTCTTCTAGGGTAATTTGAAGTTCTGCAATACTGTTCTGAGTCGTCACGATTGGTCGAATCAATAAGAACGCTACCAGAAGTAGCGCCACAAGTCCGCCAACAATATATTTTGAATTTTGGCGGAGAGTGGAAACTGGAGCGGGCGGTTTGCGGGGATTGACGAAATCCAGTGTCGATGTTTGACCGATTTGTAATTGGAATGCTGTGCCGATTAACGCTGTAAATTGTGCAGGTTCATCTGGGGCGTTGGCTTCGTCATTGTCGAGCGACGTGACAACGCAATCGTTAAGTGGGTCGTACAGTTCAACATCAATATTAAGATGCAAGGAAAGCTCGTCTTGAAGCTTTTGGTGCAACTTTGAAGTTCCGATAATCGTGGCAAGCTCTATATCTCCTGGCATCGGTTGATTTGAATAGGATGCCATTGTGCGGCGAACTTCTGAGAGTACCCGCTTTTCGGTTACACCTGATTCAGGAAGTTTCACAGAGCGTGCGAATTGAGCCATGCCGTTGAGGGATACGGTTAGTTCAATATCACCATCGAGAATATCAATAATCAATCGATGTTGTGGTGTGGGCTTCTGCGAATGAAGGAAATGTGCAGTGCTAAAGGAACTAAGTACGACAGAACTCGATGTCAACTCGGCCATGTTGGACGTGGCAATAACGTCGGCTAAAATTTCTGGTGAAACGGTGGCTACCGAAACAAAGATTTGATCATTGTCTGATTTACCCAGGGTAACGAAATCAATGGGCCCGTCGTCAGCGGCATTAAATTCTTGGGCGACCTGGAATCGCACCGTATCGGGTAGTTCGTCGGCCGGTATATTTGGCAAAGTCAACAAACGCATCTCAGTCTGAGCGCGTCTTAAGACAAACACAACATCGGCTTGACCACGTAGACCAGCGGATTGTGCAGCTGTTGCAAGCGCCGCTTCTAATGGGGAGAGCGTCGACTCCGACTCCGAATCGGATTCCTCAGCGATGGCGACTTCGACCATCTTATCAATAGCCAAGTTATTGCCTTGAACGTGTGATACCAATAGTCGGACGGAATTTGAATCCCATTCGCAGGTTATAAGGTTTGCCATGATTAATGTCTTTCAATCAGTAAACGTAACTATTGCAGGTTAGATGAGGGCATAGAGGTGTCACCTGTCCTGTATTGATAGCCTAGCACCTCTAGGGGATATCCGCGGCCTAAATGGCTTAGGTCGCGCCATAAACGTACGCGAGGTGTAACGGTTGTGCTATCTATGACGACTTCCGCACGAGATGATGCTTTACCGCCTTCGTAATAGCCAATTATTTGAGCACGATAAACGTCCCCATTACCGGTTATAAAGGGCTGTAATAGCTTCATTTCCTCAAGCGTTACAATAAGGTTTTTAACCAACCACGTTTCGTGTCGGGTGTAGTTGGAAGTATCTTGGCTGGGATCCGTAAAGCGTTCCTGAACGATCCGGTCAATTGCCTCGGAACTCAATCCTGGAACACCTTCCAGCAGGGTTCGAGGGGCCGAATTAATATTCAATCTACCGGGAATAGTAGGATTATCGTTGGTAGAAGAATTGTCCATCAAATGATCGATATAGGCACCAAATCCCACCGCGGGCCACGGGGAATCAATGATAATGGGATCTTCACCGTCTATGGCAGGCGGGCCCTCGAGGGAGAGTCCGATTAATTCCAAAATCTGGGTGATTTCCTTTTCTGCGGCGACCGTTAGATCGATTTGGTATGCCGCCGCGGGAATGGGCAATGCATCGGAGGAACCGGCCGTTGGTAACCCTTGTCGGTACAATATTACGAAATTGGCGACATCAACGCTGAATACCGCAGACAAATCTTGATGCAGTTTTGTGAGGTCCTCTTCATTAAAATTGATTCGGGGTTCGCCATTGATGTTGAGGTTGTTTTCTTGGCTGTACAATGTCAGGTAAGAGCTCCAGCCTCGTTCTAACGAGCCACTGATCATGTTGTCGGCGGCAGATTGGGCGGTGGCGGTCAAATCCGCGATTTGTTGCACGGCAGACAACGCTGCTTGTTCATGGGTGTCCACCATGCCGTTGCGATTTACGTCGGCGCCGAATAGCAGTTGCGGGGACACACCTCGCACAAGCAATAGTTCTTCTACAGTATTGAAAGGTCCGTTGGTGGGTTTATACGGTGACGAGAGACCTTGGTAGTAGTCGTATTCGGCGCCGTATTCCCGTGGGTCATCGTCTTCGTCAATCCAATCCATAATTGCGTCTGCTTCATGCTCGGTCATGCCGGGTAGTGCCATGAGTAGAGTTCTCCCCCCGTTTTCAGCGTAATCGTCGGCCACGATCAGGGTGTTAAGATTTAATCGCGCAGACTCATTCTCAAGTCCATATCGAAGGCCGGCAGTGTAGCCGTCCGAGTTAATTGCCGGCGAAAGAACTGTAAAGTTGCCAGCCGCGACTGGATCGGGGTCGGGGATGATATTGATGGCTTGGAAAAGCACGGGATTGTCATAACTACCGCCGGATTCTAACCGTTCCGATTCTGTCAACGAGAGATGTACACGGATAGTATCAATTCCGGAATCCACCAACCAGCGCGTCTGTTGGTTATTCGATGACAACAACGCTGTTTCATTGTGAGCCAGCATCATTGCCGAAAATGTGTACGCTCCGAGTGAGACAACCATCACAACGATGAGCACAACCATCAAGATTGACCCTGAGCGTTTGTTTGCGCCACAGATTTGCGTGTTAATGTTCATAGGCCTAGCGACTCCATGCCTTGGTCCGTATCGTCTAATGGGCGGATCTTACCGACTGGCAAGCGGACAACTAAACGGTAGGTGACAGCCGATGTCTGGTCGTCCAGAGAATCGTCCATATAGAATGCGTTGACCACTCCCCCGGAGTGATATGGTGAACTGGATTTCAAGGTCAACAGCACCTCGATAGCAAGCGGTAATGCTTGATAGGAGTCACTGTCCCATTGCGGCAGCCATTCGTAGCCGTCGAAGTATTGAAATTCAATTGCGATGACTTCCGGAGCAAGTAACTCGTCGCTTCTCCGCAATTGTTCCGAATTGCCGTTTTCAACGGCGTAGCTAGTTATCGCGCGGCTAAGTTGCCGCCGCATCAACCCCGGAACGCCATCGCTGGTATTGAAAACATCGTGGGCAGAAACGTTCGAGGTGCCATCGCCGACACGGACGTAATATGAAATCATTTTGACGTCGCTTGGTATATCGAGCAATTCATTTACGGAATCGGAGGTATATAGCGTCTGGTATTCTTCTTGACGTGGAATTCGACTGATATCAAAATTAATTGAGTTTTGGCTGCCATATAACCCGAGATTGACTGGAAAACTCGTTTGGTAATCATAACTCGGAACTTCTGTTTGAGTGTCCTCGAAGTCCGTGGGGAGATCGATACCGGTACCCCCGAGCATTCCTTCGAGACCGTCCAAGGAAAGCCCGTCTAGTGCTGAGGTGACGTCAACGCCCTCATATTGCACGGCGCTCTTGATATCTATGGCGATACGGTTCAGCAGTGCGCGTGCGAGTTGTACTTCCTCAACGTGCATTCGTTGTTTCTCGACGATATAGAAGTGATTGTTCACCGCAAACATTATCAACCCTAGTACGAGCGCGGAGATTGCCATGGAAATTATTAGTTCCAATAGCGTGACGCCAGTCCTGTGGGTTTTGAGCGAGTTTGTCACGTTAAATATCCTCGAGGGTGAGAAAATCACGTATTTGTTCGTTGGAGTCAGGTGCCAGCTCGATTGCGGGGTCGATCATCCAAGTGGTGACCCTGTGCTGCAGCGGGAGACTCCCGTCTATCGTCATATATTCGACTAAGATTTCAACCGATAACAGCATTCCTTGGGAATCAATGGGTTGGGAACGAATCGTATACTGGAACGGTTCCATGGTTTCCGTTGCGGGGAACGGTATAGGCCCAGTGGCAGTGGGCGCTAAAATTCCCGCTTTTACTTCCGATAGTTTTGTTTCTGCTAGGAATTGTGCGGTGGTCAGGAGTCGTGCCTGTAGTGCATTCTGCCCGCCGATTTGAATTAGCGTTCCAATAGCTACCATGGACATCCCTAGGACGGCAAGCGCGATAATGACCTCCATCAGCGTAAAAGCTGGGTGGCGGCGCGGACGATAACAGCGTCCTCTTGAACTAGCTGAGAATCTCATTGTGCGATCCTTGTCTGGTCAAGTTGGACTAGCTCAGATTGAGTCATGATTTCTGTAACATAGGCAATCCCGGTGAGTCCACGGATGCGAACTAGCACAAAGATCTGTAAGTCTTTAGTGCCAATACGTACTTCGGATTGACTTGTGCTTCCGTCGGGGTAAAAAAGAATCGGCTGCGACCAGGCACCGCCAACAGATTCGGTAACACTACTGTTGTCGACGTTTGCGGCGTTGGCGTTGAGCGTGGGGTCAAATTGGGCGAATTCCCGGCTATCAAAAGCTTGGGTGCCACTGGCAAAGACGGTATCTCCTGGTAAAGTTTGCACCTGTTGTAACAGTCTCATAGTTACATTGCGATCATCGATCAGGGCTTGTTGCAGTTGGCCGAGCATATTAAAGCTACTCGCATTTGCCTCTAGATTCGAATCACCGGTATCCCATGGTTCAATGATGAACTGGTTACCGCCAATTTCATATCGCAGCGCTAACGTTTGTCCGTTCCGCATAGCCTTGTTACGACTGCGTGCGAAAAAAGTCCGCATCGTATCACCTGAGGAAACGAGGTGTTGAGTTTCAGTGGTACTCATTAATGCTGGAAAGATTATAGCGCCGATGAGAATGATAACCGCGGCCACTACCAGCAATTCAAATAGCGTAAATCCGCCGCGTGTTGTCGCAGCGCGTCGTCTAGCGCGAATGGTTGCCGGGTGCATCATGGGAGATTGCTTTCGCGACATCGCCCGTCGGGCGATGTCGCCCTTGTGATGGTGTGCGAGGGAATCTATTACGAGTCGTAGGACGTTACGCTGATGTCGTCTTTATCGTTGTTGGCGTCTGGGCCGTTGGACCAAATCCTATACCCCTCGGCTGTTTTTTCGTACTCATAGTCGTTGCCCCACGGATCCGCCCCGAGATTCTTGGGTAAATATGGGCCACGCCATTTTTCTTCAATAACGTCGGCCGGCGATGCTCGTAGTGCACTAAGTCCAGCGTCATTGCTCGGGTAATCCCCAGTGTCAAACTGGAACTTAGTTAAAGGTAGCGCCAACGTTTGTAGTTGTGTTTTGGCAATATCGATTTTGGCATCGCCGAAGATTTTACCGAAATTCGCAACAACCACACTACCTAGTATTACGAGGATGGCCATTACAAGGAGGACTTCCATCAGTGTAAAACCGATGCGGTCATTTTTGCGTTGGCGGGTTCGAGTTAACATATGTCGTATTTCCTTGTCGTAAACGTTGGTTAGCGTAAAGTTGTATAACGAATTAAATGATGCTTATTAAACACCGCATTTATGTAAGTTGTTTCGTTGAAAAAGTGAAATTCAGTAAGTTAAATAATCTATTAAAGGGCACTGCTCATCTTAATTACCGGCAACAATAATGCAATTACTACCACTAAGACGGCCGCTGCCATTACGAGTAACATAATTGGTTCGAGGAGACGGACTGCAAGTGTAAGTCGGCGACTCGTACGCATTTCGAGGCTATCTGCGATATCAATCAACACCTCGTCAAGAGTATTGGATTCTTCTGCAACTGCAATCATTTCGACCACTGTTGGCGGGAAATATCCGCTTCTGCCAAGAGGTTTTGATAGCGATTGACCGCTTGAAATATTTTCGGTGGCCTGGTCAATGGCCTCGGAGAGAAGACGGTTACCCGCAGCATCTCTGCTTATAGTGAGCGATTTAAGTATTGGTACACCATTGCGTAGCATAGTTCCTAATACTCGGCAAAAACGAGCAACGGCAAACGCTTGGAAGATTGTACCCACCAGAGGAAGTTTGATTTTAATTAAATCTCGGAGACGTTTACCAGTTTCGGTTTGCAGGTAGTTATAGCCAGTAATTCCCAGAGCGGCGATCACAAAACCGATGATAAGTGCACCCGGTCCGCGGAATAACTCGCTGAAGTTAAGCAGCCAATCCGTCATGATTGGTAATTCACCACGCTCACGTAAACTTTCAAACATTTCACCGAATTTCGGAACAAAAAAGATTACAAGGCAGGAAACGATAATGGAACCGATTGTTCCAAGAAACAGTGGATAAGCGAGTTGTCCAATTGTTTCGCTTTTCAGGTCTTCCTGCTGCTCTGTAAACTTGGCCACTCGTTCCAGCGCATCTTCGAGAAATCCACCTTCAGCGCCAGCCCGCGCCATGTTCACTGCCACTTCATTAAATACTCTTGGAAATTCCTTCATTGCATCTGCAAGTGTTACGCCATCTTCAATTTGTCTGTGTATTTCGGAAAGGCAATAACGTAAAGTGGCGTTGGAAGCTTGATCGCGAAGGACCGCAATGCTGCGCAGCAACGGAACGCCACTGCGTATCAATGATGACAGCTGTGAGTAAACCGTGGCCATAATTTGGCCCTTTACTCGCTTGCGACTAGTTTTCGCGGTAGCGACTGCATCCGTGGTGAATTTCAGTGGAAACAGCGTTTTACGGGCGAGAATTTGTACCGCTTCACGTTCGTTGGCGGCATCAACCGTACCCGAAACCTTTGAGCCGGTCGCTGTGCGAGCTGTGTAATGAAAATCTGGCATAAGGAATCCCCGAAGCTGGCCTAAGCTTTGCCAACAATCTGGTCCCCCTTGGTGATTCTGAGGACTTCGTCGACGCTGGTGGTGCCGGAAAGAACTTTACGCCATGCGTCATCTCGTAGGGTTGTCATCCCGCCTTCGACTGCGGACTTTTTAAGCTGCCAACTACTCGCACGTTCAGTCGCGAGTTCTCGAATTGCATCGGTGGTGAGCATCAACTCATAGACTCCCAGTCGGCCAGAGTATCCTACGTTGCGACATTCGCGACAACCAACGGCTTCAAATAGGTCCTGGCCGTCGATCAACTCGGTTGGAAAGTCCGGCGGTAAATCCTTTGCCTTTAGTTTTACGGGGGCTTTGCAGTCGTTACAGAGTCGCCGTACGAGTCGTTGGGACATAACGGCCTCAACGGTACTGGCTACTAAAAATGGTTCAACACCCATATCCGTCATTCGCGTATAGGCTCCGGCAGAGTCATTTGTATGTAACGTACTGAATACCATATGACCGGTAAGAGAGGCTTGTATGGCATTTTCAGCGGTTTCGACGTCACGAATTTCACCGACAAGAACAATGTCGGGGTCGTGACGCAGGATACTTCTAAGCGTTGTGGAAAACGTGAGCCCAATCCGCGAATGAACTTGGATTTGGTTGATTCCATCAAGTTGATACTCAACAGGATCTTCGGTAGTGATGATTTTGTTGGACGGATTCTTAATTTCCATCAACGAGCTATATAGCGTAGTCGTTTTACCTGAACCCGTTGGGCCGCAAACTAGCACAATCCCGTGTGGCAACGTGATGAGTTGTTTGAACTGTTCATAAATCTCAGTTTCCATTCCAAGGCTCTGTAAGTCGAATACCATGGACCCTTTGTCCAGAATACGCATTACAATGCCTTCGCCATGAATCATGGGGATTACACTCACACGAATGTCGACCTCGCGACCTTTGACTTTGAGCTTTATTCGACCGTCCTGGGGCAATCGTTTTTCAGCGATATTCAAGTGTGCCATAATCTTCAAACGGCTAATAATCGCCGCTTGGAAATGATTAATTTCCGGAGGTACTGGCTGCGGGTGTAGCATACCGTCAATACGGTAGCGGATGGTGACACCGGCTGTTTGCGATTCGATATGGACATCACTCGCTCGCATCTGGATAGCCTCGAGCAAAATTTCATTGACGAGACGAATCACCGACGCTTCCTGTGCCATCTCGGACAACTCGGAACCATCACCTTCGATTTCCTCTAGTAATTCTACGTCGTCGTCTTCGCGTTGTTGAATTAGGCTGTCGATGGTTTCGCTACCCACGCCCAAGTGTTGCTTGATAAGTGAGTCGATTTCAGGGCTGGCTGCGAGGACGGGCAGCACGGCTTTTCCAATAGCGGCGGCAACCTCGTCAACTGCGTACAGGTCAAATGGATCGCTAGTTGCAATCAGTATAAGGCCATCTTGGACGGCAATGGGGAAAACTTGTTCACGATAAATAAGACGAGTGGGGAAGTCTTCGAGCAAACCTAGATCGATATCCGCAGTGCGTAGGTCGACGTAGTCAACGCCAATCGAATCCCCGATGGCCTGCAGTGCAGCCGCTTGTTCGAGGTAGCCGAGCTCAACGGCCATGTCTATTTGATCCGTTCCAGAAACGCCCGATTGTAGAATGGTTTCTACCTGGGTGTCGTTTAGGAGGTTTTGATTTTGTAAAATTTCACAAGCTTGCATGTGTCGGCCCTAATTCGCTTTAACGGGATTGTAGACGTAGTAATTCTCAGATGGTCAGTTAGCGAGATCCGCCGGAACCGCCAGGGCGTCCGCCTGATCCGGGCGCACCACTGGGTCGAGCGCCAGATCCCGAGGAACCGGTGGGACGACCGCCGGAACTGGAACCGCCAAAACCGCCGCCGCTTGATCGCATACGGTTGAACATTTCCATTCGCTGTCGAATCGCATCTATGTTGGCCGCCGAGGGCGCTGGCGAACTACTACTTCGTGAACTCGCACTCCCGCCAGAACTACCGGACGTCGACACGTTTTCGCCCAAAATGGCTCGTAACGCGGTGTTTACGACATCGGGATTCGCAAGATGTAGAGTTCGTACTTCGATAGCTTCTTGTGTCTGTGTACCGGCTTGGTCTAGCGCCATAACTAATTCGTGGACTTCCTTGAACATGGGTTCAGGCGCCGCGATAATTAGCGAATTGCTAGTCGCATCGACGCCAATCGTCATTTTTGCCGGTTCGCCTTTGACTTCATTGTTTCCTCCACCGCCACCACTGCCACCACGACCACCACCGGCCATTCGTTGCATCATTTGACGCATCATGTCTTCCTGTCCACCCCGTTGTTGCTGTTGCCCGCCAGAGGACGCACTCGTGATTCGTCCCGCGTATACTTCCTTCAGTACAGCGGAGATTTCCGTAGCGTTGGTATAGGTGAGCGGGATCAAACGTGGTTTTCCAGCGGTCTCAATTTCGGTTTCGCTACCCTCGCGGTCGATAACTTTAAGCAAATCGTCAATCATCTGAAGGTCTTCATCGTTGGCCTGGACAATCAAGGCATTAAGTCTCTGATTGGCAACAATGCTGACAGTACCGGACGCACTAAATGTAGCGCCCTCTGTCTCGCCTCCCATGCCACCACCACCTAAAAGCATTCCCATCAAGCCACCGCCCATCATGCTGGTAGTCGCATCGTTTACGAGTGAACCCAGTCCCATGCTATCGTCTTCACCGCCGGACATAATTTGTTGGAGTAATGACTTAGCCACATCGACTTTGGAGTATTTCAAGTAGAAAATTGTGATTTGTCTGTCGGATGCAGCAGAATTTGGTGGCGTTAGGCGGCGTACAATTGCTTCAAAGGCGTCGAGCGCTTGAAGGTCGTTACTGTAAATGATAATTCCTTCGCTGGTGACTTCCACTCGTATTTCATCGCCAGAAAGCCCCGGAAACGCATTGGTGTTAGGGGCTGGGTCTTGTTGTTCTAGTTGTGTTGTTACAAAACTGGTTAGCTCTGGTGGAAGTGAACTGGCGGTCTTCTTCAACGTTTGTGCTCGAATCTTCGTTTCCTCTGGCGTGGTTCGAGGAGGAATCGGAGGTTCGGGTTCGGGATTCGTCTGTCGTTGGTCTATAGTGGATTCGGTTCGTGTTTCCGGCGTAACAATGCGGATCCTGTTGTTCCCTTGCCAAAATCGTTCAGCACGCTCAACGGCTTCGATCGCTCGGTCTCCAGTGTACGGCAGAATACGAATGTTACCTTCTTGAGGCGTTGCGTTTTCCGACTCAAGTCGTTCAATCATACTGCGAATCAACGCCAACTCAGATTCAGTCGCACGTATGAATAACTTCATGGTTACTGGATCGGCGGTTACTTTAGGTCCAGTCGTCGGTGCGGGTTCACCCTCGGCAACCTGTGTGCCGAACATGTTTGCGATCATGACTAAAGCCATTTCAGTGTCTAATGACTTGAGCGAAATCACTTCGAAAACTGGCACATCGCCTTCGAGTTCGCGTATTGTTGCTTGAATGCGAGCTTGTTCGGCAGGGCGAGCGAACGCAATTACCTTGTTTGTGGTGGGGTCCAAAGCAAGTCGGATGTCAGGTAATCCTGCAAGCATTGTCTGCAGAACTTGAAAAGTCGTATCCGGGTCTGCTACGCTGATTGGGTGCGTTTGCAGTTGTGGTTGTTCCAATGGTTCAGTGCCTTCTATGCCCTCAAGGGGATCGAGATCTAATCTTTTTACTAGGTCCTGCAGAATATCAAGCTTTTCTTGTTCGCCGGTGGCAAAAATTCGCGTACCGAGTGTATCCACAGCAAAATTCAGTCCCTCGGTCGAGAAATCTTCCTCGCCCATACTGAGCATTGTGCGGGCAACAGCTAAAATGTCTTCAGCCGGGGCGAATTCGAGTTTGATTTCGAGGACTTTTCCAGCGAGATCGGTGCGAGGCTTTTCGACGCTCTCGATAACGTCACGAATTGTACGCAGACGTCCAGCCGTTTCTTGCACAAGGACTTGCTTGGCGGCAGGGAAAACAAAGAGCTTCCCTTGCGGACCAATAAGTTTTTGCAAATCGCTGGTGGCTTCATCAGGCGTCATCTTTACGAGTTGGAATAGGGTTTTAACGAGTTCATACTCGCCCCGTGAGTCAAGTTCAGAAACTGGTACATATTGTACGAGAACTTCAGGCACAGGAGTTTCGAGATTAACCACTGTTAGCAGCTGGTTTCGGCGTACCAAAGTGTACCCGCGTGTCAGGAGCATTCCGTTCATGATATCCATGGCTTGTGCGGGCGTATAAAATCGGGGGTCGGAATAGTTGAGCGTGCCAGGTGGCGGACCGTCCATTTGTAGCGACAGTTCATTGAGTTCGGCGAACCAAGTGATAACATCCTGCCATGGTGTGAAAGTAAATGCGAAGCGGATTTCAATTTCACCTTCCGCATTTAACATCGATTCGCTCTTGTTATTGACTGTGGGCTCGGCAGGCGGATCCGTTCCTTCCGCTGGTGTTCCCTCATCAGAAGGTTCTTCGCCGGGTTCGGTTTTAGGTGGGTCTGCCGGCGTTTCGGGTTCATCTTCAGTAGTCGCAGGTTCTGCAGGAGATTCTTCTTTTGGGTCCTCATCTGCAGGTGTTTCTTTTGATTCTTCAGCTTCATCCGGTGCTGTGATTGGTTCTGCCGTCGCTGAGGGTGCTTCCTTTGGTTGCTCTTCGGTTGGAGTCGCTGCTGGGGCTTCATCTTGAACTAAGGCTACTGGCACTTCGTCACTTCCAATAAGACGTAACCAAGATTTGCGTTGATTGTCATTTAATGTTGCGTAGATTCGTCGCTCTACCATTACAAATAACTGTGACCGCTCTACTGCGCTCGCACCTTGGGATAGCTGCATGCGTTGATGACTGAGGCCTTGGATACGTTGAAGTTGGGCGTCGCTCAATGCGAGAGTTGCTCGGATCTCGGGTCGCAGTAACGATTGCAATCCGATTTGTCGAAGTTGAATCTGGTTGACGACTGCCCGTTGACTTACCGTAAGAAGTGACAAGGCAAGTTGGTTAGTCTGGAGTTGGAATTCTTGATGTGCAATTTCGCGTTGCTTGAGAGAATCCTCGGTATGAAGTTCGTTGAATAACGCAATGCGTCGCGTTTGTAGTGCAGTCAGTTCCTGCTGGACATGCGAACTCAACGCTAATGCCGATTGATGTTCGGGGGAAAGCAATACGCGAAGTATGTGGTTTTGAGGATCCACATTAGTTGTGGTCTTCTCGGCTCCGTTAAACTCGCTAACCGAGAATAAGGTGAGAAGAAGCGTGGGGACCAACAACATTTTGAGGCTATTGCGATTCATCGTTTGATAAACTCCAGTCGTTAAACGCGGTCCTCTTTTGAGGATTTCCATGCTAAGCATAGGATAAGCGATTATCGATGATTATAAATAGGTGAAAAAACAGTATTTTGACAATACGAGGGCACCTGTTTGGCCCTTGGATTGTTAGATTGTTACGTAGTATAGGTTGGTTTGGGTGAATTTGCGATATTGGCAAAACGCGGCAACAGCGCAAAAGACCCCTGTTAAACAATATATACCCATTAAACCACGACGAGGTCGGAACGTTTCGTTGTGTAAATAGGAAAAATAGGGTGCCATAGAGTTTTAGGTGGTTTTGTATCAGTTATTAGGACTTTCGGTGTTTACTTTGCCGGTGCTTGACCGAGTTGTGTGCGTTTTCTTGCGTGGACCGCCGTTGCTGCGATTACCTACTGTCAAAACTAAAGAATACGTTATTGTACCGCTTTATTATGACCGATTGTGTGTACAATTAAGCAATCCTGTTGACAGGACAAAGGGTCTTGTCGGCAGGGTCGTGGTCAATTTGTTTCTTAATTCACAAATTTCATGTTCCAACTAGCATTAAAGCTCGTTTTCGTCACTTTTGCCCTCCAGACCCTGTTGGGTCCTGAAAATGTCGTCGTCGGGCAACCGATAGGCAGTTTTCTAGATATACGCGGCTACGGCGTGGATATTCCGCCTGGTGAGGTAGCTGCCGGAGATGACGCTGTTGTGCGGACACGGGATCGATATGGTGACAGAGTATTGGCGCGAGTGCACGTAAATGTCGGTGAAAATCGTGTCGTGTTGCTACCTGATGGACAATTAGTGGCACGTCACCAACGCGAGACGGAATTGGTTGATGAAACATTCAAAAAGGCTGATATGGTCCAATTGGGCCTGCAGCTGATAGAGCATGAATTTCCCGGATTCCGCGTCAAGCGGACTGTGCATTATATCTACATTTACAATACGTCGGAGAGTTTCGCCACCGCGACGAGCAAGATACTTGAAATGATGACGCCCGGAATTATCGGTTATATGAAGAACTTGGGGTTAGAAGTTCATCAACCGGATGTTCCTTTGGTGGTTGTCATGTTTAAAACCGAGGCGGAGTTCAGGCGTTATCGGAAAATACCTGAAGGTATGATCGCGTATTATCATACGTTGACTAATCGCGTGGTGATGCATGAAGAATCACGCTTGAAATCGGTGAACCCCGAGCTCGCGCTGAAGCAAAAAATAAACACGATTGCCCATGAAGGCGTGCATCAACTGCTGCACAACATTGGTGTACAAACGAGAATGTCCGCATGGCCAATGTGGATAACTGAAGGAATCGCTGAATATCTCTCGCCAACGACGACGGGTAAATATATGCGTTGGAAGGGCGCGGGACAGGTCAATGACTTTCGCATGCTGGAATTGGAGCAATTTTTACAACTGAGCACACAGTCGCCGGGAGATTGGTTGACGGAAACAATTTTGGCGTCGCGTTTAGACTCCCAAGGTTATGCGTCCGCGTGGGCACTGACTCACTATCTCGCTAAAACGAGACGTACTCAGTTCAACGCCTATATGCAGGATCTGCAAAAACTTGGTCCACTCGATGGCGGATACCGCGTGGTGGGTGACGGTTCTGTTCCCAAACACCGCGAGCTATACGCGAAACATTTCGATTCCGATCTCACTATGACCGAAACTCGTTTGCGGCAGTATTTACCCAAACTTCCTTATGTGGATCCGTTTATTGACTTTCCTCACGTCAGCGTTGTTATGGGATTTGCACTCAATGGTCGCTTTAAAAAAATGGGTGGAGTTTTCCATAATTCAACGATCGCTCGGCAATGGGTAGCTAAGACAATTAGTGAATTGAAACTTACACCAGAGAACGTGCAAACTGAAATGAAGAGTTTCAATAACCGAGTACTCGCGCAACGCTACCTGCGGGCGCAGTTGCAGTAGTTTCCGTATCCGTCATTTAATCGCGAAGATATAACCATGGAACGAATTGGACACGAGATATCACTGTTCTCGCAGTCGCTCGGCCTATTGTGGTTGTTAATTCCACAGGTATTTTTGTTATTTGTGAGTCGGTCGCTTTATCGTCGCAAGGGTTGGCGAGGTTTAGCAGGACCCGCTGCCGCGTTGATCAGTGGGTTTGTAGTGCTCGTTGATTATCTGTTGTTAGATGTGATTGAGATTACGGGTCAATATTTGGGTTCCGGTCAGGGACGTGTCATTTACATTCTTGGTTCCAACATCCTTGAAATATTCCCCTATGCCCTGCTGTCTAGTTTGCTATTTAGTTATGATCGCGATGTGCTTGATGAATGTCGACGATTACGGGGACTTGCAAATCCCAATTTATTGGCACATCACAGTGGCAAGCGGGGTATTCTGCTAGCGATGTTGTCGTTTGCTACGCCGACCAGCATCGTGACGTCTCCGCTTGGATTGGTGCGGTCACAATCAAAATTGCATGGAATATCTAACGGCACGATTGAACCACGTGGTAAGGGAATGGTGGTGCTGGCCTTGGGTATTTATGCCGGTGCTATTGTTGCGGTATGTATCGTATTTGGGTTGATTATCGCCGGATTACAATTTGCGCATCTGGAGAGTCACAAGTATTTCGATATGCTATACGAAAACGCAATTCTACACCTCCCCATACATGTAGTCCTAAGAAATCCTTGGTTGACCGTTGGATTTCCGTTTGCGGTTGTCATGATTGGTGGATTTGTCGCCCAGCGTCGTTACGGATCATTCAGGTCAGTGCTCGGGTGCACCGGTGTGGTGTTGCTGTTAATTGCCGCTAAGCCTGTCGAGCATGATGGATTAATCCCGTTAACCACGGCGCACGTTGGATTAGAGATTATCGCACTGCTTGCGTTAGCAATCGCGCTGTGGATGCCTCAACAGATTGAAGTGGAAAGCACAGACGCGGCAGCGGAGTGAACCACGCTATTGGTTTTCAGATGTGGCGTAATTTAGCGCCAGCGTTTTAATCCGAGCGATCATCGAGTGAACACCGTTTGCGCGGGAACGACTAATATGTTGTGTGAGCTCGATGCGCGCGAAGACCTCGACAATGTCCAGTTGAAGAATGTCATCGGGTGTCTTTTGGTTATAAAGTTGAACTAGAATGGAAACGAGTCCTTTGACCAATTGTGAGTCGCTATCGGCGCTGTATACCAGTTTGCTAGGATCGTCGGTTGATTGTTGGCAGACCAACCAAACTGTACTTTGACAACCCTGAACGCGGTGCTCCTCGCATTGGTATTTCTCCGGAAACGCAATCATGGCGTTACCTAATTCAATAAGATATTGATACCGTTCCTCCCAATCAAAGAACAGTTCAAATTCTTCGACCAAAGCGTCGGCGGTAATTGTAGGAAATGGTGTTGGCAAACCAAAAACCTGTTCGGTGTTGTAGTAAAAGCGATTGTTTCTCGGCGCATTATATAGGTGCCGCGTTTTACAGTATAGTGGCGTAATTCAAGCGTGCCTGCTGCGGCTTGTCTGTTAACGTAAACCGCCGATTTGATAATGAATATCGCTCGTCGCGCGGATTACTAGCAGCCGCAAAGGTGGGTAATAGACAATGACGCCCGGTCCGCCATTGATGTCCCAGAATTTGGGTGAGATCGTCGTCTTAATGAGGTTCACTAGAGCTGGACCAAAATCCCGTACTCCTTGGGCAGCGTTTCCTTGTAGCATACGGTTTGCGCCGCCCATCGCTGCGGAACTGCGTAGCAAGTGACGTTGTAATGTATCGAGAAGTGAAGATTTCTGGCCAGAATATTTATTAGTGGTCTTATGACGAGCCGCGTATTCCATTGATTTTAGGATTTTGAGAAGACGAGCTCGCACTTTAATGCGGTAATTGTTGAGTGTGGGGCTAGTTAGTAATCGCTGGTCCGTCATGATCTCGCGGTACAACTCGGTGAGCTGCAGCACTGCGGCTTCACGCTGCGTTGGTATGGTTGCAGCGGACTCGAGACGTAGAGCGGAGGCGATGTTCTTTTCAATTTCATGAAACGCACGGCCTTCGCCGATGCAAATGGCAGGAGATAACACTGTCATTAAAAGAAACACTACAGCAGTTTGTTTTAGCATAAGAAGACAGTTCATCTTGGAAAGTAAGTTTTTAAGTGGTCAGTCAGATTCTTATATCCTAATTCTTATATCATTGTTCGGTGTGGTGCTGGGAAAATCAAGTGCAACTCCTGTTCGAAGTGCGACTTGCGGTCCATTGAATAGTGAGGTGATCCTCTCGTAAAACGTATTATGTGGAACGAGAGTTTGGGGTTAATTGCTTCAGGTGTCGATAGATGGTATTCTGAACCTCGTAACTACGGAAATGTATTTTAACTATCAACGCGAGTCGCGTTGGACATAGGCTCAAGATTCGCAATAGGAAAATTTGAAATGAGACAGCTAGCGATTAGGACAACGGGTGCATTTTTTGCGATTGCGTTATTGCTTAACCTAAATCTTTTTACGGTACAGGCAGATGAAAAGCCGGCACGTATCCTTTTTGTCACACAGAGTGCCGGATTTGTTCATGGCAGTGTTAGGCGAGGCGATAAACCACTAGCGGTAAGTGAACGTGTCATGACGGAATTGGGAATTTCGTCAAAGTTATTTCGCGTAGACTGTACGCAAGATGTAAAGGCAGATTTCACGAAAGAAAAGTTAGAGCATTATGACATTGTCATGTTTTACACAACTGGCAAGCTTCCAATCGATGACGCAACGCTGGACTACTTCTTCAATACTTGGCTCAAACAAAAGAACCATGGTTTCATCGGAACTCATTCTGCGGCCGACACATTCAAAGACTACAAGCCGTACTGGGATATGATCGGCGGCACGTTTAATGGGCATCCGTGGTCGGCCAATACGACGGTGACGATTACCAATCACGAACCGGACCATCCGATTGTAAAGGCTTGGGGGTCCGAGTTTGCAATCAAGGATGAAATATATCAGTTCAAAAATTGGCAACCAACAAAGGTTCGTGTTTTGATGAGTTTGAACATGCAAAAGACCGCGCTTAAACGTCCCTCGCACATTCCGATTTGTTGGTGCAAAAGTTACGGAGAGGGAAAAGTGTTTCACATGAGCTTAGGACATCGTGAGGATGTGTGGACCAGTTTGACCTACCAACAGTCTTTACTTGGCGGGATCAAATGGATCCTAGGACAAACTAAGGGCGCGTCGGAACCGAACCCAGAACTTTCGGCGAAACAACAGGAATTGGCCGAAGCGGCCGCTGGACAATAGGCCCGCTATTTGTTGCGGGGGAAACTTTTGGTCCAGATTTCCTTGATCAAATTGGCGTTCCGTGTAATGTATCGAATGTCATGTGATTTACCCGCAACATCCGTCACGTTCATTTGTTGGGTTGGAATGCCAAACGATTTAAGCGAGCCTATATTTGCTAAGCCCTTGTAGCCTAACGCAATTCCCGGCTCCATCTTTTTGGGCGTTAATTTTTTATAGCGTTTCAGTAACGGGTCCGCTGGATTGTGAACATTGAGATATTGGTCAACGACGGTCAACGCCTTGCCAAAATATTTCCCCGATTCTAGCCAATCTTGATCGATCGCTCCACCGACAGTGAGGAAGGTGACTTTGCGATCCGACTGAGGTTTCAGTGCCGGTGCGTAGGGGTTCGTTCCACCGCCGAGTAAGTGCAAGGCACAGGCGGAAACACGAGCCCCCATGCTATATCCCACCACAAGGGTGCGATTGCGAGCACGGCAACGATCGACAATATGAGCTAGGTAGAAACCTTGAGGTTGCGAACGAATTGCTTGGTCCTTGAATTCCTTTACAATTCCACCTACTTGCCGTTCCGCTGGCCAGGACCAAATTACATAGCGGAACTTATTGGCATCAGCGATGACTGGACGAATGTGTTGGTAGACATCTAACGTGACTTGTAGGACAAGTTCCGTTGAGGCAGGACTGCCGTGAATAAGAAAACAGGTGTCAATATCCTGGGCTGCGTTAAAATCTTCGGCCGTTCGGGGCTGCCACTGTCCGGAAACTAGCTGCAGGTATTCAATTTCATTAAGGTCGCGTTCCAATTTATCGTATTGTGATAAACTGCGAGTGCTAACGTGCCATATTTCATGGGCTGTCGCTATATTGTCCGGCGAATATTTTGCAAGTAGCTCCGCAGAGGTCGGCTGCGCGGATATGAATTGAGCATGCAATGCCACTAAGAGTGCCGACATAACGAACTGCGATAATTTGTTTGAGGTCATGGTAACATTGTTCGGGCTAGTTTGGTGTCGTTATGTGTACAGCATATTCGCTGCGAACCGTTTTTGAATGGTTGTTTTACGCTATGGATACATCCATAAATAACCTATCATTATTATCATCGTCAAGTAGGTAAGTTGATGGAACTATTTTATTTATGGGGCAAGACAGACCGAATGGGAAACGTTGTCGAGTTACACCACGCGATGGTGGATCATTATCTGACCATTGCCCGCGACAGGACCTCGCCCCAGCAGGAGTTTCGTTCGTCGCTGGATCGTCTGGGAAACATCTTGGCTGTGGAAATGACACGAAATATCTCCGGCGATGTCATACAGGTTGATACGCCCCTGCAGAGCACTGAGGGGTTTCAGTTACAAACCAGGATTGCGTTAGTGCCAATCCTGAGGGCCGGTTTGGCATTGGTTGATGCATTTGTAGAGTTGCTGCCAATTTCGGTCGTGATGCATTTGGGCATGTATCGCAACGAAGAAACCGCAGAACCCGTATGGTATTACAATAAACTAAACGAGCAACAAACTGTCGAGCGAGCATTGATTCTTGATCCGATGCTTGCCACTGGTGGGTCGGTCATAGCATCGATCGAGGCTTTGCGAGCGTTTGGGGTCGCTCAAATTGAGGTGGGCTGTATTATCGCTTCACCAGCAGGCATTGAAGCAGTACAAGGTTTTGATACAGAAGTCGATTTGACTATTTGTAAAATTGACGAGCGATTGGACGATAATTGTTACATTAGGCCTGGTCTTGGCGACGCTGGTGATCGATATTTTGGCACGGCGTAAGGAATTAATATTGTGAGACAATCAGTGCTTTTATGGACGGGATGGGTAAGCATCGTGGTAATCCGAGGGCGACATATCGATGGATGATTTATTTCCGCGTTTAATTAGTTGCGCAGGTCTTTTCGTAATGGTGTTGTTAGGGTGGGCACTGGGCAAACACCGTAATCAGATCAATTGGCGAATTGTCGGCGGCGGACTGTTAGCTCAGTTAGTGTTGGCAATATTTGTTATGCGTACCGAAGAAGGCAACACGCTGTTTACTGCCATCGGCGGTGTTTTTGCTGGGATGCTGGATTTTGTCGACCAAGGTTCGGAGATGGTATTCGGACCCAATTACACGGACTTCTACTTTGCGTTTAAGGTGTTGCCAACGATCATATTCTTCTCGTCGTTAATGGCGGTGCTGTATTATCTTAACGTTATTCAACCGCTGGTTCGCTTTTTGGCGTGGACGATGAGGGTAACATTTCGTACTTCCGGTGCGGAAACACTCGCGGTCGCAGCCAATATATTTGTGGGTCAAACGGAGGCGCCTTTGGTGGTCAAGCCGTATGTTCCATCCATGACGAGGTCCGAGTTGATGGCGCTGATGGTAGGCGGATTTGCGACGATCTCTGGGGGCATCTTAGCTGCGTACATTGGAATGGGGATAGACGCAACACACTTAGTGAGTGCGTCGGTAATCTCCGCGCCTGCCGCCTTAGTCATCGCTAAACTAATGCAACCAGAAACAGAAGTTCCGTTGACCCTAGGGCAGGGGGTGATAATTCAAAAGACAGACGATGATCCCGTGAACGTCGTCGATGCCGCAGCACGCGGCGCTGGTGATGGACTGGCGTTGGCACTTAACGTTGGCGCAATGTTGATAGCCTTTTTAGCCCTGCTCGCAGGAGTTGATTGGTTCGTTGGATTTTTGGGCGATATTTGTGAGCGGCTCGTTAACATGGTTGGAAATGGGCCAGTGGATTATCAATGGAGCTTAGCGTCCATCATGGGATGGGTCTTTGCGCCGTTGGCGTGGTTGATGGGAATTCAATGGGCGGAATGCGGGATTGCGGGCGAGTTGCTCGGTTACAAGCTATTTGCCAATGAGTTTATTGCTTATCAAAATTTAGTGGAAAGACAGGCGGAGTTGAGCCCACGTACGACCGTTATTTTGACTTATGCGTTATGTGGATTTGCGAATTTCGGGTCAATTGGAATTCAGCTCGCAGGAATCGGAGGGATTGCGCCCACGCGTCGCTCTGATCTCGCCAAGCTTGCCGTTCGGGCGATGCTCGGAGGGACGTTGGCTGCGTTTATGACAGCCTGTTTTGCTGGGATGTTGTACGGCGTGCCCTGGGACGTGATTAAATGGTAATCTCGGCGGAATTATCTGTGTGGAGTCTTGTCTAATGTTACATCTAAAGTCGGCGACCGACTTGCGTAAACTGATCTCGACGCGGGAAACCTCGGCGCGTGAGGTACTCGAGGATCACCTGCAACAAATTGAACGTGTAAACGGTACAGTAAACGCGATCGTCACTTTGGATGCCGAGCGCGCCACGCAATGGTCATTGGAGGCGGACGAACACCAAGCCGCGGGCGGCGATTTAGGTGTTTTACATGGTTTACCCATTGTCCACAAAGATCTGTTTAGTACGGCGGGCATGCGAACCACATTCGGTTCTCCTATATATAAGGATCATGTTCCGGAAGCGGACGAACTTATTATTCAACGCTTGCGAGCGGCCGGCGCGATTTCAATTGGCAAGTCGAATACTCCAGAGTTTGGAGCAGGTTCACAGACATTTAATGAAGTGTTCGGAGCGACGCGAAACCCCTACGACTTGGAGAAGACTTGCGGGGGAAGTAGCGGTGGAGCTGCGGTGGCATTGGCAACTCGAATGGTGCCCATCGCTGATGGAAGTGACATGGGTGGTTCGTTACGGAACCCAGCTAGTTTCTGTAACGTTGTGGGATTTCGGCCGTCGACCGGTCGAGTACCAACGTGGCCTAGTGACAATGCTTGGTTTTCATTTGGAGTTCAGGGCCCAATGGCGCGTACGGTACAAGACGTCAGTTTGATGCTCGCGGCGACAGCGGGTCCGGACCGACGCGTACCGCTAAGCATTATGGAATCTGGCGAACAGTTCTTGGAGCCATTAGATATTGATTTACGAGGGAAACGGGTCGCCTTCGCACCAACCCTTGGTGGACTTCCGGTGTGCCGTGAGGTACGAAATGTAATCGAAAACCAAAAGCAAGTATTTACGGAGCTTGGTTGTCAGGTCGTGGACGCGTGTTTAGATTTTGAGCGAGCCGATGAGGTGTTCAAAATATTGCGGGCTTTCCGGTTCGCGATGAAGTTTGGTGGCTTGGTTGATCAGCATCGATCGCTGATGAAGGAAAGCGTATTGTGGAATATCGCTGAAGGGCAAAAGTTGAGTGGCGAAGATATTGCGAATGCACAACGGTGGCGCACTGAGCTGTTTAATAAAGCGGTGGATTTCTTTGACCAGTTTGATTTCCTGGTGGGGCCGGTGTCACAAGTTGCCGCATTTAACGTCGAAGAGGAATTTGTAAGTGAGATTGAAGGCACACAGTTCGCTACCTATATCGATTGGATGCAATCCTGTTATTTCGTTACCGCGACAGGAATGCCAGCGATTTCTGTCCCCGCGGGTTTTACGACCAATGGATTACCGGTGGGCATTCAAATCATCGGCGGATATCGACGCGATTTGGAGGTGTTGAAAATCGCCAATGCGTTCGAGCTAGCAACGAATGTTTCTGCTGAGGCTCCCGAGTTGGCGTTAGCCTAGACTTGTAAACGGGTCTGGAAGAAGCGCCGATAAATTGGTTTCGAGCGGTGTGTCCAGAGTCTCAGGTGTCGCCAAAAGAATTGTGCATCCCGGTGCAACCTCTGCCAGGATTTGCCGACAATTCCCGCAGGGTGTACCCGCAGTCGCGGTCACGACCGCAATCGCTACGAGTCGTTCCGATGTTCCGGCTGCGATTGCGCTAGCAACAGCGCCTGCTTCGGCGCATATCGTGCTACCGTAAGCGGCGTTTTCGACATTACATCCTACGTAAATGGTCCCACTGCTATCCATAATCGCCGCGCCCACGCGATAGCCAGAAAATGGACTGTGTGAGTTGTTCATCGCGTCGCGGGCAGCGGTTAGCAACGCCGTGTAATTATTAGAGGACGGCATGAAATTGGCCTTTCGACTGTACGTAGCGCATTAGCCTATAGTTTCTAGTATCAAGGGCAAAGGGGCGACTGGAGTGTCGCTCCATGTGATCGATGAGAGGAAGTCGTCCGTAAATCGGTCGGGTTGATCATGGCAAATGTGCCCAAGGGGTTGATCCTGTTGTACACGGTCTCCAACAGCGATTTCGACCTTGATAGCGCAGCGATGATCCAAGTTGTCGTCCTTGTGAATACGCCCGCCACCCATGGTGGTAAGCAGTTTGCCCAACTGGGCACAGTCAATACTCTCGACAACGCCCTCTACTGGAGACGCAATGGGAGTCCAAGTAAGTTGCGGCATTTTGTGCAACTCCCCTCCTTGGACCTGTACCATTTGGTCAAATTTGGAGAGTGCTGCGCCGGTAGTCAACACTTCGGTGATCTCTTCGATTGTGGCATTGACGTTGGCCAGCGTAAGAACGTGGCAGGCAAGTTGTGCGGTTAGTGTAACTAGATCTGACGGGATCCCCAGGATCATCGCTTCGCGCGCTTCGATTACTTCCCCCGCGTTGCCAATGACCGTTCCAATTGGCTGGTTCATGTCGGTTAATAATGCCTTTGAACGGACGCCGAATCGATTTCCAGTTTTAATCAATGAACCGGCAAGCTGGCGACCTTGATCTATGGTTTTCATCGAGGAACCACCACCACATTTGACATCGAAAACTAAGCAGTCCAATTCCTCCGCCAGTTTTTTTGAGAGTATGCTAGCGGTAATTAATTCGACGGAGGCTACGGTACCAGTGATGTCGCGAAGCGAATAGAGCAGGGAGTCCGCTGGAGCGATATCTTGCGTCGCTCCGGTGATGACGCAACCAACTTCGTCGCAAGCTCGCTGGATTGCAGCAGCGCTAAGACTCGTCTGGAATCCTGGAATACCTTCGAGTTTATCAAGCGTGCCTCCGGTTATGCCAAGGCCGCGCCCAGAAATCATTGGCACGGTGACGTCAAAACAAGCCAAAAGGGGCGCCAGAATTAACGAAGTCTTATCTCCAACACCGCCAGTGGAATGTTTATCAACCAGCGGCGAATCCGCCTGAATGCCAAGGGTACGTCCTGATCGAAACATGGCGTTGGTGAGATGATAGGTTTCATCGGCTGTGATGCCATTGATCGTAACGGCCATTGCCCAGGCGGACATTTGCGATTCAACAACTTCGCCCTGTACAAAGCGGTCGACGAACCAATGGATCTCGGTTTCCGTGAGTTCACGGCGGTCACGCGTCTTGCGAATTATTTCAATTGCGTTCATGGAATGAGTGGGATTCTCTCATGTTGGTTAATAACCTTCGGAGGACTGTTCACCATCGGCAATCGCCTGAGAGGCGCTTGTTCCAAGTCGAGTAGCACCAGCGTTCACCATGGCTTGGGCCTCGTCAGCATCACGAATTCCGCCAGACGCCTTGACGGCGACATTGTTGGTAGTGTGTTCGGACATCAGTTCTATGTCAGTTAGGGTTGCGCCGTTATAGTTGTAGTCTCCCGACGCTTGCTTGGTATAGCCGAAACCAGTTGACGTTTTGACGAATCCGACGCCGAGCTGAGAGCAAATCTCGCAGAGTTTCTGTTTCCCCGATTCCGATGTAATGTAGTCGGTTTCGAAGATCACTTTTAAAATAGCATTGTGTTGTACCGCAACGTTAAGGACTCCCTTTATATCCGTCGTTATATAGCCCCAATCCTCCTCGAGTGCTTTAGCGATATTGATCACCATGTCGAGTTCCACAGCGCCTTGTTGGCAGGCGAGGGTTGCCTCGGCGACCTTGACCTCCGTTAGGTTACCCCCCTGCGGAAAACCTATTACCGTCCCGACCGCTACCTTGGATGCGGATAGGAGTTCACTCGCTCGGGCCACCATATATGGTTTTACACATACTGAGGCCACGCCAAGTTCGTCTGCCACGCCGCATTGCCGCACGAGGTCCTCGTCAGTGGCTGTTGGATGGAGTATCGCGTGGTCGATCAATGATACGAGATTCATGGGTTTAGATTCCTTTATGTCCAGTCAAGTCCTGAATGTAGTGAATTGAGATGCAAACACCCATCCGCGGTTGTGATGACCATGTCTTCAACGCGTACCCCGCCAATTGCGCGGCAATACAATCCTGGTTCAATGGTTAGACAATCCCCGACAATAAGTTCTGGTCCACCGAAATCCAATAGTGGTGGCTCATGCACGTCGAGACCCACAGCGTGTCCGGTTCCGTGCGTCATGCTGCAAAATGAAGTTGGATCATCCGGTCCAGGTAGCCCAGTTGAGTATCCGTTTTCCTTAATGATTTGAATCGTAGCGCGATGTACCTCCTCGCCGGTTACGCCTGCCCTAACGCTGGCACATCCTGCCGAATTTGCTTCACAAACCGCGGTATGCATCCGCTGAATCACCTCGTCTATGCCACCGTTAACGACCGTACGAGTGCAATCGCCGTTGTATAAGGTGCGGCGGTTTTGGGGAAAAATATCGACAATGATTGGTTGCTCGGTACGTAAGGGTCCTGTGCCGTAGTTATGACAGTCAGCACCGATGGGGCCACAAGCAATGATGCTCCGTGGGTTAGCGTAGTCATGTTCGAGGAGGAAGATGTCCACTAGGCTCCGCAATATATCCGACGTAAGTACCTCACCACTATGTAGAAGGTTACCGGTCTTGTCGACGTCGGCCTTGGCAATCAGCTCGCAAGCAAAGCTGATTGCAGACTCTGTCGTAGTTTGCGCCGCTTGCAACCATTCGATCTCTTGGTCGTCCTTGGCCCGACGTTCCATTACACCGAGGGCCGGACTGTAGTGAATCTTGATGCCAGCGCGTTCAATGTGGTAAGCGAAAATATAGGGCAATGTACGGTCCGTCATGATTTCTATGATCTTGTGGTCGTTCAAATACTGCGAAGTAGCTTGTGCAGTTGCAGTTTCACGGTCACCAGAGAGACCATCGGCCGGAGGGTGATCTGCTGGGCAGCTAACTCGATCGGCCTGTGCGTGCTCAGCGGCGCGTTGCATTTCAATGTCTCGACAAATGAACATTGAATGGTCGTCAGTTGTACCAGTGAGTTGTATGAAGGCAGTGGGGTCGCCGACCACAAAGCGGACTCGATGATATAGCGAATAGTTGGTTTTTGGAATACCAGCCAAGACGATGGACATCGATTGAATATCTGTGGTCATGATTCGTATCCTAGTAATGAGGCCGCCGAGTCAATTTTTAACTAAACGCGTCAATGTGCTACAGTGTTGTCTCATATCGCAACAGCTGTTTAATATAAATCCTTCGACCGCAACTTTCGCAAAACCCTTAGAAATAAGGTGCAAACCCCATTATGAAATAAAACGAAGATTTGGCACGCATTCTGCAACGTATCTAAGTGTAAGTGAATGGATATATTTTTAAAATTGTTGCGATGTGCAAGGTTATCAGGAGTCTTCTATGAAAACAAGAACGGTTTACCACAGTGACGGCAGAATTGAACTACGGCGAATCATGACGTCCCAGAGCCTTAAGGACTGGGACCGTAGGTACCCGTTGGCCTACGAACGTAGTATTATGTGGCTACAGCCTATCGGTGGCCGTGATTTTGTCCGAGTGGCCGTTGTACGCAATGCTCGCAGCCGACGTGGTCCGTTATTGGCTGGAAATTCAAATCAAGTGGTGGTGGGGTACTCAAAACTGACCGTCGACGCGCCGTTGATGCCAGGCAACGAAATGTGCTATTTGAGACGCGTATTCTACGTAACACAACAGGACATTCTATTGAATGAATATTCCGGACTAAACCAGAATTGCATACGGCCGGAAAGTATTTTGCCAACCGTATGGGGTGAGCAGTTTACGATGTCTGAAGAAGATTCATTCCATGGGACCCTAGAAGAGCTCGCTGGACTATAAAAAATTCCAGTTTGATAATCGCTCGACTCGTGCGGATGCAAGTAGAGGGCGTTACTGTCCAACCAAGGTAGTTAATTTGCGCGTAGAGGTTCAACTATGTATCTAAATGTTTGCAGATAAAATCGTCAATCGCTACAATATGCCTAAGCCTTGGCGATATAGGGTGATGTTTCGTCATCCGTGTTTGTTGTGGTCTTGAGGTGTTGTGTTAGCAGTAACCGGAGGTCTACGTGGTTTCTGCGCCCCTGCCTTAAGACCTCCGGTTACTGCTATTGGCATAGCCATAGCAAGGCATAGAACGATTCGGGGCCCGTTATTCGTCGACGATAATACGCGGCGGGTAACGGGTTCTCTTTTAATAGACTCTATTTGGACGGTCGTCCGCTGGATGGTGGTGCGAACATGACTGATGATATTGGGAAGACGATTTTTTCACCGGAATTCGTTTCCCTATTTGTTGTTCTTCTAATCATTTACAGCTTTCTTAGAAATAAGGGCAACCATCGCGCACGGCGTCGACGGAAAGTCCGTAAACGTCGTAAACGTCGTGAACTAACGCTTCGTGATCTCGCCGCAAAATTAAAGTTGCCCCAGGCGGATTTGGTGCAGCATGTGGTGCAATACGAAACGACTGCGATCGCTAAACGCAATGGCGGTAAACGGATACTGCATGTCCCTGATCGCGCAACTAAACATCTGCAGCGGAAGTTACTGCAACGGCTGATAGGGCGGCTCTCGATACACGATAATGTCCACGGTTTCCGCAAGGGGCATTCGATTGTTGACAATGCGGCTGAACACGTTGGACGAGAGGTTATTGTCAAACTTGATGTAGTCGATTTTTTCCCCTCGACTAACAGTAAACGGGTTGAAGGCGCTTTTAGGGGTGCTGGGTTTAACCAAAAAACGGCTGCGGTTCTTGCCGGACTGACTTGTTATGAAGGTGGCCTGCCTCAAGGCGCCCCAACCAGTCCAGCGCTGAGTAATTACGTCAACAAAAACATGGACAAAAAACTGGATAAGCTTGCCATAGGACTCGGTGCTCGATATACACGATACGCTGACGATCTTACATTTTCATTTTCCAAGTATTCGCGGGAAGACATCCATAGTTTGCTTATTTCTACAGGGAAGATATTGAATTACTACGGTTATCGATTAAATAGCAAGAAGAAGCGTATTATTCGTCAGCATCGACAACAACTTGTCACCGGTTTAGTGGTTAATGAGCGAGTTAATTTGCCACGGAAAACTAGGCGGTGGTTACGATCCGTCGGGCACCGCATAGAGACGGGAGGCAAAGCTACTCTTACCAATTCAGAATTTCGGGGTTGGTTGTCGTTGCTGAAAATGGTTGACGCTGAGTCGCCCTTGCTGACTTTCCTCGATTCCTCAAAAACTAAAGAGGAAACTAACGTTGCGCCGATACCGCAAATTGATGACGTGAAGCCGTATTCGGATGGTCGCTCGAGCCTGTCGAATATCGCTTCAAGTGTGGTGCAGCAGGTTAAGTCTGTCACTGATTGCGAGTCCCTACCGACAAAAACGCCTCCGGAAACGCCTCCTGTGGTTTCCTCAGAGACAATATATCCAACAGATGGACGTCGTCAGTTTTTGCGTCTGGCGGAATTGGGAGCGGACGGAAATCTAAATCTAATACAAATCATCGAGGCGTTAGATCGAACTGAGAAATACTCCACAAACAGAAAGGAAGCTGAAAAGGACCTAGTCGGTAGTGAATACCTTCTCGATATATCGGTGTCCTCAATCTGCAGGACCTTTTCTTTTAGCCTACCGGAAGATTACCAAGGCGGTCAGACCCTTAAGGGCACACTGCGTGATGGAGGACTGGAGCTAGAACTATATTGCGATAAGGAGGTTGGATCGGAATTAGCGGGGCTACGGTTACCCACGCAATTGAAGGTTTTAGTTAGAGTCATACAATGGAATTCCGTTTTTAAACGAATCGAAGCAGTCGTGTTGCACACAACTCTATAGTGATTGCGTGTAGAATAGCTAGCGTACACAACTCAAATTAAATGCAACGTTCTCTAGAGGGATTCGACCGTATGCTCAAATTTACAGTTTTCATCGCTTTGACACTTGGTTGGACGGTTAACGCCCATTGCCAACAGCTTCTGATTAAAGGTGACCGCCAAATTATGATAAACGGAGAAACATTGGAAACGCTCTGGGAAGAGGGTGGCTTTACCGAAGGCGCGGCGGCCGGTCCCGACGGCAATATGTATTTTTCCGATTTTGCTCAACCTTTTGAATCTGGTCCAGCCCGAGTCATGATGTACAGTCCTGACTCGGGTAAGACCAGCGTCTTTTGCCCTGACAGTGGCATGGGTAATGGACTCATGTTTACACGGGCGGGTGATTTAATGGGGTGTTGCGCTTCGCCGTTAAAGGGACATCGGGCGTTGGTGCACTTTCTTCCAGACGGCAAGGTGAAAATAGTTGCGAACTCATTCAACGGTAATAAACTAAACTCGCCCAATGATATTGTCATTACTAAGGACGGAACAATATATTTCACTGACCCCAAATATGTCGGCCCGGAAGAACGCGAGTTGGATAGATATTACGTGTTTAAATATAGTACGACTGGCGAGCTTTCAATTGCGACCGATCAAATTGACAAACCCAACGGCATCATTCTATCGCCCGACCAGAAGACGGTGTACGTGGCTGAAACTGACAACGGGTCTGATAAGGCTGATATCGAAAAGGATTTTAAGATGGGACGAATGACCCTGAATTCGTTCACAATTCGGCGCTCGGGCCAATGGGCCAACAAGAAAGTGCTGGTAAATTTTGGGGATCAATTGGGGATTGATGGAATGACCGTCGATACGGCTGGCAATATATACGCTGCGGTGCGAAGCGCCGAACGATTTGGCATTGTAATTTTCTCATCAAAAGGTTCAGAACTTGGATACATCGAAACCCCCGAATTACCTACGAACGTTAGTTTCGGACGGGGAGCGGAGTCGAGTCGGCTTTACATTACCGCTGGCAAAGGGTTTTACAGGATACGTACCAAAGCAATTGGCTATCACCCCGCGATCGCCGACTAGTCAGACAGCCCAGTCCGAGGGCAAGCTGACGCCGTTTTGGGTCGCAATTTCCGTAATTTGTGAGTAAACCTCGCCGCCGAGCGGAATCCCATTAATACGTCGCTCGGATTTTGTTTTACGCGAACGGTCATGGGGTAGGGTAATTGGACTATCCTCGTCCAACAGAGGTGACGCGCGTACAAATTGCTCAAGTCGCACGGCTTCGCTTATGATGTGATCGGCGCCTTGGAAGTGTTGAGGATCCCACAAGACCATTAACACATTGTTAGCGGGAACGGCTTCCGACGGTGCAGGGGGGCAATAGCCTCCGGTAAGACCACTCACGAGTACATCAAGTAGAAACCCGAGCCCGAAGCCTTTGTAGCCACCTGACGGATTGAGCGAACCTGGTGGATCTTGGTATCGAACCGCGGGGTCGGTTGTAGGTTGACCGTGTTCGTCCCGCAGCCAGCCAGCAGGAACTTGTTTGTTTTCCTTATGAGCCACCAATATTTTGCCGTTTGCGACAACACTGGTGGAGATATCGACAAGGATTGGATCGGGATCGCTTGGCGTCGCGATTGAAATCGGGTTGGTACTAAGCGTTGGCCGTATGCCGCCTGGCGGTGCAACTGCTTGAAGTGCTCCGTTATCGTTGACGGTAAGAAGCGCGGCGAAACCTTGATGTGCGGCGTTCTCGACCCATTGCGATAATTGCCCTATATGACCGCAACGTTTCATCGCACCGCAAGCAATTCCCTGTGCATTTGCTTTCGACGCGAGGCGTTTAATGATAGCGGGCATTTGCACTTGGCCAAATCCTTGTTGGGCGTCGGCAACAACCAGCGAGTCAGTTTCATGAAGCACAGAAAGTTCAACGTCGGGTTGTAATACGCCGCGTTCTATATTCGCTAGATAGGGTGCAATCCGTACGACACCATGTGAATCGTGTCCACACAGATTTGCTAAGACGAGGCTCTTTGCAATTTGGCCGGCTGCCTCAAGAGTGCAGCCGTTTGACATAAATATTGACTGCGTCAACGTTTCTAGTGATGTGTGGTTTACGCTTGGCATGATTTGATTGGTCTATGTTAATTTGTAACTGTGCTGGTAGTTGTGACAACGGCCTGATTAAAAGCCCGCATCTTTACGGAAGCGATAAAGTGCCTTCCAGACGGCGTCCTTTTTATCGATTGGTCGTGCAGAGCGAAGAATCAATATTGTTGTCATGTCGCTAGCGTCGTCATATCGCCGTTGGATTTCGAGATAGGTTGTCAATGGTTTTTTTGTCGTAAATGGGTCAAAACCTTTGAACGTCAATATGTGCGGTTGGCCCCGTTGTCGTTGCTTGGGGACGCGTACAGTGATGTCAATTTTATCTCGTGGATATTTTCCGCCGTACAATCCCGCGTCATAGTCGAGCAAGGCGCGTTTTAGTTCTGCGTCATTCGTAATACAGTCGCCTTGCAACTGATAGAGAATTGGGTAGGACCAGAAGTAGTCACTCGTCGATTGGAAAAACCCTGGCGGAAAGCGTAGTTCAATTTTACCCTTCCAAGGAAGCGATTTCGCCCACGGCGGTGGATAGGAAGTGTTTTCTATTCGCCAGTCCTGTGGAACACTGAGCACGGTTTTGGTGTCCTGCGATTGTACTAAGCTGGGTATCATGCACACTAACATGAAAGCTACAATCCGAGCGTGCCCGGATAAACGCTGATTGGATGGAAATATTCTGGATGTAACTATTCTTTTCGGCGGGGACGTAAAACAACGCCGTCGCAAAAATGAGAGGAATGCGTCATAATCAATGAACATAAGAAGTTGAATTCTAAAAAATGGGCAATCGTCGGTTGTGGTAGGTCTGCCGTAAGTCGGCGACTGCAGTAGATAATATTCGATAACTAGATTTGTTTATAGACCAACATTCGGTAAGCCCGGGGTTAGTAAAAAATCATTGGAAGTTTAGGGAAGGCGTATAGCATGAGTTATTTTCTAGGGGTGGACATTGGTACTTCCAGTACCAAGACAATTCTGATAACTGAACGAGGAAAGATTCTAGGTGAAGCATCTTCAAGTTATCCGTTAAGACATCCTCATCCTTTGTGGTCGGAGCAGGATCCGGACCATTGGTGGCGTGCAACCGTAAAGACGATACGTGAAGTTGTTTCAAAGACGGGTGTGAACGCCTCGCAAATCAAGGCCATCGGGCTTTCGGGTCAAATGCACGGCAGCGTGTTTTTAGACAAGCACGATCAGGTAATCAGGCCGGCGTTACTATGGAACGATCAGAGAACCGTTTCGGAGTGTGAGGAGATTGAAAGTAAAGCTGGCGGTCGTTCACAGTTGATACGAATGGTTGCAAATCCAGCGCTCACCGGATTTACAGCGCCCAAAATCCTCTGGTTGCGTAACAATGAGCCCCGCAACTTTGAACGGTTGCGCAAGGTGCTGTTGCCCAAGGATGACGTCCGCCGTCGGCTTACGGGATGCTATGCGACAGATGTCAGTGATGCCAGTGGGATGTTATTGCTGGATGTTGGACGCCGTAAATGGTCAACCAAGCTTATGGGAAAATTAGATTTAGATGTGGATCTGTTTGGTGAAGTGTTTGAGTCAGAGGATGTTACCGGCACGTTGACGAAAAAGTCCGCTGGACTATTGGGACTCTCTACTGACTGCCTTGTGGTAGGTGGCGCGGGGGATTGTGCCGCTAATGCGTTGGGCACGGGAGTCGTACGCAGTGGTATCGTATCCACCTCGATTGGTACTTCCGGCGTTACGTTCGTTCACAGTGATGAGATGCAATTTGACAAACAAGGTCGGTTGCACACGTTTTGTCACGCAGTCAGGGGTAAATGGCACATGATGGGTGTAAATTTGTGCGCCGGTGGTTCTTTGCAATGGTTCGCGGACAATTTAGCTACAGCAGGCAAATCAAATATCTTTCAAACAATGAATCGTGCGGCTGCTAAAGTCAACGTGGGATCCGATGGCCTTTTCTTTTTGCCGTATCTTGCTGGAGAGAGGACGCCGCATTGTGACCCTCATGCGCGGGGGTGTTTTATTGGTTTAACAATGTCGCACACTCAAGGGCACATGGTGCGTTCGATCATGGAAGGTGTTATGTATTCCTTGCGTGATAGCTTGGAGATTTTTGAGGATATGGACGTACCGGTGAGGCAGATTCGCACCTCAGGAGGCGGTGCTAAAAGTAAATTGTGGCGCGAAATGCAAGCGAACGTGTTGGGCAAAAAGGTGGTAACGATCAATACGGAACAGGGTCCGGCTTTGGGTGTAGCGTTGTTAGCAGCGGTTGGTGCCGGGGCCTATTCAAATATCCAACAGGCGTGCAAAGCGGTAATAAAGGAAACCAGCGTCACTCCAGTCCAGCGGAAGCTCAAACGAGATTACGATAAAAACTTCCCGATTTACCAACAGCTGTATCAATCGCTAAAACAAGACTTTGGGGATATTGCGGATTTGACAGCAACCACAGGAGTATCTAAGTAGGGATGGTAGCTAGCAATTTACCCAAAACCGAAGCGCGGTATTCCTCGATTGCGTTTTATATTGAAATGCTGTTGCTAGCCAGCTTCTTTTTCTTGGTTGTTGGTGGTCCACCGCCTGACGTCAATGAAGCGCATTATCTGACTAAAGCAAAACACTATTGGGATTCGTCGTTCGCACCGCGGGATTTCTTCTTGAATTCCGCGGATGCACACCTAGCGTTCTATTGGTCGATCGGGTGGCTCACCAAGTTTTGTTCATTAACAACCACTGCGTGGATTGGTAGATGGATTAGCTGGTTGTTCCTTGCAGGTTCTCTGATATCAGTATCGCGGGCTCTAGGGCAGGCACGTGGATTGGGCATAATTAGCGGAATATTGTTTTATGTGCTGCAAGCCAATTTCCACTTGGCCGGCGAATGGGTGGTGGGAGGATTGGAAGCGAAGGGATTCGCATTCGGATTTTGTTTTCTCGCGTTATCGTGCGCCATTCGAAAAAACTGGAATTTTGTCTGGATATCGTTAGGCCTGGCCGTCGCCTTTCATGTGTTGGTCGGAGGTTGGATAACGTTGTTAGTCGTGGTGTATCGCGTACGGGTAATGCTAGGGTGTCGATCCCTAAAGAAGAGCGAAGTATTAGCGTGTGGGATTGGCCTATGTATCGGCTTGATCGGGTTCGTTCCGGCGTGGGAGTTAACAGCGTTGGCGGACTCAGCGGATGTGAGTAGCGCGAACTATATATCCGTTCACGTACGGTTATCACATCACCTTCTTTTTTCCAGTTTTCAGGTTGACCGGTATCTTAAATTTGGGGCATTGTGTGTGGTTTCACTTCTTGTGTGGTGGCGGGCGGGATCCAACGTGCCGAGTGAATTGCTAGTTCTGTTGCGTTTTGCTGTATTGAGTCTGATTCTATGCGGGACGGGGATTGTGCTGAATTATGGGTTAGGCTCAGAATCGCCGTTGCAACATTCGTTCTTGCGATTCTATTGGTTTCGAACCAGTGATGTTTTGGTTCCTGTGGCAGCGGCGTTTGGAGCGGTGGCTGTTGGCACTAGGTTGGCCAAGCGTAGTGGCGGCATGGCCAAGGCGCTAGTGTTATTGACGGCGTTTGTTGCTGTCTGGCCAGTTTGGGATGTTCAACGAGCACGATTCTGGGACCCACGACCTCGCGGGGACGTGTTGGCCCTGCCCCACGCAAAGATGAGCGATCCTTATCGACAACGTGGAGTGACAATGCGAATCTCACAACATTTCTTGGCCTGTTGTCAATGGATTCGGCTACATACCCCTAGTGACGCGGTAATTATTACGCCAGTGCGACAGCAAACGTTTAAGTGGAATGCGTTGCGTGCAGAGGTCGTTACGCGGAAAGATATGCCACAAGATGCCGCTGGATTAGTCAAATGGTATGACCGGCAAGAGGCGCTTTATCCGATACGCAACGGACGGCGAGGTCTGAGACAACTTAGCAACGAGGAAATTGCTTCCGCAGCAGTTATCTACAATGCGAAATACCTGTTGATTTCCCAGTTTAGTGAGGAGGGGCTTAAACGATTCACTGGCGATACTCGCTTTGTTAAACAATTTCCACCCGCTGGCCAGTACTCGTATTATGCTGTCTACGAGGTGAAACATGAATGAGGCTTTGATTGATTACCTCGCATCGGTCAGTTGGTCTGACAAAGACGTCGCGAATTGTCATGCTAAGATGCAACCGCCGTTCTGCTACGGGCGACACCGCGGGCCTTGCGCTAGGAATACGCGGCAAGCAGGCGTGTTAATACTGTTGCACACAATAGAAGATGAATTGTCGGTCACGCTCACAAGACGGGCGGCAACCTTACAACATCATGCGAGTCAGATAAGTTTTCCCGGCGGTGGTGTGGACTCGGGTGAGTCGTGGCAGATGGCCGCGGTCAGGGAAACACACGAAGAGATCGGCATCGCGTCAGAATCGATATCAGTAATTGCGGGTTTGGAACCCGTGTTCGTATATCGCAGTAATAATTTGATGTTCCCGTTTGTCGCCACGCTTACCGGCGACTCACAAGTAATATCCAATGAGGGTGAGGTGGATTCTACGTTTGTCGTAAAATTGAGTGAGGTACGGGCAGGGCGTGGGACGTATTCTAACCTAGCGTATTCGTGGAAACCGGTAAATGTTCCTGGTTTTCGGGTCTCCGAGGGTGTGATTTGGGGGGCGACCGCTATGGTTTTGTCGCAGCTACTATCAATTCTTGATGATTTCACTGGTTAAGTTATTTGCCTTGAACCACTATACTATTTGTCTACCACATTTTCCGAGGGTAGTTGTTGAGTTATTGAGGGTTATGAGATGACAACTAGAATTGCAGTTATTGGAGCGACAGGATATACCTCGCTTGAATTATTGAAAATCCTTGCGCGGCATCCGGACGCTGATGTGATAATTGCGACGAGTCGTCAGGAAGGCGAATTGTCTTTGCAGGATGTTCATCCTTCGCTGACAAATTCATTTGATTTGCCGTTAACACAATTAGACGTAGAAACAATTGGCGCGGACGTTGATTTCGCGTTTAGCTGTTTGCCTCACGCCGCGTCTGCAAAAACCGTACGCGGTTTAACGAGTGCTGGCGTTAAAGTCGTTGATTTTAGCGCGGACTACCGATTAAACGATGTCGCGGTTTATGAAAAATGGTATGGCGTTGAACACCCCGATCGGGAACGACTTGGGAGCGTGCCCTATGGGCTGCCGGAGTTCTACAGGGACGATATTCATAACGCCAATCTGGTTGCCAATCCGGGTTGCTATCCAACATCTGCAATCTTGGCGTTGGCACCGTTGTTACAGGGAAAATTGGTTTCTCCGCAGGATATCATTGTCAATTCAATGAGTGGCGTGAGTGGCGCTGGTCGTAATACGGACCCGGCATTTCAATATTGCATGAGCAATGAATCAGTGAAGGCTTACGGAGTGGGAACACATCGTCACGCTCCTGAAATTTTACAGTACTGTTCGTCGGCTGCAGGTGAAACCTGTGAGTTACTGTTTACGCCACACTTAGTCCCAATGCATCGAGGGATATTTACGACTTGTTACGTCCGCCCTAGCGAAGGCGTTTCTGCTAACGATGCCATGTCCGCACTGCGAGAGGCATATCGTGATGAACAGTTTGTGCGTGTGGTAGACCATCCTGTTGAAACCAAAAACGTCGCCAACACAAACTATTGTGACCTCGCTGTGTTTGAAAACGGCGACAGACTCGTGGTGGTGAGTGCGATTGATAATTTAATTAAAGGAGCCGCGGGCGCCGCCGTCCAGAATTTCAATTTAATGTGCGGTTACGATGAAGCCACGGCGCTTTTATAGTCTGCGGGAAAACTAATATGTCGAACGTTGAATTACCGAGGGGATATCGGTTCTCGGGTCACCACAGTGGCGTGAAGAGCGACGACGCGATGCCTGATTATTCGATATTTGCGAGTGAAGTGGATGCCGTTTGTGTAGGTGTCTTCACGCAGAACCTCGTATGTGCCGCACCTGTCGATTGGTGTCGCGAACATACACCACAATCCACCTGCAGAGCAATCGTTGTCAATTCAGGCAATGCCAACGCTTGCACAGGACAGCAGGGAAAGCAAGATGTTCATGCGATGGTCTCTGCGGTGGCCGATGAGCTAAAAATTGAAAAGGAACAAGTATTGGTAATGTCAACGGGTATTATTGGCGTTCATTTGGACATGGAGAAACTCGCGCCGGCAGCGGAAGTTGCGTGTAACCAATTGGATTCGACTCCTGCGGCATTTCTCAACGCAGCCCGAGGTATCCTTACGACCGACAAGTCGGAAAAGATCGTTCACCGGTGTATTGAAACGAGTCAAGGACCTGTGCGTTTGGCGGCGGTCGCGAAGGGTGCGGGAATGATCGGTCCTAATATGGCGACGATGCTCGCTTGCGTCCTCACGGATGCTGCGTTGGAGACGGCAGATGCGCAGCGACTTTTATCCGCGTCCGCGAATCAAAGTTTTAATTGCATTAGCGTAGAAGGTCATACCAGTACAAACGACACGTTATTGTTGATGGCGAACGGGAGGGCCACTCGTACTGTATTGGCTGGGGGAGACTTGAAAACATTTGCGGACGAGTTGACCTCCGCGTTGATTGAGTTGGCAAAAATGATCCCGGCCGACGGAGAAGGCGCGACGCACTTGATGGAGATTAGCGTTTCTGGAGCGGTCGACGATGCAGACGCTCGCAAGGTGGCAAATTCCGTGGGAGCGAGTAATTTAGTCAAAACCTGTGTGGCGGGTGGAGATCCGAACTGGGGGCGAATTGTCTCGGCCGCAGGTTATGCTGGAGCTGATTTTGATCCGAAAGAACTACAACTTAAATTGAACGGGTTTCTCCTTTTCCAAAACGAAACGCCGATCAGTTTTGATGAGGCGGAAGTCTCTGGCTCAATGCAGAATGCGTTTGTTACCAACATAGAACTGGTCGTGGGGCGAGGCGCAGGACAGGCAATGATCTGGTCGAGTGACCTGACGTGTGAGTATGTAAAGTTTAACTCGGACTATCACACCTAAACAACTTAGGTGGAACTCAGTAATATATCTCCAGTTGTTTAAAGAATGTGGCCAACCGCCGTTGTCAAATAACGGCTAGGTCGATAAATTAGCAGACGATGACTATCCCAAGTGTTGTTAGCTAGCGATGCTTGTATATTTTCACCGCCATCTAAAACTGAGTGACGATGAGCTTTGACGGCGATACCCTAAACAAAAAGATACTTAACTAAGTGTGCCTATAAAGGAATAGATGGATGACATGTGTACTTGATTCACCAGTAGTAATCACTGGCGACGATTTGGAAGTTGGTTTGATAACTGCTGATGTTAGCGTCGGAGTTTACGATCCGTCGCTTCCTGTTATTGTTAACTCCACGGAAGACGACGACGAAGACGATGAAGAGTTGGACATCGAGGAATTTGACGATGATGACTTCGACGATGAGTTTGATGATGATTTTGAAGACGAAGACGAAGGCGAGTATGATGTTGTTGAGGAGTTCGAAGACGACTTCACATTTGTGGACCCGGCAACCAAAAAGCCGGTTACGCATAACAAGGATGCCGATGACGGCAAAGGGACGGATGATTCCGAAGGTAAGACTGACGACGCTGACAAAACGCCTGATGGAACTGATGGAGAGGGTGATGCCGGTGATGAGAAGGCGGACGAGAAATAGTTCGGGCACGCCACCGTTGCAAACTAGTGAGTAGTATAATCCTCTAAGAATAGTTATGTTCAAAACAGTTTCGAACAATCCGGACTTTCCAAATCTTGAAAAAGGCGTTTTGCGTCAGTGGAAGACCGATGAGCTTTATAACAAGACTCTTGCAAATCGAGCAAATAGTCCGCGGTTCGTTTTTTATGAAGGTCCCCCGACAGCTAATGGTATGCCTCATCCTGGGCACTGTTTGACCCGTGCGATCAAGGATCTTTACCCGCGATATAAAACGATGAAGGGTTTTTTGTGTGAACGAAAGGCTGGTTGGGATACCCACGGACTACCAGTCGAAGTTGAAGTATGCAAAGAACTTGGGATCCATTCTAAGGAAGAGATCGAAGCCTACGGGATTGAGAAATTTATCCATAAATGCCATGAAAGTGTTTGGCGTTATATGCGAGAGTGGGAAGAGCTCACTGAAAGACTCGGATTCTGGGTGGATCTAGATCAGGCCTATGTAACCTATCATCAGTCCTATGTAGAGAGCGTGTGGTGGTCGTTAAAGGTATTGTTCGACGAAGGAATGCTGTATCGGGGCCATAAGATTGTGTGGTGGTGGGCTCAGGGTGGAACGGCTCTCAGCGCTGGAGAAGTTGGGCAGGGATACCGTGAAACTGCTGATCCTAGCGTCTATGTCGAGTTCCCTCTAATCGACCAACCGAATGTGTCACTACTGATTTGGACGACAACGCCCTGGACGTTGCCGAGCAATCAGTTTGCAGCGGTGCACCCAGAATTGACGTACGCGTACGCACACGATAGCGAATCGGGTAAAACGTTTATCATCGCGGCTGATTTGGTTGCGTCACTTAGTGACAAATTTAAGCTTGAATTGGAAGTGAAAACGACATGTCTCGGTGCGGAGTTGATCGGCCAACGCTATACCCCGCCGTTCGATTTCTATTATGGGCAGTCCGGTGAGCAACAGGGAGAATTACTTGATGGTACGAAACAGCATGTTGCTTGGAGAGTGGTGGAGGCAGATTTTGTTACGACGGCGAGTGGCACAGGTGTTGTTCATCAAGCCCCAGCGTTTGGGGAAATTGATTATGAAGTATTAGTGCAACAGCAAGGCCGGTTTGCTGAGGGACAAGGACCTTTGTTGATTTGCGCCGTGGCGCCTGACGGTAAGTTTACCTCCGAGGCAGCGAGCTACGAGGGCCGGTGGGTCAAGGAAGCTGATAAAGATATTTGTCGGGAGTTGCGAGAGAAGGGCGTTTTGGTTTTACTGGATCAGGTGCTTCACGATTATCCATTTTGCTGGCGTGCCGATGAGGACCCGCTGATTCAATACCCGCGGGAGAGTTGGTTTATTCGGACGACGGAATTCAAAGACGAATTACTGGCGAACAATCAAAAAATCAATTGGCAGCCGGAGCATATCAAAGATGGTCGGTTCGGCAATTTTCTCAAATCAAACGTGGATTGGTCGTTGTCGCGTGAACGATATTGGGGCACGCCGCTGCCGATCTGGGAATGTGATGTCACGGGAAAACGCGAAGCGGTTGCCTGCTATGATGAGGTAATTGCCAAGCCAGGGGCGGTCGGTATGGAAGTGTGGGATGCTGCCAAAGCTGCAGCTCCCGAATTGTCAGAACATCTTAAGGTTCATAAACCTTACATTGACGCGATAACGTATGACTCACCGTTTTCCCAGGGCGCGCGTATGCAGCGAGTTCCGGAGGTTATCGATTGCTGGTATGACTCCGGGGCAATGCCGTTTGCTCAATGGGGTTACCCGCACCAGGGCGAGGAAGAATTCAAGGAACAATTTCCCGCGGACTTTATAAGCGAAGCAATCGATCAGACTCGTGGATGGTTCTATAGCCAATTGGCGATTAGTACAATGCTGTTCGGCGGAACTGCGATCAAATCTGATGTCTCACGGGAGTATCCACATCCGTATCGCAACTGTGTGGTGCTGGGCCTAATGCTCGGTGAAGACGGACGAAAGATGTCGAAAAGCAAACGTAATTATCGCGAGCCAAATGAAATCTTTGAGAAATTTGGAGCGGACGCGTTGCGGTGGTACTTTTTTGCGAATCAAGCGCCTTGGACTCCTATTCGATATAAAGAGCAGGCCATTAAAGAAAGTATGCCGGAGTTTATATTGCGACTCTGGAACGTTTATAGTTTTTTCACAATCTATGCTAATATTGATGAGTTTGATCCAGGCGTGTCCTTGACCACTGGTATTGATCAACTGCTGCCGAATGAATTTGTTTCCGGACACGGGTATCGGGAAATCTCACAGCGGGATGAGTTGGACCGCTGGGCAATGAGTGAATTACACATGACGATAGCCGATGTCACTGAAAAAATGGATCGGTATGATAATTATGGCGCCGCGCTCGCAATTAATCGGTTTGTGGATGGGCTAAGTAATTGGTTTGTGCGTCGCAGTCGCGATCGGTTTTGGGCGTCTGATAAAGAAAGTCAAGCCAAACTTGATGGCTACTGGACGTTGTATGAATGTCTTGTTACGGTCACCAAACTGATAGCCCCCTTTGTACCTTTTTTGAGTGACACTATTTGGGATGGCCTCACAGATATTTATGGGGGTGCGTCACGGGAGAGCGTTCATTTGTGTGATTATCCCGAATTTGACACCGCGGTGGTGGACAATTCGCTGTCGGCGAGAATGGCAACGCTCCGTGAAATTGCTAGTTTGGGCCGTAGCGCCCGGATGAATGCAAAACTGAAGGTGCGTCAGCCGTTGTTAGGGGTTGAAGTAATCCTTGTCGATACCGAACATCAGCAATGGCTCGAATCGCACGACTTGTTATTACGGGAGGAGCTCAATGTGAAATCCATAAGCTATTCCACAAGCGGCGATGAATATATCACTTACGTAGTTTCCCCGAATTTTCAACTCCTTGGCCCACGCTTAGGCCCATTGTTACCGCAGGTGAAGAACGCCTTGGCCAACGCAGATGGCGGCGCGCTGTTAGCACAGCTTGAAAGCGATGGGCAGGTAACCTTGACGCTCGAGTCTGAAGATGTGGTTTTGGAGGCGGACGAAATTCAAGTTGGACTGGCGGCGAAGGACGGTTGGGCAGCTGCGCAGGGGGACAATTGTGTCGTCGTATTAAATACGGAATTGAATTCCGACCTCATTTGTGAAGGCTTCGCTCGGGATGTTGTGAGGTTGGTGCAGGATCGCCGGAAAGAAATTGAATGTGATTTTACGGATAAGATTAAGGTCGCCGTAGTCACGCAATCCGCCGCCCTATCTGAGGCTATTAAACGACACGGTGCGTTCATTGCCGCAGAAACGTTGGCCGAGAGTATCGCTACGGTGGCGCTGAATTGCGAAAGCGTGCAACATGTAATTGGAGATGATGCCTTGGAATTGTTTGTAGAACAAATTCAATAAATATGGTTTGTCGATTGGCAGTGTGATGATAAAAATTGCAGTGTGGATTTCCGGTGGTGGGACCACCTTAAGTAATATCCTTGATTGCGTATCCAAGGGAACGCTTGAAGTTGAGGTTTGCCTAGTCGTTTCGAGTAGCGCGGAAGTTGGTGGCGTAGAAATTGCGAGAACCGCCGGTATTGAAATGCAGGTTGTCGCTAGAGGACAATTTCATTCGCCTGATGAATATCGTGACGAGATGTTTCGTCGCTCCCGAGAGCTGGGCGTGCATTATGTCGTGATGGCGGGATTCTTGAAGCACGTGTTGATTCCCAGTGACTTTACTAATCGAGTGGTCAATATTCACCCTAGCTTGATTCCAGCGTTCTGCGGGAAAGGAATGTACGGCAATCGAGTACATCAAGCTGTTGTTGATTCCGGCGTAACGGTAAGTGGCTGTACGATCCATTTCGTTGATAATGAATTTGATCACGGCCCTATCATTTACCAACAGAACGTGCAGGTTGTCGCCGGTGATTGCGCCGAAGATGTACGGCAACGAGTGTTTGTAGCGGAATGCGAAGCTTACCCGAAGGTCTTGAGATGGTTAAACGCGGGACGCATTTCGGTAGATGGTTCCGTGGTGACCGTTACGGACTGAACGACACTACGCGGACCAGGATCTTTTTAAGACTCCTTCTGAGCAAAAAAAAGCTGAATACTGATTAATCGCGGAAAATGCTTTTCTGACGCGATACTTGCGGCAATCACGGACTCAAATGACCGTAAACACGCCCAAAATATGCCCAGCAATACAAAATGGAAGAAAAATATCACTGACGTGCTATAATTCTATCAATATCTAGCATATAATCACGCACAATGATCATCGTTGTGCATATATTCTATTACTCAGTGCAATAATCAGGAAAGAACTATGGCTAGTAGAGTACGACAAGACCGTTTATTAGAGTTAGTTCGGATTAATGGGTTCGCATCGTTACATAATTTAGCGAATTTATTAAAAGTTTCCCAATCAACCGTAAGACGTGATCTAGGGTTTCTAGAGAAGGAGGGAAGTGTGAAACGCACCCATGGCGGTGTTTTCTACACGGGACCTGCTCCTAACTTAGGTCATTTCAATCAACGACAACAACGTGAGCACGATCGTAAGGTCGCAATCGCCGAGTTAACAGCCTCGTTGATTAACGATGGCGACACACTATTGCTTGACGGCGGTAGTACTACTTATGAGTTAGCACAGCGATTGGTAGGACGTCCGATGCAAATCGTGACAAATTCCTTACCTGTCGCAACGGTATTCACGAGTAGTGAGGAAACGGATGTGGTTTTAATTGGTGGTTACGTGCACGCACGTAGCGGAGTAGCAATTGGACCGTATTCTGTTTCCATGATTCAACAATTAAATGTGCAACGAGCGGTGATCAGCGTAGCTGGCATCACAGATCGAGGCGTATTTAATTCGAATCTCCTGTTAGTTGAAACTGAAAAGGCAATGATGCAGGCGGCCGACGAGGTAACGGTTGTAGCTGACAGCACAAAATTTAACAAATCAAGTTTAGCGTTGTTATGTGAACTTTCAATGATCGATTCGATTATTGTGGATGACCAACTGGAAGCGGAGTGGGTTAAGACTTTGCAACTGGCTGGTGTTGAGGTTCATATTGCGGCGGTTGGTGCTCAAACGGAACCGACAGCCTAGCAGAACATTTGATAGCAACGATAAATCACACTTAAACAAAGACCGATAAACCAGAAGAGGAATTACGTGAGCGTAGAAATGCTACAACCGGCAATTACAAATCCGTCAAATTCACCTAGTCGTGAAGTTGTAGAGCGTATCGTTCGTGAAATCGTAATGTCAATGTCGACGGATAATTCCACCGTCGCAGAGGTCAATGAAGAACCAGCGGCTGATTTACTAGTAAATGTGTCGGCAAGGCACATTCACCTCAGTGACACACACGTGGAAACTCTGTTTGGACCCGGTCATACTCTTACCCCGATGAAATGGCTTCATCAAGATGGATATTTTGCCGCCGAAGAAACATTGATGGTGGTAGGCCCGCGAAAACGCATGTTGCCCAACGTGCGAGTACTAGGACCGACACGCCCTGAGAGCCAAGTAGAACTCGCCTATACAGACGCGGTTCAATTAGGTTTGGATATTCCGGTAAGACATAGCGGAGACATCGCAGGCACGCCAGGTTGTGTTCTGGTGGGACCACATGGCGCCGTTAATCTCAATCAGGGAGTGATCCGAGCGGCGCGGCACGTGCACATGAACATTAGCGATCTTGATCGGTTTGGCGTTACAAACGGCGAGATGATGGAATTACGAATTACAACGGATGACTGCTCGATGGTATTTGAAGACGTGAAAGTTCGAGCGTCTGAGGGAATCAAACTGGAAGTGCATATTGATACCGATGAAGGTAATGCCTGCAATATATCCAATGCGAGCAAATTGGAGTTGCTCAAAGCCGAAAAATGTAAATGCGAGGATCATTGAGATCTCGGCAAAACGAAACAAGTGTGGTCAACATTGGCGACATGAGTAGAAGTAGGAGAGACGTAGATATTGTTATACGACGTATTTGGTAAGCGAGAGAAATCTCGTCGTCCGCATACGGAGTTTTATTATTTTTGTTAGATGGCAACTGCTATGGAAGCGTTAGGGATGATCGAAGCAAAGGGCTTTGTTGCTCTTGTCGAAGCCACTGACGCCATGATGAAAGCGGCAAACGTTGAGTTCCTTGGTTGGGACAAAGTTGGCGCTGGTTTGGTTTGTGCATTTGTGACTGGTGACGTCGCTGCTGTTAAAGCGGCAACTGATGCAGGTGCAAACGCTGCAGGTCGTGTAGGCGAAGTCATAAGTGTACAGGTAATCCCTCGTCCACATTCCGACGTCGCTAAAGTTATCAAATTGCCAGTTAAAAAAGCTGTCAAAGCGTAACGACTGTTTTGAATCTTAAATATAAGGAATAGACAAATGGAAAGTGCAATTGGATTAATTGAAACGCGAGGCCTAGTTGGCCTAGTGGAAGCGACTGACGCAATGGCAAAAGCTGCCAACGTGCAAATCGTGAAACGAGTTGATATTGGTGGTGGTTTAGTTACCAGCATCGTTAGTGGAGACGTTGGTAGCGTACGAGCAGCTGTTGAAGCTGGTGGAAACGCAGCGAGTCAAGTTGGCGAGTTGGTTTCGACACACGTTATTCCGCGACCTGCTGAAGGCCTATCAGAAGTCTATTTTTCGTAAATAGAACTCGCGAAATGACTTCCTGTTCTTTGCGGGAAATCACTTCGTTGGTCGTTGGGTGAGAGTAATCTCGCCAACCAAATGGAAGGAACCGAACCATGAAACTACTGATCGCGAATTTAGGATCTACCAGCTTCAAATACCGTTTGTTTGATATGTCTACCGAAACGCAATTGGCGCAAGGTGGCATTGATCGAATCGGAGGTGAAGTAAGTGATTGTTTCATCGTGATTGGTGGAGTTCGCAGTGAAACCCAGGCTGTCGTTGAAGATCACAGCGTTGCTGTCCAGAAGTGTTTGGACCAGCTAACGGATCCCAGCAACGGTTGTCTAAAATCGGCAACGGAAGTTTCCGGTATTGGTTTTAAGGCAGTCCACGGTGGTTCCTATAGTGGTGTGCAGTTGGTAACGCCTGATGTCCTAAACGAAATGGAATTGATGGGGCAGGCAGCACCAGCTCATAATCCACCTTATGTGTCAGCGATGAGGTTGATGGGAACACAGTTTCCTGATTTACCACTGGTTGCCGCGTTTGAGACAGGATTTCATCAGACCATTGCCGACGCACAGCGTTATTACGCTACGCCTCGTAAATGGGCTGACCAATTCCAAGTCAAGAAATGGGGTTTTCACGGCGCAAGTCATCGATTTATCGGTGAGCGGATGCAACAGTTGCTTTCCGCGGAAAAGCCGCGAGTAATTTCATGCCACCTCGGTGGCTCCAATAGTTTGTGTGCGATGCGTAACGGCGTTAGCGTTGCTAATACGTTGGGCATGAGTCCGCAAACAGGTATTCCGCACAATAACCGCGTGGGGGATTTTGATCCCTTCGCATTGCCCATTGTGATGCGGGAAACCGGGAAAAGCTTGGAAGAGGTGTTGGATGACCTTGCGAATCAAAGTGGTTTGTTGGGCTTGAGTGGAATCAGCGGGGATTGTCGTGATTTGGAAAAAGCGGCTGCCGCGGGCAACGCAGATGCAAAGTTGGCCTTAGACGTGTTTGTTGCAGAAATTAGACGCCATTTAGGTGGACTCTTATTGCAACTTGGAGGTGCTGAGGCAATCGTGTTTACCGGTGGAATCGGTGAAAACGGAGCTGCTATCCGAGCGGCTGTTTGTGAGGGACTTAGCGAACTTGGAATTAGTTTGGACGATGAACGAAATCAGTCCAGCGATGATGAGACGCTTATTAACTCCGACAGCAGCAAGGTGCAAATATGGGTCGTTCCAACCAACGAAGAGATTGTGGTTGCACGACAGACAAAACTTTTATTAGAGGGGTGAAAAATGTTCGTCGCCAAGGTTACCGGGTCAGTAGTATCAACTCAAAAAGTTGATTCATTGGTTGGATATAAACTGTTAGTCGTAGAACCATATCGGTTAGAACCAAAAACTCGAAAGAGTTTGGCGACGACCGGTCGTACGTTTGTCGCGGTAGATACATTGGGCGCCGGTGCTGGAGACTATGTGCTACTTACACAGGGTTCAAGTGCACGCCTAACGGAGGAAACCCGCGAACTTCCAATCGACGCCGTTGTTGTCGGTATTGTGGATCAAGTACGCGTTGACGCGGACTGTGTATATCACCGAGAAGAGGAATAACTCGTTGATGCCACAGGAATTAACGGACAGAGAAATTCAAAACTTATAGAGAAATGTACCATGCAAATTAGTGAAACAATGATTCGAAACGTAGTCAGCCAAGTGCTTGCAGAAGTGGTGGTTCCGGGGTCTGTGAATAAACCTCGTCCCACAAGCGGCGCGCCCAAACATGGGGTTTTCCATGATGCCAACGAAGCCGTAGTGGCTGCTCATGAGGCATTTGAAGAATTGCGTGAGCGATCCATGGAAGATCGCAAAAAAATCATTGACCATATTCGGCGGATATCAATCGACCAGTCTGTTGAACTAGGAACCATGGAGATGGAGGAGACGAAAATTGGTCGACTGGAACATAAAATTGACAAGCTCAAGACCTTGGGCCAGCGATCACCTGGCGTCGAGTTTCTAAAGAGTGAAGTCTTTACGGGCGACCAAGGAATTGCTGTTATCGAACATGCCCCATTTGGAGTCGTTGGGGCGATAACTCCTGTAACACATTCGCTTCCAACGATCACTGGAAACGCCGTTAGCATGATCGCAGCAGGGAACACACTTGTTGTGAATCCGCATCCCAGTGGTAAAAAGGTCGCCGCCGAGGGCGTACGAAGGTTTAATAAGGCGATTTACGAAGACCTTGGAATCGATAACTTAATATGCGTAATAGCGGAACCGACGCTGGAGACCGCCGACGCTATATTTTCCCATCGTGATGTGGCAATTATTTGCGTAACAGGTGGTCCCGCGGTTGCTCGAGCCGCCCTAAATAGTGGGAAGCGAGCGGTAGTCGCCGGTCCAGGTAATCCACCCGTGGTCGTTGATGAAACAGCCGATTTGAAGAATGCCGCTGAATCGATCATTACTGGAGGAGCGTACGATAACAATTTGTTATGCATCGCCGAAAAAGAAGTCTTTGTGGTGAGTTCGGTGTTCGATGAACTTATGCGACAAATGAAAATTGCTGGGGCCCATCAATTGAACTCGCAACAAATCGCGGATCTGACTTCCAAGGCAGTTATACAGGTTGGAGATGACAACCATGATGCACCGGCAAAAGAATATCTGGGTCAGGATGCGTCCGTGTTGGCTGCGGCCGCGGGTGTATCTGTTTCGGCAGACACTACCTTATTATTCGGCGAAACAGAACATTCGCATCCATTCGTGACAATTGAACAAATGATGCCATTCATTCCTTTTGTCCGTGTTCGTGACGTTGAAGAAGGCATTCAGTTAGCAAAAAAATACGAACATGGATTTCGTCACACGGCAATTATGCACTCCACGAATGTCAAGAACATGACACGGATGGGGCGAGTATTAGACACAACGTTGTTTGTTAAGAATGGACCATGTATGGGTGGTTTGGGGCTAGGAGGCGAGGGTTATCCGTCGTTTTCAATTGCTGGCCCCACCGGTGAAGGAGTCACGACACCGCTTACGTTTACGCGTGAGCGTCGTACGACCTTGATCGGCGACCTCTGTATGTTGGGTAAATAGAAGTACTTAGTAGAAAGATTAACAATGCAAGTAGCACATGTAGTTGGGACAGCAATTTCTGAAGTAAAACATGCTTCGCTTAACGGACTGAAATTGTTGCTTATCCAAATGTACCTGACAGATGGGAAAACCACCGACGGTTTTCCACTGATCGCGATGGATTTGTTGGGAGCACGAGTTGGAGATGATGTCATTGTGTCAAGCGATAGTGAGCTGACAAGAGATTTACGTCCCGAGGGCACAACGCCTTTGCGATGGTGTGTTATGGGAATTCAGGATTGAGCATGAAACCGTTGGAAATACAGAATGTGATTGAGGAGGTGACAAGGCGTGTGATCGCGCTTAGTGATTCTACATTCAGTATTACAGTTGACGATACAACAAAGTCAGATCGCACAGGGATCACGGTGATTGGTGACAAGGTGATCAGTACCCAACAACTAAATGAATTACCAGACGGCCTTACCGTAATTCAAGTCGACAGCAAGTCGTTGATTACCCCGGCAGCCGCGGACTGGTTAAACGAACAGGATATAGACGTACAACGTGTGGACATGACAGCGATAGGACAATCCCCAAACGCAATTAACGGGCAGAGTAAATGGATTTGTATTTCTATGGGTTCTGCTACGGCTGGGTTCGAATCGTTCGATTGCATCGTAAAGGCCTCGAGTCGATGTGGCGAAGCGATTGAAAACGGCGACCGAGTTGTCCTGATAACAGATTCAACTTCCGTGGCTCTGATTGCACTCAATCGAAATCAAAATACGAGAGCGATCGAGGTTCGGGACGTGAACAAGTTACAAAAAGATGCAAACACTACATGTGCGAACGTCTTGGTGGTGGGTAATAACTCCCAATCCATGAGATTAATAAAGCAAATCAAATTAATTCCACAACCTACTGGTTCCCCGCCTGAGTGGCTTTAATTAACAGTCAGAAAGACATTCGTTATGCGTATAGCAAAAATAGTTGGAGACGTGACGTTAAGTCGTTGCCTGCCGGAATATGTGGGTGCGTCACTGCGGGTAGCAGTTGCGTTAACTCTGGATGAATTGCCGCGTAATGGCGCACAGGCTGAAACTGATAACGGTGAAATATTGGTGTTGTGGGACGAACTCGCGTCGGGCCATGGATCCTTGATCGCACTGAGTGAAAGCGCCGAAGCGGCTCGTCCGTTCCGACCTGTAAATAGACCTGTCGACGCCTACAACGCGGCGATATTAGAAAACATTAACGTTAAATAGTATTTTATTAGGACCTAGGAAAGAAACATAATATGAATAACGTATTTAAGATTAAACAAGATATTTGTGAAATTGGACGACGCATCTATCAAAAGGAATTCGCAGCGGCTAATGATGGGAACATCTCCGTCCGTATTGGTGATAATGAAGTGCTCTGCACGCCGACGATGCAATCGAAGGGATTTTTGACGCCCGATGATATTTGCACGATCGATATGACGGGTAAACAAACGGCGGGTCGAAAAAAACGATCCAGCGAAGCGTTGTTGCACCTTGAAATCTATAAGGCACGTGCAGACATTAAGAGTGTGGTGCACTGTCATCCGCCACATGCGACCGCGTTTGCAATTGCCCATGAGCCAATTCCACAATGCGTTCTGCCAGAAGTAGAGATATTCCTAGGTGACGTACCAATCACTCGTTACGAAACACCCGGCGGGAAAGAATTCGCTGAAACGATCTTACCATTTGTCGATAAGTCAAATGTAATCATTCTTGCGAATCATGGAACTGTTTCATTCGGCGAAGATGTTGAAAAGGCCTACTGGTGGACTGAAATCCTAGACGCGTATTGTCGAATGCTGATGCTCGCTCGTGGACTGGGAAATATTAGTTATTTCAGCGAAGAGAAGCAGCGTGAATTGTTAGCGTTAAAAGACGAATGGGGCTATTCTGACCCGCGGAATACTAAGGAATTCGAAGATTGTGATATTTGTGCAAACGACGTCTTTCGCGACAGTTGGAGTGAGTCGGGCGTACAGCGACGGTCATTCGATCCGCCTCCAGCAATGGGCGGTGGTGCAAATGCAGACGCCAACTCAATGGACCAGGATGATTTGGTTCGACAAATTACGGAACGTGTGATGGCAGCTTTATCGCAAAGCGGAAATGTAGCCTAAACAATAACTTAGATTAAAAACAGCAATCATATAGATGGAGTAGTGGGATGAAAGTTAGTATTATTGGTGCAGGTGGGCTTGTTGGCTCGAGTGCTGCGTTCGCATTACAGTGTGGCGGAGTTGTCCGAGAAATGGCGTTGTTGGACGTCAATCTAGAGGCGGCAGAGGGCCAAGCCTTGGATATCATGCACGGTGGACCAAGCACCGCAGATCAGATTATCGTAGCTGGTGGATACGAACATGTTGTTGACAGCGATGTGATTTGTATCACGGCGGGTTTGCGGCGACAGCCGGACGAAAGTCGCCTCGATTTAATAAATCGAAACACCGACCTATTTGTTGGTATCTTGGACGAAATTAACAAGGCCGGCACAAAGCCCGGAGCGATAGTGTTCGTGGTCTCAAATCCCGTCGATATTTTGACCTATGTCGCAGCACAACGATTAGGATTGCCCTTGAGTCAGGTTATTGGACTCGGGACACAACTCGATACTATCCGGTTCCGTAGTCTCATCGCAGCCGAACTTGGAATCCCGCCTACTCAAACGTCAGCATTGATCCTCGGGGAACATGGCGAAAGCATGGTTCCGATATGGTCTAGTGCAACCTTTGCCGGAGTCGCACTCGATCGACACCCCAATTGGACTCCCGTCCTAGCAAGCGAATTGTTCACCCGCACCCGTGGTAGTGGATCCGAAGTGATCCGCAAAAAGGGAGGCGCTGGTTTTGCCGTAGGCATTGCAATCCGTGATGTGATTGAATCGATCGCATTAGATTCGCAAAAAGTACTACCCGTTTCCAGTGTCCAAGAAGGTTGCTACGGCATTCAGGATGTTGCCCTATCGGTGCCGACCGTGATTGGTCGCGCTGGAGTGGTCGACCGTCATGAAATTGATCTCTGGCCCAAGGAAATTCAGGGATTGCGTGCCAGTGGCAATGCCTTGCGGCAAACGATCGCGACCGTGATGCAACGCATCGGAAGTTAGCTTACGCTATTTATCCTCTAACCTTATTTGGCCGGCGGTTTTTCGCTAAGGGATTCCTTGCGAAACGTGGGCGGTGATTTGGTGGTGGCCAAAAAGGTGATGAAATTCCGCGCGAGCTGACCGACTTGTTCAAGTCCGTCGACATCGATCGTTTCGGAATCGTCACCTGGTTTGTGATATTCAGGGTGCAGTCCGGTGTGGAACATGAAACCAGGTATCCCTTTATTTATAAAGGGCCAGTGATCGCTGTTGGCTGGCATCTTAAAGACGTAGTCTATATCGATACCAAGTTTAGCGTTTGCGGCATTTAATGGATCCTTAATTCCGTTACCACTGCGGTGACCCTGAACTTCGAGTGTCTCACCTTCGAGTCGCCCGATCATATCGATATTTACTTTGAAGACGATTTTGGACAGTTCGACGGTCGGCTGTTCAACCCAATATTTCGACCCGATCAGTCCTTGCTCCTCGCTGTCCCAAAAACAGAACATGAGAGAACGATCCGGTCGATTTCGTGGTTTGCTGAAGTATCTCGCTAATTCCAGAACGGTAGCTGTCCCACTTGCATTGTCATCGGCGCCATTATGTACAGGCCCTCGATTCTTGCCTTGCCCATAGCCGACGTGGTCATAGTGTGCACCGATCGCTACAATTTCATCTTTGAGTTTTGGATGCTTGCCCGGTAAGATTGCCAGGATATTTCGGCAGTTGTCATATTTTTTGTTGAACGGTTGAAAGTAGCTCTCTTCACCGGCAGGCGTCAAGCCAAATTCGGCGAGGTGTTTGGTGATATATCCAGCTGCGGCGTGGCCACCCGTTGAGCCAGCGCGTCGACCTTCAAAGGAATCGTCGGCGAGAACTTCGATGTGCTTGAACGCGTCTAAACGGTGATTGCGTTGTGCGGTTGCTGTTAGGGGCAACAGGATTACAAAAAGCATAAGCGACGTTAGGACGGCACGATTCATAGGTTCAGACTCTAGATTTGTAATTGATGGTTTGAAATAATGAGTGTAGCAGGAACAGATGTATTGTAAATCCATCCCTGCAAATTGCTTTCAAGTGGTCTTCGCACTATTTCGAAAGCATCACTGGTTTGGGCGACTTGTCGAGATGCCATTATTGAATTATTATTTAGATGCACGGAGAGATGGCTGAGTGGTCGAAAGCGCGAGATTGCTAATTTCGTGAACGGTTAACGCTGTTCCGCGGGTTCGAATCCCGCTCTCTCCGCTTTCAAGAGGCGGGTCCGCACAGAGATGTGCGGATTCGGACTCTGGGAAAACACGGATGGTTTGCGTTATAATCGTGGTTATGTAGCTTTCATCTGTTCTCCTCACGCTTTCAAGTAAGTCCTCATGATGCGCTTTTTCTTAAGCTTTCTATTTATCGGTATCGTGGCAACGACGGCAACTTTCGCTGGCGAAAAACCGAATATTATTTTTGTATTATTCGATGACATGGGTTATGGCCAACCCACGTGTTACGCGCCAACAAGTCAGTTTAAGACGCCGAATATGGACCGCATGGCACGGGAAGGTATTCGATTTACCGATGCGCATTCCTCGGCTGCCAACTGCACGCCTACCCGGTATGGATTCCTCACTGGACGTTATCCGCACCGCATCGGCCAATTCGGTGTGCTGAGTACCTTTTCACCGCCGCTGATCCCCGAGACCCGCTTGACTGTGGCGTCATTTCTGAAACAAAACGGTTATGCAACGGCGTGTATAGGAAAATGGCACCTTGGGATGAACTGGAACAGGCCTAAATCGAAAGACAAGAGCAAACCCGAGCTTACAATTGGCGATAAAATGGGTGGTGGTCCGAACGCCGTAGGCTTCGATTATTTCTATGGATTTACGCACGCTAGAAATATCGGCACGATAATCGAACAGGACACGGTAATTAAAAAGGTTGAGGCCGTCGAAAACCAGCCTCTCATGGTAGCCAAAGCCATTAAATTTCTGCAGCGGCGTTCATTGATTAAAGATAAACCGTTTTTTCTTTACTTTCCGATGTGTCCGCCGCACTCTCCGTTGGTTCCGGCACCCCAATACGTGGGCAAAGGCGGTAATGTCAGCAAAGGAGCCTATGCTGATTGGGTTTACCAGGGTGATGATATGTTAGGGCAAATTCTTGACACTCTAGAATCTACCGGTCAGGCCGAAAACACCCTCGTCTTGGTCTCAGCCGACAATGGTGCTGCCGGTAGGGAATATGCCCCACTTCGCGATCACAAGGCCAGCATCTATGAAGGCGGACATCGGGAACCTTTTATGGCTCGATGGCCGGGTAGAATCGAACCGGGGAAAACGAGTAATCAGATTATTTCTATCACTGATATTTTTGCCACTTGCGCAGACTTACTCGGAAAATCCCTGCCGGAAAATGTTGCCGAAGATAGTGTCAGTTTCCTCAATTGCTTATATGGCAAACAGGAAGGAGATTTTCGCGAGGCTAGCGTCCATCAGAATGGAAAGAAAGCACTGGCGATTCGAAAAGGTAAATGGAAGCTTATCGTTCATGGCGACAATAAGCGGGAGTTGTTTGATTTGGATGCCGACATAGGCGAAACGCGCAATGTAATTGGCACAAATTCGATGGTTGCAAGCTCGTTAGGCCAGTTGCTACAAAGCTATCTCGACAATGGGCGGTCCACGCCTGGCCAACCTCAACCTTTGGAGCACAAGATTTCATTGGACGAAGTCCGCTACAAAAAAAAATGAATCATTGCGAACCACGCTAGACACGTACTCAGGAGATTCGATTCTGCCCCTTGTTGTCCACCTGCGCAAGCGTGATGGGCCAGCCAGGAAACTGATTGTTCGGATTTCCGTCGGTGGGATCCACGTTAAACTGATAGGCGTCTAGGGTATAGGTTTTCTTCAGCGTGTCGATCGTCACGAACCCGAATCCACTGCCCTTCTGATGCGCTCGTTCATACCGACCGCGTTTCGTCGCGACTTCTGGATTACCCGTGCAATAAACATATACCTTGTTTCCAAAACCATCGAGATATTCGCCGGTATTGGGGAGACCGTGTTGTGGACGATTTTGATGTGGCATCCCCACTTCGTCTGGCCGCCACCAGCGTGGGTAACCGGCACCAATTGCGGGCGTACAGAAAGACCAGTTACTATCGCGTTGTTCATTTACACCGTATTGGCAGAGCGATGCCAGATGTTGATCACCATTGATGTGCAATGCCATGGATTCGCGAATAATATCAATAGCTCGGTTCCGAGCAGTTTGCGGCCACGCCCCGGAATCCAAGTCGGCTTTCAAGTAGCCGTTAAAATTACCGTGGTGCGTAGCCACACCCGCAAAAACGGTCTGACTTAGGAGCACCTTCATCGTGTGCCCTCGCCAATCCTCGCTCCACGCCCTGAGAAAATCTTCCTGGCGGTCACCTAGCAGAACCAATCCTGGCTTATCAAGGACTGATGTATCAAAATCTTTATCCCGCACGTGGTCCGCACGTCCCGAACCCGTTTCGACTCGCTCGGGTCCACTCTTCCATTGGCGGTCGCCCAGAATGGCGAAACTTACGCCTCCATAAACCATGTCGCCGAAATAGACACTAATATTTTGTTCAACAGGCTGCGGATCATAAAAGTCTGGATGGTGACTACAATTGGTCTTGTGCACTACGTTGACCATGCGGGCTGGCTCACGATAGCCACCCTTGGAGGAAGCGCCTTTGTCGAGATCCTTCATTGCCGCGCCGGCTTCGCCCCAGATATTTCCTTGAAAGACGTCATGGTCGTCTGGGATACAGATTGTTGGTGCGTCCTTCATTGACTCACGAAAGGACCAGCCAAATTGGTAGAATTTACGCAGGTAATTAAGAATTGCGGGCTCCGCAGGGTCTCGGATAATCCCAAATCCACCGTGACCTTCGTACAACTGATCACCGGAAAAATAAATCATGTCCGGGTTCATCTTAACTACGTTATCGGCCACTGGTGCATAGGGAAAGGCGTAGTCGTTTTGACAGGTGAGCGCGGCCAATCGCAGCGGTCGGCCCACGGGATTTGCGCGGATGGTTCCGTGCCAGCGATCCGTAATTGAGTCGCCTTCTTTGAAAGACTGCTCGTAAATCACTCGGTAGGGCGTTGCCTGCGTCTCGTTCCAGTTCGCGATTCGAAATGTCGCGGTCCAGGCCTCGCGGTCTAACTTAGCCTTGCCCAACGTTATCCACTTGCCCCGTCGCTTAATTTGCAATTCAACCTTTTGGTTGTCATCTTTGCCGAGCGGGCCTGTAATTGCGCTCAACTTGAGAACAAAGCCTTCTTTGCCCCGGGAATCACTAAGCGAATACATGGTCCATAGCACTGGACCAAACGTTTGTTTTGGCTCATGCGTGATTGCCGCACCGCCGATGCTCCAATTGCGAAAACGATAACCCGGTGACGGCACCCTTCGCTGAACACCCAGATACTGACTGACCAAAGCGATGTTACCTCGAATCGACTCTTGAGGAACTGATTGTTGTATACGACCGACTTCCTTGCCGCTGCCGGAATCACGTGCCGTCAACGTGAGGACGCAGTTGTTTCCTTGCGGTCGTCCTTGTAGTGTCAGTAGCACGTGTGAATTATCAAGATTAGCGGTCAATGGTGCGCGGGAGTCGCCCAATAGCAGGTTATTCCCAAGGAGGCCAGCATTCAAACCATTTTTGGCAAAGCAATTGGAACGGTACTCGTTTAGGTCACTTCGAATTCCGACTCGGAACCCGGCACCACCGTCGTTTTCGATCGCGGCTGACTGCGACAATTCAATAGACATCGAGAAAGGCGACCGAGGATCAGTGAGTTGTCGCGTGACCGAATGGATGCTGCGATTTGCGGCCGTGGTCTGACATTGAACCCATCCCTCCTGGACCCGCCAATCCTCCATGGGATTGCTCCAGAATTCCCCTCCAATCCAGACGCGGTCGTGGGTTCGATCCCACTGCTCGATACGTTCCAAGGTATCCCCAATATTGGACGCGCGGCCACGCTTGCGGCCCAGGCCTAGAAATGCCCCCAACGCCAATACAATAACAACAAACCGACGGGTAACTTTTTCAATCACGATATCCTCGCTAAATAAAATACATGGCCCGCTTCGCCGTTGGTCGAGCAAATTCTATTAGAACATGACCAGCACGCTTGCTACCAAGAATCCGCTACTCTGCCCTAGAATTGGACATCATATTTATCAATTGTTCCGTATCTCGATCACTTTTTCTCGCCGCGATCATCAGGCGGACTTTCCGTTTCTGAAGTACGAATCTCAAATGAGCTAATGAGGCAGGTTAATGACTCTTCGCATCCGATTGATGAGTCGCTGAATGCCCGAGCCCAAAAACTCCTTCTTTCGATCGCCGTCCACATAAACGATTGTGAAGGGCAAATCCGTAACGTCCGCAAGCCATGTGTTGGCTTTTTTGAATGCCGCCAACCCGCCACGATCAAGATCAATTTTCCCAAAGCGCACGTTTGTCCATTCAGTATCGTCGCGGAGAAAGGACTCAACTTCCGCCGTCCACGCCGCGCACGATTCACAATCTGACTTGCCTAGGATCAACACCGCTGTTGTTGCGCTGAGGAAATCCTGCCACGTTTCTCGGTCAAGCAATTCTAGTCGGCTACCCATTGTCGCTAGGCCACAAATTCGTCGCCACTTTTCCAATCCGCACCGCACAGTCCGCCACTTTGTAGTGCTTGGACCGTTCGCAACACTTCTTGGGGACTGCGACCAGCGCTTAGGTCGCTGACCGTAGTAGAACGTACGGTTCCTTGGTCATCCACAATTATCGTTCCGCGGTAGGAGACACCTAAGTCGTCCTTAAGCACGCCGAACGCTCTACTCAGCGAATGATTTGTGTCGGCGACAACTGGGTGGGTGATCTCGTCTGGGAAGATCTCGCGATCTGCGAACCAGGCGCCGTGACTAAAGAATGAATCCGTACTGACACCAATGAGAGAAACTTCGTCGTCTTCAAAATCTTCCAACAACTGCTGGAACCCATTAATTTCAGTCGGTCATATGAAAGTGAAGTCCAAGGGATAGAAATACAAAACGTACCATTTGCCGTTAAGTTCTCCGCTGCTCAGGTTTACCTGCTCGCCCTTGAGGTATGCAGGTGCGGTCCATTCCGGAGCGGGTTGGCCAACAAGACTCATTAGATTCTCCTTTGGTGATTGTTGTGAGGATGATAATCGATATTTTTGACGTCGAAACAATATGATAACGCAAGGTAGCTATCAGCGGTAGCGCCCCGACGCTGTGATGTGTGGTTTGATGTTGCGTCGCTTGACGATCGATTCGCAGAAATCATGGAGCCAATTCTGTGGGGGGAAAACGTTTCCGATTCTCGCTGTCCACCGGTTTACCGGAACGGAGGCTCCACCATTGGCCAGCGCGGTCAGCGTCGTAACTTGGGTTGACGATGGGGATTCGTGCACCCACGGATACTCGCCATTGCACTAGTTTCTTCCTCAGGTCAGCAACGCGGCCGGGGAACATATCTTTGAGGTTACGAGACTCCCCGAGATCCACATTCAACCTATATAACTCTACGTCACCTGTTCCATCTAGATATTCGATCAGTTTCCAGTCACGTTCGCGGATGCTGCTCGCAGGCCGGTCATGATGGTAATGGGGGTAGTGCCAATGCAGCGCGTTTCGGCTCAATTGTGTATTGGGAGCGTTCAGAAGGGGCAGTAGGCTTAAGCCATCCATCGGTTGGTTGTTCGGCGGTTTCGCGCCAGCCAGTTCGGTAAATGTTGGATAAAAATCATAGCTGATGGTAGGCTCGCCGCAAACGGTATTAGGGCGGGTCAAAGGTGGATATTTAATAATTAAGGGAACGCGCACCCCTCCCTCATGTAATGAACCCTTTTCTCCCTTTAGAGGCGCCATGCTAGCCACAATGTCATCTGCCTCTTCGCGATAATCATAGCGTCGTTGAAGGCCTCCATTATCGGACGTGAAGATAATCATTGTGTTGTCGGTTAATCCGTTGGCTTCAACGGCGTCGACGATTCTCCCGACCATGTCGTCACAGTGTTCAATCATGGCAGCATAGACGGGGTGAGGTAACTGTCGTTTTTGCTCGGCTTGTCTTTCGCGGTATTTAGCCACTTTCTCGGACATGGCGCCCAGAGGGATGTGGACCGCGAATGGTGACAGCATGAGGAAAAACGGTTTGTTCTTATTGGCATTAATGAAGTCAACACATATGTCGCTCTCAAAATCAGTTCGATATTGATTTGGCCTCGGCTTGAGTTCGGAATCACCCAAAACTCGAAACTTCCCTGGCAGATGTGGTCCCGCGATAACAACCGACAGGCCATAACCCTGGCTGTCTGGCTGAAAGTTGGTGCTATTACCAAGATGCCATTTTCCGACATATCCGGACTCATATCCGCTCTGTGATAAATTTTCTGCGATGGTAACGGTATCGAGTGGCAGCGCCATAGTTGTCTGCGGTGTAATAACACGTTCAAAGGGCCGCCAATGGCCAGGAATATGTGCGGTAATACCGATCCTCGTTTGATTTTGCCCTGACTGCACAGCACAACGCGTGGGTGAACAAACTGCGCCTGCAGCGTAAAAATCCGTAAACCGGACCCCTTCAGCAGCAAGCTGATCGATCCGTGGGGTATCAACAAAGTCGTTACCGTAACAGCCTATATCTGTCCAACCGAGGTCATCAATAAAGATAAGTATAATATTAGGTTTTGCGGCTCGCGCCGAGTGTATTCCACTCAGGGCAAGGATCAAAAAAACAAGAAAGAAGGCGCGGCCCATATAAAACAACTCTCTATTTAAACAATTTATGTTGGGAATCACCCCCGCTAATGACATAGGCTACAAGGTCTAATATTTCTTCTTTGGTCATTTTAGACAGAAGCCCCTTGGGCATCGGCGATACATTTGAAATATTGATCTCATCAATTTCATTGCGGTTCAATCGCACTTGCTGGTTTGGATTGGTAAGATCGGTGTTGAGCATTAGGCTGTCCCCATTCAGATTAACGACGACTCCGGTGTGAATGATTCCAGCATCGGTAATCACAACGACAGCAGAGAATTGTTCATTGATGACTTTGCTTGGATTAATAATCTGGTCAAGCAAGTCATGGGGAGAGTAACGCCGCCCGGCGGAGGTTAGGTCGGGTCCGGTTATCCCACCTTGATTGTTAAATCGGTGACAGGCATAACAGGCCGCGGCAGCGAACATGCGTTTTCCATTTTTATAATCTCGGTTTTTCAAATCTGAATTGGCGGCAGCGGCCAGCGTGTCGAGACTCCAGTCCTGCGTATCGCGTCCTTCAAAGATCGATCCTAAGTTTTCAATCACGGATTTGCGGACTGGTTTTGTAGCCAACAGCGTCGCGAGAGATATCTTGGAGTCTGCATCTAACGCCGCGACGGCATCATCACGAATGAATTTCAAGAAAATATCAAAACTCGCTCCCCCGCGATAACTGTCGGCTTTAAGAAACCAGTTGAAGTACTGAGTCCGCAATTCGTTGGTCCACCCTGTTCGCAGCATACGCAGGGAACGGGCGTATTGTAGTTGCTCTTCTTGTGTCGCAGCGCTTTCCATTAGCGCCAGAGTCTTGGCGGCAACGGTGGAAGATTCGAGCCAGGCCAGTGTTTCACAAAGGAGCCAGTTTGATTCGAACGTTTCTGCGGGGTACAGTGGATCCAATTTCTGGTTTAATTTGGCTACGATGGCTTGATCGGGACGACCAAAACGAACCAGAGTAATCTGTAAGGTGCGTACAAGAGTTAACTGTTGCGCGGGTTTCAACTTCGCGGTATTTACGTCCAGCAGTGCGTTGATCAATTTGCGACCCATGGAGTCATTCACCGGCGGGGATTGAGCCGTTCGATGCTGTGGACAAATTCCGGTCATGCGACATAGTGCCAGTAAGGCCTCAACTTGAGTGTTCGGATTGGGGTCTCCCAGTGCTCGGTCAGCCCATTGTTCCGTTGGTTGGTGTTCAACAGCCATACGAGCGGCCCAGCGAATCAATCGATCTTGGTGATCCAACAGCGGCCACGCAGCGTCTAGGGCACGAGGGTTTGGTTCGCCATGAAAAGCCTCAAGCATATGCCTCGTTTCGCGAGCGGAAGTGACTGTTGGCTTGGACGATACCTGGATCGTGGATTCTTCCCCCACATACGTGACTCGGTAAAGGCCCGACTGCACACGCCGTCCCCCAATGGTAAAGTACATTGCGCCATCGCCGGGGTGAATCATCGCATCCGTGATTGGAAGCGGCGCTCCTGTAACAAATTCCTCCTTTGTGGCAGTGTAACCCGATCCATCAGCTTTCAGGTGAACAGCATAAAGCTTGCCCCAACTCCAATCTAATGCATACAAGGCATTTTGATATTTAGCAGGAAACTTCGCTCCGTATCCGAACGTCATACCGGTTGGAGACCCAGGGCCGATGTCCAGAGCACCGGGAAGGTTATCGGGATAGAATACGGGCCGTTTCCCAGCACCGTTTCGCCAACCGAATTCCGCCCCACTGGTCACCAGACAGATACGTGTCGGTCGGTACCACGGTGTATTGAAATCGTATTCCATATCCGCATCGTAGGTAAATAATTCGCCGTCACGGTTGACCGCGCCTCCGAAGATATTACGAAACCCGGACGCGTACGCCTCGAATTGCTTACCGTCGGGAGAGACTTTATAGACAATACCGCCGGGGGCAAGACGGCCCCGATTATGACCACGTCCGTCGGGCATGCTGGGTAGCAGGTGATCTTCGCCCCAAACCTGAGTCACGGGTGACGTGGGTTCAATGACCGGTGGTTCGGAATTGTTCCCTGTAATCAGAAAAAGCGATTTTCCATCCGGAGTAGGGACAACGGCGTGCACGCCATGGTCGCCGCGAGATTTTACTTCCCGTAACAGCTCAACTTTGTCGAGTTGATCATCGCCGGTACTGTCCGTGAGGCGATAGAGTCCACTCGATATCTTTTGCTCATAGTCGTTCACACCGACATATAGCGCATCGAATGCCCATACCATTCCATTGACTGCCCGAATCGGTGCTGGCACAGTTTCAATACTTGCGGGATCCAGTGGAGAACCCGCTGCTGGTGGTTGCATGCGGTATAAACCACCAAATTGATCGCTGACGATTATTCGTCCCTTATTGTCGACGCACAAATTAACCCATGATCCCTGATCTTTAGAGGGAACCGAATACAATAGTTCGACTTTGAACCCAGTCGCCACTTTGATGTTACTGACCGGGGTTGCTCTGTTTTGGCCAGTTTTGTCCTGAGCAACCAAAGAAAAACAAATCAAATACACAAGCATGCATAAGAGTTTGGGACTGCAGGGTCTGAAATTTATCGTAGGTCGCTGGGTTTTAATCATGATGCAATTACTGTCCATATTTCTTACTGAGTTTTAAGTTGATTCTATATTTGGCTTTTAAAAAAAGAGGTCAAGCAATTTTATACCATATTCAAAACGATTAAACGACACACCCTTGTCCATCGCGGCTGCAGCCCCATCTATATGAAGAGAGTTCCCTAAAGCATAATGCTGGCGTTTACGTCTGCGCTCAACCCGCCAATTCATTTAAAGAAAAGACTATTCGGACTGGCTGTTGCCCAAAGAACGCTGCAGCAAGTGGGCAACAAACCGGTTCCCTTGAGGATTCCAGTGCGGGTCAGTGCGAAAAACCAAGGGATATTCTTCTGTCGCCTGAAATGTCGGTAACATGTTTACGATCTTAAATGGGGCCGAATCAATCTTGGATTCGAAATAGTTGAATATTTCGAATTGATATGGTTCCTCTAAGCCGTAGGCAAAGGTTTCCCAATTATCCGGAGACTCTTTCGCATTCCAATGATGGTATCTTGGGGCAATATATAGAATAAATTCCGCATCTAGTTGGCGACATGTTGCGGCAATCCGGTTGATCGTATCCCAGGTAGCGTCAAAATATTGGCGGGTGACATCGAGGGGATGCCGGTAGATAAAAAATCGTTCCGTTTCCACCTTCCCTGCGACAAGTAGCCTGAATTTATAGTAATCAAACGGGTCCAGTGGTTGATATCCACCCCTCAGCCGGTCAAGGAGTTTGAACGGTGCTAGAACACTCGGGTGAAGTGGTTTGGCAAATCGCCATAATGCGCCGAAATGGGGTTTTGGTTTGGTCACGTCGGGGCCGCTAAATGGTCCTCCCAATTGTTGGGGATCATATTCTAGTGAATAGTGATAATCATCTCCTATATCCGTGCAATCCAGCATTAGAGTAACCACATGGGGTCGGTAGTGTTTTACTACGTGCTCTAGCATTTGCTCTTCTAGGAGCGGGGAATAGCTGAGAATTCCTGCATTGAGGACTCCGACGGAACCGTCTGCCTCCGTGTCGTTGAGCAAGGATTCTAGTATCTGTGGGTATGCTTCGTCATCTTGAACCCAAGCCCCGAAGGTGAAGGAGTCCCCTAGACAGACGATGCGTCTATCAAAGTTCAAAAAACTGTCACGACTATGAAGACTACGTAGTCCGTCTTCGTTGGTCTGGACAACAATGTCTTCACCTTCAAATCGGCCTAGATGATACGCTGTATCAGGCATCAATTCATGATGGTGTTGGGATGACCTCAAAAAGTGAAATTCACGCAAAGCTAAGGCCGGTGAAATAATCCTCAGTGCAAGTTCCACGCAAGCGATGCAAATTACAATCGAGCAAGTCCCTAGCAGATACTGTTTCCAATAACGCTCGCGCATTGCCACCATCAAGACCAATGCAACACCCAACACCCAATACAGCACAATCGATTGTAAGGCGATCGTGGAATTTGCTGTACCATCATTTGAAAGACCGTCCAAATTGCCGGATAGAACAAACAGGGAGGCTGCCACGGAAAGAACCGTGCCAAGTAGTATCAAGATGTAAGACGGACGCTTCAAATACATGTTTCCTATAGAATTGTTGATTATACGATTTCATCAGTGAGAATTGTTAAGACAAACCCAAATAATTTCGCAGGACATGTGAGGCGCATTGGCATTGCGGTCCACTCTAATGGTTAACGATTGGAGACCCCTCGGTTATTTCTATAGCATGACGGTGTGTTATTGTTTTATAATACTCGTAGCGTCAACGCAGCATCAAGCGACGTTTATTTTTCGAAAAGATGATAATCTGAATTCCTGCCTTCAAAGTTCAATATATGTACCAAGTTCTTCTTTTGACTGTTGTTTGTGTTTCAGCGAATTCTTTTGTAACGGCTGAAGAACCGACCCCCGAGGAACTTCGGTTTTTCGAAGCAAAGATACGTCCCGTATTAGTCAAGCACTGTTATGAGTGCCATTCTAGTGAGGCCCTTCTTAACGATAAGTTAGAGAATGAATTGCTGCTGGATACAAAAGCTGGAATTCGCAAAGGGGGCGAAAGCGGGCCCGCAGTTGTTCCTGGCGAACTCGAAACCAGTTTACTGATTAAAGCGATTCGTCACGATTCGTTCAATATGCCGCCCGATACGAAACTGCCAGGCGACGTTATTGCCGATTTTGAAAAATGGGTAGAAATGGGAGCAGCCGATCCCCGCGATGGTCCGGCGACCCAACTTGCAAAAACTGAAATCGACATTGAGGCCGGTCGCGGTTTCTGGTCGTTTCAGCCACTTCTTGAATCCCAACCGCCGACGAAATTGAAGTCACCATGGATTCGAAACAATATTGATCGGTATGTATATACAGCGTTAAATGAAAATGGGCTAGAACCCAATCAAGAAGCAAGTCGGCATACATTGATACGCAGGGCGTATTTTGACTTGTGGGGTTTACCTCCAAATCCTGAGGACGTGGAGTCGTTTATCAACGACCCAGCTGCTGACGCGTACGAAGCATTAGTGGATCGATTACTGGCTGGGCAACATTATGGCGAACGTTGGGCTAGGCATTGGCTTGATTTGGCACGCTTTGCTGAAAGCAACGGCTATGCGTTTGACAAAGATAGGGCGGGGGCCTTTCATTATCGCGATTTTGTGATCAAGGCGCTAAATCAAGATATGCCCTATGACCAATTTGTTCGTCTGCAAATTGCTGGCGATCAGATTGCACCTAACGATTATCATTCGCAAGCCGCGACAGGCTTTTTGGCAGCAGGCACATTTACTTCCCAGCAAACCCAGAAGGAACGTGAACGCAGTCGATACGAGCAATTGGATGATATTGTCGGCACCATCGGCACCGCCATGTTGGGACTCACCATCGGTTGCGCTCGTTGTCATGATCATAAATACGATCCGCTGCCCAACGATGACTACTATCGTTTCACAGCCTGTTTTGCAGAGACTGGATTCCAGGATTTTGACTACGATCCGGATCCCGCTGGAACGCAAACGGCAAAGAGTGAATTTGATGCAGCGCACAAACTATTGGTTGATGCCCGTATAAAATTTGAAAAATCTGAATTGACTCGTCGACTCAATGAATGGTTAAAATCTAAAACGGATCAACCCGCGAGCGAAAAACTTGGTGTTTGGCAAACGATCGGCCCGTTTGCGGCTGCTGACTTCAAGAAAGCCTATTCCGAAGCGTTTCCGCCTGAGAGTAAAGTCGACCTGAATGCCACCTACGACAAACTTAAATGGATTCCTCAACCGAGTTGGACTGATGGCGTAATACATAACAAGTTCAGTGGCGATAATAGTGCCAACTATCTGTACCGGACGATTGAGGTAACTCAAGATGGACCTTTGGAGATTTCCCTAGGTCGCGATGATGCAATCAAGGTATTTCTCAACGGTAAACAAGTTTTGGCCAAAGAAGTAACGGGAGGCGTTTTGGCCGATCAGGACAAAATTACCTTGCAATTGAATGCCGGCACCAATGAACTGCTGATCAAGATCATAAACGCGTCCGGCCCCTCAGGTTTCTATTTCAGTACCCAGTTAGTTATTCCGAAAAACATCCAGGACATCTTTAATGTTGCGGAAGAAAAGCGTAATGCCAAACAAAAACAGGACTTGTTGAAGTGGTATTCGCCGCGGGATGCAGAATGGGCCAAACTGGAAGAACTCGAACGGGAACACCTGAAACTGCAACCCAAACCGGTGATCACGAAAATCTATGCCGCTAGGAGGAACGGCGTCACTTATAATTTCGGCGGCGATACTCGCAAGGTTTACTTTCTCGCACGAGGGAACTCGAATACCAAAAAAGGACTAGCGTCCCCAGGCTTCCTGCGTGTACTCACGGCTAGTGATAAGACGGAACAGAACTGGGTGACTCCAAGTGAGGCGAAAGTCGGCACGGAATCTCAAATACCGCCGCGGGTCGCATTGGCCAACTGGTTAACCGATGAACAACAGGGTTCCGGTTATTTACTGGCGCGAGTGATCGTCAATCGGCTATGGCAACACCATTTAGGGCGGGGAATTGTTGGCACGCCCAGTGATTTTGGTAGCCAGGGAGCCGCTCCTACTCATCCTGAATTGTTGGATTATTTAGCGGCGGAGTTGATTCGTAATGATTGGCAGCTTAAGCCTATACACCAGTTAATAATGAAGAGCGCTGTCTACCGGCAATCGGGCGAAGATAATGCGCTGGCCACGAAAACCGATCCGCACAATGCACTCTGGTGGCGGCGGGGTTCAACACGCCTAGAGGCCGAAGTCATCCGCGACACCTTACTTTCGGTGAGTGGATCGCTTGAAAAAACAATGTACGGCAAAGGTACGCTAGATCAAAATAGCTCCCGTCGGAGTATATACCTTACGGTCAAACGCAGTAACTTAATTCCAATATTGCAGCTATTTGATGCGCCCGACTCGATTCAGAGCATCGGGCACCGTGATGTGACTACCGTTCCACCGCAGGCGCTGGCGTTAATGAACTCGCCCTTGACCCGTCAGTTAGCCGAAAATTTTGCAAAACGCATCTATGCATCATCAGAAACAACGACCGAACAAGTTGTGGAAAAAGCTTACGGTATAGCGCTTTCCCGCGGACCGACTGTTACTGAAATGAAACAGATGTCCGATTTTATCAGAGAACAGGCAGCGTCATACGGCGACTCGGATAACTCCATGAACCTGGCAGTTATCGATTATTGCCAGATAATGCTTTGTCTCAATGAATTCCTATTTATCGATTAGCGCTGATTAATTATCAGGATCTTAGATTATGAACAATAACGCTTTTAATTTTGATGCGCGCAGGTCATTTCTCCGAAATGCTGGCCTCGGTTGCGGTTCTCTCGCGCTTACAAGTCTGCTATCCGATGAAGGCTTGCTCTCGTCGGTAAACGCCTCGGATGGACCGCGTGCTCGACATTTTGCGCCCACCGCAAAATCAGTGATCTGGTTATTCATGCCCGGCAGTCCTTCTCAAGTAGACACCTTTGATTACAAGCCGGAATTGCAGAAACGGGATGGGCAGAAACTAGCAGGAGCCGACCCAAAAACTGGCTTCTTTACCACTAGCGGAAAGTTGCTAAAATCTCCCTTTAAATTTAAGCAGCACGGTGCCTCAGGTGCATGGGTTTCGGAGGTATTCCCAAATATGGCCCAACACGTGGATGACATGGCGATTATGAATTCGTGTTTTTCTCAATCCAATAATCATACTCCGGCCATGTTAGAGATGAATTCCGGCATGTTTCTTCAAGGACGCCCCTGCATGGGTTCTTGGGTGACGTACGGACTTGGTTCTGAAAATCAAAACCTACCTGGATTTGTAGTCATGCGGGGCGCTATGCCGCGCGGCGGAAAACCAATCTGGTCTCCGGGGTTTTTACCCAAAGTGTTTCAACCCACATCCATTGATGGACGAAGTGCGACGCCGATTGATAATCTTGCAAGAGTATCGGGTATGTCGCAATCACAACAACGTTCGCAACTCAACTTACTTAAATCGATGAACCAAAAGCATCAAGAACTCCGCCCGCATGAAGCGGATTTGGCTGCTCGCCTTGAATCGTTTGAATTGGCATATCGAATGCAAGAAGCGGCACCCGAGGCATTGGATATTAGTAGGGAAACCGAGGCAACTCATGAGGCTTACGGTGTTAATCAGAAAGAAACTGAATTGGTAGCCAAGCAATGTATTTCAGCCCGCAGATTGATTGAACGCGGGGTTCGATTTGTTCAGCTATATGCCGGTACCAATGGAGGCGGTGGGGGAGTGGCTGATGTGCCGTGGGACGGGCACAACAATATTGGTGCGAACCATCGAATTGCGGCTAAGAGCGTTGATCAACCTATTGGCGCGCTGTTGTCGGATCTCAAGGCGCGGGGGATGCTTGACGAGACTCTTGTCGTATGGGGAGGGGAGTTTGGTCGAACCTCGGATTCCCAGGGATCAATGGGGCGCGATCATAATCCACATGCCTTCACAATGTGGATGGCGGGCGGCGGAATTAAGGGCGGTATCCGATATGGCGCTAGTGATGAATTTGGATATAAAGCGGTAGAGAAGCGTCTCGGTGTTAATGACCTTCATGCGACAATTCTGCATTTACTAGGGATCGACCATATGAAACTAACCTATCGGTTTAATGGGCGCGATTTTCGACTGACCGATGTTGCTGGTGAAGTCATTCAAGATCTATTGGCCTAATGGCTGGGCGGAGTATCTGCAGTGACGTTAATAAAAATTCAGCTGTCTTTATTATTTGGGCTGCTTGCTTTCGGTCTTGGAACTGAAACGCCTTCGCTTCCCAAACCTGACCAGGTCGATAAACCGGGAATGATTCGTTTTATTGTGCCGGATATCAAGAAGCTCCCTGGTATCGTTGTAGATAATGTAAACGCAACACTTGTCGGCAAGTGGCAACATTCTGTGCATACACCCCCCTTTGTCGGTGCGAGTTACATTCACGATATGAAGGAATCAAAAGGTGAGAAATCGGCTACCTTCATTCCGAATCTTCCCGAGACGGGTCGTTACGAAGTTCGCATGTCCCACAATTCCAATATCCGCAGAGCCAACGGGGTACCGGTTACGATTCGCCACGCCGACGGTGAAACAGTGGTCAAGGTGAACGAGGGAGAACCGGCGCCTATCAAAAAGCTCTTTAGGTCACTCGGGACGTTCCGCTTTCATAAGGGGACTTCGGCTTCCGTAACGATTAATACTCAAGGAACCGATGGTAAATATGTCATTGTGGACGCGATTCAGTTTTTACCTGTTGATTAGGTGAAATATGGGAATACCTATCAAACGTCGTCGTGGGGATCCGTCGCGAACAATTCCACCGCGAGTTCTTTCTGATAACTGAAAATATGATATATCGGACTCTTTAAAAATGATGTGGTCGGGTATAATTAAAAGTTCTTGAATGGCAGCGGGCCTTTTGCTGCGCTAAATATTGTTAGTTAACCATGTGAAAGCAGAGTATGAGTCGACTTTACACCACCATTTCGTTGGGAGCTTGCCTCTTGGCTGTAGTGATCGGTGTTCAATGGATTGCGGCTGAAAATGAACCAAGGAATGTGCAGCCCTTCACGATTCCTGCTGCTGTTGAGTCCATTTTGAATAACCATTGCGTGTCGTGTCATAATTCCGAAGTCAAGGAAGGTGAAATTCGCTTTGATAATCTCACGGATCTACCTGATGATGATAGATTGGAGCTGTTGAATAAAGCTCAGTCGCAACTCTTTTTTGATTCGATGCCGCCTCAGGACGCGGAACAACCTTCGTCGGTAGAGCGCGAGGAATTGGTGGCGTGGGTGTCAACGGAACTTAATAAACATGACGCGTCCAAGCTTGACGACAAGTTGCGATTGCCGGGCTACGGGAATTATGTCGATCATGAGAAGTTATTCTCCGGTGAATATGTTGGGGAGAAGGGTTTCACTGTGGATCGCCGCTGGTTGATCAGCGAATTTATTTTCAATGCGAAGATTAATCGGTTACTGGATTACGAACCGACTAGAACTATCGACGGTCAGCGGATGTTGGTTATTGGTGACAACGGTGTCAATCTCGGCACTCGATTTGGCGGCGGAAGTCTTCGGCAAAGTATCACGAATCCCTTTTTGTTGCCCACAAATATTGGTGTTCGGTATTACGACAATACGATGCTGGCAGGCGGTCATCTACTGACGATGATTTCAAATGCTAGGAAAATCGCCGCCTATATGGCCTCGGAGCGAACGATGAAGGCACACTACCCGGCCATGTACCGAATTATGAAGTTGGAATTGGAACATCTAGAAACACTGCGTTTACGGGTTGAGTTTTTAAACTTGCATGTCGCTAGGGTCACTCGTGATATTTACCAAGAAAAAGACGAAAAACTGTTACCACAGTTTGTTAGAACATCCGTAGAACCGATACCCGTTTACGGAACCGACGGTGATGGCAATCCGATCTTGCGAACCAATTTGGAGTTGTTACGAACACGTTATGGAGATGATTTACAGGCGGTTTATCGTGGTATCGCGTTGTACTCGGGAGATGGCGTCACATTTGAACAGATCATAGAAAAATGTGAACGAGAATGGTTTACGTTTGGAGTGCATGAGAAACGTTTGCGGGCTCGAGTAACACTCATGATGGTCCTCCACAAGCAATGGGATATGTCGCTGGTAACGGAAGACGTGGGTAAAAGGAATATTCAGTTTCCAGAGTATAGCCGGCTGTCAGATACGGAAATGGTCGTCATCAATTCAGCGATTGAAAATCACAGGAAAAAAGGTGACACATACAGACAGATTATAGATAAATGCATGGCCGAATGGACGCGAACGTTTGAGGCGGAACGGATTGCGTCAGGGGATGTCGGTGATAGTCGTGTGGCCGAGTTAGTGGACGAAATGTTCATCAAAATTATAGAACGCAAGCCAACGGAACAGGAGGCCAAGGATGTCCTCGCGTTAACCAATGTTTATATGAAAACCTTGGGTAATCAACAAGCCATGGCCAAACTGATCGAAACGTTGGTGTTAAGTTCAGAATTCGTTTACCGGTTTGAGTTTGGTCAAGGGCAGATGGATGATCACGGCAGACGGATGATGTCTCCCCGTGACGCCAGTTATGCTTTAGCGTATGCACTCACCGATAGCAGTCCCGACGATGCCTTGGTCGCCGCGGTGAACCGAGGCGAACTCCGTACGCGAGAAGACTATCGACGCGAGGTCGTCCGCATGCTCAAGAGAAGAGACCAATATTACGTTATTGATGAAACGGTCCAGAAGGCCGGTTTTAACTCGAGCATCACGAATACGCCAATCAGGAAGCTACGATTCTTTAGGGAATTCTTCGGCTATGTGAAGGCCATGACGATTTTTAAAGACGATGCGAGATTCAGCAATGGCGCTAGCTATGACGGTGTTAAAGGTCGTCTTGTAGATGAAGCTGATATGCTAGTGGATCATATTCTCCAGCAAGACAATCGTGTATTTGAAAATCTTTTAACAACGGAGTCGTTCTACGTCTACCACTCTGGTAACAACGAATCAATGAAGGCGGCGTCCGATCGAATCAGGAAAATTTACGATTACTTTCGTCGTTTTGATTGGGAAGAATTCACGGAGGAAGAGCTTTATAAGCATTGGGAGTTTATTGACGAAATGAAGATGATGGGCACGGTGTTCGCTGACTTTCAAACGAATACCAAACGCCGCACAAATTGGGTTAGAACATTTAAGAGTCAAATGACCAGTTACTCGTTTCGGTACGCAAACGGGCAACAGACCGCCGCGCCATATGACGCGACGGGAATGGCCTACTGGAATAAGAGCGACGCCTCGACCCGTACGGGTCAGCAGATGCGGGGACCAGATGTTGGTAGATTTTTCAATATCGACTTTTCAAATTGGGACTATCCCACAACACAGCCGGCAAAGGTTGACCATCGAAAGGGTATGCTAACGCATCCCGCTTGGCTAATCGCACATTCATTGAACCTAGAGACGGATCCTGTTCGCCGAGGAAAATGGGTTCGCGAAAAACTTCTTGCAGGCACAATTCGCGATGTGCCCATTACAGTGGATGCGGTGGTCCCGGAAGACCATCACAGGACGCTGCGTCAACGACTTGATGAAAAGACTCAAGAGTCCTACTGCTGGACTTGCCATAAAAAAATGAACCCGCTTGGCCTAGCGTTTGAGATCTATGATGATTTTGGTCGATACCGTACTCAAGAACGTCTCGAACACCCAGAGAACCTAATCGAGGACGTGCCACGTGAACGAGGGTTGCACATTGACGGGAGGCCGATTTACAAAACGATGCCGATTAATTCCAAGGGTGTTCTGCATGGTACGGGTGACGAGTCCCTCGACGGTGAAGTTACCGATGTACTCGACATGACTGAACGTCTTTCTAAATCAACACGGGTACGACAGTCTATCATTCGCCACGCGTTCCGTTATTTTATAGGTCGCAATGAAATTCTTTCTGATTCCAAAACTCTGATGGATGCAGATCAGGCTTACGTTGAAAGTGACGGCAGTTTTGATGCAGTGATTGTGTCACTGTTGACGTCCGACTCATTTATTTATCGCAAAGCAACTAGGAACTAAAAATGTCCATCGATAGAAGAACATTTCTTGAAACCCCAATGTGGGCCGCTGGGTTAGCATTGTCGCCTTCATTTAACCACCTGTTGGGGGCAACGCATCATAACGAAAATCCGCACCGCTTCATCTTTGTGAGGAAATCCAACGGCAACGAACCCGCGCTTTTTTCATTACCTACATTTTCACCACAACAACAAGAAAAGGATAAGAATAAAGAAGCATTTGAAGCGGACCTGAATAATCACGAACTTCCCGATTGGCTTGAGGAACTGGAAGACCATAAGGACAGCCTGACGATCTTACACGGTGTATCAATGACCGTAAGCGGTGGAGGTCACTATTCGTTTTCTGGTTGCATGGGAGCTTACAAAGCGGGTCGGAATGTCATTAGCGGCATAAAAAGGACGACAGTCGATTTTGAACTCGCTAAACTTGTCCCGTCTCCCTTTAATCACGTTGAACTATCGTTAACGGGTGACTACAGCAATTTTAGAACGGGCATTGTGCCGGGATATTCAGCGCCCGCCAAGCATCAGAGGAATTATTGTTACGCCGATCCACAAACGGCGTACGACGAACTTTTTAAGTCAGTGACCAATCCAGAAGCGGTGGGATCGGACAGTAAATTGTTAGATTATCTCTATGAGCAGGAAGCCAAAAGGCTTAAGGGCCTTGATGGTAAGGAAAGGATGAAAATCAGTAACCACGTTGATTCCATCCAATCGATTAGAGAGAGAAATGAAAAGGTGGCAACCCTCTCGGAAACAATTTCAAAGAACCTGCCGTTGATGGATAAAATTCATGCTGATGGCGGTCAAAATGCCAGCCTCGTGGATAAACAACATGCATTCTCTGATGTCTTGGTTGCGGCTCTAATATCGGGCTTAACAAACGTCGTGACGTTCACGATTGACGAACTTTCTACGCCCATTACCACGTTACCTGGAAATACGAGTCGGGTGGACCTGCACCGGTTGGGGCACAGTCGGGACACAGCACTTCGAGACATTGTTAAAGCAAGTCATATGACTCAAATTTCCAAGATAGTCAAGCAATTGAAATCGGTTCCAGAAGGTAACGGTACGATGTTCGATAATACTACGATTATCTACATGCCTGAAACCGGCGCGGGTCACCATGGGCCTGACACCGAAGCGCCAATGGTGATCATGACTGGCAAGAATTCCAAATTAGATATCGCCGGAAGGTATATCCGACTTCCGTTTCATGCTGCAGAGGGGCACAAGACGCTTAGCAACTGGTACACCACGCTGTTAAACGCCTATGGCAACCCGATTCCGCATTACGGCGATAAAGACCTTGAGATGTCCCGGAAAAAGATGCAGCAGACAGGCGCAATTGAACAATTCCTAGCTTAAAGGGGCATACAGCGCCCAGCTAGATTAATTCGGCACTTACATACCACCAAGGCTTTTAATAACAGTTGACGCTGTTTTTGATTGTGGAATAAGTAAGTTAGGGGAGCGTTTGCTAAACCAAGTTGAATACGCGATCCATATTGTCCGAAATTTCCTTAAGTCGCTCGGCTCCACCACCACCCACTTCGGCTGCACACCAACCATGGAAATTGATTTCGGCTAGTGCATCATTCACGTCCGCGAAATCAAGGTCGCCCTCGCCGATTTTTGTGAATCCGTCCTTGGCGCGTGAAAAACCTTTCACATCAAGTTTGATAATTCGCTTGTTCAACTGGCGGATCCAATCACCCATACTGCCGTATTTCCAATGATTGCCAATGTCGAATTGCAATCCAACAAGAGGTGAATTGAAATCGTCGATATATTTCACAAACTTGTCTGCGGTTTGATTATGATCTCCTGCATGGTCATAACAAAAATGATTCCAAACATTCTCGACAACGATTGACACACCAAGTTCACCAGCAAGTGGTAATGCGAGTGAGATGTTGTCGACACTACGATGCCAAATATCCTCCTCAGAACCGTCTTTTCCATGGCCCACTACTAGTAGACATGTCTTACCACCAACCGCTTCTGTTTCAATCAATGAACGTTTAAGGTTCTCTAAAGCTTTTTCACGAATGGCTGCGTCTTCATCGGTGTGCCTAACTGCCCAATGAGTGGCTCCGACGCTGCCATCAACTGGTAAACCGCTGTCCGCGACGGCCGTTTTTACATCAGCTATATTTATTCCTGGACAATTGACTTCAATCGCACCGAATCCGGCGGCCTTTGCTAACTTAAATTTATCGGTAAGCGTTCCACCTTTTAGGCTGACCATGCCGACCTTCAGCGTTTTATAGAGTCGACCTTTTAAGCTTGTGGCCGGGGTATCTTCGGCATGCAGCGGTAAAGCCGCAGTTGCAGATATTGCTGCCGTAGCTTGTAAAACTTGTCGACGATTGACATGTGTATTTTTCATTGTTCGTCCGATCATTGTGCGGAATAAGATTGGGGAAAGCAGTACAAGGCCTTAGTTGCGTTAGCGTTTAAATTTCTGGTATTGGTGCGTCGGGAGGAATGTCTTTACCCTCCCAGTTTACCTTGCCGTCGTTATATAACAAAATGCGATGCGAACTATCTTTTACAGGTTTTTTGTTTGTTTTGGGAATCCACTTTCGTAAATCAGCGATAACTCCCTGGTACATGGCTTTACCAGATAGGTTGTGCCATTCGTGTGGATCAGCCAGCGTATCGTAGAGTTCTGAGGTTCCGTCGGCATACGTTATATATCGCCAGCGTGTGGTTCTGATTGCATGGTTGTCATGATTGTGGGTGGTGATCGCCGGATGTTTCCGTTTTTTGGTCACATCTTTTAGTTGCGGAAGTAGGCTGTGCCCTTCAAGTCGTTTGCCAACCTCGGTATCAATGAGTTCCGACAGCGTTGGATATATGTCCAATAACTCGGCAGGTTGAGCGGAAACTTGCCCGGCGGTAATTCCCGGCCCTGCAAATATCAACGGCACGCGTGTCCCGTCGGCCCACAGGGTATTCTTTCCGGTAATCGCCTTTTCGCCAATATGCCATCCATGATCTGACCATAAAACGATGATCGTATTTTCTCGGTATCCGCTATCCTCAAGTTGTTCAATCACACGCCCCACTTGGCTGTCGATAAATGCTGTGCAAGCGAGGTAACTGCGGGCTAGGTTATGCCATTGATTTTCTTCCTGTAAAAACCGCAAACGGCATTCTGGCAACTTCCAATGTAAATACCATGAGAAACGGGGCGTGTCATCTCGGTCATTGGGAAATACCTTCGGTAAAACGCTGTCATCGTCAGGGAAAAGGTCGTACCATTTTTGAGTTGTGTAGCAGGGGACATGGGGCAGAAAAAAACCAACAGACAGGAAAAAAGGCTCCTGCGGTTTGGTCTTTAAGGTGTCGATTGCATATTGCGCTACTTTATAATCTTGTTTCTGTTCGTCTTTGTGTGGGAACACGCCCCAGTCGACGAGCGGGTGGCCACTGGGAGTATTCACTAGTGGTTTTTCCGGCTTAATTCCTACTCCCCCTGGCGGGCCTAGATGATGGAACTCTTTAGAATCAGACTGTCGACCGTAGCGTCCGTGGTAGATTTTACCGGTGGAGTAGGTCGTGTAGCCATGTTTGGCTAAGTGATCAGGGAGTGTAACGGAATCGGATAACGCTGGGACATTGCGAAACCAGGGCGCAAGGCCGTAGATGCCGGTGCTACTGGGCCTCATGCCGATCATCAAGCTGGTCCGCGAAGGATTACACAGTGGGCTCTGGCAATGAGCGTTTGTAAACAATGTGCCGCTCGCGGCCAAGTTATCAATGTTTGGCGTGTGGGCCAATGGATGGCCGTCGAGGCAACCGATCCAGTCATTTTGATCGTCAATCGCGATAAATAAAATGTTAGGTTTTTCTGCAGCACGTGTTTGGCTGCTCGGCGAAAGTAAATAAAATGCCGTGATAAAAACCAGGGTGAACGTTCGCATTAGTTGTTGCACTCGATCAATAGAGACTATAAAGGGGTATATCGTAGCAATAGTATAACGCATTGCGATACTCAACGCCCCCCTTTGGAGATGATTACTATGCCTAAGTTCGTATGTGCGGCTATCCTTGCCGCCTTTACTAGTTTCCACACCGTCGCCCACGCGGAACCACTCATCGGAGCAGGCGACCGCGTGTTGTGCATTGGTGATTCAATAACGGCGGCGGGACACTACGTCAGTTTCTTAGATATTCAGCTGCGGGTTCAATATCCCAATGACGCACCGACGGTAGTCAACTTAGGGCTTCCCAGTGAAGGCGTGACTGGCTTAACGGAGCCTGACCATCCATTTCCCCGTCCAAACGTGCACGAGCGTTTGAAACGAGCGTTGGACCAATTCAAACCCGATGTGGTTATCGCCTGTTACGGCGTCAATGATGGGATCTACCATCCATTTAGTGACAAACGGTTTGCATCGTATAAGGCCGGAATCGCAAAGTTGATAATGGAAGTAAAACGACGAGACATTTCGTTAGTACTGTGTACGCCTATCCCATTTGACCCCGCACCACTTCGTGTAACTGGTAAGTTGTTACCGCTGGACACGGAGAAAGATTTTGCTTGGTTTGCTATCTATGAAGAATACGACAAAGTTATTAGTCAGTATGCTGATTACATTCGCACAGAACTCAAAGGTGTCGATAGTACTGCGGATGTGTTCCAAGATATTACCGACACACTCGCTGATAGACGTAAATCAGATCCAAGCTACACGATGTCCGCTGACGGCGTTCATATTAATATTGCCGGACATCTTGTAATGGCCGAGTGCGTGACCAAGGCCTGCGGGATCACTTGGTCAACTATTGATAATATATTGTTTGAATTAACGGAGAAGAATACGCGAATTTTACACGATGCGTGGTTGTCAAAGGTCGGCCATTTGCGACCCGGTGTGAAGCAAGGAAAACCTGTCGCCGAGGCTGAACACCTAGCTAAGGAAAATGACGTAGCGATCGCCGCGCGGATTCGATTATTGACACCAAAAGCAAGTGCTCCCGCGCCCGGACCCTTATCGCCGATCGAAGACGTTCCCGGATTACCGCGTGTTTTACTTATTGGAGATTCGATCTCTATAGGATATACGCTTGACGTGCGTCGTGCTCTAGAAGATGTCGCTAACGTCCATCGTCCACGTACCAATTGCGGGCCGACGACCAAGGGCGTTAAGGAACTATCCGGATGGCTCGGAAAAGACAAGTGGGATGTCATTCACTTCAACTTTGGTTTGCATGACCTAAAATGGATGGGACCGAAGGGCGAAAATTTGGCGGAACCCAATAAAGTCGGAAATCACCCACAGGTTTCGATAGAGGACTATAAAAAGAATCTGGAAATAATCGTTCGCGGATTGAAGAAAACTGGGGCGGTCCTGATTTGGCGTAATACAACACCTGTCCCCAAGGGCGCACGAGGACGAGTGGTGGGAGATTCATTGAAGTACAATGCGGCAGCGTTGGAAGTGATGAAACGCCACGACATCCAAGTTGATGATATGTATTGCTATAGTTTGGCAAAACAAGCACAGATCCAAAAACCTAAGGATGTGCATTATACGCGTGAAGGCTCAGCCTTCTTGGGTGAAAAGGTCGCTCAGATAATTAGGCGAGAGCTTAAAAAACAGTGATTCGCTGGTCGCGTTGCGGTTACTCGTATTCCCATTTCATGATCCAAGGATCGTTCATCAACTTTTGATGCGCCTTGAGTTTAGCTTTGTACCTATCGAGGACCTCAGAGTACTTCGGATCGGACGCTAGATTGTGTTGCTCGTGAGGATCGTTGGAGATATTAAACAATTCAAATTTGGGGCGGTTAATGTATTCCCCGACCGTCCGTTGTCCGTAGGGTGCATCCAATCCCTTTTTAAATTGCGCTTGCCAACTTGATGCTGCCCAGAGGTCAGAGGCAAACGGGTAGGGTAGTCCCGCTGCTATATTCCAAATCAATTTGAATTCATTATCGCGAACCACACGCATGGGATAATACATCTGAATTTCATGGAAGGTGTGTGAGGCAAAAATGGTATCCCAATGTGTTTTACTGGGGTCGGCAACCACTGGCATCCAACTCTTGCCATGATAGCGATCGAACGCATGACCACCATTGAGGTTGTCTAACCGACCTATCCCCTTTTCTTTGTAATAGGTGCGCCAGTCCATAGTTTTCTTGGGCCCATTTGTCTCCGTATCTAGGCCGCCTGCGAAATCTAGAATGGAGGGTGTGATGTCGATATGACTAATCATTGCAGCAGTCGTCTTGCCTCGTTGCTTTGTATACGGATTCCGCACTACGAAGGGAACTTGCAGGCCACCTTCATAGGTTGTCGTCTTTCCGCCTGAAAAAGCCATCCCATGATCCGAAGTGAATATGATCATGGTCTTATCGTACAGGTTAGCCTCCTTGAGGATATGCACGAGACGTCCCAAGCCCTGGTCGATTCGGGATACGCTTTGATAATATTGCGCCAACTCCTCGCGGGACTCAGTTGTGTCGCTGAGGAAATGCGGGATTGGAACCTTTGCGGGATTATAGAAAATTTCATTGATGCCCTCCCACGCTTTGCGATCGGGTTTATTTCCGAATAGGTTCGGTTTTAGTTCCATTTTTGAATTTTGGTCAACTCCACCTCCGCGATGAGGGTCAGTCGTTGCAAAATATAGGAAAAAGGGGCGCTCATCAGCGGTGTCGGTGATGAATTTCTTTGCATTATTAGCCATCGATACAGCGTTGCGTCCGTTACCGGGGAGATAATCGTCGAAGTGGTAAACGTCTTCTGGCGCGACGTGGTATTTACCGATCTGCGCTGTGCGATAGCCCGCGCGGGACATGGCTCGTGGCAGTGCTAAACCGATCACTGCAGGGAAAGAGGTAAACTTGTGGAAATGGTGTTGGTGGCCGTATTGACCGTTGTAATGATTGTGTAATCCGCTGAGCACAACGCTACGGCTGGCACTGCAACTCGCTGTGGTCGCGAATGCGTGTGTGAATCGTAGACCGTCTGCGGCCAAGGCATCGACGTTAGGAGTTTGTGCGACTTCATCACCGTAGCAGCCCAAGGTCGGACTCTCGTCATCGGTGATAAAAAAGATCACGTTCTTTTCTGCGGCGCGAGTCAGGGGAGTCGTGACGGTAAAATAAATAGCCACCATTGCTAACAGAAAATATGGAAGGCGTGATTTCATCGGTGTACTTTCAGAATTGGAGTCAAGGGAGTGTAGTCACGATAACATCAGTATAGCGTCAAGGAAGTGAGAGAATGAAGACCTCGGCACCTGATAAAAACAATTCAATCGTAATTGCAACAAGAACCATCCGCATTAACCGCTCTAAAGCGATGAGGCCACGCGCACCAGCGTCATGTTAAATTCACGTATGAAATGAGAACAATTGGATTTTGGTGCAGGCAAGTATACCGTGTGCCAAACTAAAAGTAAGGGTGATTTATAACAGAAAAATAGTACGGTACTTACATGTGTTGACTTCTTGTGATCGCACCAAAATATTCCCCGTCAGCAAATTTGGAAATGAGATGATTGGGCTAGGGCCTTCAGCGTGGTACATTTAGAGGCTCTAGATGAGTTGTCTACGAATATCAAGTTTGAACAGAGAAGGAAATAGACATTGACTACCAACTGCAAAGCACGTCACAGGCCTAAAATATTACTAGTCGCGTTATTTATGGCCACTATATGCTCCGCACATGGTGCTGATCGTCCTAACGTGATCGTAATTCTTGCCGATGATATGGGATATTCAGACATCGGATGTTATGGCAGTGAAATTGATACACCCAATTTGGATGGCTTGGCAAAGAAAGGTTTACGGTTTACCCAATTTTATAACACCGCGCGATGCTGTCCAACGAGAGCGTCATTACTCACCGGACTGTACCCCCATCAGGCTGGCGTAGGGCACATGACGAATGATCATGGTTTTGAAGGCTATCGAGGTAATTTAAATCGGAAATGTATGACCTTTGGCGAGGTGTTACGACCTGCAGGCTATCGTACGTACATGGCGGGAAAATGGCACGTAACGCTTGATGATACGGCAACGAGCTCCAAGCATAACTGGCCGATGCAACGCGGATTCGATAAATTCTACGGCACGATTTCTGGTGCGGGTAGTTTCTGGGATCCTTGGTCACTGGTACGTCAGAACACCCCTATTTCAGCTTTTGCAGATGATCAGTATCAACCTGAGGAATACTACTATACGAATGCCATCAGTGACCACGCTGTTAGGTTCATCGATTCCCACTACAAGGATACTGCGGACCAGCCGTTCTTTATGTATGTTGCCTACACCGCAGCCCATTGGCCCATGCACGCACCGGAAGCGGATATTGCTAAGTACAGCGGAAATTACTCAGAGGGGTATCAAGCCCTACGCGAACATCGGTTTGCAAAAATGAAATCACTCGGGGTAATTAGTTCGAAATCGAAACTTGGCCCACCGGCAGTCGAGTGGAGCAAACAAGGTAATAAAAAATGGGATGAGCGTAATATGGAAGTCTACGCTGCCATGGTAGACAGCATGGACCAAGGTATTGGTCGTATTGTTGATTCATTGAACAAACATGATCAGCTTGACAACACGCTCATTCTTTATATGCAAGACAACGGGGGATGTGCAGAAGGACTTGGGCGGACTCCTAGAAAAGGCATTACGCAGCGCCCATCGACGGCGACACTCCCGTCGATGCTGGCCACTGACCTACAACTCAAGATGATTCCCGATCAAACGCGTGATGGGTTTCCAACAGTTATGGGACCGGGCGTCATGCCAGGGCCAGACGGCACCTATATTGCATATGGGAAAGGTTGGGCCAATGCATCGAATACTCCTTTCCGAGAATATAAACACTGGGTCCACGAGGGCGGTATTTCGACACCGCTCATTGCCCATTGGCCGCAGGGAATTAAAGGGAAAGGTCGGTTTGAAAAGGAACCTGGTCATTTAGTCGATATTATGGCAACCGTTGTTGAAATCTCCGGTGCCTCGTATCCAAAGCTTTATAACGGAATACCTATTAGACCCTTAGAAGGTCAAAGTTTGTCCACCGCGTTTAAGGGTGGAAAACACGACAGAGGACCTATATTCTGGGAACACGAGGGCAATCGGGCCATCCGTGTTGATGATTGGAAACTTGTTGCCATGGGAGCAAAGGGACAATGGGAGTTATACGATATTGCCACAGATAGGGAAGAAACGATGGACTTGTCAACGACTCATCCAGACGTGGCTAAGGATCTGCAGAAACAATGGACGGCATATGCCAATCGCGCAAATGTGTTCCCTCTAAATCCACGTCAAGCACGAGCCAAAATTGAAAATGAAAAAGCCGCAAAATAGTACGCAGACTTTGTTGAATAGATTGTTCTGGTCATTTAGTGGCCCAACCTTATTGCTTGGCAGTGTCCTTGGATTTTGTGTTGATGCGCAAGCAGAGAAGAATACGCGACCCAATATTGTGGTCTTTGTTGCCGATGATTTAGGTTGGAGCGACTTGGGGTATACGGGATCTTCATTTTATGAATCCCCCAATATCGACGCACTTTCCAAACGGGGCATGATTTTTACGAACGCGTATTCTAATGGCCCAAACTGTGCGCCCTCACGCGCTAGTTTGATGTCGGGAATGTATACGCCTCGTCACGGAATATATACCGTGCTGTCGTCTGCTCGAGGGCAATCTAAAAATAGACGCCTGATCCCTATAAAAAATACAACCGTCCTGCGTGATAGCATTGTTACACTTCCAGAACAGTTGCAAACGCTGGGCTATCGAACCGCACACTTCGGTAAGTGGCATTTAGGCGCTGATCCAACAACACAAGGAATGGATGTTAACATTGCGGGTCGCGAATGGGGTAGCCCCAGTGGTGGTGGCTATCGCAGTCCGTTTTCATTCCCGAATCTTAAGTCGAATAAACCAGGAGAGTATCTGACGGATCGAATTAGTGAAGCTGCCTGTGATTTCATTCGAAACTCCAAGGATAATCCGTTTTTCGTTTATTTGTCCCATTACAGCGTGCATACGCCGATTCAACCAAAAACCGAATACGTAGACCACTTTCAGAATAAACCAGCAGACCGTGGACAGAATAATGCCGGCTACGCAGCAATGATTCAAAGCTTGGACGAATCAATGGGGCGGATTATCAAGACCTTGGCCGATGAGTCCATTAGCGAGAATACGATTGTTATTTTTGTTTCAGACAATGGTGGTCACGGGGGAGTTACCTCAAACCGCCCGTTGCGGGGCGCGAAGGGAATGTTGTACGAAGGGGGCATCCGCGTCCCGATGATTGTGCATTGGCCCGGAAAAACCACCGCGGGAACCCAATTCGAACAACCGGTAATCGGTGTTGACTTGATGCCGACGATACTAGAAATGGCGAATGCTAAATTATCCAAAATTTCAAGTGATCAACCACGTGATGGAATATCACTGGTTAACGTTCTTGACGGTTCGTCGGAAACTATTGTTGAGCGACCAGTATTTTGGCATTTTCCTGCATATCTTCAGGGGACCGGTGGCGGTGCCAAGCGTGATCCCTTTCGGACCCGACCAGCGGGTGCGGTTCGTTTAGGAGATTGGAAACTTATTGAGTTCTTTGAAACTGGAAAGATCGAGTTGTACAACCTTGCGGACGACATTGGCGAGTCTAGAGATGTCGCCGCATCCAATCCAGATCAAGCGGCGTTATTGCTTGAAAAGTTGAAAAGTTGGCGGGAGAGGATCAACGCGCCGGTGCCAATGGAGCTAAATCCCGATTATGAAGGTTGAAAAATATTGTTCGCTGTGGTTGTTGATAATGACCCCCGTGACGGGGTTCTTTTTTACGGATTCCATCCGCGCTAATGACCCAAATATTGTGCTCATCATGGCGGATGATTTAGGTTATGGAGACCTAAGCTGTTACAACGGATGGATTAAAACACCCCACATCGACTCGATTGCGAAGCGGGGCGTGCGCTTTACCGATTTCCATTCCAATGGAACGATTTGCAGCCCGACACGTGCCGCACTAATGACCGGTCGCTATCAGCAACGGGCGGGGATTCCGTCAGTTATTGCGGCCGCCTTAAACCACCCGGCGCATTATCGCGGATTGCAATTGCAAGAAACTACGATTGCCGAGCATTTTAAGCAACAAGGGTATGCGTGTGCAATTTTCGGGAAATGGCACTTGGGCTACTTCCCGAAATATAACCCAACGCATCAGGGCTTTGACAAATTTGTTGGATATGTAAGCGGTAATATCGATTTCCAGTCCCATGTGGATCAAGCCGGTGTGTTTGATTGGTGGCACGACTTACAACCTACCAAAGAAGTGGGCTATTCAACCCATCTAATCACGGCGCACGCCGTGGAATTCATTAAGGCCAATAAGAGACGGCCATTCTTTTTGTATGTTCCACACGAAGCGCCGCATTATCCCTATCAGGGGCCGACGGATCCACCTGATCGTACCGTGGACGGCGATTTCAATAACAGAGGTACTCGCACGGATACAAAAGAAGCGTACCGAGAGATGGTCAGCGAAATGGACAAGGGAGTTGGCGAGATCGTGACTGCTCTCAGCGAAGCGTCGATTCTTGATAACACTATAGTAATCTTCTGCTCAGATAATGGTGCAACAACGCTAGGTAGTAACGGGGCGTTGCGGGGATTCAAGGCTACGAATTTTGAAGGAGGTCATCGCGTCCCGTGCGTGGTTCAGTGGCCTGGACATATCGATGCGGGTAACGAATCAACCCAGTTGATGGTCTCAATGGATTTGTTTCCAACACTATCCGGGATGGCAGGAGTGGAATTGCCAAAGCGTTTAAAGCTTGATGGAATCGATCTGTCGGAAATTACCCTTGGTGAACGAGAACCAATCGAACGGACGATGGTTTGGAACGGAACGACAATTCGCCGCGGTCGCTGGAAATACATGGCGTCTCAAAAAGGACTTGCTGTGGATTCGCTCTTCGATCTATCAGCAGAAGTCGACGAGTCTACGAACCTGATTGCACAATATCCGGATATCGCAAAGTCGTTTCGTAGTGAACTGGAACTATGGAAAAATGACATAGAGAAAACGAAAACGCCACAACCGACGCCTCCCAAATAGGATGTGATTTCTCCGCTCCTTGGCTAAGTTAGTAATTGGAGTTATCGTACAATAAAACGGTACAGCAATTTATAGGTTAGGTGATACAGCTATCATGAAAATAGGACTTTTTGTGCCCTGCTATATCGATCAATTTTATCCCGAGGTCGCTATCGCAACCCTTGAGATACTCGAGTCGCTGGACTGTGTTGAACAGGTATTCTATCCACCGCAACAGACATGTTGCGGACAGCCCATGGCAAACTCCGGTTGTAACGCGGATTTACCTAACTTGGCAAATCGCTTTGTAGAACAGTTCAGTGCCGCTGATTACGTCGTGTGCCCATCTGGAAGTTGCGTTGCAATGGTTCGAATGCAATATGGGAAATTTGTGGAATCCGCCGACTTGCCTATCGTCAATGCGACCTTGGAGCTTTCAGAATTCCTTGTCGATGTTGCCAATTACGATTGTCGCCACATCGAATTTCCCTACCGCGTCGGTTTGCATCAAAGCTGCCATGGATTAAGGGAATTGCGATTGGGGCCTTCTAGCGAGAGAAACATTTCAGCGGTCAGTAAGCCGCGTTCACTATTAGAACAATTGCGTGGAATCGAACTGGTGGAGTTGCAACGCGCTGATGAATGTTGCGGTTTTGGAGGTACCTTCGCCGTTGATGAGGAAGCGGTGTCCTGCATGATGGGTGAGGATCGCATTGCCGACCATCGGCAAGCAAAGGCACAGGTGATAACGTCGGTTGATATGTCCTGTTTGATGCACCTCGACGGACTCATTCAGAGGCAAGCGGAGGAATTGCCAGTGATGCATTTAGCGGAAATTCTTGCGAGTCGGACGCCTAGTTTGGAGGCACTCGGTGGGAACTAGTCACGAACCTCATCCGATTTTAGCGGACCGATTTGTCGCCGAGCGTGAACGCGCGCATTGGCACGATGAATCACTATGGATGATAAGAAAAAAACGCGACTTGCAGGCGCACGGGTTACCGGAATGGGAAGAGCTGCGAGAACGAGCCTCGCAAATTAAGAAACATTCAGTTTCAAATCTGACTGAATACCTGTTGCAATTTGAAGCAAAAGCGAAAGCCTTAGGCGTCGAGGTTCACTGGGCAAGCGACGCTGAAGAACACAACCAAATTGTATTGCGCATATTGCAATCACATGGCGTGCAACGCATCGTCAAAAGTAAATCGATGTTAACGGAGGAGTGCCACCTCAATCCGTTTTTGGAACAACATGGGATGGAAGTTGTGGACACGGATTTGGGTGAACGAATTGTCCAACTGCGGGATGAGACTCCTAGTCATATCGTGATGCCAGCAATCCATATCCGCAAGGAAGAGGTCGGCGAATTGTTTGCTGAGAAGCTGGGAACCGAGCCGGGTGCGACAGATCCCACATATCTGGCAGCGGCGGCCCGCCAGCATTTGCGGGAGAAGTTCCTGCAAGCTGACGCGGGGATTACCGGAGTAAATTTCGCGATTGCTGAAACGGGTGGTTTCGTTGTGTGTACAAATGAAGGCAATGCAGACCTAGGAGTTTCACTACCGAAGTTACATATTGCGTGCATGGGCATTGAAAAAATTATTCCCCGCGTTGCTGATTTGGGAGTATTTTTACGCGTTTTGGCCCGCAGCGCAACTGGACAACCCATTACAACTTACAGCTCGCATTTTCACGGTCCAATTGCAGGTGGGGAATTACACATCGTGTTGCTCGACAATGGCCGCGCTAAAATATCGCAGGATGACGATTTCCGCGAGGCGTTGAACTGCATTCGATGCGGCGCGTGTTTAAACACCTGCCCGGTTTATCGACGGACGGGCGGCCATAGCTATTCGGCAACGGTGCCAGGACCAATCGGTTCGATATTGAACCCGCTTAAAGCACCCAGCACGCATGCTAGCTTGCCCTTTGCATGCTCATTGTGCGGCTCCTGCAGTGATGTCTGCCCTGTCCAAATTCCGTTACATCATCAACTCTACCAACTTCGAAGTGAGTTGAAAGATCAAGGAAATATTAAGACGCTAAAATCGTTGCAAATGAAGTTTGCCGGATTACTCTTCCGCAGGCCGGTTCTGTATCGGGTAGCTGGCTGGATGGCACGTTGGTCGGTGAGGTTGTTCGGGAAGTTTACATCGTTCAGGTGGCTAACGATATGGGGTCGCCAACGTGATTTACCAGTGCCCCCGCGGCAGACTTTTAGACGATGGCATAATAGAAATCGTCCTACCGATCGAGGTGGCAATGGCTAAAGCAAAAGAGGAAATTCTAGCAAGGTTAGAACGAAAAAATGACTCCACCGCGGACTTACCCACACTGACTGGCGATTGGATTGAGTACAAAGACCCTGTTGCCCAGTTTCGTGATACCGCGATACAAATCAGCGCTCAAGTGCATGTCGCTCAGGGGCGATCAGACGTTGGGCAATTGATTGAGCAATTGGAATGCACCCAAGACGCTGAAGTCGTTAGCAGTTGCGTCGTGGGCGTTGAAGTTGGTTCGCTAGAACTCAGTTCAATTGATGACCCTCACAAGTTGGAGTCGCTCGATGTGTTCGTCGCAGAGGGAAAAATCGGCGTAGCCGAAAATGCGGCAATATGGGTTGACGATGAAAATATTGATCAACGGGTGGCACTCTTTCTTACTCAGCACCTCGTATTGGTCATAGAAAGTGGTAAAATATTGAACAACCTAGCTGAGGCGTACTCTTCCGGTGTTATGGATTTCTCGCGTTTCGGTTGTTGGATCTCTGGTCCTTCTAAAACGGCTGATATCGAACAGGCGTTAGTAATCGGAGCCCATGGTGCCCGCACATTAGATATTATTGTCATTCATGAAGAATAGAAAGCGAGATGAGTACGTTATGAGTAGAGTTATATTGGATTGGTCGTCTAAGCAATTGGTTTTCGGTACACTGTGTATTCTTGTCGTTATCAGCACAACTGATGTGTTTTCGACACAGGTTGACGCGCAGGAATTCCGAAGTATTTTCAACGGTAAAGACCTCTCGGGGTGGAAGGGTGATATGACCCGGTGGTCGGTAAAGGATGGTGCCATTACGGGAACGACCTCTAAAGAACGTCCGTTGCCGCATAACCAGTTTCTGATTTGGGACGGAACCGTTGCGGATTTCGAATTCAAAGCAGAATTTCGCCTAATTGGTGAAAACAATTCAGGTGTTCAGTACCGTAGCCAGGTTATCGAAGGTTCAGGTGACTTCCGGATAAAGGGATATCAGGCTGATATTCATTCTAAAGCTTCTTATACAGGCATGTTGTATGACGAAGGGGGCCGTGGCATCGTGGCACAACGCGGACAACGGGTTGTTGTAACTGACAAGGGCGAAAAGAACGTCGTGGGTAAGACGGATCCTGCTGTCCAAGAAGACCTTACAAAATGGACTTCAATTGAAATTCGGGCCGTCGGCAACCGGTTGATCCACTTGATTAACGGAAAAGTAACCGTTGATATTACGGATCAAGAAACCAAAAACCAGGAGTTTAAAGGGGTGTTGGCCTTACAGATACACGCGGGAAAACCGATGGTGATTCAATTTCGCAAATTGCAGTTGCGCGAATTAGTGCCGACGAAGTAGACGACCCGTAGCTGGGTATACTGAAAATTTGCGAATCATTCGTCGTGTATGGGGCGGTCTGCTAATAGCATCTTCGCTTGTACGGCAGTAATACCAAATTCCGCGATGCTAGGTTGGACAGACAGTAGAAGTTGAAAACGTTCAAGGGTTGACGCGGCGGTATGTTGATCGGGTGCAATTGCTTTTTGAGATGGAAACTTCCACGTGCGAAGTGAAGCGTCTGAGTGAAGTGTGTAAAGACATTCATCGGCTCTGTTGAACTCCATTGCTATGACGAGATGGCCCGATTGCATCGGCAGGGCACGTGGCTGCATGGTCGCGCACTCCCAAACCGTGCTAAGTCGACGATCTGTCGTCGTCAATATTGACAAGCCGTCGGATGTGAACTTCATTGACCGCACTGAGATGGTGAGCGGCGACTGGACGGTCGTTGGATGCAATTTGTTGCTAAGCAACGTTAAGTGGTTGCTCGATTGATCTAATAGAATTGAACCATTAGGGTGCACGCTGACGTTGCGCAATGTGCTGCCACTGGTTAGTGGTCGGAATCGCGTTAACCTTTTTGGGTTTGGTAATTCGGGGTATTCAATAACGTATCCGCGGGACGTAACAACAACTAGGGACTTAGCAGAGTTAAAATGCATCGCGGACACTGAATCTGGCAATTGAAGGGACGTGATAATCGTGGCGGCATCCAGTGGATCGGCCACAATATAAACCATCGATGCCGTGGCAAACGCAGCAATCGATGAGGCGGCGTGCAACGATAATTCCGTGATTGGTGTTCCCACGTCGGCTAATATTGTTTTGCTCGTCCCTGTTTGTAAATTGAATGAGTAACCTCCCCCTGCTTGTGTCCCGAGGATAATTTGATCGGGGTTATGGGATGAAATTGCTGTAGTAACCTGTAATCCGATCGTAAAGGAGATTGGTGGTTTGGAGGAATCCACTGGATACAACAAAATAGAGGTCGAGTTTACCGCGGGCAACACGACGACGCGAGAGTCATCGTTGTCGATTGGAAGAACGGCGATTGGCATACTTGGAAGTTCGCGCACAACGGGTGCAAAAGGTTTTTCCGCATCGTGAGTTGGCAAACACAATAATTGGTAAGAGTCGTCAACGGGATTAAGACTGATACATTGCAAGGCGGGCAGGTTATTGATTTGCGACTTTGCCAATAAGTTGGATGAAAAGAGTTCCGTTAGTTCGATATGGGACAAAGCAACTGTTCTATCCATAAGTGCATTGGCCAAATGGAGCATGTTACCGCTGTCGTCGGTTTCGCTGTCGGGGATAGTAATCGCTGTCACTAGGGGGAGGATCGCCTCGCGAGATCTGCCAATATCGATTAGGTGTTGCGCCTGAGTAGTCAGTTGGCCGACGTGTTCCTCGCGGATCACATGTGCTAATTGTTGGGATTTCTTTTTGAGGATATCCGTTTTTTGAAGAGCGTCGTACGACTCTCCCTTCGCCTTTGTCGCGCGGGTAGATGCTTGTTCAGCCTCCATCGCCGATGTTGTTGCCAGCTTCAACTGCTCGGAGGCATCAGAACGGGCAGAATTTGCTAATTCCGCTTGCTCAGACGCCGTTTGGTGTTGATGCAATGCGATTGTTTGACTGGACAAGGCGGATTCCTTCGCAGCGGCCTCTTGGCTGTGCTCAGTTGCGAGTTCATTTCGGAGGAGGATTGCCTCACGCGTTAGAATTCGTGAGTTATCTAACAGAATACGAGCTTCTTCATTGGATTTTTCGATAACCAAGTTAGAAATGCTCAGGGATATTAAACCAAGTGCTAAAACCGTGGACGCGATTGATACCAATATTGGATGTTTTCTTATCCACCGAGAAGTGGCCCGGGCTACAGTATCAGGGCATACAGCGATGGGCTCGTCAGCCATAACCGCGTGCAGATCGTTTAGAAGTGAAGTCACGTCTTGGTATCGGTCTTCTTGATCGCATTGCATTGCCTTATTGACCATTGCAACCAGTTGGATGGGTATCGATGGTTTTACACTATCCACCGTCGGTATATCGCCCGCGACGATTGCCTCCAACAACTCAGGCAATGGTGCTGATTGGGACGCGTCGCTGCGGGGTGGGCGTCCCGTTAATAGGGAATAGAGTATCCCTCCTAAGGAATAGACGTCGGTGAGACTGGTAATAGTATCTCCGTTCGCTTGCTCGGGAGACATGTAATTTGGTGTTCCTTGATAATCACCGTGTAATGTTTGGCCATGTGTTTGTGGTTTGACCGCGGGTGTGCTTGATTTCGCGGATTGAGCCTCAGACAGCGTCGTCGGCGTTGCTCCGAGACCCCAGTCAATCACCATCACCTCACCGTAACTACCGATCGCGATATTCGCGGGCTTTATGTCGCGATGGATTACGCCTCTGTTGTGTGCATACGAAATTGCTCGACAAACGTTTGCAAAAATATCGAGGAGAGGCCGTAGTGAACGTATTGTATGCTTGGTGTGAGCGCGATGGTATAAATCGATCCGCTCAGTTAGCGTATCTCCGTCGAGGTGTTTCATCGTGTAATAGGGACGCCCATCTTTATTCCATGAGACCGCATACACCGGAATAATATTGGGATGTTCAAGTTGGCCGGTTATCTGAGCTTCTCGAAGAAATTGGACCTCACTATCCGTCTGCACTTTGGGGTCGTTGCTGGCATCTTCGTATTCCTTTAGTACGATTTGACGATCCAGGATTGGATCGTTAGCGACCCACACACTAGCGCAGAGTGAGTTGTTGATTATGTGGGTCAGGCTCGGCGTGCCTGACATTGAACGTTGTTGATCTATTGGCGTCGTCGTCCGTGACAGTATCGGAACGTCCACTGTTGAGTCCGTATCGGGTTCCGATTGCCAAGCGTTGGTGGAAGCTGGATCAAAGGAGAGTGTGAAACCATATTGTTCTAATAAGTCGTTGGTCAATTGGGATTCAACGTGAGGTTCGTGTGCGGCGAGATTGAGGACAACCTGCAGCGATTCATCAATATCTATCGTCGATTGCATATCGACGTTGTGGTTAGGCAATTGAGCCAGCAGAGATTGAAGTAAGGTCGATTTGGTTGGATGATTGGCACGAGCGTGTAGCAAAGTCCGAATCAGTGGGGAGTCTGCGCTATTCATCGGATCCCACGTTTACCGACGCCTGGTGGGATGATTGGAGTCGCCGTAACAACATATCTAGCAGGCACCGTTCATCCCAACTTTTGCCCGGGTTTCCAGATTCCAACGCGGGTAGTACTTCAAGTTGATATTTTAGTTCACGTAGTTCTGAGTCGGTTATCGATTGCGGATCTATCCAAGCGCCCGCCATTTTGGCGTAGATGCGGATTGGTAACGAAAGTCCTGGCTTAGCCAATTTCGCTAAAACGTTGGATGCCATAAGTTTGTCGTCGCGAAAAATGGCAATCGCAAGTTGTCCCCGTTGAACTAAAGAGTTACTGGCTAGACGATCTGGAAGACGATCCAAAGATTTAATTAATGATTCAGTCGGCAAATTGTGGGGAGCCAAGGACAACCCATTAAGTAAATAAACAAAATGTTGTGATACGCGGGGGTCGGCCCTTTTTAGAAGGGAACGCAGGGCTTGGTTGTAAAGCGGTAAGTCATCGATCCACGCTGACAAGACAACGGCCTGATACGTAGCCTTAACTGAGCCATCCTCGCGGGAGAGCAGTTCGTTGATGACTTGTTCGTAACTACCCGCTCCGAGCAACGCGTAGTGCAACTCGCTTATCAGAGTAAGTTTGGCTGGGCTGTTCCGAATGTCGGATAGCTTGGATAATTCTTGACGTAGATGGTCTATCCGCGGCTTCCACTGAGTTGCCGAAATTGTTGTGGAATACCGACGCAACCAAGTCAGCGTTTGGTGCGGCGCGGGTGACGTCAGATTGGCGGTCGCCAATAAATCCGCCACGTCATTATGGGATAATTCGATTAGTTGTTTATCCGTGTTCACTTGGGAACCACTAAGTAGGGTGAGGTTCACGTTTAGAGAATTATTGAGATCGTACGTGTTTTCGATCGTGTATTGGTAAACACCATCACCAGTTGCGATGAGAACTCTAGGGCGTTTCTTGTCCGCTATCAATATCACGTCGCGAATTGTAGTAGGAACAGTTATCGCAGGGCATATTTGATGTCCGGTATCCGCGGACTGTATCGAAAATTGAATGTCGTTAGCCCGCAGCAACCAATTGAAATCGGAGTTGTAGGAGGTATGCATTGTTTGGAATTTGGAAGGGTATACCTTTGCGGGACCATTGGAGGGTAACACTATAATCGTGTCATCTCGGGCTAACAATAAACCGACTTTGCTATGACTCACCATCTCACGCGCACCATGTGAAAGATCGTCAAAGGGTTTGTAAGCCAGTGAGTCTCTGTCGATCCTCCAGACTTCACCACTGACGGTCGTTACTAGTAGTTCGTTTGAGTCTGCGAGCGGCGTACTTGAGACGGAATTAATGGAGAAAGGAACTTCAATACGCTTTACAATTGAATTCCCAGCAATGGACACGATTTGAATTACACGGTTGCCGGATTCCTCCCGCGGAGACCCAAATGTAACGAGAGCTGATGAGTCTTTGTTGAAACGGATGAAGCGGGCAGGGAGTTTATGGGCCGTAACACGGGCCGCGGGCTTTTGGTCCTGAAAATTGCCTACCTTGATTGTGCGGTCCGCACTGCTTAGGGCATAGTGGTGTGTCGGCGACATCGTGACGTCGATGAGTTCACCGGCGAATTTGATGGACGGACCAGCAGACTTCAATTTTGATGTAATTATCGGGTGCGCTTCAAGTTGTGTAATAACAAAGCCATCTGCTGTGTGCGGCGACAAAACTACTTGGTTGATAATAGATTCAAAGGACAATTCAGAGCCAACTTGACTGAAGCGACTGTCCGACGTGACTTCGTTTACCGTAGAGTTGTTCGTCACAAAGAGAAAAGACGTCTGCGACGAGTTCAGGCGAAGAAACGATGCCTCGTTTCCAGCGGACAGTTGAGTGGGTGCTAGATTTGCCTGAGCAAGATCCCATAATTGGATTTGCCCTGTGGACGAGGTTACGGTGAGGAATTGGTTGTTTGGGGATAGATTTGCAGATGTAATAGATCCAAGGTGCGATACCCTGTTATAAATCATTTGTCGTTGCGAGAAATCATAGACGGATAGTTGTCCCGCTGCTGTTCCCATTATCAAAAGACGCCCATCGTTAGAAAACGCTAAAGTGTTTATTTTTGAGTCAAAAGTCAATGGCGCGATAAAGTCGCTGCCCGGAGCATTGAAAATCCGCACGTCGCCGGCGACGGTGCCGATTGCCAATAGTAGTTCAGCGGGGTGATGTGCCGTTACACTAACAATTTGTTCGGAAGACGGAGCAGGCCCGCGAGTCAATCGTGGTTTGGTTAGAAATAGGGAAGAATTCCAGGACAGGGAGAACCCGTTTTCTTCGGTCGTGACTACGGTATTACTGATGTTGGAAAAGCGTACGTCCACCAATGGCGTTTTGTGTTGCAGTGCGATAGATAAAGGGGCAAGCGTTTCTAGTTCCCAGATTCGCGCCGTTGTGTCCATACTTCCCGTCCCTGCCATTGTTAGGTCGGGAGAAATCGATAAGGTGGTGATCGCATCTGTATGGGCTTCGACGCTCTGTTGGAGTTTAAGAGTTTCAAGCGCGTAGGTGTTAAGAAGACCTGTATTGGTACCAATTACAATTTGATCATCTGTTGCCACCAATGTAGTAATTTCATCTGCTACCGCGATTTCTAAACGGTCTAAGGAAAAATCCGACAGTGAAATTCGCACCAGTTCGTTGGCAATTGGCGTGCGGTTATGAGGTCCGGCGATTATCAGAAATTGGCCGTCAGGCGAGAATGTGATCGCTGACGCTGAGAGGCCTAGCTTTAAGGCGGGATGTAATTGTTCCAGAGTGCCGCCGCGAAAAAGTCGTAGAGTCGTATTTTGCGGCGAGTCACCACGTGACACCGCAGCTAAAGCACTTGCAGTTTCAGAGTAAGATGTGAGCAACGTTGATTGGGAAAATTGGAGATATCCAATCAACGAGGGTAATTTACTGCGGATAGCCATAATACGCACTTGATGCTCGGCTAGAATAACTGGGCTGCGGTCGATTGATATCGCGTGATCGCGTGAAACGCGGGCCCAAGCGAGCGCGGTCTGGAAATCGCCCGCGTCGGCGAGTTGCATAGCCGTGTTTGTATATCCCGATTCAATGTCTAGTTGTCGTTGATAGGAAAGCTTTTCCGTACGTACTCGAATGATATCGAGTGCCACTCGGCTCATGTTTGAGCGTTTTGATTGGCGATCAGCCTCTTGCGTGGCGATCGCGGCTTTGCGTTGTTGGGTAGTGGCTCGTTGTGTGGCGTCAATTGCAAGGGTACGCGCCATTTGATGCTCGAGGGTCGCCTTGGTGGACGCCGCGGTTTGAAATTGCGCATTGCGTTCACCTTTTTCAGCCTCGTGTCGCGCGATGACAACATCAGCAATTGCAGTCGTGAGTGCAATTTGTTGTTGGTCAATGTCAGTTTGTTGTTTTCGTTCGCTGTCTCTGGCTTGTTCTAAAATTTGTTGCGATGAAGCTACCGCAGTGTAGAACCCCGCCGTAACAATCGTAGCAACTAACAAAAGAAATAACGCTGCGCCCGCCGTTCGCTGATGTCGTCGCACGATACGGGCGACTTGCTTCGTGATGGGATTGGGTGCTGCATGTACTCGTTCATCGTCTCGCCACCGGTAAAGATCGTCAATCAAATCTTGCACGGACGCGTATCGGTCCGCCGGTAGTGTCGCGAGACACTTGTCACAGATGTTGGCAATGACACGTGCGTTTCGGGGTGCGACGTCAACCGCACGAGGAATGTCACCCTTGATAACGGCGTTGAGTAAAGACTGCAATGAAGTCGGTTGCTCATCGACGTGCCTCGGGGGTCGATTAAAAAGTATCTCGAAAAGAATAGCGCCGAGGCTGTAGATGTCAGTAGCAGGAGTTAGCCATTCACGAACACCTTGGGCCTGTTCTGGGGATAAGTAATTAGGTGTGCCGGAAATGGACTCTTCAAGTAACCCGGATGGAGTGTCCGACAAACTAAAGCGGTGGGCTAAGCCCCAGTCCAGAACAGTGATTTCGCCAAATTGGCCAACTGCAACATTTTCCGGTTTGAGGTCGCAATGCACAATTCCTTGACTGTGCGCATAGGACACGGCATTGCAGATACAAATAAATGCTTCGAGCAATTGATAGAATTCTTGAGTTCGAACCTTTCCGCTATACTTGGAATGTAGCTTTTCGATGCGATTATTGAACGAATCTCCGCGAATGTATCGCATGGTATAGAAAGGGGCGTCATCCGCATCCCGATCCATTGAATACACAGGGACAATATTGGGGTGTTGGAGTTGGCCAGTGATTTGTGCTTCGTGCACAAAGCGGGCGCGGGTTTCGGAATTGTTTGCAGATATGGGGAGGAGTTGTTTCAAAACAACTTCGCGGCCCAAGTGTTCATCGTCGGCAACCCAGACCCGCCCAATTCCGCCATCCGCTAGAAACCGAGTGATATTGTGGGGGTCGTCCGACGACGGTGTCAGCTCGGTTACTTTGACTAGTCGCTGTTCCGCAAGGTCGGCGGTAATATCTGCTAGCCGAAGTATTCGTTCTTTCAAATTACTGGGCAAACGCGGCGCGAGCTGTGCCAAGAAGGCCGTTACGGAATCCCTATTGATCCCAACGGTTGGGTCAAAAGGATGTGTTACAAAACTGTCGACGATTTGCAGTACATTTAACAGTCCTTCATCGTCCGCTAAACTAGCGGTGATTTGCGTTATCGGACTGTTTGCTGGCGATGCTTTTGGCATTGGACGGCGAAAGAAGTCTGGTTGTTGTAAAGCCTATGTCGATGATATTAAAAAGAGTAAAACAGTGAAATATCAGTTCGATATTTATGCCACCACGGCGGAAAATTAATGGCCAATGAAATCCAGGCGATTTGGTACGTATGAATCGCCATTTGAAGCGTTTAGTTAAGTTGGATTGGTGGATTGAGTGATGGCGGTTCGGGATTTACGTAGACCAAATGACGCGTGGTTAATACACCGAGGGACTCTGGACGAACGTAGCAGTGTCGTTAACGGTCACACAAAGATAATTTACCTAATTACAATTGACAAAAATATATCAAATTGGATAATGGCCAATACGCGCGGTAGAAATTACCGGCGGTGAGTTTTGCAGGGCACCTGAAGGTGCCTGAAAATTATAGGGACGGGTATAGCTTGAATCCCCGTCATCATTTTATATTCCGGATGGACACGAGTTGTTTGAATATCCTCAGATATTCCGCTGAAATTAGTCGCGTATGACTGTCAACGATTCAATTTTTACAACTTGCACCGAGTGTTGAATATTCGTCGTGTGACAAATAGTTCCAGTTACCGGTTGACGCATTGTATATTGGCAATGGTCTTGGTGCAGAGCGTTTGCGATACTCAATTTCAGTCCAGCCCATTCGGATGTTTTCACACATCTTTTCAATTTCTTGAGGACTAGGGGTTTTCGTTAGTTTTACCATTGGTTTCTCCGTATGATCGTGGTTGAGATTAAGGTCATTGACGAAACTATTAGGAGTAATTGCAAAAAGCGTGCCAAGACCTGTTATTTTGATAGATGGTCTTTTTTATGCTGCATTCAGTACTATCAGTGTCTACCCGCTACAGAAATCACCAGCTGATGACGCAAAGTCTGGTTAAAAATGGTACAGTGTTCGGTATTGCTACACCGATTAATGAGACACTAAATGGACCATTCGCTTCATAATCCGCTTGTTACACTGCACGATTCACGCGGACGTATAGTGTTTGCGCAGCCTCTTATTAAGCATTCAGCGTCTGAAGTCATTTATAGTCAACCTTGGGATTGGGTGCGTACCGAGACAGAGAGAAATGAGATTCGGATGGCGTTTCAAAGTGTCCTATTTGACCGCGAATCGATTACCCTACGTGCGACGTTCTATTTTGGCGGCGAACCGATGCTCTACGAATGTAACGCGGTCCCCGTCGACACCGACGATATTACAGTAATGGCAACATCCGTTCCGATCGAGGCGGACCACAATTCACTCTCGGATCGAGAAATTCAATGCTTACGAGAGTTGATCAGTGGCAAGCACACCGCAGCGATAGCGCTGTCGATGGGCGTTAAGAGTACAACAATCAATACCTATAAACAGCGAATCAAGGAAAAGCTGGGGATTGATACGCTCTCTGGGCTAATAGCTTGGGGTTGTAAATATCTAAGATGATAAAGCTCGTCAGTCCGATAACAATAACCGGCTAACAACCGACTCTATCGTGTACCCCAACGCCTGTCTATTTTTGCGCAGGACCTTGGTTGAACAATATATAGGTCCCGGATTTCCCAGCAACGGCTATATCCAGTTTTCCATCGCCATTGATGTCGCCCGTACGAATTTGTAGCCCTATACCAATGCGGCCTTTACTGATTGTGTGCTTCTGAAAACTTGCTCGTTCCGCGTCTATTACGAAATAGCATATTTCTATAGGGTCCTTAGCGCCGCTGTCACGTCCATTATGGGCAAAATACCTTTTACCCGTGATCAACTCCGGCTTACCGTCTCCGGTGAGATCTGCAAGATGAAGCGCATGTTGCTGCGAGATAGATTTGTCAATCTCGTGATGCTCAAATTCCACAGTCCCGTCTTTGTTCCCTTTGTTTTCCCACCATGACAATCCGTATTTATGCCCTGATGCATATATCACATCGTTTTTTCCATCCTTGTTCACGTCGAAGACTAACATTGGCACGGCACCATCTACGGCCCAATCTTTATGATAGCGCCAAGGCTTACCGAAATATGGTGGTCCAGGGTTTTCATACCATCCGTTTCCCGTCAGGAGGTCCACGTGGCCATCCCCTGTGATGTCGCCCACGCCCATTCCATGACCGTTTCCGCGTTCCCCGATTACATGCTTTGTTAAACTGGGACCGCCATCAGGACCGTTTGAGTTGAGGCTCCAAACATAGAAAGGTGAGTCCTTCCCCCAACTGTTAACTAGCCATTCCGGAATGCCATCACCATTGATATCAGCCATCAACTGACCTTCGTTTTGGGAGGCCTTTGTATCAACGAGCAGGTGTTCTTTCCAAAGCTGACCCAATCGGAGTTTCTCTTTGCCGGGGTTTTCGAACCAGTGCACAGTACTGGGGATAAATGAACCTGCAATTATGTCCATCTTCCCATCCTTGTTCACGTCGTATGCGAAATCGCCGTTACTTTCTACATAACCATTGAAATCGTCGATGGAGCGTACAGGTTGCGCTCGAAACTCCGGATTACGATACCAGAATCTGCCAGCGCAAATGTCCAACTTCCCATCACCATCGAAATCTGCGATGTCTATTCCTTCGTTTGCGTCCACCGCCAATGGTGTGACTTCCCAAGACAAACTAGCGTCTTCGGCGGACAAGATTGAAGATCCGAAGATTACAATCGCGAGAGTAATAGGCAGGGTGCATGAGAAGTTGCGCATCATGTTAAGTTGTTTCCGTGATTTAATTGGGTTTATATACGGTGCCGGCTTTGATTATACCATTCTGAATTACGGCCAGTAAGTTTTTCTTGTCCTCGATTAGACTAATATCATTCATAACGTCACCAGCGACTACCAGAACGTCCGCTAATTTCCCCGTTTCAAGAGTACCCAGCGTGTCCTGAACGCCTATTATCTCCGCTCCTGTTCGCGTGGCACAGATTAATGTCTGCTCAACCGTTAGACCGACGTGGTCCACAAAGAATGTAAGTTCCTTGGCATAGTCCCCGTGGGGATTCCATGCGAATCCGTAATCTCCGCCTAGTCCTAGTCGACCGCCTTCTCGAATTATCCGTTGCGCGCTGATAGTACCAGCATCAAGAGTTTCCTGGTGACCGTCGATAACTTCTTGTGGCATATCGAAGCTTGGCCCGTACAGGATTGATGCCTTTTCAAAGTACAGTGCAGGAACGACGGGAACGTCACGTTCAAGCAACAACTGCATTGTTTCATCGTCCATAAAAGTGCCGTGTTCGATCGAATCAAAGCCTGCGAGCAAGGCGTTCTTTATTCCCTCTGTGGCGCGGCAGTGTCCGGTGACCTTCAACCCATGGTTGTGTGCGGTGGTGACTACCGCGTGCATTTCCTCGAAGGTCATACATAGCGAATGGTGGTCATTTACGTCGGGCGAAGCAGCATCTCCTGTTGGATAGGTCTTAATCCATTCGACACCGTCCTTCACAAGTTTACGCACAGCGCCGGTGGCCTCTGAGGGTCCATTTACCAACAGAACTAATCCGTCCATTCCGATTTTGCGATAGTCAGGATTCCAGTCCATAAGACCTCCTACACCGCAAATTTCCCGTCCGCTCGCTGTCAATCTCGGACCGCGAACAACCTCCTCGGAGATGGCTTTTTTAAGCCAAACATCAATGTTAAACAGTGAACCACCACTGCGAGCGGATGTGTAACCGTGATCCAACGCGCAGGCTGCATTTTGCGATGCTAGTAAAGTGACATATTCGACCGGATATTTAATATCTAAGTCTTCAAGAGTTTCCACATTGAAGTATGTCGCGTGAAAATGTGCCTCGATTAAGCCGGGGAGAATCGTGCCCCCTTGAGCATCGATCACTAACGAATTATTGGACTGTTCAGTGGGCGCGTTGTTGCTTGGACCAACGTAGGTGATTTTGCCCTCGACGATATGCAATTCGCCCTCAGGGTAAGGGGCACTGCCGTCAGATGCGAAGATTGTACCGTTACGAACTATTGTAGGTGTTGAATTATAAATCATTTGAAGTTACGAGCTTATTACAAGGCAGAAAGGCCCTAGGAGAATGTTCAGTAGGAGTGCGCCAACCGTAGACGCGAAGTGCCAGTAGACGCTATTATAGACGATTGCACGGCGAATAGTATACGAGTGAGAAATCAATGGCGCACAAGAACGGAAAAACCCTCAGTTACGATGCGGTGCTTGTCTTGTCGTTTGGCGGACCCGAGGGGCCTGAAGATGTGCTGCCGTTCTTGCATAATGTTACTCGGGGTCGCAAAGTACCAGAAAGTCGCTTAATGGAGGTTGCGGAACATTATCAAGCGTTTGGTGGAATTAGTCCGATTAATGGCCAAAATAGAGAGTTTGTACGACACTTGTCGTCAGAGCTGGAACGGCGCGGCTTCGATCTCCCTGTTATGTTTGGTAACAGAAATTGGAACCCCTATTTAGCGGATACGCTTGCTACGGCAGTCGAAAATGGGTATTCGAGAATTCTAGTCCTCGTTACCTCTGCCTTTAGTTCATATTCGGGGTGCCGACAATACATTGAAGACATTGAAGGCGCGATCGCGTCAATCGATTCCGAGAGGTCGTTAGCCGTCGATAAGATTAGACCGTTTTATAACTCGTCGGGATTTATCGAAGCGCTCCAGGATAATCTTCGTGTGACACTAGGTGAGTTCCACGACGATGAAGAGAAGGACGTGCAGATTCTTTTTACAGCGCATAGTATTCCATTTACGATGGCAGTTAACTGCGAATATGAGGAACAATTGAAGGAGGCGTGTGGATTGGTGATGGACCAATTCGACCACCCATGGAAGTTGGTATTTCAGAGTCGTAGTGGGCGACCTACACAACCATGGTTAGAGCCTGACATCTGTGATGCCATACAAGGTTCGGACCACATGAATATTGTTGCCTGCCCAATTGGATTTGTATCCGACCACATGGAAGTACTGTTTGACCTGGATCTCGCCGCAAAAACCGCCTGTGAAACGCGGGGCATTAAATTTGGACGTGTCGCGGCTGTTGGTACTAATCCGAGTTTTGTATCCGGCATGACTGACTTGATCGAGCAACGCTGTGGGACGATGCAGCAGGTGGTAACATTAGGCTCACACGGCGAATGGGCAGACCGTTGCAATGTGGGTTGTTGTCTAGGGCCGGATTCGGAAAACTAGACGGCAACCTGTACGCCGACGCTAGTAAAAATGAGGCGAGCGCCAATTTGTGAATGTTCCAGCGCGAACATTTGGGCGATAGCTTTTCGATACGCAGTTATCTGTGGGCGATAGTGAGATATGCTTTCTTTCAATTCATCCGTATCAGGGTCGACGCGATCAGTTTTATAGTCGCAAATATCAACGGCGACGATTCGATCGTCCACTCGCATGACTACCAAGCGGTCGATAAATCCGCGTAATAAAGTTCCGTCAACGGAGGCGCAAATGGGATACTCATTGTGCACTGCAAAACGAGTGGCTTCTCTGTTCGAACCATCTGGTAAATTCAACGGACTTGTGGATTCATCAAAATAGAAATCCGTAGTCAAAATGTGTGCCAGCGGTGCGTTTTCGGTAAACATTGCCAGATGAGTTTGTAACGCGTGCGAAACGTCACCGTATTTTGAATTAAACTCATTCGTGGCGACGTCCCAGTAGGACCCTTCCGCCCAGTCTATTTGTTCCATAAAGAAGTGAAGCTGAGTTCCAAACATGAGTGCCGGCGCTGACGATGCCCGCAACACGCCGGACAGCAGAAAGCGGTCTCCGCCCTCAAGTGAGGACGGTGAGGCACTGACCAAAGGAGTTGGGTTCGTTGCTGATTCCTTGGATAGCGGAACTGGGAGCGTGGATATCGGTTCTAGTGGCTTAGGGTCGTAAATTGGTAGTTCCTCAAACCAATTTTCATTTCCATCATGATAAATAACACTATTAGGAATTTGTGAGTATTCGTCGGTGAAGGACATTTGAATAACACCGGCGCTATTTAGTGGTGGCAATTTTGGAGATTTCGGCTTACAGGGGCCGATGATGTAAAGCGCCCGTGCGGCACGTGTTAATGCGACATATAGAACACAAAGGCTTTCGTTGACGAGTTCCGCCAATCTACTCCTACAGGCTTCACGGTAGCGACTTGGAAGTAATTCCTGTATCTGGCTGCTCCGGTACATAAAAACGTCCGTGATCTGTTGGGATTCGGCGTTTCGAGTGACGGCGTACGTGGGTGAACGAGGCGCCAACCCCGACTCCAGTGTTGGTAAAATCACCGCGTCAAATTCTAAGCCTTTTGACTGGTGAATCGTCATGACCCTAACTCGAGATGATTCAGGGTCGTTAAACCTTTCTTTTTCCACCGCTTGGATAAATTCGTCGAGTCGAGAGCCCGTCGAAAATGTGAATGTATCCGCGAATGCTAGTAGGTGTTCAAGTCGTGTAAACTGAACTCTGTCGACATGGGGTTCCAAGGTCAGTACAAGTTCGGCCAGCACGGAATGAAAACCGTTATCCGCGATCCTGCGCCGGAACTGCAACGAAGAGGTGACGTCGACGTGGCCGAGGGATGCCCCATGCTGATAGCCAAACAACTTAGATAACGGTGAGTGAGCGACGTGAAATTGAGCAACAGTACTTGCGGGGTGTTCGATTAGCGAAAGGGCCGAGAGGATGGTTTGTACGGCGCTGTAGTTACTAAGCGGATTACCTCCATCCTCACTGGCAGCAATTCCACGGGCAGTCAACAGATGCATGAGGATTGCGATTGAATCGTTGGTGCGAACAAGTATTCCAATATCCATTTTGCGGTTTTCGGCAAGTAACGCCTCGGTTTTGTCTACAGCAAGTGTTAAGCAAGCTTGCATGCGTTCACTGGAGCTAGTTCCGACGTCCGCGTTTGCGTATTCAACATATCCGTCGTGTTCCAAAATTGGCGTTAGAGCCACAAAATCGGACTTCCACCGTTTTAATGTGTCTGCATGGACGCTGGGGTTAGGATGCGCGTCGAGAGTTTGGAATACATTGTTCACAAATTCAACAACGACCCTAGAGGAACGATAACTATCATCCAACGTGTCGGAGTGAATATCATCTAGGCTTGTTTCTAACCGCTTGAATATTTCCCGCCGCCCACCGCGCCAACCGTAAATCGCTTGTTTCGCATCACCCACGCAAAAAAACGATCTATCAGGCTGTTGGGAAATGGAAAGCGCAAGAGGTTCAACAATTTTCCATTGGGGAAGGGAAGTGTCCTGAAATTCGTCTAACAGTAAATGGTCGATCGTGCCATCCATTCGGAATGCTGATTTAAAGTCGCGTCCGCCACGGTCTATTAATCTCGGCACGTCGCTAAATTCCAAGCGATTGGTTTCGCGTTTGATCCGTTCCAAGATAGTCGTGTATTGCGATAAGACTGAAAAGGTTGCCTGTGTCTGGTTTTCGATTTCCAGTATTTTATGAGCGGTAACGTGTTGCCTTAAAGGACGATACGCGGCGAGCAGGCTGGAAGGTATTGGTTTGCTGCTGTATGTGACGTCGCCGTTGAGGATTTTCTTAAAGAATCCGGATTTTAGAGCACCGTCCCAGTCCCTGGCGTTAAACGACACCAGGTCCTTAGCCATTGCCTTGCAGAAAGTGCTACATTCGTCGTGTTCCAGGTGACTAGAGATCTCCACGATAGCAGAAGATAGTTGTTCGTCCGTCAAAAGCTTTGTGTCGGATTCTGACCGCAGGTCGCTGTTCCAGGCGCTTGCCGGCGACTGGTAAAATGGTGAAATCAGACTATCGATCGTTTTATTGAGAGACCACAAAATACTGCGATTGGATTTACCGTTATTGATGAATCGCATTAGCCGTGTTGACTCAGTAACACTTAATTCGCCGAGTAATTCCATGACCGCACGTTGTTTTTGCTCTGCTTGCTCGCCTGAAGATGCGATGGACCAATCGGCCCCAATTGAAAGCTCATAGGCGTGATTTGTCAAAAGCTTCGCGAAGTAGGAATCGAGGGTGCTTACGTTGATGCGGTGCAGGTTGCAGGACAAGAAAATTAAAGCCTCGCCGAACCGTTGCGGACTGATGGGGTCTGTTTTAAGGTGCTTGCTAAGTTCCTTTGCTTCTGTCTCCGATGCAGTCGCCGCAGCCAACCGCTTAAATATCCGATCTAAGATCTCCCCAGCGGCCTTGCGAGTAAAAGTAGTTGCTAAAAGCTTGTCCGGCGACGTGCCATCCAAAATTAAATGAATATATCGGTTTGATAATTGAAATGTTTTTCCGGTTCCGGCTGACGCCCGCAATAAAATGTTCTTGATAGTCATTCGATTACCTCGCTCTCAATATTGTGGGCGGGTTTGTCCAAGGCGTTGTCGCCTAGTAGATAAGAGAATTCGCTTAAGAAGTTCGGCGTCGTATCGCTGCGCAACTCAAACTGGTTTGCATTGATGGCTTGCATCACATTTAAGGCAACAAGGTCGGCGGCCTCTAATTGGCCCTGGTCCCATCCCGCGAAATACGCACCTATAGTTTTCGAATCGTTACAGATATTGATGTAAGCCAAGCCGACCTTGGTAGTACCCGTGATTGATTTGGCTAGATGGCGATATAACGGTAATTGGAGGTCTTTCCAATAGGGATCGTCAGTGCAATTGTGTATTTTTTCAGGAGGATCGCAAGCTTCTGATGACTTGTAGTCAAAAATTGACCAACGGGATGTTTCTGCATGATAGTCGATACGGTCAATTCGTCCACGAATAGTCAAATTGGGGTGGTCTAGGGATAGTGGCATTGGGCTGCAGTTATACTCAGTTTCGATAATCTCCCAACCGTCAGCTATCCAAGCCGCTTGCCAATTTGAAAAAGCGCGTAAACGATCAGCTAACTGCGCTAGCTGGACCTGAATTACACCGAAAGAATATTCGTCATAAAGTTTTTCCGCGCGTGCCCGTAGCCGCGATTCTAAATAACTGTAAATAACGTTGCCGTCGGTACTGTCACGTAAATCAGAAAGCCCAAAATCATTCAGAGTATGATGAACTAAATTACCAAATGCGAAAGCGGATAGTTCATGAGAATTATCGGATGTAGAGCGAATTTTCAGGATGTGTTTCAGGTAATACCGTGTCGGGCAATTAAGATAGTCCTTGAACTCCGTCACCGTAAAGTCGGATTTACCAATCTCGGCAAATTCTATTTCCAGCGGCGCTGCGGGGTTCGGGGATACATTGTAAACGGGTGAAATAGACGTCGTCCGGGAAGCGACATTCGAGAAGTCGTTTAATCTTTCCGCTACGTCCTGTGGATCTCCGGTGAGTGCTATTCGACTGGGCCACAACGGCAATCCTGCCGCATCTGTTTTTTTGCAGTAAAAGGCTACAGTTGCACGACTATGAACCAAAAGAGTCGTCGTATAAGCGTCACGGGCAAATCGCCTTGCGTTGTCAACGAGTCCCAACGCCGTACGTAGTGAATTGGGAAGAAATAGATCTGAGGTAATTGAGGATGGGATCGTCCCGTCATTGAAGCCGGTTACTAGGACATGGGATTGTTCCCCCCAAACCACATCAAGCCAGCCAGTTATTGTTATGCCGCCTGAAGACTGGATAGGCTCGAATTGTGTACTGGCGAGTTGCAGAGCTAAATCAATGCATTCAATGACATTGCACTCCATCAGAACCGAGTCATCAGTATCAGCAAGTTCAGAAAGTGATCGAGCAATTGCTCGTGTCCCGCAAAGGACTGCGGAATCCGGAGGGTGGTTCTTTTCTACTAGCCGCTGTCCATAAATACTATTAAGAACCTCCAAAATGACACCGCACCAATGGGATATGCGTTCCGAACCCGAAGACCACGGCAATACCAAGTCATCCAACGCTTGGAGCGCCGCTGCTAGATTTGCGAATTTACCTGGCTCCCCTCTCAGTCGACCTGTATGACTTGGCAAGTGTGTTTCGTGAAAGTCGTCACTCATCGATATTAAGTCATCGGTGACGCCTTCGTCGATGAGGTATTGTTGGATGTCGGGCAGACGAAGCAGTGATGAAAATGATTGATAACTATTGGATTCGATAAAATCGCCAAGTAGCCTCAATGTAGAGACGACAATATTACCATGGAGTGAGCGACCGTGCAGCGGATTGACGGGTGTAGATTGTCTCTCAAACAGACGCGTAATATATGGTTCGTCGTTGACGTCAGGACAGGCGATCACAAAATCTTGTTGCGTGGCTCCCGCTGTGGAATGCTCAGCGATGGCAGCGGCACAGGCCACAGCTTGTGCATTAGGAGATTCCACCATGGTCAGTTGGTTTGAGGAGATATCAATCGGCTGATCATGCCATTCGGGTACATTCAAGGCACCATTATCCTGGAAACGGGTACTTTCGCTTTCCGGTGCAAATGTGAGGACGGTCAAGTTGTCAGACACGTCGTTTAGCATTCCTTGCATGGTTCGGTTTATGTCAACACAACCAGCAACGATGATGTCCTTATCCGTAGAACATTCAGATTTTTGTACGGCTATCATTCGCGCGGTTTGAATGTCCCAGAAGCCTAATCGATCGAGCTCGGCGTGATAGGACTGCTGCAAGGCTTGAAGTTGTTGCCAGCGCTTTACCTCGGTCGCATGGCCGGATTCCTCGCAATATTTAACGACTGATTCAAAATTCCGTTGATTACCAGCCAATTGAGTGTGTAATTGTGCCAATGTTTCGCCAATTGCATGCCACGGCGCAAAGTGATCCAAATGTGGAGGCGTGGGAAAAACGCAGTGCAATGCGTTATTGACTGCAGCCTTCCGCGCGACTCCAGCCCATAACATCGCTTGCAATGAATCGGAAGCAGTCGGTTTTACCTTATATAGGTACTCCGGCAAACGACCGAGAGTGACCGCTGTCGGCGGGAAAAACAACAGTCCCTGAGTTTGGCAATGCGCAATCAATCGCGTTAGGAGCGATTTTACTGCTGTTGCCGCTGGCAATACAATAATTGTTTCACTCAAGTCCAGCTCATTGTTTTGCGTATACTGAGAGGTCAGCCAACTGGTAAGCGAATCGATTGGAGGCGCATCCCAACCTAGATATACATGTGTTTGATTTTTCAAGTCGGGTTACACCATTATCCGGAATATTATTGGTTGTTAATCGCATCCATCCACCTTTGGACGTCGTGTTCTAAAGTGTCCGTGGAGTTTACTACAAACAATCTATGGTCATGAGACTTAATATTGATTTGTATTGTAATATATTCACGTGGTAAACAGTTAGCCACGCGATCCGCCCATTCCACAAACACGTAGTGTTTAGACTGATACATTTCTTCTGGGCCAAGCTGGTTGAACTCATCGGAATCAGCCAAGCGGTAGGCGTCTAGGTGATAAATGCAGTGGGTCCCGACGTATTCGTTGCATAACACGAACGTGGGGCTAGTGATCGTATTGGCGGCAATACCGCATGCATGCCCAACACCTTGAACGAACGCCGTTTTACCAGCACCTAGCGTTCCCACTAGAGCGATTGTCGTTCCCGCAGGGATGTATTCTACGAATAGCTTGCCCAAATTATGAGTGTCCGACAAACCTTGACTTAGATACGTATGTTCCATTTTTTATTAACTTGGTGCCTTAATGGGAATAACCGCGAACATCTAATTGGGTCGTATCTCCGGAGTCCGTCATTAATAAAAATTCTGGATCCTGATTAATATAGCCGATTCTTGTGATAACAACATCTCCAGACTTGTTTTCCAAATGGCCTTGATAATCTGAGGACGCGGTAAATAACAACTCAAAATCTTCGCCGTCGTAAAGCGCTGCGGAGACCGCCGATTTGTCATTTGCAAGATGCGGTGAGGTGGGAATCTCGGACTCCAGAAGTGTCGCCCCATAATTCCCGGACGTAAGGATGCTATGCAAATCTAACACGAGTCCATCGGTAATATCTGTAAGGCTATGAACAGCCTGATTACCCCCCAAAATAAGCCCGAGTTCGACGCGCGGTTCGAATGTTAAGTGGTGGCCATCGCGGCTACCGCCGAGGGTGCCTGATACAAAAATGCTATCGTTGACTTCGGTGTCAAATCGAAATCGCAATTGGTCCTGTTTGGCTAGCCCGAGAATGGTCACGTTAATGGTGAGCGGGCCATCATGGGAAATAAAATCACCGCCAATAATCGAACAACTATAAGCGTCCGAGATTGCAACCATTCCCTCGTACAACTTTTTGAGATCATCAAGTGTGAATGATCTTGGGGCGACGATTGAAATAATAACATACTTGGGAACGCCACACATCGCCGCGATATCACTGATGCTCGCCGCGACACATTTACGTCCTATCAAGTTCAGGGAGGTTGAGGTGACGTCAAAGTGGACCTGATCGACTAGACAGTCACTTGTAAGTAGCTGTTGCATTCCTGGCGGCGTGGTAAAAACTGCAGCGTCGTCGCCAATTCCAGGATTGGTATTGGTTTGTTCAGCAAGGGTCGTTTTCAGCCAGTTTATGAATTCGCTTTCCATGTGGCCATTTAACACTTTTGGTGGCACTATGGAAAGGCCACGAACGGAAGCCGTGGCGCTGGAGCTGTCTGTCGCAGGTTGCCGAAGAAACTACTTCTGGAATAGCTCGCCGTAAAGAAAATCATCATTGCGAAAGATATAGAAGGACATCGGCTTCCTAGTTTGAAACATCTCAGTGTTGACAACATAGTTTAAGTTTTCAAAGGTTACCGTTTCCCAGCGATGTAGCCCCAATAGAATGTCACCGGTTTTCAGACCCTCTTTGGTGGCGGGACTAGTTGCTTTTACTTCGGTGATCTTCAAGCCCCCACGGTAGTTAGTTTGTTTACTCGCCACCTTGAACTTAATCGGAACGACACGTATTCCAATTTCCTCCCAAACCCGCGTGGAGAGTACGTCGTCTTTGGGCAAGATGTCTTGCAGCGAAAGAGAGAGCACGCGTGAGGTTCCGGTTCGTTCGATAGTGACTTCAATTTTGTCGCCTTGTTGTGATTGCAGCAAATGCTGATATACGAATGCCGGCCATCCAATAGCATCACCATTTAGATGCGTAATAACATCGTCCTTTTTTAATCCTGCGTTGCTGGCAAGGCTGTTTCGACTAACGTCTGCGACAGTGACACGTGGTGCCCGCTGTTTAAAAGATACGGCCAAGTTGAGACCAACATCGACGCGTTGCTGGCTACGATTCATGAGTATTTCTTTGGCAACGGACATTGCTCGATCCATGGGAATCGCAAAACCTATTGCCTGTGCCCCAACTCGAACGGCGACGTTAACGCCAATAGCATCACCCTGAATATTAATCAATGGACCGCCAGAGTTGCCGGGATTAATACTGGCATCCGTCTGGATGAGATTTTCATAGTACTGGTCGGTATGTACCTCGACACGTCGATGCAAGGCGCTGATGATTCCTCGCGTAATCGTGTCCTCATAGCCGTATGCATTGCCAATCGCGATGACCGTCTCGCCGAGCATCAAATCCGATGATGTGGCAAGAGACATGACTTGAAATTCTGTGTCCGAGCTAATCTTGATAATCGCCAAGTCGACCAGTTCGTTAAATCCAACAAGCTTTGCGGAATGACGCGTATCAGGATGAGTCGCAAGCGGGTTCAATTTGACTTGGATATTGTTTATGCCCGCAATCACATGATAGTTCGTTAAAATATATCCACTGGAATCAATGATCAATCCAGTGCCCATCCCATTTACCTGCGAAGATTCTCGCTGTCCGGTAAATGTCTTACTTGACGTGGTTTTTTTGCCACTGATATTGACGACAGACGGTGCGGCCTTCTGCACTGCGAGGACGATGGGGGAATATCGACTCGGAGGTTCTTGGGCCATTGCGGACGCAACAATCAACAGCGCTGGTATAACAGCTGCAATTTTCACGAGTTGTTGCGGTCGTAAGAACAAGGAATTAGCATCCCCAAATACATAAAGAAGCGCTCAGGTCACATTACATCACCAATACTTCATATATCGGTTGGCGGGATTGTAAGTGTTGACTCAGCGGTCCTGATGCCGGAGCATCGCTAGAACCGGACCAATTTAACAGCACTTTTCAGGCAGTAGAGGACCGTTTTGCCTGCTTGATAATACCGCGTAGGAACTGAAAGCCCAGAAATAATAGCAACGGGTATACTGGCCACAGTCGGAATAGAATCGGGTTTGTCGTGGGGATAGACTGTGCGGTTTGATGTAGATCTCGTAAATCTGAAAGACGCATCGTATCGAATGTAAAAAAGAGTCCAATGACACCAAGCGTCAACAATAGCAAAAAACAACCAGCTCCTGACATGACTCCCTTAAAGGCGTCCGTTTCTGTGGGGTGCGTGTTAAAGAGCTCAATCTGCCTCCCCTTTCTTAACGACAATGGGATCATCTCTGCGGTTTCTCGGGCCTTCGCGTATTCAAGCCAAGTAGGTGACAGATCATTGATTCCCGACGTGAAAATAGTGGAAAGCTGGGTAGCAGTGGTTTCGCAAGAAAAAGAACGCGATGGATTGATTCGCTGGTCGTTTGAAAATGTGTACTGCGTGCGCGTGTGCGATTTGTCACTATTGGACCATTGTACGATGGTCCCATTACGCATCTCTAATGTGATGGAAATATCCAGTTCGGCGGAAGGCGATATTGGGATAGAAGTTCCCGGCGACAAGGCATACAGATACTTTGATTCACCAACGATCGCCCGTAGTTGGAGCAAGTCCCGAGTCAAGGCGGATGTGATTGTTTTCAAATGACGAGTGATCGCAGATCCACGGATATTGATCTGGGAAACTGCACCTAAGTCATCTGCCGACAATCCCTCGAAGCATATGGTCGACAATTCCGTATCGGCTTCCGTGCGAATCATCTCCAGTTCATAGGCAAATAAAGAATCCGCATCTGGATCGACGAAAATTAGCGAAGAGCCGTTAGAAACCAGACTGCGCACAATATCTTGATGCGAGTCGTCTTTCAAACTTAATGCGACGAATAGATTTACATTTGAGTCAGCGGCCAACAGTTCCGCCCAATCACCTAGCACACGAGTGGTGGCTTGGTGGTTTTCTGGAACGAACTGGGCGTCGTCGACGTAAATTCCAGAGCAACGGCCGCCGACAGTAACTGCACGCTCAAGCATCTCTACGCAATCGGCAGAGAATCCAAGAAACACGAACTCTGGAGGAGGGTAGTTCATAGCTAAGGTGACAAACGACAAGTGTAGAGAACAGCCGAGTTGACTGGGAAAACAATCCGCATCTCTTAAAACTAAATTCCGAACTGTTGTCTGTCAACAGATAGATTCCATTATGCGATGTCGCCGTAGAAGCTATTGCTAGGCAACTCGCGGCGCGCGCAATAAGAGATTTGGTGATTCCACGCGGTCGTCAATCAGACATCGTCGAAGATAAGGATACAGCAAGTTGATCATAGATTCGACTGATTGTACTTGGATCACAAAAGAGCCCGCTAATGGAGGAATGTGAGTGGCACAAATAATACCATTAGCGCCGTTTTCGTATGCCAGCATTACATCTTTCAATAGCGAATAGTTTTCGCAGCAATGAATATAGGTATCACCCAGTTTGACAGATTGCGCGTTTAGGGCGAACCGAGTTATTTCCGTGCAGGCACCGAATATCGGCTCAATATCCGCGAGGATAAGATTCGCCTTCAGAAACTTTGTTAACACCGACGCCGTGAGTTTGGTTCCAGCGGGGGGCATTACGGGCTCCTTTCAGATGAGGATTTATCAACTCCAGGAAACGGCAGGATGTCCACGCCGTATACGGGTTCGGGGTAGAGTAGTTGGTCGAGACATATGTCGGTAATTTGACGGTCGTCAAAATACAACGTCTGATTGCCCAGTAGATGCTGTGTGCGAAATCCCTTGCCGGTGATCAGTACAGTGTCGTCTGTATTTGCATGGGCTAAGGCCCAGACGATAGCTCGTTCCCGACTGATGATTATCTCCGCATTGCCGGGTCGTCGGTATCCATCGAGTACATCATGGGCGATCGAAAGGGTCTCTTCATTAGCCGGATCATTTTCGGTGATGATCGTAATGTCAGCAGCTTTTTCCGCAATTCTCCCCATGTCGGCCCGAAACGGTGGCGCCGTATTTGCACTGGGCCCGTAAACAACAATTAGGCGTCCCGCTGTGATTTGACGTGCGCTGTGTAGTGCGTTGTGTAATGTAATAGGGGAATTCGCGGCATCGATATAGACTTCAAAATCCTGACCACGGGAAATTCGATCAAGATGACCATGAATGGAATCAACACGGCCAATAGCCTCAGCAATTTCCGGTAGTGAATAACCTTCCAGTAACGCAATCGCGGTAACTTGCAGACAATGATAGACATGGTGATGACCAATAATGGGCGTAAACAGGACGGCCTCTGCTGTACCGGCGTGTATTCGCAATCGTTGCCCGTCGGCACTATGATTAAGGTGTTCGACCCATATGTCGCAATCGTCGTTTGCGCCAATCGTTAATGTTGGGCTTTCTATCCGTGGTAGGTCAAATCGCGACGCTGCGTCGTCTGCGTTGATAATAACCACCCCCGTTGGTTTCAGTGAGCTAATGATTTTAGAGACGGCACAGCGTGATTCGGGGCCTGAACCGTAGGATTGTAAATCGGTTAGTCTGGTAATGACCGCATAATCTAGTTCGATGTAGGCGGAAGTTTGATCCGCTAAATTTTGCTGATTTAGTTCGACGCAGGCAAATTCACATTCGTTGGTAACCATAGCACCAAGCCAATTAGCGTAGACTTTCGAATCCGGTTTAATTTCAGGGAAATCAGCAACGTCTTTTCCATTGTCGAAACATAGATCACTCAGCGCCCCGGTTTTCTTTCCTAGCAATTGAAATACCCTTTGTATAAGGCAAGTAGCGGCTGTCTTACCACACGTACCACTAATTCCTATCGTCCGCAGTTGTTTGGTCGGGGACCCAGCCGAATGGTGTGCCGTTCTTGCGTAGGCTAGTCGGGTGTCAGGTACAATATACGTGGGTATGTCGGTAGGCAATATTCTTTCAGCAACGATGCCAGCGGCGCCCTTGGCAGCTACAGTCGCGATGTCATCATGCCCGTCACCAGCACCGGAATCAACCGCGAAAAATAGATTGCCCGATTCACAGGACGCGGCGTCGGATGTAAATCCCGTAAAACTGCGACGGGGTGTGTTGACCGGTAGAAATTCGGTAAGACAATCCAGCATGTCTAAGTCGAGGAGTTGGTTTCTCCGCAGCATTTAAGCGTTCCATCCATGGGTGCTAAATATGTGTGTAAGACAAGACCAGCGTTCCGTGCTGGTTTGAAGTAGTGCTAATTTGCCATTTATTTGCCGTGCGTGTCAAGCTCGAAAAATGCGTTTCAAGTCCTAGCGAAAGATGGTATTCAAACTTTGGGCAGTATCTTATACAATCCTCGGGTACGAAATCAACAATCCAATGGCGCTTTTTGATTCTCCTCAAAACCCACATGAATACCGCTCTTACAGTATGGTCAATTTCTGCCGGTGGCCGCCCGAACAGTTGTTCGCTCACCGCGGATTTGCGCGACTGGTGCTACTCAGAAAGCCATATTTCTCTCCAAGTGTATTCCTGCGAGGAAGCCCTGTCTCAAATTACGCCCAATGACGAACGACCTGATCTCATATTGATTAATACCAAGCGGCGAGGTGATTTCTCCCGCGAGATGTTACAAAACGTTGTTGGATCGTATCCACTGTCGTTAATATTGGAAATTACTGGTGAGTGGTGTATCGGCGATACTCGTAGTGGCGATCCGCTACCAATTGCCTGCCGCTTTGACACTACGGTTGCTCTCCAGCGCTTGCAATCGATGTTGGCCTCTCGTCAACAATTTTTTGAAATGCGAGCCGCGTTAAATCCAGTCGCGAGTTCTTCGGAATTGTCGTCGTTCTGGAATCGAAATAACCTATCCGCACCGTGCAAAGGCGTGAATGTGATTGCCTCAGACCGTTGTGAGCGGTACGCATTACAGACGTTACTGATACAAGAAGGATTCAACGCCGATTTATACTCCCGCCGCTGCGAGATTACAGAGGGTAACCTAAATTGGCCCAGTGTTTGTTGTTTTATCGATCGACGAGAATTAGCCGCGAACCTCGGAGAAGCCATTTGTTCGCCCACCGTAATTATCGCCAATCATTTTAATGGTCTGGACAGGACGTGTTTTGCTGATAATTGGCCTGTGTCATTTTTGCGGAAACCATTTCTTAGCCACGATTTAGTTAATGTGATTAGCAGTTTTTGCGGGGTATCCAAGGCGGACGCTGCCTGACAAATCCGTGTTCTAGTTAGATAACGACCGCAAGAGTAACTCGTGCAAATCGCGACGGGACCGACAAGCATCAGCAAATTCACTTCGAACGAATATGCGAACACGTTTTACATGGTAGTCAAATTGTTCTTCGGCTAAAATCCGTACTACGGGCGAACGCTCACTCAAGGGCGTAAAGCTATCTGTCATTTTATCGTAAACGTTTAAGTCAAATTGCACTTCAAGTTGTGTTGGGGGCGCGTCAATTAAAACTGCGTCTGGCGTCGTGCCGCATTTCAACAACTCTTGTAAACGCCGACTCGCCTCGATCAATTCAATATATGATAAACCAGCAACACGATGATAAATATCAGGGTTGTTAGATGCGTTGCATTGGAATACTGACTTGTGGAGTTTACGGGTTGGGCCGAATAGATCTGATGCTAGCGCAGTCGCTTCAGTCGTGTTAAGAATATAGTTTTCCGCTTCGTTATCGCTAAGAGAACAAATAGATTCAATGTTTTCGGCCCCTGGTATTTGTTGGACACAGCATTGAAGCATGGCGGTAGCACTACGAACGGTTTTGTGCCAATAGACTTCGCTAAACATTACGTATCTCGCAAATACCATCATCTCTGCGGCGGTTAAAGATTTACCGCTGAGTGCTAATTGATTGCTAGTTGGATCCGCGATCAGTCCCAGTATTAGTCGCTGTTGATCGTAGTTGCGCCCGTAAGGAACACCCGCGTGGAGACTGTCACGTTGGAGATAATCCATTTTATCGATGTCGACCGGGCTCGAAAGCATCGAATAAAGCAACTGTTGACTAGCGGAACCAACTTGGCCAGACAGAAAACTGGCGACATCTTGAGGGGTGCAGGACCATTGTGAGTCGATCTCATCGGCTAATTCAGATTCGCAAATGATTTTCGCAGCTCTTTGTTCATGGCATGCGAGGCCTGGCAACCGCATATCCTCCATTGGATGACAATATGCCCAGTGACCAATATCGTGCAACAACGCGGCCAGTACAAACGTCTCCAGTTCAGCCGTGGTTACGGAATTAGAGAACTCTTCGCTTCCCATGAAATGTTCAAGATACCGAAGTGCTAAATGATAGACGCCTAGGGAATGTTCAAATCGAGTATGGTTTGCCGAGGGGTATACGCGAGAAACCAACCCTAGTTGGGATAAGTGAGTTAGTCGGTGAAACGTTGGAGCGTCAATTAGTCGTCGAATCCGCTCCGTCAGCGGTACGTCTTGTTGGTAGGCAATGCGAATGACGCGTCGAGGATTTCTCAATGCATCAAGTTCCAATAAGTGGCGGGTCATAGCAACAACCATTGATGGTAATTGTTCGCCAACAGGCAAAAAAGGCTGGTCATGCAAATCATGATTGAGACATGTAATGCACCTTGCATCAATTCCATTTCAAAAAACACCATTGGCACGAAGCTAGCGATTGAAAAACAAGCAATACCAATAACCGCAAGTATCAACGTGCGATCATCTTGTGTAAAAAATAATGTCGCTGCTATAAAACCCGACGCGATAAGGCAGTAAAATATCGACGTAATAATCGACCGGAAAATTGTCGAGCGACGAGAGAATGCCTCGATCTCAACGTCTTTTAATACGCCGTATCCCAGTGCGCTAGAGCCCAACGACAATAGTATTAGGCTGATGCCGAATAAGATTCCTGTGGTTAAATTGAGGCGGGTAACGGGGTCGGATGGCAGTATTCGGATCACAAGTGCAAGAACCGCAGCGGCGCCGAAGATTGAACAAAGCGTAATGACTTCCAATCGTTGGAAAAATCCGGCGCGGCGGCGAATTCCGTCAATTTTGGTGTGGGCGCCTGGTGAGCCGGGCTTGTGCTTAGGTTCTTCGATGACAAGTTGATCTTCCAGTTTTGGAATGGAAATGATCGTCTTGCAACCAGGACATGGACCAGATCGGCCGGCATATTGGTCACTAACTTGAAACTGCTTGAGGCAACCAGAACATATTACATCAATCGCCATTACATAAACCATGAAGAGGATGGATTTCAAGTGTTACTTGTCGGCACAACAAAGTACGAATGCCAATATCGAAGTCTACCAAAAAAGCTCGCTCAACGGCAGTCTGAAATCTATCTAGGATTTAAGAAGTTTACGCTCGGCTAACCGAGGAAATTCTCCAGAATCGAATTACCGGCACCACGTTGGATGATAATCCAAATCATGAAGCCTGTGGTAGCCAAGGGCAGTAGGGGGCCGAGCGTCAGGAGGCGAATTAAGAACGTCTTTCGATTGTATTTATCCGCAACAAGACTTATGAACGAACAAAAAGTGGATAGGACCGAAATCAATAATATAATTGTCGCCACGCCTACAGGAAACTCTGTGCGGTAAACTTCCCTATCGAATGAGATTAGAGTTTCCCAAACTGAATGGTCAAGAACCCAAAACAAAAGCACGACTAGGTATCCCGCCAGAAAGATCATCGAAGCGCACAGGGACCATTCCCCCATTGAAGTATCAATTTCTTCGGAATCCTCAGTATCTTCGGAATCCTCTGTATCGTCAGTTTCCTCTGTATCGATGGGGGGCTCGTCGTGATCTGAATCAGCACCGAGATCGATCGAAGCTTCAGATTCTTCAAACGTGGCTACGGCATCGTCCGTTTCAGAGTCGTTTGGTTCTGTGATCTCTATTTCCGTTGACATGCTATTTCCCCGCTGCGGTAATTTATACGTATTCTACTTGTATTTTCGGGTCTTTAAGCGATGAAAATGAGCCGAAAATCAACGGCTCAAGCAATAAATAGCCTCTAGTTGTCAAAAATCAAGTCATCTTCAGTAATAAGTTGGAAACCGCTACTAGCAAGTGTCTCCACAGCGCATTCGATATTGTCGACCATTAGCGCAACTACGGGTCTACCATGGGGTCGTGAGAATAGCGGATAGGCTTGCGTAATATTCAATTCAGCGCGTAAAAGCGCTGTGCATACAGATAGCATCGGTTGCCGCGTATCTGGGAGTTCGAGTGCTACTAATTGGCTCTCAACTAGCGGAAATCCTGAGCGTTCAAGGATTTCACGGCCTCCTTCCGGGTTACTTAACAGGAGCCGCGCAAAGGCGCATTCCGTAGAGTCATGGATTGAGAGCGCTAGGATACGAATATCCGTACCGTCGAATTTACGGAGGACCTCCATTAATTGCCCAACGCGATTTTCAAGAAAAATCGTGAACTGAGTAATTGCCGGGTAGCTGTGTCCCCGCATGGTTTCTAGCGGAGTAATTCCGTCTTCGCCATAACTCATAAAAGCCCGCCATATAAAGTAATGTTAAACAATGTTACTTATATAGAAATCGTCTTCTGCAGTCAAATCTGGGCTGTTAAAATATCTAACCTCATTGGTTGTTTTAGCTAGGGTAGGAACTGAGGCTCATGGATATTGGCGACGAGTTTAGTTATGAATTGCGAGTTCGTTATCAGGAAACGGATGGTCAGGGTATCGTCCATCATGGAAACTATCTCACCTATTTTGAAAAAGCGCGAATTGAATTGCTGCGCTATCATGGGATTAGTTATCGAGCCATAGAAGAGAGTGGTTTGATGCTCGTTGTCGCGGAGGCGCGTGTCGAGTATTTCCAACCAGCATCTTTTGATGACCTGTTACTAGTGAGTGTAACGGTCGAACGTATAAAAGGCGCGGCGATCGAGCACACTTACGTCATCACGCGAGGGGATACTGAGATCGTGCGGGGGTTCACACGTATTGGTTGCCTAAGCAAGGATCAACACGTCAAACGCGTTCCTGCGTGGCTCGGGGGAAAGGGCGATTGGCCTGCTCCGCCGTCGTTGCTCAAAGATTAGCGCCGTCCATTTCGTCAAGCAATAGGTCGAGGTCATCTAGTGATGTAGCCTCTTTACTACGCCTAGGCATCACCTTAACGGGTTTTGCCGGAGATAAGTCCGAGTTTACAGGCGCGTGGTCCGTTTGCGTTGGAATCGTTTCACGGTTTTGCTTACCAGCGCGAAGTAACGTTAAAATTTGTTGTCGAGCATTGGAGGGGTCAGTGATGCTCGTTAGATCTAGAAAGGCAATCCGCCGTTGCATGGCGTCGTATTGGCCAGAGGGCAAAACAATCGGTAGGGCTGACGTAGTTGCAGTGTCCCCGTCGAATTGTCCGACAATCCCGAGACGCCGTAGGAGTTCGGTGCAATCGACTGAATTATGCCACGCGACAACTAGCATATCGCCGCGAATACCCTGAAGACACAAGGCATCAGTGCTCTCATCTTCCAGTTGCGCTACGTCTTGCACCAAGATTACTTCTATTCGGTCTTGCATTAAGAGCGAAGCAACGAGTTTATGTTCTGTGTCGCGTCGAGTCGGGTCGTTTTGACGTGACTGTGATAGTACTAGTTTCATATCTCTCATCCTAACGCAGAGATGAAGATCATGCATTGGCGTGTAGGAACAATACGCGTAATCAAAAAAAGGCCAATACACGGTGGTATTGGCCTTTAAAATCGTTGGTGTTTCCCCAATTATTATGCAGGAAAACAAGTAGCGCGGGCCAGATTTGAACTGACGACCTCGAGGTTATGAGCCTCGCGAGCTACCGGGCTGCTCCACCGCGCGTCATTTCCAGATATTATACACACCTCTGCTTCGTTGGATAGTCCACATAATAGTCGCGAAAATATATTTTTGGAACCCGTTTGGCGGCCCGTTACTAGCGGGCTGGTCTAAAAATTTTGTCAGCATTTATTCAAGTAACTTCATTGTTGTAGAACTATTTGTCATATTATGCGACGATGAATACACTTGTGGTGTCGTATTTAACAACTCACAGCGTTATCCATGCCAGATTCTTCCCAACCACCGAAAAGTTCACGACCAGTCGCTAGACCGATCATGGTACGTAAAAAGGAAGAGCCAGATTCTCTGGTAGAAGCGAAACCAATTCCACAATCTCCAACGGCGGTGCCAACCGCGCCACACGCTCGTCCTGTCGCACCGGTTTCCGTCACGAATCGTCACGCCAAGCTCGTTCAGGCGCAGGATCCAGAAGACGAACTAGAAGCGGATATCGGCGAAGTCGCCATACGGAACGCTCCGCCTTGGTTGGTCAGCCTACTTGTGCACTTAGTCATTCTCATTGTTTTGGGGCTCTTGATGCTACCCAACCTGCTTGAAACTCCCCTCACGCTAGAGGTCGTTTATGCGGAGAAACTAGGAGAACAGCTCGATGATGCCGTACTGCAGTCGCCGGCCGATCAAGTCCCGGATATCGCTGAACCCGTGTTGTCCGAGGACGAGATGCCTGTGGAAGATCCGTTAGCCGCACCACCGGACATCACACCGGTGGATATTTCTACCACTCAAAGTAGCACCATTGAAGCAGCCTCTATTGGCATGGCGTTAAGTGGCCGCGAAAAGGGAATGAAAAAAGCATTGCTCGCGGCCTACGGCGGGACGCAAACGACCGAGAGCGCGGTAATCAGAGGTCTTGAATGGTTAAAGCGCAACCAGCAACGTGACGGGATGTGGAGCCTTACTGGAAATTACAGTTTAGGCGCGCCTACCGAAAACCGAGCGGCCGCTACCGCAATGGCGTTGCTAGCATTTCAGGGACATGGTAGCACCCATAAATTTGGTCCGTATCAAGATGTCGTGGCCCGTGGGTGGAATGCATTGATCAAAAAACAAGATGGTGACGGCAATTTTTTCTTTACCGGCGGGCATCATCATCGTTTGTACACACATGCTCAAGCCACAATCGCTCTGTGTGAGTTGTACGGCATGACGAAAGATGAAACGCTTAAAGCCCCTGCGGAAAAGGCACTGTCCTATTGCTTTGCTTCGCAATCCCCGCAAGGCGGATGGCGTTACGCGCCCGGTGGCGCGTCCGATACATCAGTGACCGGATGGTTTGTGATGGCCCTGCAAAGTGGCCGGATGGCGGGTTTGACCGTGCCGGGTGTTAATTTGGATCGCATATCTGCCTACCTCGATACTGCTACGACGGATGCCGGTATTCGCTATTCTTATATGCCCGGACAAAGTGATACCCTGTCGATGACAGCTGAGGGGCTACTCTGTCGACAATATCTCGGCTGGAAACAATCGGATCCTCGTCTAGTGCAAGGCCTCGACTATTTAGTCAATAATCCTATTCGGTTTGCCGACATGGACGTCTATTATTGGTACTACTGTACGCAGGCGATGCACCATATGGGTGGCGATCATTGGAAGCAATGGAACTCGGTAATGCGACAAGAAATTCCGTCAGAACAAATAAAGACCGGAAACGAGGGCGGCAGTTGGGATCCGAGTCGCGACAGGCATGGACATCTAGGTGGTCGACTCTATACGACCTGTCTTTGTATATACATGCTGGAGGTTTATTACCGGCACTTGCCGATTTACAAACACCGCTTGAATTAAGGATTCGTTGAGTCATCAAACGACTCATCGACGATCATCTTGTACGTTCGTCTCGCATGGTCATAGGCTAACTTAGCCGCCGCTTGGTCCTCCATCCGCATTCGCCCAACTTTGGACTGCCAACACACATCGACCGCCTCCAAGCACCACAGGGCACTTTTTTTACTCGCGCGAATCGGAGCACCATCCACTTCTACGAAAACGGGGTTGGTATGTGATGTAGCGAAAATACGAAGGGCAACCCAAGATGATCGCTCCAATTTGTAGTCAAAAATAAGATCATTTACATTGCCGTCGGCCACGATCGTTTGTGTATCCACAACAACGCCATTTACAATCAGTTCAACAGGAACCTTGCGACTGGCATCAATTCTTGCACGCTCGACATGCCAGTAGGGCTTGGATCGCAGAGGGCGAGTTTGTAAGTCATCAGTTGGATTTTCCGCCAGTAATGCGGCTGCCGAAACCGTCGCTACAATTGGAACACTCGCCGCTAAGGTTAAGTAGCTTGCGCGGCCGTCGCGACCTTTGGTACCAACGTCCATTCCGTTCACCTTGAAATCGTATAAATGGCTCTTTCCGTCACCAACGTAACTGCGGCCATCCTTAATGCCTTGCACCCAATCATCGAATTTAATCTTCTTCTTGGCTGGCAATTTGACGTACGATCTTCCTAAGCCCACGCGTTCACCGTAAATGCAGGGAAAGTCTGTCTCGCCGCTGATGCGAGTGTCAAATCCGCAATTTAATGTGTGATACCAAACACTTAGTTCCCAGATAATCGGCGTGTCTACAGCTGAGATGAAATCAACGACGTCGTGAGTCACGTCTACTATAAATTCGTTTGCTCCAATGCCGTCAAATTTCGGCATTTGGTAACTCGGCAAAACTTCCTCTTCGACCGTCAAGCCCCAACCACTGTGAGAGAATCCGACAATCCCGCCTTGTTCCTTGCCCCATTTCAATATCGGCAAATCCCAGCTAGGCCATTCCTCGATTTTCGTGGTATTCGGGTAGTCGTCTTCCGACAATCTCAGTAAACAAAGGTGTCCTGCGTGTGAGCTGGGAAAACCGGAAACCTCAATGTCATATCTCATTACGTTTTTGCGAGTCGATAGGTTGTGGTTGCGACCTTCAAAGTAGTCTTTTTGGAAATACCAACAGGGACCCCAAGTTAGGACACAACCCACCTGAAGATCCTCGCCAAGTATATGTCGCATCATAGCGTCAGGATTGACACCCTGTGTGGGTGAATCATAGTGGGCACAGCCAGCGGCATGAATGTGGTGGTCACCTGAGATCCATCCCCGATCTGCTAGTTTAATCCAGCGTTTCAAATCAAAATTCAATTTGTGATTTTCGGCCGCCGGAATAGTTACGGTTCGGGTTTCAACGAGATATTCTGGCCCGCGGGTCACACGAAAGGTATAGCTACCGGCAGGCAGCGATATACTTTCACCATCATAACGATAGATTTGATCGTGAAAATAAAAGTCCGGTTCTAGCCGGCGCAAACGTGATGGAAAGATGCGGCCCTGAGAATCCGTAATCACGAACTCTGCGACGGTCGGAGTTCCGTCGTCGTCGTGTACTTGCAATTGAACTTCCACCGCCTTGGATATGGTAAAAAGCATCGCAACGGAACTGCGGAACCCCAAATCTTGAGTTCCCTGGCCGGCATCGAACGTCAATACAGCTTCGCGTTGACCAGAATCTCGCGAGTAAATTCCAACGATCCGATATTCCAACAGTAACCCACTGAGTTTGTCGGTGAGTGGTTGCTTGTCAAAGCTTTGCAGAGCTAACCAGCGATCCTTGACGTCAGCCGCGGTAATACGCGTTTCATCAGGAGCATGCTGTCCACGACTGCGTAGGTAAACAGGTCCATTTTGTGGGCTATTGAATCGTAACGGCGCGGTAATGCCCGCCTCGTTATGAACGCGGACGAGGAAAATAGACCATCCATTTTGCACAAGTAACGGTCCTGCGGAACCAGCTGTAACCTTGACTCGACTCTCGGGATTGATATGAACCTCTGCCAGTGTGCGAGCATCAAATAACGACTGTAAGGCAGTTGCGTAATCCTCATCGGTTCCATCAATGATTTCTTTCAGTGCGGCTTGTTCTTTTTGCGTTAAGGGGGCCCCGACATATGACAGAGCTTCAACTACGCGTTTGACTTGCGCGCGAAGTGGTTGGACTGGAACATTCTCGACCGGCGCTGCGTTGAGTAACACCCCGAAAGCTAAGAAGACGAAAACGCTGCCTAACATGTATTTGATCGGCGGTGTCATATGAATGTCCTTCAAATAATCATAATTGTCGTTTCTATACGTTGCCCTAGGGCGCACTCCATTGGACTCTCTGAAAAGCCAAACTTCAAGTCAATCCGCGGATAACGGTTCAGGAACTTGCACAGATAATTCGGAAGCCAAGGCTGTAAGTTTTCCCCAATTCGCCGCATCGAGGGGGATTCCACTCACGTCACGACTGTTCGCGGTGTTTCGCTCCGGATCACCTGGTAGAAGTATTTGGTCGACACCTGATTTACGTGGGCAACTTCGGACAAAACCCGTTAGGCTTTGAACTTCGCGGGTAAATATCTCATTTCCACCGAACCGATTCGGATCAATTAGCATCATAAAAACACAATTTCCTTTGGGTGTAATCGGCGTCTCTCGGGCGCACAAACCGCCACTGATTGCACCACTGAAAATGTCTATCATCAGTGATAGACCAAAACCCTTGTAAGCTTGGTCCCCACCCATAGGCAGAATAGTACCAGGTGGATCCCCGTAAAGCGTGTTGGGATCCTGTGTAGGTTCTCCATTAGAATCGATTAACCAGCCAGCAGGAACTTGCTCGCCAGCGATCTGTTTGACCCGGACTTTCCCTTCGGCAGTTGCGCTCGTGCTAAAATCCAGAATGAGAGCTTCATCACCGTTGGGCACTCCCATTGCTAAGGGGTTCGTACCGAGTCGTGGACGGATACCTCCAGGCGGTGCTACTCGTCGTGCTGCACCGTGCGTATTTACCATTGCGATTGAAACAAGTCCATGATCGTTAGCGGCAATTTCACTATACTCCCCTAGTCGCCCGATGTGTGAGCAGTTTCGTATCGTACCAATTGCCGAGCCGTTTTCGATACAGCGAGTCGTCAACTCGTCAAGCAAACGCCCACATTGGACACGGCCAAATCCCCAGTTTGCGTCAGTGGCTAGGCCGGCTGGCGAATCGGCGATCGTTTCTAGTTCGGCCTCACTACAGATATCGCCGTCTTTAAGCATTTGCAGATAGAACGGAATTCGCATTACGCCATGCGAGGAGTAGCCGAATAGATCTGATTTAACGAGGCTTGGCCCCACGACGGCTGCTTCGGTAGGTGACGCCCCTCCCTGATTGAGTAGTTGAACAGCAAACTCCTGTAAACTCTCGATTGAAATTGATGGCACGTTATGAATCCTTTTAGAACGGAAAAAGTGTAATGGGGGTTGGTGTATTCTGTGGGCACGTGTGGTTTGCCGGGCGGTTAGTCAGTTAATTCACTAATTTGTCGTTGGGCTTCGTAGATTGCGATTCCTGCGGTGGTAGCAAGATTCAGCGATCTGACTTCGTCTCGCATCGGTACCCGCACACATCGTTCGTTCCACGAATCGTGTATATGTGCAGGTAGGCCGGAAGATTCGTTGCCAAAGATTAGCGTATCGCCAATACCATAGGTCGCATCAACATAGCACTGCGATGCGTGTTTGGTGAATACCCACGGGCTCACGTTAGGTAGTCGTTGGAGCAATTGTTCCCAATCATCTACTATTTCAAGATCTAAATGTTGCCAGTAGTCCAAACCAGCTCGGCGTAACCGTTTCTCGGTCAATTCGAAGCCCAAAGGTTCGACTAGCCAAAGTTTCGCGCCAACAGCAACGCATGTGCGCCCAATGTTACCGGTGTTTTGTGGTATTTCCGGTTCAAACAGAACCACGTTTATGGGGCATTTCATGATTTTTGGCGGGTATAGTATGATGCGGCTATGGAAAACGCCTGAGGAAGACTAACCCGATCCCTCAGCTTTGCCGCGATTGCAGGAAAAGCCTATCTGGTTGACAATAGTATAAATCAATTTGTAGAGGAATTGCACCCAGTGAAAGAACGAAATCCTACTCGTAGCGTGACAATTGGCAATGTGACGATAGGCTCGGAACATCCGATCGCCGTGCAGAGCATGACAGCGACGTCGACAACTGATATCGATGCAACCACCGCTCAAGTCAACTCGCTCGCAGACGCGGGTGCCCATGTCGTCCGCATTGCAGCGGACAGTAAATTAGACGCAGCGGCGATTATTGAAATATCCAACAGAACTGATGCAAACATTGCTGTAGACCTACAGGAAAATTACCGTCTCGCAGAAATCGTCGCACCACACGTAGCCAAGCTTCGATACAATCCAGGCCATCTATATCATCACGAACGAGAAAAACCGTGGCAAGAAAAGGTGCAGTACCTGTCAGACATAGCCGGCGCCAATAACTGTGCAATGCGTGTCGGGGTGAACTGCGGTAGCGTTGACCCAGCGAAACTCAAACAATATGCGACTGAGGATTCGATCCGGCCCATGATCGAAAGCGCGTTGGAACATTGCGAGGAGTTAGATAGTCGTGGATTTGATCAGTTTTGCGTGTCGTTAAAAGATTCTGACCCGAGTAATGTTGTGGCCGCTAATAAACAGTTTGCTAAGCATCGGCCTGATGTACCCCTGCACCTAGGTGTCACTGAAGCGGGTTTACCACCGGACGGCATAATCAAAACGAGAATCGCGTTTGAACAACTTATCAGTCAAGGGATTGGCGACACCGTGCGAGTTTCATTGACAGTTCCTAATATCGAAAAGCCTTTGGAGATTCAATCGGCGCTAGACATTCTTAGCGATATTGAAAATGGTCGGGTACGCAGCGTGGTGCAGTTTAAGACCGATACTTTAAATATCATCTCATGCCCAAGTTGTTCGCGAGTGGAAAATGAAGCATTTATATTATTGGCCCAAGACATTAAGAAGATTACGGAATACGCCCAGCAATACGCAATAACGATTGCTGTTATGGGGTGCCGAGTTAACGGTCCGGGCGAAACCGATGATGCGGACCTCGGTTTGTGGTGCGGACCAACCTATGTCAATCTTAAAAAGGGCTCTGAATCATTGGGGCAAATACCCTACGACGCAATTGTCCCGCGACTCAAATCCGAATTGGATATTCTAATCGAGACGATCGACAGCGGGTGTAAGTAGCACGAACAAGGGAGTAAATATCAAGATGGGTGGTTTGCGGATTCTCGATTACTCATTGCGGTTACGTAATTCTTTTACGCAAACTCCGTTTCGTTATGGTAACGGTGAGTTGACTGCTTGCCCGCAAGCCCTCGTTCGTGTAACTGTGGAGTTCAACGGTAACGTATCCCAAGGGTTTGCCGCGGATTGTTTACCTCCGCTGTGGTTCGATAAGTCCGTTGACACTTCATATTCCCGCCAAATAGACGACATGTGTGAAACAATTGTCGAGGCGGTCAACCTTGTAGATGCCAACATGAGTTTTGATAATCCGCTCGATCTCTCGCTCGCGCTTTCGAATTCTGAACAACCTAATCTGTTAAGGAATGAGTTGTTAGCAAGTTTTGGAAAAAGCATGCTTGAAAGATCGGTAATTGACGCGGTCTGCCGTTCAGTAGGAGGCACATTTGGAGACTTAATGGTCAGCGGTGTCCTTTGCGATGATCGACAAATCTCGTTCACATTGGACTCGGGACGTATTGTGAGCACACATGTTTGGGCTCACGATAAGCGGTCGGGTAGCATAGATGTCAGGCACACGATCGGAATGGCTGACGAGATATGGGATGCAAACGTTAGTTCGAAGGGAACAGCCTTGCAAACGCATATTCGCACGTCCAAATTACGATATTTTAAAATTAAGATTGGCAATCGAGGTAGTGAAGATGTGGATCGTGTTGTGCAGATTGCGAAGTGTATTGAAGCGGAAGTGGGAGACCAATACGCGGCGACGGTAGACGGGAACGAACAATTTGCGTGCTTCACTGATTTTCTTGAGCTATACGCGCAACTGCAAGCCACGCCGTCATTGGGTAAGTTCTGTAACAATGTAATTGCTATTGAACAACCGCTTTCAAGACGGCACGCCTTAGATCCATCTCAATTGAAGGGTCTGGCTGAGTTTACTTCACAAACTCCCGTGATAATCGACGAATCCGACGAGAAATGGAGTTCCTTTGCGCAGGCTGTTGAGTACGGTTACACAGGTACAAGCAGTAAAGCCTGCAAGGGCGTATTTAAGGCGTTACTTAATCGTCAAATTGTCGAGGATAAAAATCAGGGCGGAGCGAATAAATTCATAATGACTGGAGAAGATTTATGCTGCATCGGTCCGGTGTCATTGCATGCCGACCTATCCCTCGTTGCGCCATGTCGAACGTAACGGGCATCAATATTTTCGTGGCCTCGATTATCTACCCACGGATTGCTACGCCGACGTGCTCCGGCAACACGACGACCTCTACACGGAAAAAGATGGCATCCCATGTCTAAGAATTCAAGACGGTGCAATTTCTCTTGATTCGATAAATTGCAATGCGTTTGGTTGCGGAATTATACCGCCATGGGATTGCTTTGTACCGCCGGCTGATTGGGATTTTACCGCGCTCGGTATTAGATAGTATCGAGGTCCAATCCGACATGAACAGAGCGCATTAGTTTGTCAAAACCCAAGGCCAACAATAGATCGCAGCGCGAGCTGTTTGTTTCCGAAACGTGTACACGCAAAGGCGACAATCCAGTATCTGGTATCTGTCGTACCAATTCGCAAACAAGGTAATCAAACACGCCAAGCGGCGTCTCACTGCAATTGGGAATATAGCTCAAGACGTCCACACCACCACTAGGCCATCCCGGATAGCTATGGGCTAAACTTGCATAGATGAGCCGACCAATAACTGTATTTGAATCCCGTTCTATCAGACGCAGCTCTGAATTTGCCAGGTGGGAAAAGACCAAATTAATCGCATTTGAATCAAAGATAGGGTCAATTACTTGCACAACGTCGTGTGACCGGCGGAACAGCATATGTTCCCGTCGAAAGGGGATTTGCGCGTTATCAGGGTCGCACTGAAAGCAGACCCATGCCGTACGTTCTTTGAAACCGATGACATATAGAGTGGGGAGAACGTGCTGAAAATCAGGAATCCCGACATTAAGAAAATGGCTTGAGATCCCATTGTAGTATTCCGCGTGTTCGGGCGAGGACCCAATTCGCAGTTTTGAAAATCCTCTACCACGTGCGAACGCCGCGGCCGCCTCGACCAGTGCCGTTGCCGTTTCTAAATCACCTTCGTCAAACAATAAATTGGAAATCGTCAAAGTTGAGGATTCGATATCATCAGAAGCGATTGATCCAAGATGGACAAATCCCACGAGGCGTTGATCCTGTGTTGCTATTAACAGACGGTCGCGGGTAAAACATATTTTGGAGAATACCGCGTGTTCGAGCAGTCCCGCTGACACAACCGATTCAATCTTGCAGCACCGATTGATGACTTCGGCCAGCGCGGGTGGGTCCGTATTGAGAAAGGGGCGGATTTCAATCATTGATCGAATCCTACTTGCACCACGCCGTCCACGACGCGCGATTGATATGTTTTCAAGGTAACCGAGGGAATGGATTGGTGTTGACCCGTCTCTAGGTCATATTCCCATCCATGCCACGGGCAACGCACAACACAATTGTCATATTGGTGTAATGTTCCTTTTCCAATCGAACCGCCTTGATGTGAGCAGATTCCATCGGTGACCCGGTAGACGCCAGTGATGTTAGCGATTGCGAGAACGTTCCCGTCGACCACATGCTCGATAATTGTGCCACTGGGGCATTGGTCTGTATTAACTGTATCAACCCAACGCATAGTTAACCTTTCCTGACATTGTGGCGCCGACGTTTTCTCCTCGCCTTCCAGCGACGATGTAACCACCAATATTGGTGCGGTGTGCGACGGATCTCATTTTCTAATTGCCGATTATACCATTGTGTAACGCCGCGTATAGAACGGTCGGCCCCTTCTAGTTGCATCACGTCAAGTACGTCGATACATGCAAGGTCAAACTTCATGCAACGCGATTGACGGACCGCCGTAGCGACGACCATGTTGCTGTTGGAGTTCAACGCGAACAATGCAATTGCCTTATGACAGGTCGCCTTGCGGCCTAAAAAATCAAGTTCAATACCACTTATTGAATCAGCTTGATCACCTAACACGGTTAAAGTCGCTCCGGACTGTAGTAAGTTGGTTACTTGGTCGGCAACGCCTCGTTTCGGTAGGATGAATTGACCGTGCATTCCACGAAAGGTATTAAAGAATGTGTTGAGGTTCGGGTTATCAAGTGGGCGAGCAATCGTAAAACTCGGAAAACCGAAAAGTCCCGCCGCAAATCCGGCAATTTCGAAGTTACCAAAATGTCCAGAGAGCAATATAGTTGGACGTTGGTCGAGCAAGGCGGAAACAAGTGCATCCAATTTATTGAGTTCAATGTAATCTCGCCAGCTATATCGATTTATGCGACGTGGCGCTTGGGCGATTTCGCAACACATGAGGACCAAACTGCGCCACATTTGGCGTGCCAACTCTTGCTGCTGGGTAGCGTTTAGTTGTGGATATACAGCGGACAGATTTTCCACGATTACCGCACGGCGAAACTTCAGAACATCATTAGCAAGCCAGGCCAAAAAGGATGCAAATCGTTCAACCACGGAATCCGAACAAGCTTGCATGCAACAAAACAGTGTTCTTACAACTATATAGACGAATAAATGCATCGTGCTGTTCTTGGTAGCGAACGGGGAAGGCAAAAATGAATCGAACTTATCTTCGTGGGACTACAAGATAATCGCACATCACCTGCCAAACACCAATGCCAATATTGCGGTTGAAGTCATGGACTCGGATATCAAGCCTTAACGCCCGTTTTGCGATACGATAAGCGTGGGTCGCGTTTGAGGGGAAGTGATATAGCCTTGCCGGACTCGGCCGCCTTATAGATTGCAAGTATGATTTCAACGCTACGTCGTCCTTCGATACCGTCGATCGAATTAGAGCTCTTTCCCTGAATCGAACGAATCGCATCGCGAAAGAGTGCTGCGTGAGCGTGATGACCGATGGCTGCAGGATCAGCGGCCCCGCCACCCGTTTTAGTACGCCCGACCATCCGCTTGACCAATTGGGTATCTGACTTTGTCATCCTAGAGAACTCCCAAATTGTTATGTCTTCTTCCTCTAACACGGCCGATCCGTGTGTCCCATGTATTTCAATTCGTTTAAGCATGCCTGGATATGCTGCTGTCGTAGCTTCAATAACACCTAACGCGCCGTTCTTAAATCGCAACGTCGCCACCACAACATCCTCAACTTCGATGCGCTTGTGAGCGAGCATGTCCGCTTGCGCGGTAATTTCAACAACAGGTCCCATCAACCATGACAGCAAATCAACGGTATGGATAGCTTGGTTCATCAATGCTCCGCCACCGTCGAGTCGCCAAGTACCTCGCCATGCCCCGCTATCATAGTATTCCTGTGTTCGAAACCACTTTACATACGCATCGCCCATCGAGAGTCTACCGAATTTGTTTTCATCCACCGCCTTTTTTAGGAGTTGCGACGACTCGTGAAACCGCGATGGAAAAACGGTAAATAGCTGAACGCGATTGCTCTTGCACGCGTCAATAATTGCATCACATCGTGCCAACGTAATTTCAAGCGGTTTTTCAACGATGACGTGCTTGCCGGCGTTTGCAGCAGCAACCGCTGGGTCTAGGTGGGCGCCACTCGGCGTGCAAATGGTTACCACATCGAGACCGGGATTTTCGAACATTTTGTTTAAGTCCGTATAGGGTGTGCAGTCGTTTTTGTCAGCAAAGGATTCCGCCGATGGAGCATTTAGATCAAAACAACCAACCAAATTGGCGCCGCGTATATCAGCAATCGCCCTAGCATGAAAATCTGCGATCATACCGCATCCAATGATACCGAATCCTAAAGCCATATCTATCTCCTAAGCATATTTTGAAACTGTTTTGTAATTGTCATACTATTGACGATTGTAGGTACGTCCACGCTAACGTAATTGTACTTAATGAATTAAGACTGACGTGGATGATAATTGCTGGCAAAATTGAACCGGTTCTCTGCGTGACGTAACCGAGAGCCAACGCTAGGAAGAACAACGGTATATAGGCCGCGCCTTGGCCAACGTGGAGACCCGCAAAAAGTATGGAGGTGACTACGATTGCACCATAGCGGCTAGTAATGCCCTGCGAGGCAGCATGCGTTGGCATAATCGAATTATTGCAAAATACTAAAGTCTCAAATGTCCAATTGCGGTCAAAGATACGTTGTAAAAATGACAGCAGTACTCCTCGAAATACAAACTCCTCGACAAGAGGCGCTGCTATGACCACCGAAAAGGCCGTCGAAAGCAAAGCGGAAAGCGACATTTCACTTAGGAACGCATCAATTACGGGATGATTGTACTTCGTTACAAAAACTGAGACGAGGCCGTTGAGCAATAAAATAGTAGGTAAGACGCAGACGGTTGTAGTTAGACCAATTAGCACTTGTTGGCCAAGTCTATCGAAGCGGAATCGAATTACCCGAAGATCTTGCCTACGTAAATATACGAGTGTGAAGGTGATGAAGCCTCCAGCCATGACGCTTAGTCCCGCGGCTGAATTCAGAGGTGTAATAAGGATCGGATTAAATCCAGCGGGCGTTCCGAAGACGTCCAGATCTACAACAACCAACAAAGCGATCATTTGCGAGGCTAAATAAAGCACCATTACGACAATTACATCTAAAAAGTCCGTCCGCGACATTTTTTGATCCCATTGTTTTAACAACGGGAGTTGCCGTCTTGTGCGCGTAATAAACAGGTAAATCCAGGGCGGTGCTATAAAAAGACATACGCATGTTAGCCCAACTACCGCCAACGATATCAGTGCATAACTATCCATTAAGTGTACCTGGTAAACTCATTTTGATTTAGATGCTTCTATGCCACGCTGAGATAGATTTAGGTCACGTCCATGTGTTTGGTTAGTCCCTGAACCATTTTCGTCGCAGCGAAAATATAGATAGTTCCAGAATAAATCGTACTAACGATCGCCACCCAGACTGCGACAGCAGTAATCCAAGCAATCACAACCGCAAACGTTTCAGTTTCCATGCCAACGCTCTGTATATCGAATACCAGCAGGCACCCGCCAACTGCAATACACTGGAACACCATCTTGAGTTTTCCCGACATATTTGCGGAGAAATCACCACCATGTTGTTCGATGTACCCGCGTAACATTGTGACTAAAAGTTCACGGCCAACCACAACAACTGCCATCCATCCAGTAATCATTGACCAATTTGCGTCGCCCAGTTTTGCAGTCTGGATTGCTATTAAAATATAAGCACCACAAATAATTATCTTGTCACAAAAGGGATCCAATATCCTTCCTAGTTGTGTTACCTGACTCGTTCGCCGAGCGACATAGCCGTCAACCCAGTCTGTACTGGCGGCGATTACAAACACCCAGAACGCCGCATAAAAGTAATCATGGGACATTAGAGCGAAGACTACTATCGACAATGCAAATCGCGTTAGCGTGATCAGATTCGGCGTGTTAAGAACCGCCGGCCGGTTTGTCTGCGTCGCGTTGGACGCATCTGGCTTGGAATCCATATTACTAACAACCATTGTGCTAACAAGATACTATCAATGGCTCCAATTTACACCGTAGCCAAAAAAAACACACCCAGCAGTACTGTTTTTTTACAATACCGCGCCAATTAGATCGTACTCGCTAACGGTGACGATCTCAGCTTCTACAATTTGGCCCGGCGAGAGTTGGGCGCCATTACCTGTTAAGAACACTAAGCTATCGATGTCCGGCGCGTCTGCCTGCGAGCGACCTATCCAAGCGTTGGCTTGCTGGGGAACCGCCTGGTCAACCATTACAGATAATCTGCTATTAATCAACAACTCATTTCGCTCATACATGATTTTTTGTTGGGCCAGCATTAGCGTTTCACGACGCGTTATTTTAACATCTTCGTCTATGTGGTCGGTCAGATTCGCGGAAGGGGTCGCCTCCTCGAAGGAATAACTGAATACACCGAGACGATCGAATCGCGTCTCGTTGACAAACTCTACCAATTCCTCAAACTGCTCGTCGGTCTCACCGGGGAAACCGGTGAGCATAGTTGTCCGCAAACATAGATTCGGGATCCCCGCACGTAGGCGTTCGATTGTCTCGATTGTCTGTTGTTTATTCACTCGACGAGACATCCGCCTGAGCATCTGGTCATTAATGTGCTGCAGTGGCATGTCGATATAAGGAATTATGCGATTAGAGTCGCAGATTACATCAATCAATTCGTCACTGATATACATCGGGTAGAAATAGAGTAAGCGTATCCACTCAAACCCCTCGACCTCATTGAGTTCTCGTAGTAACTGAGCAAGTCGCGGTTCCCCGTAATTGTCGATACCATAGTATGTTGTATCCTGCGCAACGATATTCAATTCTTTGACGCCATCCGCTGCTAACTGGCGTGCTTCTAATAAGATCGTTTCCATTGGCTTGCTCGCGTGTTTACCTCGCATTCGAGGTATATCGCAGAATGTACATAACCGGTCGCAGCCCTCTGATATTTTTAGATAAGCAAAATGTTGTGGGGTAATTCGGAGGCGGTCCGTATCTGGTAAAGCCCGTATCGGCGCTGGGCGGAACACCGTCCGTTGTTCATAATTACCCATCAGTCGATCAGCAACTTTCGTAACCTCCTCTCGACCAAACACTCCGATGAGAGCGTCAATGCCGGGGCGATCATTCAACAGCTCTTCTTTTTGCCGTTCCGCAAGGCAACCTGATACGATAACCCCCTTTATCTTTCCCGCATTTTTCAGCTCTAGCATCTCGTCAATAGCGCCGTATGATTCCGTTCTTGCTTCCTCAATAAATCCACAAGTATTGACCACAACAAAATCCGCGTTGACCGGTTCTCGGACTAATTCGTAACCATCGAGTTGCAACAACCCCAGCATCCGCTCACTATCTACCGTATTCTTTGGGCACCCAAGGCTAATGAAGGAATATCGTCCTTTGCTCACTTGGTCACTATAGATCGGGAGATCAGTCATTTTGGCTTATCGCCTACTTTAGACTTCATATTTCGTTGGGCCTTGGTGTTAAAACCAGCGGGCTTTGTTTACAACGTTGAGAAGTGGTTTATGGTTGGTGAATCGTTTAACATTCTCTAACAGCGTTTCAAGATGGCGTTCGGCAACACGCTTGGAACACGCCGCCACATGGGGTGTGATAATCACATTAGGATGCGTCCATAGAGGATCGTCAACGCCTAAAGGTTCAGTTTCCATCACATCAAGCGCAGCGCCTCGTATTTGTCCGGTTTGTAACGCCTGACGCAGGTCGTTTAACGGTACGATTGCGCCACGTCCAATATTTATTAAGTAAGCATCATTCTTCATTCGCGAAAATTGTTTCGTATCGAACATGCCCTCAGTTTCCGGCGTGTGTGGCGCCGCGATAATCACAAAATCGCTTTTGCCCAATAGTTGTTCAAGTCCGTCCTCCCCATGCATGAACTCGACTCCATCCGGTGGTGTGTCACAATAGGGATCCACGCCACCAACCCGCATTCCTAGCTTGATGCAATGCGAGGAAATTTCCGCACCAATGCTACCCAAGCCGATCAGCCCCACCGTCATATCGGCTAATTGTGAATGGGCCAAATCCATAGCAGTTACCATACCTGGACCAACGCTGAAATCACTGCGTGCATCTTCTCCACCCAAGGGAGCCCAATTCGACTGAAGTTGTTGCCTGGTGTAGTACGGCATCTGCCGACAAAACATGAGAATATACATCAACACGTGATCCGCGATTACGTCGTAAAAGAGCCCTCGCATATTTGTTAGCGTACAAGAGTGGTCCACTAACTCAGGAAAAATATAGTGTTCAAGGCTGGCCGTCGGACTCTGTACCCACTGCAAACAGGATGAAGCGGCAAGTAACTCTGGAGTTATTTTGCCATAAAATCCATCGGCATCTGTGATCTCTCTCAAAGCGGACTCAGGGGATTCAGCGTTGACTACGTCTAACTCTTGGTTAACGGAACAGAGGAGTTTCAATCGGTGGGCATCAAGTTCGGGATGGATTACTAATTTCATTTATTGCCGCCTGCGCCGATTTCATTCCATGCTGGATAGGCAACTTCGCCAACGTCGGACACTTGCGCGCGATACAGTGTTTTGCCTGCTGTAATGAAAATCGTTTGACCGTTTGGCCCTCCAAAGGCAAGATTTGTAATTACATCCTCACCAATGGGAATCCTCGCCAGCATTTCACCCTGAGGAGATAGAATATACACTCCCGTAGGGACGTCTTTATTTTCATGGATTCCACGCGGCGCAGATATGCCTGCGGCGATGTATAAGTTCCCGGATTTAGATAGCCGCATTCCGTCAGCACCACGACCGCCGCCGAAATCCCAAACCTCTTGTTGGTCTGTGGCGAGTCCAACGTCGTTCAAACTAAATTTCCAGATTTTGCGGTTCCCATCTACGACGGGACAACTATCAACTAGGTAGAGCGTCGTGCCTGCTTGGTCAATAGCAATGCCGTTGGGGCGCTGAATTTCGGGTTGTGAAAGGATCCTCTGCACGTTTCCCGATATGTCAATTCTGTAGACCGCGTCGCAATCCATCTCCATGATGCTGCGGTCATCATAACAGGGGTCTGTGAAATAAATATTGCCAACCGCGTCAACACATATATCATTTGGCGAGTTATATCGTTGGCCTTCGTACTGGTCGGTAAGAACCTCGTATTCACCGGATTCAAGGTTCGTACGAGTAATGCGTCGCCCTCCTTCTTGCGAGCCAAATTCAGCGCCTTCACAATGCAATAGTCGACCTTGAGGATCAAACGTCTGTCCATTGGTCCGATTACTGGGCTCGCGCCAAACTACGTTGTTGCCGTCAGGCGTCCAACGCATAATCCTATTGTTTAGGATATCGCTGTAAAACACACTTCCGTCCGCGTGGTAAGCGGGACCCTCAGTGAAGGCAAGTGATGCAACGGTGGTCAATTGGGCTTGAGATGGTGCTGCTAGTGTTTCATATCGCATCGATAAACGGTTCTCCTAATCGTTAGAACGGATAAGTGTTTTTTGAATCGTGGCGACAAGCGCATCGGCCACCTCGGATTTAGTTCCGCCTAGTTTCAAGATGCAAGTACCGTCGGGTTGCAATAACTCGATTTCGTTGAATTTAGAATCGATTGCGGCGACGTCATTAAGCACGATCAGATCGCAATATTTTCGTTGCGCCTTGGTAATTGCGCGAAAATGGTGGTCGTCGGTTTCTAGGGCAAACCCAACGACCCATTGATCACTACGTTTGCTTCCGCCTAGCGTTGCAATTACGTCTGACGTTTCAATGAGATCTAGAGTGATACCATCTCCAGTTTTAGAAAGCTTGGCGGATGCGACTTCCGTTGGTTTGTAGTCACAGGGGGCTGCCGCGCCAACAGCACCATCAAATTCCGGAAAACATTCGACGGCCTTACTCAACATTTCCTCGGTGGAAACCACCGGGATGACCTGAGCTTCGCGAGGATATTCTACATCGACAGGACCCGTGACAATTGTTACGTCGTGGCCTAAAGCGATGAATGACCGGGCTAAGCAGGACCCCATTCGCCCGCTGGAAGAATTGGTGATATATCGCACAGGGTCGATGTGTTGTCGAGTGGGACCTGACGTGATAAGTATCTTGGACATGTAGTTCCCAAAACCTGAGCATTCCCAGTGTTACCTAGTTCGGATAATGTAAATCGATTGCTGCCATGATAGCATCATCTTTTTCGAGACGACCGACTCCGTCGCTACGACAACTAAGCCATCCCTTTGCGGGACCAATCACAACCGCACCATCGTCATTTATGCTCTTAATGTTTCGCTGAGTAGCAGGTTTGTTCCACATTTTGTCGTTCATGGACGGCGCCACCACAATCGGACCATCAAATGCCAGGTACGTCGTACTGGCGATACAGTCGCTTATTCCATTAGCAGCTTTAGCTATAAAGTTAGCAGTGGCGGGAGCGACTAACAACAATCGGCAGGTTCGAGCGACGTTGATATGCGCTCCAAACGGCGCGCTGTCACAATCAAATACGGATGTTATGACCGGATTGCCACTTAGTGCAAAGAACGTGGCTTCGCCAACGAATCGCTGGGCGTTGGATGTCAGGATTACTGTGACATTATCACCTTGTTGAGCCAAGGCCGAAACGACACCCGCCATCTTGTAGGCTGACACCCCGCCAGTAACGCAAATGGCGATCGAACGTTGCGTCGTGCTACCCGAAGGCAAATTCATAGGTCCAAAGGATTAATATCTGGAACGTCCGTTACAGCAGTTTCCCCCTCCGCCGTATGTACTTGATTTTCTGTATCAAGCGTAATCTTGTCCTGCAAAATTTCTTGCAAGACCAATTCCATCATAGTGTCCGCTTGCATGTCAACGAGTGGACGCGAACCTTGTTTCAGTTGGACGATACGCTTCTGTATCAAAGTTGACAATTTGAATCGACCACCGACTTTTTCAATGATTGCTTCGTCTTTAAGTTCTTCGAGCATAAATCTTATTCTCCAACTTTCTCTAAAATGGAACAGATTTCCGACATCGCTTGCATCGGGTCTGAATTGGTGATTTGGTGCATATATTGTTCGCGGAATGACATCTCATCGCGAGCAACCTGCAGTCGTCTAGCGATAGACTCGGCGGTATCGCTACCGCGGTTCGTCAGTCGTCGCTCTAACTCTTCAATGGTGCCAGCGTGGATGAAAATTGTTGTTGCATCAGGAATTGAATCTAAAACACTAAACGCGCCTTGGATATCAATCTCTAAGATTACCCATAATCCTTGATTTAGACCAGTGGTTACTGTTTCACGAAGCGTGCCATACCAATATCCACTTGAAAATACGTCCTTATATTCAAGGAAAGCGTTTTCGTCGCGTAGCTGCGAAAACGCATGCTCATCGATAAAATGGTAGGCCTCACCGTCCTCTTCCGACTTGCGTGGGGGTCGAGTGGTTGCGGAAACACTGAGTTTTAAGGGTAACTCGCAATTTTTAAGCAATAAATCTACAACGGTGGATTTACCGGCACCAGAGGGACCGGAAATAATCACTAGTTTTCCATTGGATTCTGTTGCGTTCATACTTATTCAATATTCTGAACTTGTTCTTTAATGCGTTCAATTGCAGCTTTGGTGTCCACCACAAGCCCGGCTATCGTGACGTCGTTTGCCTTTGACCCGATAGTATTTACCTCACGCAACAACTCCTGGGTCAAAAAATCAAGTTTGCGCCCGCTGCTTGTTGTTGCTATTAGAAGTTCATGCATATGGTGAAGGTGACTGCCAATCCGGACAATCTCCTCCGAGATATCACACTTGTCAGTATAGATCGCAATTTCGCGAATAAGATCCGTATCGCTTAAAGTGATTTCGTGTTGCGTCAGACGGGTATTTATTCTGTCCGTAATACGCTCGGAAAATTGTTCGATGACCAGTGGAGCTTGGGCGGTAATACCCTTCAGGTTTTCGCCGATGACGTTCAGGTTGGTTTCGATGTCCTCGCCCAGTCGGGTACCTTCGCTCTGGCGCATTTCCAAAAGACTGTTAGTCGCTGCGCTACACGCCTGAAGAATTAATTCGCCAAGACCACCATCGGTATTTAGTTCGACTCCCGTTTGACTTATGACCCCAGGGAGACTTATCAACAACTCCGGAGACGGCACTAGGTCGGGTACATTTAAGACAGATCGTAGTTGTTCCACATATTCTGCGATTAATGATTCGTCAAGTTGAACGGTGCGTGTGCGCTGCAGCGATTCAATTCGAATATGCGCCGTTACGGAACCACGACTGAGTTGCGTTCGAAGCTGTGCTTCAATCTGAATTTCAAACAGGCTGATGGAATCCGGTAGGCGAATATTCAACTTGAGGTGACGATTGTTGACGGAACGTAATTCCACTGTCACCGTGTAATCGGAGTTTGTTGCATCGCCCGTGCCTTGTCCGGTCATACTGTAGAGCATGCTATTATCCCGCTGGAAGGGTGCCAATGTGCGACATTACAACTAATCTATTAATTCGTCGTAATCTAGTGATACAACCGAATTAATTTTCGACTTTTATTTTTTGTCCGCGGGAGCTGCATCTTCATTCGTGGGATCATCAGCTGAAGCATCTTTCTTCGACGGATCATCGGCAGCGTTGTCATCTTTTGGATCAGCGGTTGAGGCGTCGTCAACCTTCGGATCATCGCCTGAGGTCGCATCATCTATTGGATCATCGGCTGACGCGTCATCCGACATTGGTTCTTCAGTATTTGGCACTTTTTCTGTCGACGTGTCATCAGGGCTCGCATTGGTACCTGTCTCATTTGTTGGGTTTACCGGCGGTACAAGATTATTCGGCAGCACTCCTTCAAACTCAGGATTCAATCCGCTTGGTGAATCCGTTTCTGTTTGGATATCTGCGTCATCGCTTCCCTCTGCGACGGGCGGTTGCGTGCGGCTATAAAAGAAGATTGTGACACAACACAACAGTATCCAAATAATGGTCATGGTGAGTGTCAACCACATCAATATATCGCCGCCTCGCGCACCAAACGCACTTTGAGCGGTGCCGGTTAAACTCCCGGCGATGCCTCCACCTTTTCCACGTTGAATCAATATGATAAATACTAGAAAGAGTGATAACAGGAATAGAATGACTCCCAACAGACCCAGAAAGAATCCGGACGAATCGGCGATCAACAAGAATTCAAACATTGCGCTGCGACATCCAATGAAAAAACGTGGAATACTAGTTACAATCTACCAATTTGGCACGAATGGGAGTTTTTGTAAATGGGCGAATGGCAAGATTCGTCTCGCAAGTGCCATTCCCTTAGCGACATCCTAAATCCAATATTAGGCGTTTTCGATAATACCGATAAAGGATTCCGTGCTGAGAGCCGCACCACCGACTAAAGCACCATCAATATTAGGTTGGCTTAGTAATTCGCGAGCGTTTTCCGGTTTCACGCTTCCCCCGTATTGAATTCGAGTGGCGTCTGCGACGAGATTGTTAAATCTAGTGCCTAACCACGTCCGGATACTGCTGTGTACTTCTTCTGCCTGATCAGGCGTGGCCACTTTACCGGTTCCAATGGCCCAAACGGGTTCGTATGCAATCGTAACGATTCCCATGTCTTCTGATGTGATATCCGCCAAGGAATTGGTTAGTTGCTCTTCAATAACGGCCGTGGTTCGTCCAGCTTCAAGGATTGGTTTAAGGCCGTGCGCTAGTGCCGACCTTATTTTTTGATTGATAAATCCGTTCGATTCAGCCAAGTCGGGAAGGTGTCGTCGTTCACTGTGACCTAGGATGACGTATTCGCAGCCTAAGTCTAACAACATTTCTGCGTTAAGTTCACCAGTATATGCTCCGGCTTCAGCAGGATATAGGTTCTGCGCGCCTAATGAGATATTTGATGAGTCGATTTGCCCAGCGACTCCGGACAGGAAACCAAAACTTGGACAAATGGCGACGTCGACCTGGGTGTTGTCGGCCAATTTAGTAACAAGCCCCGCCGTAAGTTCTGCAGCCTCGGACTGGTTAAGATTCATTTTCCAGTTTCCAGCAATAAATGTTTTACGCATGGTGCCGTAATTCCTTAGATTATTAGAACGTTCCGCCAAAGACGTGGGCGATTTCTTCGAGTTTCTTAAAAGTGGTAGCGAATTCCTCGGGAGACAATGCCTGTGGCCCGTCGGAAAATGCCTTTTCAGGGTGATCGTGTACTTCAATATGCACGCCGTCCGCACCGGCGGCCAAACCAGCGTAGGCGCATGCCGGGATAATATCGGGGCGGCCAGTGGCATGGCTTGGGTCCACGATAATAGGTAGATGTGTCAATGTCTTAATGGCCGCTACAGCTGCGACGTCGTATAAATTGCGTGTGGCGGAATCAAAACTCTTGATTCCTCGTTCGCACAAAACCACATTTTGATTCCCCGCTGCTAATACGTACTCAGCACTCATTAAGAGATCGGTAATCGTAGCGCTCATCCCCCGTTTAAGCAGAACTGGCTTACCGCATTTACCCACCTCAGTCAGAAGCACGAAGTTCTGCATGTTGCGAGCACCTACTTGTAACATATCTGCGTATTCACTTACGACCTCGACATTACGCGGATCAGTTACCTCAGTTACGACCGGCACGTTGTAACGATCACCGACTTCTCGGAGAATTTTCAACCCCTCAATTCCCATGCCTTGAAACGCGTACGGACTAGTTCGGGGTTTGTAGGCACCGCCGCGGAGTATGTTCGCACCACCTTGAACAACTGCAGATGCAATTGCATCAAGCCCTTCGGCCGATTCAATGCAACAGGGCCCTGATATCATACAGAGGTGACCGCCGCCGATCTTTACGTCGCCGACCTCCACAACGCTCGCCTGAGGGTGGGCATCGAGGCTTGCTAATTTGTAAGGAGGCAATATAGGAACGACTGACGATACGCCGGGATATGCGCTAAGTTGATCCGCATCAATTTTGGATTCATCCCCAATCACACCGATGATCGTTCGAAATGTTCCAATGCTCAAGTGGGGCGTCAATCCTAACGACTCAATGTGTTGTTTCAAATTGTCGATTTGTTGTTCCGTTGTTTCGGAACTGAGAATAATAATCAAAGTGTGGCTGCCTTAAATTCGCTGCGGTACGGATTCTTATGTGAAAACATGGGTCATTTACTGAGTATGACATGCCTCTAAGATAGTTAATCTGCTGACCCGTAAGACGCTGCCCAAATGTAACTTTACCACAGCGAATTCAATGCGGAAATACCTGTGATCGCGGTACAAACAAACGAGCAGCGTAGATGTCGGCTATTCTAAATAGTCGGCACACCAGTAACGGAGGCACGAGGATAAGTTCCAAGCACACGAACAGCACGGGTATAACTCTGCAAACTGTCAATCGCGCGTTGCACTGCTTGATCCTGTTGATGGCCCACGAACTCGATGAAAAAGACATATTCATTTTCAGCGTTGGGTCGCGGGAAAGATTCGATCCACGTTAGATTGATGTCCTCCGTCTTGAAAACCACCATGACGTCCGCCAAAGCACCTGGGCAATGGTCCAATTCAAGTAAGAGTAGCGTTTTGTCGTCTCCCGTCGGCGATTGACTGTCGCTGCCGAGCACTGCAAAGCGAGTGAGATTGTTCGCTCTGTCTTGGATGGATGCAGCTATGATCTTGAGACCGAAATGTTCGGCCGCAGCAGTGCTTGCAATTGCCGCGGCACCTGAACCAGTGGCGGATGGATCGTTCGTGGCGATCATTTCCGCGGCTTCGGTCGAACTTGACGCACCGTATACCGAAACGTCTGGAAGATTGCTGTCAATCCAATTTCGGCATTGTGATAATGCCTGTGGCTTGCTGTATATTTCACGGATGTCTGACATATCGCAGTTTGCGATCAAATTATGGTGGATAGCGTAATTGATTTCCGCCGAAATTTCGATGTCCGCGCGGGCCAATATATTAAGCGTATCTACAATTCTACCATCGGTACTGTTTTCCAAAGGCACGACACCGTAGTTCGCAAGCCCGGATTGGATTGCGCCAAACACTGCGGCGATCGTCGTTACAGGAACAAATTCAGCTGTATCACCGAAATGTTCCCGACTCGCTAAATAGCTGTAACTGTAAATTGGTCCGAGATAAGCGACTTGTGTGAGCGCAGTCATAACATCGGTTCTCGTCAAAACATAATAAATACGAGTATTCGTGGAAGACTGATCAAAACTGCTACGGCGATAGTTTGATCGGTATTGCAAACGATTCTACGGGAAACACCCGCGATTAGGGAATACCTGTCATAGCGTAATGTCACGTAGTACCCGTCGATTTCGTTAATCTACCTGCCAAATTGGCACACGCAACCACTAATGTCAGCGCCGCGTATCTCTGTGACGGGCAATAAAAGTCGTCGAAACGGCAATTTCGATTGGTTTGTCGACAATTTGCAAGTTACTTGATTGAATGGCACGGTCTTTGCTTTATGTCCTATTGTTAGCAAATGGTTGCGGTAAAGCTAGGGCACGGCAACTATCAAATCGTACTTTCACAAGTCGTGATGGGTATAACGGAACCAGTAGGAGAAAAATATTATGACAAGTGGCGAAAAAATTATCGGAATCGATTTGGGGACAACTAATTCAGTGGTCGCTGTCGTCGAGGGTGGCGTGCCAACAGTTATTCCTAACCCAGAAGGTAATCGACTGACGCCAAGCGTCGTGGCCTTCGTTGACGGAGCGGAAACGCATGTTGGCGAACCTGCGCGCCGTCAAGCTGTGACCAATCCAACACGAACTATCCAGTCCATAAAACGGTTTATGGGACGACGATCCAGCGAGATTTCGGATAACGATCGCTTGGTATCCTATAAGGTCGGCAAGAGTGATTCTGGTTACGTCGAAGTCAATATCGACGGCAAGAGTTATTCGCCACAGGAAATTTCCGCTAAAACGCTACGTAAGCTCAAAGAATCAGCTGAGGCCTACTTGGGCCACAAGGTAAATAAGGCAGTGATCACCGTCCCGGCCTATTTTAACGACTCGCAACGACAAGCTACCAAAGACGCCGGCCAAATCGCTGGACTCGAAGTGACACGTATCATCAATGAGCCTACCGCCGCGGCTCTCGCGTACGGTTTGGATAAGAAAAAAAGTGAACGCATAGTAGTATTCGACCTTGGCGGTGGAACCTTCGATGTGTCCGTTCTGGAAGTTGACGATGCTGGGGATGCTGACAATGAGAGCCGAGTATTTGAGGTATTGAGCACGTCAGGCGACACCCAACTAGGTGGTGACGACTTTGATGCGGCTCTCCTTAATCATGTCGCCGATGCATTTATGAACGATAATGGTGTGGATTTGCGTAATGACACCATGGCACTTCAACGCTTATACGAAGCTTGTGAAAAGGCAAAGAAAGATCTTAGCTCAGTTCCCCAAACGGACATCAACTTGCCGTTCATTACAGCGGATGAATCTGGGCCGAAGCACATGCAAATGACCATCACCCGTGCAACTTTTGAGGAAATGATTGACGACTTGGTCGACAAATGTCGAGAACCCGTTGAACAGGCGTTGAAGGACTCGGGTTTTACTGCCGCTGATATCGATGAAGTTGTATTGGTCGGTGGGTCAACGCGTATCCCGAAAGTGCGTGATATGGTCGTTAGCCTGTTTGGCAAGGAACCGCATCAGGGGGTTAATCCAGATGAAGTCGTGGCAATGGGTGCGGCGATCCAAGGAAGCGTGCTCGCGGGGGATCGGACCGACGTCTTGTTATTGGATGTTACCCCACTCACTGTAGGGATTGAAACCGAAGGCGGAGTAATGACGGCCTTGGTCGAACGTAATACCACAATCCCAGCGGAAAAGAAAAGCGTGTTTAGTACCGCCGCCGACAATCAACCCGCAGTGACAGTAAAGGTCTACCAGGGTGAAAGGAAGATGGCGAAACACAATCGTCTACTCGGCGAGTTCAACCTCGAAGGAATTCCACCAGCACCGCGAGGAGTCCCGCAGATTGAAGTTACTTTTGATCTCGACCAAAATGGCATCCTCAACGTGACTGCTAAAGACTTAGGTACCCAGCAACAATCCAACGTGCGAATCGAGGATTCTGCAGGGCTCGACGATGAAGAAATCGAACGCATGCGGAAGGATGCCGAGGTCCACGCGGAGGATGACAAGAAGATGTTTGAATTGGTTGAAGTCCGAAATAAGGGCGAGCAACTGGCGTATCAGCTGGAAAAAACGATGACTGAAAGTGGAGATAAATTATCTGACGAGGATAAAGCTCCCCTTACAGCTGCTATTGATAAGGTTAGACAGTTATCTATGGGTGAAGACGTTGAGGAAATTACGGCTGCGGTTGACGAACTTGAACAGACAGCGCAGGCGTTTTCCAAGACGCTATATGAAGCAGCAGACGCGGATGGCGGAGAAGACGCTCCGGCCGACGACGATGCCATCGATGCGGATTTCGAAGTCAAGGAAGACGATGTAGATAATGCGGACGACGCAGACGCTGCAGAGAATGCGGATGACGGTGGAGAGAATGACGACGAATCTGCTGAAAATGATGAGGCTGAAAACGATGATTAACTTTAATTTTAGTTTGTAACGAAAACGGGGCTTCGCAATTTGCTAAATTGCGAAGCCCTTTTTGTTATTCGAAATATGGATCAAGTATGTTCGTTTAAAGTGAATTTAGCGTTCGACACCCCAGTTGACTAAAATATCGTCTGCGCCTGGAGTCAGGCGAGTTAATTTCGCAATAACTTCTTGTTTACCCGAAGCATCTGCCGCTTCGTATTGGCGTCTTAATTTTCCGACCTTCACCTTGCGATGACGGCGTCGTTTGATTTCTTTGGTTCGTTCGCTACAGCCCACGTTGGATACTCCGATTCGTTTTAATGGTGCTTGTGATTCACCTTTGATTCTAAACTTTACTACAGAATACCTTGTAGCATGCCCCCAGATTCTCGTCAATTACCTTGGAACTCTCCCGTTGTAGAAAATACCAAGTAATGATAGATTGAGAGGTTCAAAACCGAGCGCAAGCAGGCTGTATGAAAACGTATTCATTACACGCCCAAAAGTGCATAGAACCTTAGTCCCGAATCAGACTGCGTATTGTCTAGTTTGGTAAGGAATGGTGAATTCACAACCAGATTCACCGTTCTACGTTATTTATGAAAAGAAAATTTAACTATGGTAAACCGCAACCTAATTCGAACCTTAGAAGATACTGAACTCGTAGCTGAACTTGAAGAAATGTTTGGCGGCGACAATGAAAACGCACTTCTTGATAATGCTATCAACGCCGATGCGAATTTTGATGTTAACGCAATCGTGCAAGGGCAAGTGATTTCCATCACTGATGGTGTAGTACTTGTAGACGTCGGGGCTAAAAGCGAAGGCACGATCTCTATTAACGAATGGGATCCCGGCGAAGAACAACCGACTGTCGGTTCGTCGGTCCAAGTATTGATCGAAGAGGTGGAAGATGAGTTGGGACCTGCGAATGATCCTCACGGGTTAGTCACGCTAAGTAAACGTAAAGCTGAGAAAATCCTTGCGTGGACAGCGATGATGGAGCAAATCAATGAAGGACAGATCGTCAAAGGATTTGCGACTCGAAAAATTAAGGGCGGACTACTTGTTGATATCGGCGTAAATGTATTCTTGCCGGCTAGCCAGGTTGATATTCGACGACCACATGATATTGCGGATTACATTGGTCAAGAACTCGAATGCGAAGTATTGAAAATTGACGAAGCGCGGCGCAACATTGTTGTCTCGCGACGCTCGCTTATCGAACGTCAGCGGAAAGCCGATCGCGAAGCACTTTTGTCGACGCTTAACGAGGGTGAATCCAAGGTTGGCATCGTCAAGAACATCGCCGATTTCGGTGCCTTTGTCGATCTTGGTGGTATAGACGGCCTATTGCATATAACAGATATGAGTTGGGAACGAATTGGACACCCAACGGAAATGGTCACAATCGATCAGGAAATCGAAGTTTTGATTTTGCGTATTGACCATGAAAAAGAAAAGATTGCCCTAGGACTTAAACAGAAAACAGCAAATCCTTGGGATGGTGTCGAAGAACGATATGAATTAGGAGCTAAGGTTGCGGGCGAAGTCGTAAATGTAATGAGTTACGGTGTTTTCGTTAAACTGGAACCAGGCATTGAAGGATTGGTTCATATTTCAGAAATGTCGTGGACTAAACGTATCAATCATCCGAACGAAATCGTTCAAATCGGAGACGAGATCGAGGTTGTTGTTCTATCTGTAAATCGTGAGGGACAACAACTATCGCTTGGTATCAAACAAACACAAAATAATCCATGGACAGAGGTTGAAGCGAAATATCCTGTCGATGCGGTCGTAAAGGGTTCTGTTCGTAATCTCACCAATTATGGGGCGTTTATAGAACTCGAAGAGGGAATTGACGGATTGTTGCATGTGTCAGACATTTCTTGGACACGCAAAATCAGTCATCCAAATGAGGTGCTTGAAAAGGGACAGGAAATCGAATGTAAGGTTCTGTCCACTGATATCGAAAGACGACGTATTGCCCTTGGGGTGAAACAATTAGATGCCGATCCGTGGGAAACTGATATTCCAGAACGATATAAATCTGGGCAAAAGCTTTCGGGAAAAGTCACCAAAATCACAAACTTTGGTGTCTTTATTAGTCTTGAAGATGGACTTGAAGGATTGCTCCACATCAGTGAACTCGCTGATGAAAAAATCGAGAATCCGGAAGATCTGGTCAGCGTCGGTGATGAACTCGAAGTGAAAGTATTACGTGTCGATATCGAAGATCGTAAGATCGGACTGTCCCGCAAACGCGTTGATTGGGAAGACGATGGAATCGAAGACGAAAATGCTATTCGACCCGAGCAATTTTTACCAAATGATCTCAAAGGTGGACTCGGAAATGCCGGCCCACTGTTTGCATCGGAAGATGAAACTGCTGACGCTCCTGAAGATGAAGCTGCTGACGCTCCTGAAGATGAAGCTGCTGACGCTCCTGAAGATGAAGCTGC